>ERZ827117.1782-NODE-1782-length-14400-cov-2.801185_pt1 | contig 14400 bp, 10 predicted proteins | sample MGYA00519920_ERZ827117 | MGnify/ENA primary metagenome ERZ827117 (study PRJEB31778, sample SAMEA3449260) | human gut metagenome | biome: human gut; feature: human-associated habitat; material: faeces | place: United Kingdom | collected 2010/2012 ...
CTGATCGTCTGCAGAAATGTGCTGATCTATTTTACAGAAGAAGCAAAAGAAGAGATTTATAAGAAATTTAACAGTTCACTGGTCAAAGATGGTATATTGTTCATCGGAAGTACTGAACAGATCATGAATTATAAAGAATTGAATTACCAGAGGAAAAGTTCATTCTTCTTCTCAAAGGAAAATTAGCCGTGATCGCCCTTGCTGCAATTATTTTTGCAGACAGGACGATAGAAGATAGTCTGCATATTGCAGAAGTGCAGAATGATCGCCTAAAAAATCATCGTTTAATTCAAAAAATGAGATCCGGGCATTTCTTTCAAACGAAAAGACAGGTGTAAACCAAATATCTTTTTGCGGAAGGAATGTGCCGGATCTTTTTGTATAACAGGTTTTAGCAGTCGCTTTTTTACGGTGGGAACTGCCTACAAAAGAAGCGACACTTTTATGAATGGCAGTATCTTCTTCCGGCAGATAATAACAGCAGCTTCCTTTGGTATGTCCCGGTGTATGGATCATCTGAACGGAAAATCCCGCCAGTCTGATAACATCCAGATCCTCCAGAAATACATCCGGCACAATAGAACATCCCTGTCCATAATGTACAGTCATATTGATCGAAGGTTCGCGGAGCATCTCCTCTTCCTGACGACAGGCATAAATCGGAATATTATATTTCTCCTTTACTGCCTGTGCAGCCAGAATGTGGTCAAAATGTCCATGGGTAAGAAGAATCGCCACCGGTTTTCCATTCATCCGGGAAATCTTCATTTCAATCTTCTCCGGACAATCTGCGGGATCAACAATGATCAGTTCTCCGGTTTCTTTATTCTTAAGGAGATAGCAATTTGTATATACAGGTCCTAATATACATTTCTGTAATTCTAAATTCTTCATGTTATTCCTTTCTGTCAATCTGCAGCAGTTCCATAAAATAATGTTCCAGCAGATTTTTCCATGATCAGCCTGTAGTTCTCTCTACGTCAATGACACTCTCTACCTGACGGATCTTCTCGATCAGGGAACGCAGTTCCTCTTTGCTTCCAATCTCAAAACTCATGGAAATAGTTGCCTTCTCCTGCTTGCTTGTACGGCTGTTGATACTTCGCAGGTCGATCTTACGTTCTGTAAATATTTTAGAAAGATCCACAAGAAGCCCTGTACGGTTATTTGCATAAACCTGAATCTCAGCCGTATACTTCTCTTTTTCCTTGGTATCAGGCTGCTGCCACTCTGCCTCAATCAGTCGTGTCCTGTCTGTCTCAGACATATTCAGCACATTGACGCAATCTGTACGATGGATTGTGATTCCACGTCCTCTTGTAACAAAGCCTACAATCTCGTCACCCGGGATTGGATTACAGCACTTGGAAAAACGGACTGCCACATCATGGATTCCTTTTACCACAATTCCACTCTTGCTCTTGGCAATGTGAAGCTTCTCCTGTGTCTCAGAAGCAGCCTCAAGAACCTGCTCATCTGTCAGATTCTTCTTATTTTCCTTATCATAAGCCTCTACCAGCTTATTGAAAACCTGACCTTCTTTCAATCCGCCATGACCAATTGCAGCAAGTACTGAATCCCAGTCCCTGAAACCATATTTACGCAAAACAGCTTCCAGATACTGGTTTTTTGTATAATTTGCAATCTTAAATCCCTTTGCGCGCGCATACTGCGCAAGCATCTCCTTACCTTTAAGAATATTATCTTCTTTTAATTCCTTCTTGAACCACTGGTTAATCTTGTTCTTTGCCTGAGTACTCTTAACCAGTTTCAGCCAGTCGCGGCTTGGTCCCTGAGAATTCTGGGAAGTAATGATCTCAATACGGTCACCGTTTTTGATCTCATATTCAATAGGAACCAGCTTACCGTTAACTCTGGCACCTACCATCTTATTTCCGACTGCACTGTGAACACTGTATGCAAAATCCACCGGTGTAGAACCACTTGGAAGTGTTTTAACATCTCCCTGTGGAGTAAAACAGTAAACACTGTCCGCAAAAAGATCCAGGTCATTCTTCAGAAGACTCATGAATTCTTTGTTATCAGACATGTCTCTCTGCCATTCCAGAATCTGACGCAGCCAGTTCAGTTTCTCTTCCTCACTCTTACCTACAGGAGCTTTTCCGTCAGACGACTCCTTATATTTCCAGTGTGCAGCGATACCATATTCTGCAGTTCTGTGCATTTCATAAGTACGAATCTGGATTTCAAAGGGCTGTCCGTTAGGTCCGATCAATGTGGTATGCAATGACTGATACATATTGGGTTTCGGCATGGCAATATAATCTTTAAACCGTCCCGGAATCGGCTTATACATCTCATGGATCACACCAAGGGCAGCATAACAATCCTTCACTGTATCTACAAGAATACGGACAGCAAATAAATCATAAATCTGATCAATAGTCTTATCCTGATTTACCATCTTCTTGTAGATGCTGAAAAAGTGTTTTACACGTCCGTCCACCTGCGCCTTAATATTGGCATCATCCATATGCTTCTTAACTTCTTTTACGATCGCACCTACAAACTGTTCTCTCTCGCTTTTACGCAGGGCAACCTTATGCACCAGGTCATAATATACATCCGGCTTAAGGTATTTCAGCGACAGGTCATCCAGCTCTACCTTTATCTTGGAAATACCCAGACGCATGGCAATAGGAGCATAAATATCCATGGTCTCTCTGGCCTTTTCCTGCTGCTTTTCAGGACGCATATACTGTAAGGTACGCATATTATGAAGACGGTCTGCAAGCTTGATCAGAATAACTCTGATATCCTTAGCCATGGCAAGAAACATCTTTCTGAGGTTCTCTGCCTGAACTTCTACTTTATCCGCAGAATAAGATAACTGTCCCAGCTTGGTAACACCATCCACAAGAAGTGCAACCTCTGAACCAAATTCCTTCTCCACTTCCTCATAGGTCATCCAGGTATCTTCAACTGCATCATGAAGAAGACCTGCAACTATCGTTTCTTTGTCAAGTTCCAGATCTGCCAGAATGATGGCAACACACAAAGGATGAATGATATATGGCTCTCCGGACTTTCTCTTCTGTCCTTCATGAGCTTCACTTGCAACCTTATATGCCTTCTCTATCATGGAAATATCTGTTGATGGATGATACTTCAGAACACTGTTTATCAGTTCTTTATAAAGCACCTCCGGACTTGTAAAATCATGCATGGTCTTTACTGCCGCATCTGCTCTCTTTACAGATTCCAGCTTCTCTTTTTCAACCTGCATTTCATCTTTTTTTGCTTCTGTACTTTTTGTTATCTCTGTCATATGCTCCCACCTGCCTGTCCTGCACAATCAGCTGTGCCTATTTACCATCATAACAAATTACGGACGCTACATCATACCCATTCAGTCTTTCGCGTCCCTTTAAACCTGCAAGTTCCATGAGAAATACAACCTTGACAACCTCACCGCCAAGCTGTTCCACCAGCTTGATCGCTGCTTCGATCGTACCGCCTGTTGCGATCAGATCATCAACGATAACCACTTTCTGACCTGGTTTTATGGAATCTTTATGCATTTCAATCTCTGCACTGCCATATTCCAGATCATAGCTTACAGATACTGTTTCGCGGGGAAGTTTGCCTTTTTTACGAATCGGTACAAATGGTTTATGAAGATTATATGCGATCGGTACACCAAAGATAAAGCCTCTGGACTCTGTTCCTGCAATCACGTCCACATCTATATCCTTAAGACAGTCCTGCATGGAGTCGATGGCCAACTGCAGGCCATCCGCATCCTGCAGAACACTTGTAATATCTCTGAAAATAATCCCCGGTTCAGGAAAATCCGGTATACTTAATACATAATCTTCAATTTTCTTCATTTTATTTCTCCTCCAGTGTGTGTTATATTGCTGTTCGCTCATAAATATTTTATAGTATATCACCTTTTTATTTCAGAATCAAGTTACTGTTAAGCCCTGACATTTGTATTTCCAGGCTTACCGGCGGTTACAAAACAGGCGGTAATATTAACAGTAATTCTGAATAATAATCTGAAGACTCTCTCGTCCCCTGAATCTGTTGATCTCCGGATAATAAGTAACAGAAATACTGTCTTTTTCCCTGATAAAGTTCACAAAATCCTCTGCTTCTCCGAAATAAATGCCTTCCACTGAAATCCCCTGCGGATCGAGAAGTTTTAATTTTACTACATTTTTATTTTTCCCGATAATACTGTAATCAAGCACTCTGAGATTTTTCTGTGCAAAGACCGGTTTTGTATTCCCTTTTCCAAAGGGTTCCAGAAGCGAAATCTGTTCTACCAGTTCTTTTGTAATATAAGACACAGGCATCGGCACATCAATCACGATCTTAGGACGCAATTCTTCGTCCATCAACGTACAGTTGACATTGAGACGTCTCCGGAATTCTTCTATATTTTTTTCTTCTATAGAAAGACCTGCTGCCATCGGATGACCTCCAAACTGTATCATCAGGTCTGCACATTTTACCAGTTCTTCATACATAGAGTAACTTTCTATTGATCTTCCGCTTCCTTTTGCACTTGTCTCACCGCCCGTCAATACAAAGGCAGGCCTGTGATATTTTTCCCTGATCCTGCCTGCTATAATACCGGCAAGACTTTCATGACAATCTGGAAGATAAACTACCAGTACTCTGTCATTTTTCAGCTCTGTAGTCTCTATGATCCGGATTGCCTCTTCTTTTCCTTTCTCAGTGAGAGCTTTTCGGCTCTGATTAAGAGCTGTAAGATCTCCGGCAAGCCTTGCTGCTTCTTCCTTTGTTTTTGCATTGAGAAGTGCAAGAGAACGGGCAGCTGTATCCAGTCTGCCACTGGCATTGATACATGGTCCCAGCACAAATCCGATATGATAAGCTGTGATTTTAGCATCTTCCAGAGAATTTGCTCGGATCAGTTCCTGCAATCCTTTATTTTTGGTATTTTTCAGACGGCACAGCCCTTCTTTTACCAGAATCCTGTTCTCTCCCTGAAGATCCATAACATCTCCTACTGTTGCAATAGCCGCCAGTTCATAATAATCTTCCAGCTCCTCTGCCGGAACACCAAATCTCTCGTAAAGTGCTGCAATATATTTAAAGGCCACCACTGCCCCACACAGGTTTTTATTCGGGTATGGACAATCATATTGTTTCGGATTCAAAATCGCATCTGCCGGCGGAAGCACCATCTGGCGTTCTCCCTTTTCCTCCCTGTAAGGAACCTCATGATGATCTGTAATAATCACTGTCATTCCCTTATCCTTTGCCATCTGGATTTCAGCAGCCGCAGCAATTCCATTATCACAGGTCACGATCGTATCGATCCGGTCCGTTTCCGCTCTTTCTATAAGATGTGCATGAATCCCATATCCGTCTGCAACTCTGTCCGGAATATAAGTATCCACATCTGCTCCGATCCTCGCAAGGCCTTTCATTAAAATGTATGTAGAGGTCACACCATCAATATCATAATCACCAATAATACGGACTTTTGCTTTCTGCGATATTTTTTTCTCCAGGATATCTACAGCTTTTTCCATATCCTTCATCAGCCAGGGAGAAGGAAGCTCTTGTACTGTTCCTGACAGATACTCTCTTATCTTATCTTCTCCGATCACATCTCTGTTCCTGATCAGTCTCGCAATCACCGGATCAATATGAAACTGTTGACCGATCTGGTTAAAATCTGCTCTTTTTGCTGCTATTACCCATTTCTCCATATATTTTCTCTCCTCATAAAAATATCCCGGAGTTTTACCCCGGGATATTTCTGTCTGCCTGTTTTTCAGACAATTATTGTTTTATTCAGCATCATCATTCTGCTGTTTTTTAGCTGCTTCTTCGGCAGCCAGCCGTTCAGCTACTCTTTTTCTGTTTTTCTTCTTTGGCTGAGTCGGATCTTTCTGTGATACATCACGTGCTTTCTTCGGCTTTGAAGAGGACTTTGCAGATGCGGAAGCTGCAGCAATTGCCGGCTGTCCTTTTCCTGCAAATTTCTTTTTCATCACATACCACAACGCACCTGTAATACATACAGAAGAATATGCACCGACAAGAACACCAACCATCAGAGGTGCTGCAAATTCACGGATAGAAGAAACACCCATGATATAAAGAACAGCTACCATAACAAAAGTTGTAAAAGAGGTATAAATACTTCTTGTAAGAGTCTGAGTGATACTTGTGTTTACAATTTCTGCCAGTTTTTCTCTGGAACCACTGTGAAGGTTCTCACGTATACGGTCAAAAATAACGATTGTAGCATTGATAGAATAACCTACGATCGTAAGCATGCAGGCAATAAATGTATTACCGACAGATACTCTGGCAATAGCATAGAATGCAAGTACAACCAGAACATCATGCAGAAGCGCCAATACCGCACTGCTTGCAAAACGGATGTCTTTAAATCTGAACCAGATATAAAGAAGCATACAGATTGTAGCTACTATAACGGCTACGATCGCATCACGACGCATTTCACTACTTACTGTAGAAGAAATACTTTCTGTGGAAATCGTGCTGTCATCTACACCAAATTTCTCAACCAGTGCACTCTGCAGAGCTTCACGTTCGCTCTGATTCAGAGAACGTGTCTTGATCACAACCTGATTTGTTCCGACTACCTTTGTAGGCTGAACATTTTTATCTCCTGTCACCTCTTCTACAACAGGAGTTACTTCAGAATCAATGGTCTTAATATCCATATCTTCATTAAATGTAACAGTTGTAGAAGTACCGCCTGAGAACTCAAGGCTGTAATTTAACGCTTTGTTTCCTGCATGCGAATTAGCAAACATCGCTGCCGGACCGCAGAGGATCAGGATAATGGAAATAGCAAAAAATACTTTCTTCTTTCCAAGGAAATCAACTGCCTTACGTTCTTTTGCAGATCCGTAGAATTTCGGATCACGTACACCAACTGCATAAAGTGCATTTACAATCAGTCTGGATACAACCAGTGCTGTAAACATGGAGATCACGATACCAAGGGCAAGTGTATAAGCAAATCCCTTAACAGTACCTGAACCAAGCCACATCAGCACAAAGGCTGCGATCAGTGTTGTAATATTTCCATCAAAGATTGCAGAGAAAGCTTTGCTGAAACCGGACTTAATAGAATTCCTTACTGAAACTCCTGCACCAATTTCCTCTCTGATTCGGGCATAAATAATAACATTGGCATCCACCGCCATACCGATACCAAGGATAATACCCGCAATACCCGGAAGAGTAAGAGTAATATCAAAGGCATTCAACGTGATCAGCATTAATGATGTATAAAGAATCAGTGCGATACCTGCAACTACACCAGGTACGCGGTATGCAATGATCATAAAGATAATAACGATGATCAGACCGATCGCACCTGCAAGAACACTTGTAGAGATTGCTTCTTCACCAAGCTGTGCAGCTACAACACTGGAACGAAGTTCTTCCAGTTCCAGTCCCAGAGAACCGATACGGATATAAGAAGCAAGGTTCTGTGCTTCTTCCAGGTCAGACATTCCGCTAATCTGTGCTTTTCCGCCGGAAATCTCTTCATTTACATTCGGAGCACTGATAATGTCATTGTCATAGACGATAGCGATCTGCTTGCCTACATTATTCTTTGTAGCTTCTGCAAATTTTGTTTTACCACTGTTTTCTCCATCAGAAGTAAGAGTAAGACTTACCACATATTCCTTTGCACTTGTGTTCTGATTCTGGATCGCACCACCCTGGGCATCTGCTACATCAGAACCTTCCAGAACAACACTTCCGGATTCCTTGATCTCATCCATAGTTCTGGAGAGAACATATCCATCCTGTCCTGTAGTAAAGTTCTGATTTCCGTCAGCATCTTCTTTTGTGATGAAATACAGGGAACCTGGTTTACCCAGATCATTCAGAATAGTATCTGCATCTGTAACACCAGGAATTTCAACTGTAATACGGTCTGATCCTTCCTGGTATACCTGAGCCTCAGTACTGTACTGCTCTACACGCTTCTGAAGCTTGTAGATCGTATCTGACATCTCTTCGCTTGTCGGATTGCTCTCCTTAGCCTGGTAGGTAATGCTGACACCACCGGCAAGATCAAGACCCGTGTTGATATGTTTTGCTGCACCGGTTCCGGTAGGACCGATACCTACGGCTGCAGTAAAGCAAAAGAACACAGTCAGGATCAGTGTCAGAAGCAGCACTACGATTCCTTTACTTTTCTTCATAGTTCTTTTCCCTTCTTGATTTTTTGTCCGCGGTCATGTTCATCCGCCTGCCAGCCATTTTCTGTTATGATAACAGCCGACGGCGGTATCAGTCAGACAGATTACTGCCCACTAATCACATGCCAGTGCGGCTTTTATCATGATGGCGCACTCCACACGTTTTCTCTGGAGTTCGCATCCGATTTCATAATTGCCTTTGATATCTCCCTGGAAATGGAATGCATTTGCCGCACATCCGCCACTACAGTAGAAACGTGCGAAGCAGTCTTTGCAGTCTTTCTTTGTGTAAACGTTGCATCCGCCGAATTCCTTCTGGATTTCCGGCTTTGTGATGCCTTCGTCTACATTTCCCATGAGATACTGTTCTTCACCAACAAACTGGTGACATGGGTAAAAATCACCCCAGGGTGTTACAGCCAGGTACTCTGTTCCTGAACCGCAGCCTGACAGTCTCTTGTATACACAAGGGCCACCTGTAAGGTCGATCATAAAATGGAAGAAGTTAAATCCTTTTCCCTCTTTCTCTCTTTTAATCATTTCTTTTGCAAGAGTATCATACTCTTCCATGATCTGGGGGATATCCTCCTCGCGGATCGCATATTCCTCCGTATCAGCCGCAACTACAGGCTCTACAGAAATCTGTTTGAATCCAAGATCTGCCAGATGAAGCACATCCTTGGAGAAATCAAGATTATGGTGAGTAAAAGTACCTCTTACATAATACTTGTCCTGATTTCTGGATTCTGCAAACTTCTGGAACTTCGGCATGATCAGGTCATAGCTTCCTGCACCTTTTCTGAATGGACGCATGTAATCATGTACTTCCTTACGTCCGTCCACACTCAGTACAACGTTGCCCATCTCTTTATTGCAGAATTCCATTACTTCATCATTCAGAAGAACTCCGTTTGTTGTTAAAGTGAAACGGAATTTCTTATTGTGAAGCTTTTCCTGCTCTCTGCCATATTTTACCAGATCTTTTACAACCTGCCAGTTCATCAGCGGCTCGCCGCCAAAGAAATCTACTTCCAGGTTTTTTCTGGAACCGGAGTTCGCGATCAGGAAATCAAGCGCTTTTTTGCCGACTTCATAGGACATAAGAGCTCTTCTGCCATGATATTCGCCTTCTTCGGCAAAACAATAACGGCAGGCCAGATTGCAGTCATGAGCAATGTGCAGGCACAATGCTTTTACAACGGTCTGCCGGTTATTTGAAAATTCTTCAATTACATTCTCATAAACATCTTTTGTAAAAAGCATTCCATCTTCTTTCAGCTTATTACATTCTCTTACAGATGTCTCAATATCTTCTCTGTTATATTTGTTTTCCAGTTTCTCTGCAATAGCTTCTGTGCCAAGGCCCTCTTCCAGATATGGAAGAACCTCATATGTAACCTCATCTACCAGATGGATGCATCCACTGTTGATATCCAGTACAATATTAAAGCCATTGCTTTTATAACGGTGAATCAGACTCATTTTACTAAAATCCTTTCTAAGCGTAAGATAAGCAGCGGAATAAAAGTTCCGCTGCTTATCTCATTTCTCCATAGCTGATCTTATTTCTGCTCGCAGCTCTGGTTTCCTACTGTACAGGAAGTTTTACATGCGGACTGGCAGGAAGTCTGGCACTCGCCACATCCACCTTTTTTTACAGTGTTCTGTAAATTCTTTGTATTCAGGGTTTTGATATGTTCCATAACTCTATCCTCCTTATGTAATTATATTCTTGGCATAGTATATCATATATCTTCTCATTTTAAAAGCTTTTTTTTACGACAGCATTCCACCCAGTGTTCCACCGCCTGTGCACATAAAAAATGTTGTAACTGCATGAGCTGCACTCATATCCCAGCCGCCTTTTGCCATAACAGAGACAGTCAACAGTAATACATAGTAAGCCAGACCTGTGATAACACCCCACAGATATTTGTCTTTACGCACAATTTTGCCGGCCATAAAGCCTCCCATGAAACATGCAAGTACATAAATTATAATAATCCCCGCATCTACAGCTGTTTCTCCCAGATCAAAAGCAAACAGTACCAGGGCCAAAAGCAGTAATGCCACTCCTGTTAATGCATATGCAAATAATAGTGATTTCAAAATTGCTCTGACTTTCATTGCTTCCCCTCCTGTTAAACTATATGGGGGAGGAATCAGTGTTATTCTTTTATTTCTTTCTCTTTTTTATAAATACAGCCACACCGGCGATCACTGCAGCTGCCACAAACAGTATCACAAACGGCATAATTGATGTTGTATCTCCGGTATTTACTGTATTGTTATTTTTCACAGCTTTATTTTCCGTTGAATTATCATTCTGATCAGAAGAAGAACCATTATTGCTGTCAGAACTGTCATTCATAGATACTGTATTGTTCTTTCCGGAATCAGAACTCTGACTGTCGGAGGAAGCCGGTGCAGGAGTTACCGCATCTGTGTCGTCCGTATCATTCCCTGCATCAGGTCCTACTAATTGTCTGCTTCCTGCAATTCCAAATGGACTGAAAGAATGTGTGCTGAATACCATAATACCATTCTCTACACTCGGAATAATCGTCTCAGTTGCCCCGTTGTCCAGGAGATGTTCGATAGTATACTGATATCCGGATTTTACCGGCACAGTGACACTGATATAATCTCCATTAGGGATCTCATATTCTGTATTATTCTTAAGATCCCAGAGTTCAAATTCATATGACTGGAAAATCATTGCATCTGATTCATTGGTAAACTGATAGCTGTCACCGCTTGAAACTCTGAACTGTACATACCATGGAAGATTAACTCCACTTACTGTAATACCGTCGCAGGTATGATTAAGTGCGGCCCTCTCTTCTTTTTCTTCATCAGAAAGAGAATCCTCTGCATCTGTAGGACGGTCATCCTTATCGTCCGGCAGAACAGGATTATCAAAGATATTATCATCTGCGCCATCTTCATCATCTTTCTTCGTATCTTCTTTATCCTGTGTCATATCATCTGCAGGTTCCAGCTTACCGGTAGTTTCTGTATCTTTATCCGTCTTATCTGCATTGCTGTTATTATCTTTGTTGTTTTTATTATCTGTTTTATCTTCTTCAATCTTATTCTCTTCATTGTCTGTATCAGTTTTATTATCCTGATCTGATTTACTTTCCTTATCTTCTTTATTGTCTGTATCAGCGTTTTCATCTGCGGCAGGTTTTTCTGACGAAGTTTCAGGCGTTTCTGTTGGATCTGCATTTTCTGTTGGATCTGTTTTACCTGAGCCTTCTGTCTTATCAACATTATCACCATCCGTAATACTGTTCACTATTACATTGATGTAACCGACAACCGCGCCGCTCTCCGGATCCCATCCATCCACATGGCTTAAATCCTGCCCTTCTGCCGGTATAAGAAGTACCTCACAGCTCTGTACACGTTGTGCAGGAACGAAACTTCCATCTGCCCATTCAAAAGTTCCATATTCCGTTGCCGGAAGTTCTACATCCGCAAGTTCTACAGGCTTATCAAGCGTGATGTTGTCCGGAATCAGAGAAGACACAGTATTCTCCTGTGACTCAGCCGCACTGACCTGTCTTGTTACACCCGGTATATTATTTCCTGCAATCAAAGCCGCTGTTAAAGCCGCTGCCGCAAAAATACCCGTTCCTTTTAATTTATTTTTTCTTATTCTATTTATATTATTGGACATATCGCACCTCTATATTTATATTCGATTCTTATGTTTCCTGATAATCATTTTTTTACTTTCGGCCAAATATCAGTTCTCTTTTTACGTAATACAATAATATTACATATCTGTATATTATCAAACTTTTATCATTTTGTAAATATTCTGTAATGTTTTTTTTCATTTTAATCGAGTGAATTATAACACAAATCTTACTTTTTCGACAGTCCTCTTTTAAATTTTTTTATACTATCTTTGAACCAAAAGCTTTTTCTTGATTTTTTATATGAAATCATGTATATTTTGCTTAAATGTTTTATGATATGATTCAATCAATAAAGATAATCAAAAGGAGTGAATAAATCTTGGATTCAAGTATTGCCTTTCAGGCGGTGGCGATTCTGATACTGATCGCACTTTCTTCATTTTTTTCTTCTGCGGAAACCGCTATGACAACCGTAAATAAGATTCGGATACAGTCTCTTGCCGAGCAGGGCAACAAACGTGCTGTTATTCTGGAAAAAATAATTTCCGATTCCCCAAAGATGCTCAGTACCGTATTAATCGGAAACAACATTGTAAATATGTCTGTTTCTTCTCTCATGACTACACTCACCATAAAGATTCTGGGAAACGCATATGTAGGAATCACAACCGGCATCCTGACTCTGCTGATTCTCATTTTCGGTGAGATAACCCCCAAAAACCTGGCAACAATTCATGCTGAAAAATTGTCCCTGGCCTATTCAAGAATAATATACGGGCTTATGATTCTCCTTACTCCCGTTGTTTTCATTGTAAATAAAATAACAGAAGGTGTACTGGTCATTCTGCATGTTAACCCGGACGAAAAGGCAAATGCCATGACTGAACATGAACTGCGTACTCTCGTCAATGTAGGTGAAAAAGACGGCGTCATTGAAAACGAAGAAAAACAGATGATCTACAATGTGTTTGATTTTGGCGATTCAACTGCAAAAGATGTCATGATTCCCAGAATCGACATGACCTTTATAGATATCAATTTTTCCTATGATGAACTTATGGCGGTCTTCAGTGAAGATATGCATACCCGTTTTCCGGTTTATGAGGACAACACTGATAACGTAATCGGTATTATCAATATGAAAGATCTTCTTGTTTATCCAAAGGACAAACCTTTTTCAATCCGCAACATCCTGCGTGAGCCTTATTTTACCTATGAATACAAAGCTACAGCAGACCTGATGATCGAAATGCGTAAAGCATCCGTCAATCTGGCAATCGTTCTGGACGAATACGGTGCCACAGCCGGTCTGGTCACATTGGAAGACCTGTTGGAAGAGATCGTAGGTGAGATTCGCGACGAATACGATGAGGATGAAGTCGAAGATATTAAAGAAATCCAGCCTGAAAGAGAATATGTTGTTCAGGGTTCTGCCAAGCTGGATGATATCAACGAAGCCCTCCATATTAATCTGGAATCTGAAGATTATGATTCTATTGGCGGATATATTATTGAACAGCTTGACTGCCTTCCCAAAGAGGGTCAGTCTGTCACACTTGAAAGTGGCATCCGCCTGGTTGTTGACCGTCTGGACAAAAACAGAATCGAACTTGTCCACATCTGGCTTCCCGAGAAGAAAACTGAAACAGAAGAACAGCCGTAACTGTCATCTCTCCAGCATCAGTGAAAATTGTTTCACGATTCTGGAGAGTTCTCCTGTAACCGCATCAATTCCTTCTTCGTTCTTTCTCCAGTTTTCTCTGGTAATTCCATCTGCATTCACAGGCACCACATAAAATTCTGTTTTCGGATACAAGAGCTGATAATACATCAGACATCTTCTTGCATGGTAAGATTTGCAGCACAAAATCGCTCTTTCTATTTCCAGTTCTGCATGATCTGTCACCTGTCTGGAATAAATTGCGTTCTCATAAGTAAAGGTTGCCTGGTCTTCTTTCAGGATTTTCTGATCCGGAACTCCGTTTTTTATAAGAACATCCCTGAGAAATTCCCATTCTGTTCCATATTCCTTATCATATACATTGCTTTTTTCAAGAACGCCTGAAAACTTTCCATTTACTACACTGTATTTTCCACTGGGCAGAATCCAGTCCGCCATCCCTTTCTTAAACAATTCTGCTGCTTTTTCCGCCATCTGCGGATAACCATTTCCAGGGACAAAAATAATATCAGATTTTTCCGGCTTGTTTTCTGCAAAAATAAACTCTTCTGAACTTTTTAAAAATTTTTCATATACGTCATTCATCATTACTAACTCCTCGTTATCTGTTTTTTCTACAGCACCTCTCAAATAATGCGTTTGTAACAGTCCAACAAAATTTCACGCTCTGATGAACCGAAACAATATGCATTATTTACGAAGATTTCTATGGAATTTCTATAGATAGATACAGTGTACCATATTTTTTCTATTAACGTACAACCAAGTTAATTCTTAAAACTATATCCCCCACTGCTTATGTTACTGTTCACTCTGCAATGGTATTTAGATAAATAAAGCATATTCCGGAGATTACTTGACATTTAAAAAG
>ERZ827117.1790-NODE-1790-length-14339-cov-3.414310_pt1 | contig 14339 bp, 15 predicted proteins | sample MGYA00519920_ERZ827117 | MGnify/ENA primary metagenome ERZ827117 (study PRJEB31778, sample SAMEA3449260) | human gut metagenome | biome: human gut; feature: human-associated habitat; material: faeces | place: United Kingdom | collected 2010/2012 ...
TCGGTTTTGTCCGATCTGTTATCTTAAACGCGACAACTTTGATATCTTATCATGTGTTGTTCTGTTTGTCAATAACTTTTTTATTTTCCAAAAGATAAACAATCAAGTATCTTTTTCCCGCCCCAGCAAAAGTGCTTGTCTTTCGCAGTGGACTTTTATATTACCATTATTGTCCGGATATGTCAACACTTTTTTTCTGTCTATAAAAAATTCATAATGAGTGTCAGAATTACGTTGTTTTCATACAGGTATTTTAACAATCTGCTCTGATATATGCAGGCAACCAGGGCACTTCCCATTTCGCTCGTACTTGTCACAGCTATCATGTAAAACCCGATCCATACCAGTATCAGTCCGTATATCCCACCGGCAAATACACCGAGTGTACGATTTACCCCGCTCAGTACCGGAATCCGTGAAACAATTCTTAACGCCCGCGCTATCACATGCACGATGGTCCACGCTGCGACCAATGCGATCAGAAATGCAATTCCCTCTACCACAAATTCTGCAATCTGTTTTGCTATCTCATCATACAGGCCACTTTGTTCTATAATCTCTCCCGCCATATTTCCGGTCTTCTCAAAAATATCATTTACCACTGAGTCCGGCAGCATAATCCCAAACTGTGACAATTTCTGATTATCCGGACTGCTTTCATTTTGAATGGATCTCTGTTTTTCCTCTACGGATCTTTTTATCTGTTCACTGCACTGCTGCTCAATCTTTTCATATAGTGTCGTGTGTTCCATCAGATACGTATTAATGTATGGTGTTGCAACGGTAACAAATGTAAGTACTATGACCCACGATACCAGGGAATACACAATTCGCAAAAATCCTTTTCTATATCCTCTTATAATATTGTATCCCAGTATCAGCAATACCAGCAGCAAAACCCAGTTCATATGTATGCTCCTTATTTCAGTCTTATTTTTTCTGTTGTATCTTCCAGTATCAATGTATAATTCAGCGCGCCACCCTCCGAAATGATCTTATACAATGTCTGTTCAAACTCATGATGGAATTTATATATCCCATGTATGGTGTATATATCACATGCGTTTTCATTTGTAATACAAATCTCATTGTTCGCAAGAAATTCCACACCTGTATACTCCATTGTAAAATCTTTTTCCAGAACGCTTTTTCCATCCAGATCATAGACACTTATGTGATGTGTCACTGCCTCATCCTCATTGCTTATCACGCAGCCAATATAATTATCATTATAGAAAATACTCTTCACTTCTTTTTCAAAAGGGATCGTTCCGGATTGTTTTGGTTTCTGAGATCCCTCAAACAGGATCACTCCGGTATCCGAGAGTGCCGCAAGCCTGTCATCCGCCAGGTAAACAATTTCCGGGATCACGGTATCTGGAAACGTCTGCGCTCCGACTACATGATCAATTTCACTTTCTCCTGCTGTTCCAAAATTGTAAAAAGCAATCGTACTTTTTATGCTTCCATCATTGATGTCCAACATGGCAACTGCAAGTCTTACGGCATCCGATGACAATGCAATCGCGACCGGATACCCTTTTTTTGCACCGTGAATCTCTCCTTCCGTTAATTTTGCACCTGTTTTATCATACATTGCAAGATAACCGGAAGCATCTTTTTTCATCAGAACCGCCACCGTTCCCTGCGATGCCACACGCACCTGCTGGATCGGCATTGTCGTTTCTATTCCGCCTAAGATTCCCTCCTTTGTCATGATATAGATCATAGTTCCCTTTTTATCATAGATTGTCAGGTAATCTTCGCAAATATCAATCTGCGGATCGGTCATCTCATAGGTCTGATTCCAGATCAGTTCGTTTGCCGTATCCGTATAAAAAGCACCGTCGTTGCTGTATTTTAAAATATTCCCCCCAAAATCTGCAAACTTTGTAGCCTCCGTATCAGCCCTGTCAACAGACGATCCCACGTCAAAATTCTCATAATGGCGCAGTGCCATAAACACCCAGAGTCCCGCAGAAACTGCCAGTACGGTAACGATCAGAATAATGGTTCTTCTGACTACTTTTACCCGATGTTCACGCAGCTTGCGTTCATACTCTTCCATATCCGGTTCTTCTACCGTATGAAATCCTCTCTTGTTTTTTTCCGCCATACCAATCTCTCTTTCATCTTAAACCTCGTTCTTGCCCATTTCGGGCATCTCAAGTTTGTGCGTAAACACAAATCCTGTGTGTGAAAAATCTTTTTTTCACACTGATCTTTCGATATTATAGCATTATTCCCTGGATGTTTCATCTTATTTTTAGAAGCGGCTGCTTTGTTAATTCGGAAGCGTCAGATACTGGCCTGCATAGATTGCATCCGGATCATCAATCCCGTTTGCCTCGCATACTTTGTCCATCATGGCTGTTGTCTGATATATTTTCCGGCAGATCGCAGCCAGATTATCCCCCTGCCGCACCACATAGTACCCCTGTTTTAAATATGTCTGTGCCTCATCCGGCTGTGCCGCCGTCTCTTTTACGTTTTCCTTATTGCTGTTTGTTTCATCTGTGTCCGCTTCCGCCTTCTGTTCTCCCTCCCGATTCTGCATACTCTCTGTTTCCTGGGACTCCATCGTTTTCTGGGCATCTGCTGTTCCAGACGTTTCTGCAGTTTCTTCTGTATCTGTCATTCCTGACAATTCCGTTCCTGCCTGTATCCCTGCCGTTTCATCCGGTGCGGATGCCTCCGCCGCCTGCGTTCCATTTGTTTGAAGCTGTTCCGCCTCTGTCTGCGTACTGTGTTCATCCGCCTGTTTTGTCTCCGTCTGTTTTTCTATACTTCCTGCAATATTTTCCACCACGATCCCAGAATCTGCCGTTTTTTCTGTTTCCGGCATTTCTGTCACGATATGTACCTGATTCATCTGTGCCAGAGTATTTTCCATCTCATTCATCTTCTTATGGTTCTGATAAGCGGTAAAACCAAGAGTCAGTACCACCACAGCCAATACGAGGGAGGAATATGCAGGGATCTTTGCCTCTTCCGTTTTTTCCGCTTCTTCCAGTTGTTTCCGATAACGCCCCTGTCTTTTTCGTTCCGGATGTGGCTGCAGTCCGGGCTCGTCCGGCTGCATACTCTCTTCCATATAGAGTTCTTCTTCCAGGATATCGATATCATTCGTATCTTCCTTTTCTTTTATGTCGTAAACAGGCTCGTCCGGCTGCATGAATGTAACCTCGTCTGTCTCCGGCAGATTTACTTCTTCTGTTTTTTCTTCCCTGTGTTCCATCTTTTTTAATTTTACCGCGGCGTGCCTGTCATAATATATGTAAAATCCTTCTCTCCGGTACAGATGTCCGTTCCGGATGCTGAAAAATGTTTCCTCCTTTTCCAGGGTATCCATTAAGAACAATGTCTGATGAACGCCGCCAAAATGCGTCTGATGAAACTGTTCGATCTGTTTTGTCATATTCGGCAGACATCCTCTGTGATCTAATGCCCATCCAACAATGACCATGCTGTCATACTCATCTTTTAACCGTTTATATATATACGCCCATTCATGATCGCTCCATCTTGGAATCTCTGCATCAAATTCCAAATGTTCCAGCTGTATTGCTGCCTCCACAAATGTGCACTGTCTTCCACTGTAATTTTCGAATCTTCCAAGCAAAACATATACAAGTTTTTCACAGCTGCTCTCATATGGATGCAGATACCTGTATACTTCATCCTCTATGTATATTCTCTCCCCAACATCCGGTCTCCCAATCTGTCTGATATCTTTTGGCAGCTTTTTTTCTTTCGTATCATCCCAATTTTCTTCCCGGATAATCTCAATCATTCCAATCCTCCCTGTTTAAATTTAAAAAGCTTTTTTTATTTTGAAATGGTATCACAGCATGTCCGATTTTTTTGTGGTTTTATGGACAGTTTTTCAAAAACTTTTCGACAGAAAAAGACTGCTGCATACGTTTCCGTAATGACAGCAGTCTCTCTTTTGGATTTCTTTTATTATTTTACAAATGCTTTTATTTTTTTGTAGATGCCCTCTGCATCAAGCTCATATTTATGAAGCAGCTCTAATGCCGGACCTGACTCACCGAATACATCGTTGACACCGATCTTTAAGACTTTCGTCGGAGCCTCTTCGCAGAGCACGTCACATACCGCACTTCCAAGTCCACCGATCACAGAGTGTTCCTCAACCGTAACGACTTTTCCGGTCTTTAACGCGGATTTTACAACCAGTTCACGGTCGATCGGTTTGATGGTGTGGATATTGATGATCTCTGCATCAATACCGTCTTTTGCAAGCATTTTTTCTGCCTCTACCGTCTCATTCACACAGAGTCCGGTTGCAAAAATTGTCACATCTTTTCCTTCTTTTAAGACAATTCCTTTGCCGATCTCAAATTTGTAGGTTGCCTCATCATTGAATACAGGAACCGGTAAACGGCCAAAACGAAGATATACAGGTCCTACATGATCATATGCAGCGTGTACGGCAGCTCTTGCCTCTACATCATCCGCCGGGTTGATGACTACCATGCCAGGGATCGTGCGCATCAGGGCGATATCCTCCAGGCACTGATGGGTTGCGCCATCCTCACCAACGGAGATACCTGCGTGAGTTGCACCGATCTTGACATTCAGATGTGGATATCCAATCGAGTTGCGCACCTGCTCAAAGTTTCTTCCTGCCGCAAACATGGCAAAAGAGCTGATAAACGGCACTTTTCCACAGGTTGCAAGTCCTGCTGCGATGCCGGTCATATTTGCCTCTGCGATACCGACATCCCAGTGGCGCTCCGGGAACGCTTTTTTGAAAATTCCGGTCTTTGTTGCGCCTGCAAGGTCCGCATCTAATACGATCAGGTCTTCATGCTCTTTTCCCACTTCTACCAGAGCATTTCCATAGCTTTCTCTTGTTGCAATTTTCTTTATTTCTGACATAATGCTTCCCCCACTTTCTCAAGGTCTTTCATTGCGATTTCATACTCCGCATCATTTGGAGCTTTTCCATGCCAGTCTACGGCATTTTCCATAAAAGATACACCTTTTCCTTTTACGGTCTTTGCAATGATCGCAGTCGGCATTCCCTTTGTCTCACGCGCCTCTTTAAATGCAGCACGAATCTCATCAAAGTCATTTCCATTGATATTGATCGTATGGAAATTAAATGCCTCAAATTTTTTGTCGATCGGGTAAGGAGAACATACTTCATCAACAGTTCCATCGATCTGAAGGTTATTATTGTCAACGATCACAACCAGATTGTCCAGTTTGCGGAATCCTGCCCACATGGCAGCTTCCCAGATCTGGCCTTCCTGGATCTCGCCGTCTCCGCAGAGTGCATAGACACGGTAATCTTTTTTGTCAAACTTTCCGGCTGCTGCCATTCCGGCTGCTGCGGAGAGTCCCTGTCCCAAAGAACCGGATGACATATCAATCCCCGGAATGTGTTTCATATCCGGATGTCCCTGCAGGTAAGAGCCTGTATGACGCAGTGTGACAAGATCCTCCTTCGGGAAAAATCCACGTTCTGCCAGAACTGCATAAAGTCCCGGCGCCGTGTGGCCTTTTGAAAGCACAAAACGGTCGCGGTCTGCCATCTTAGGATTCTTCGGATCAATATTTAACTCCTCAAAATACAGATAAGTAAAGATATCTGCTGCGGAGAGTGATCCGCCCGGATGTCCGGCTTTTGCGCTGTGTACTGCAGTTACAATACTTTTGCGGACTTCGTTCGCTGTTTTTTCAAGTTCCAGATTTGTCATAGTCTAGTCATGTTCCTTTCTATTCCTTTTATTAAATCTCCGTTCTGCCTTCTAAGGCACGGAGCAGTGTTACCTCATCAATATACTCTAAATCTCCGCCGACCGGAACACCACTTGCGATCCTTGTCACTTTGATCCCGGTAGGTTTGATCAGTTTGCTGATATACATCGCCGTCGTTTCTCCCTCAAGGCTTGAGTTTGTCGCAATGATCACCTCGTCAACATCCTTTTGCAGGCGCTGCATCAGCTCTTTTAACTTGATATCTGCAGGTCCGATTCCAAGCATCGGAGAAATTGCCCCATGCAGGACATGATAAACCCCGTCGTATTTGCCGGTTTTTTCATATGCTGCAAGATCTCTGGTATCTTCCACAACCATAATCGTCTTGTGGTTACGTCCGGCATCCTTACAGATCGGACACAGTTCATCATCTGTCAGGGTAAAACATTCCTTACAGTAACGGACATTTTTCCTTGCATCCACGATCGCAGACGAAAGTTCTTCGACCTGTTCCACCGGCATATTCAAAATATGAAATGCCAGACGCTGTGCAGATTTTGCACCGATTCCCGGAAGAGACGATAATTCCTGTATTAATTTACTGATCTGACTGCTGTAATAATCCATGGTGTTTCCATTCTTTCATTTATAATGTTCCAATACGGCTATATGCCTTCTTTAATATTAAAGGATAACGGCGATTTTTACAAGAAGTGTTTTTTACGGCATATTTTTTGAAATTTTTGTACATGATAAACAGGTAACCACACAAAAACAATAGATTACACGTCCCGCAGGCAAATCTGCTGCCGGAAATAAAAGGAGGACCATATGGCATCTTATGTAGCACCTGGCATCAAAGACAAATTCGAGACACTTTCAACGGATCTGAAAAATCTGATCCTCGAGCGAAATGTAGAGCTTAATAACATGCAGGATCTGATCCGCGTGTTAGAGCAGATCGTAGAAGAAGGGGAAGCCGAGTAACCACGGTCTCCCCTTCTCTTTTATGCTTATCTTTTTTGATCTGCAAAATACAATTTCTGTGCCCGTAACAATTCCTTACTGAATGTTAGTTACCTCATATCCTGCATCTACAACGGCTGCTTTTAATGCATCCGCACTGACTGATTCCTCTGCGGTAACAACTGCATTTTTGTCCTCTAAGCTCACCACTACCTCAGACACACCCGGTACTCCTTTTAAAGCCTTCTCAACGGTTGCCTGGCAGTGTCCGCACATCATTCCTTCAATACTTAATGTTGTTTTCATTGTTTGTTCCTCGCTTTCTGATACATCACTTTTTGTTTTTATTTCAGAAGTAACCGCTCTGTTTTCACAGACCGCACTCTCCTGTTCCATGTTACCTGTCTCATTTCCGGATGAAGATTTTTTTCCAAGCTTTACCCATCTAAGGCGCAGTGCATTACTTACTACACAGACGCTGCTTAAGCTCATGGCAGCCGCACCAAACATCGGGTTTAATTTTAATCCCCAGATCGGATATAAAAGTCCTGCCGCAAGCGGAATGCCGATGCTGTTATAGAAAAATGCCCAGAACAGATTTTCCTTGATATTTCGGATAACCGCTTTACTCAAACGGATCGCTCCGACCGCATCGATCAGGTCATTTTTCATCAGGACGATGTCCGCGCTCTCAATGGCTACATCCGTACCTGCCCCGATCGCGATTCCCACGTCTGCGGAAGCAAGCGCCGGCGCATCGTTGATACCGTCTCCGATCATTGCAACTTTATGTCCGCTGTTCTTTAAGGCGGATATCTTTTCTTCCTTCTGTGTCGGAAGCACTCCGGCAATGACTTCATCAATTCCTACCTGATCTTTGATCGCCTGTGCCGTCACTTCATTGTCACCGGTTAACATGATGACATGGATTCCGTATTCTTTGAACTGTCTGACCGCTTCACGGCTGGTCGGTTTTACGACATCCGCAACGGCGATCACGCCTATGATCTGTGTTTCATCTGCAAACAGAAGCGGTGTTTTGCCCTGTTTTGCAAATTGTTCCATCTCTTTTTTTATCTCACCGGACAGGGCAACGTGTGCCTCTTCCATCAGCTTTTCATTTCCTGCATAGTAAAGTGTGCCGGAAGATAAACGTCCTTTAATTCCTTTTCCAAACAGCGCTTCAAAGTCATTTACTTTTTCCGGAACGATGTTCTTTTTCCCGCAATCGGAGACAATCGCTTCCGCTAACGGATGCTCACTGCCCTTCTCAAGACTGCCCGCAATCTTAAGCAGATCGTTCTCTGAAATTCCTGCATAGGTTCTGATATCCGTCACAACCGGTTTTCCATAAGTAATGGTTCCGGTCTTGTCCATTACAACGGTATCCACAATATGTGCTGTCTCTAATGCCTCTCCTGATTTGATCAGGATACCGTTTTCCGCACCCTTTCCGGTTCCAACCATGATTGCCACCGGTGTTGCAAGTCCAAGTGCACACGGACAGGAGATCACAAGAACTGCAATTCCGCAGGACATTGCAAACTCAAAATCTGCCCCGCTTGCCAGCCATAAGATAAATGTTACGATCGCGATTCCAATAACTGTCGGGACAAAGATTCCCGCAATTTTATCGGCCAGACGTGCGATTGGAGCCTTACTCGAAGATGCTTCCTCCACAAGACTGATGATCTGTGCGATCGTCGTATCTTTGCCGACACGCGTTGCACGCGCACGGATCAGTCCGGCTTTATTGATGGATGCAGAGATTACTTTATCGCCTTCCTGTTTTAACACCGGGATGCTCTCTCCGGTGATTGCGGATTCATCAAAAGAGGATTTTCCTTCTAAGATCACACCGTCCACCGCAACCGACTCTCCCGGCTTGATCACGAAAATATCCCCCTGCACCACATCTGCCGCATCAATGACCTGTTCTTTGCCGTCGCGCACGACTGTCACTGTCTTTGGTGCTAAGTTCATCAGCTTTGTGATTGCCTCACTCGTCTTTCCTTTTGACTTCGTCTCAAGATATTTTCCGACCGTGATCAGCGTAAGAATTGTTCCGGCGGATTCAAAATAAAGATCATGGCTGTACTGATGTACCAGTTCCATGTCTCCGATACGGAATCCCCAGCCGATCCGGTAAATCGCGAAGATACCGTATACCGTCGCCGCAGTTGCTCCCATTGCGATCAGACTGTCCATGTTTGGACTCCTGCGCGCTAATGTTGTAAAGCCGTTGCGGAAATATTTCTGATTAACAAACAGGATCGGAAGTAAAAGCAGGAATTGCGTAAATGCGTAAATGACTGCATTTTCACTTCCATGGAAAAACTTCATGGTAAGCGGCGGCATCGGAACGCCAAGCGCGTTGTAGATCATATGTCCCATCGACACATACATGAGCGGTATCAGAAATATCACGGATATGATCAGTCTTGTCTTCATGTTTTTGATATTCTTCTGCTGGATGGAAACGGCATCCTCCGTCTCCCCCGCCTTTACTGCTGCTTTTCCGTCTTCTTTTACCGAGGCACCGTATCCGGCATGTTCCACCGCCTCAATAATCTTTCCGGTATCAAGCTTTGTCTCATCATACTCGACCTGCATGCTGTTTGTCAGCAGGTTGACACTGACTGTCTTTATGCCCTCCAGTTTGGAAACACTCTTTTCCACATGGGAGGAACATGCCGAACAGCTCATGCCTGTTACGTCAAACTTTTCCTTCATGTCAATCTCCATTTCTAAATACAAACCGTTATTTCATCAATTTTTTTAACAGTTCACAGAGTTCGTCGACAGCCTGCTCATTGCCTTCTTTGATGTCTTCGGAAACGCAGGTTTTAATATGGCGTGCTAACAGCTCCTTGTTAAATCCGTTTAATGCAGCCTGGATCGCAGATACCTGTGTGACGATATCCACGCAATATCTGTCATCTTCCACCATGGCACGCACTCCCCGCACCTGTCCCTCTATCCGGGAAAGTCTCGTAAGCAGTGCCTTTTTTTCTGCACTCTCACGCTGTTTATGCTTCACATTATCTCCGTTTGCGCTGCATTTTTCACATGCCATCTGTCTGCCTCCGGTCTGTATAGTCTGTGCTGTCCCTGATTTTTTATCACTGTTTTACCATTTTATTGTATACCATATACCCCTATTGGGTATCTTGAATTTACACCACGATCTGTATTTTGTCAAGAGATTTTCTAAGTGTTAAGAATTTTTATCACCAAACTTTATTCTCCGCAATCCACACAGTGTGATCAGCATTGTCACAAATTCCGCCGCCGGGAAGGCCATCCATACCCCGTTTAATCCAAATATTGCGGACAGTATAAATGCAAAGAAAATGATCGCCACAAAACCTCGGGAAATCGACGCTGCAAATGCATATTTTGTAGATTCGACAGCACTTAATATGGCAGTCCCTACGATATTGATCCCGGCAAATAAAAATCCGATAAAATAGATCCGCAGTCCGGTTTCTGCGTAGTCAGCAAGCGTCCTGTTATGTTCGCCATTAAACACTGCAGTCACCACAGGTGCAAACAGGTAAATAAAAATAACCAGAAGTACAGAGACGCCTACTGCAGTCGTAACCGCCATTTTTAAATAAGTTTTCACATCTTTATGAATATCCCTGCCATATGCCTCGCTGACTAACGGCTGGGAGCCCTGTGCAATTCCGTTAAACAGGGCAACTGCAACAAGTGATGTGTTTGCAACCACGCCGTAAGCCGCCACTCCGGTATTTCCGGCAAGTCCAAGGATGATCATATTAAAGACGACCGTGATCACACCGGATGAAATCTCTCCCACAAAAGAGGACACACCAAACTGACAGCAGAAAAGTATTTTTCGCAAAGATGGCAGCATCGGCTTAAATTTTACCGTACATTTTTCCGAGCGGAAATGGATACAGCAGATCAGGATGCCGACCAACGGGGAAAGCGCCGTTGCAAGTGCAGCCCCTTCCATGGAAAGCCCCAGTGGAAACATCAGTACATAGTCAAATACAATATTGAACAGACTGCTGAATAATGTCGCAGCCATTGCGATCGATGGATTCCCATCGTTGCGCACAAAAGCATTGCAGATATAATTCCACATAAAAAACGGCGCAAAACCCATAAAAATACGCGTATAATTTTTCCCGACCGCAACGATCTCTGCATCCCCGCCAAGCAGGGCAATCAGTTTATCCGGGAAAAATATTCCTACAAACATAAAAAGCAGACCAACAATCAATGCCCATGACAGTGCATGGAAAAAGTATCCGTCTGCATTCGGATGTTCCTGATTCCGCTCGATCACCAGACGGATCGCTGAACCGACACCCATCATTGCCCCGATGGCAAAGATCATGTTGTAGACCGGCAGTACCAGATTGAGTGCGGTGATACCATCCGTCCCCACCGCAACAGAAATAAAGTAGGTATCTGCCAGAATATAGACAGACATACCTACCATGCCAAGCATGTTCTGCGAGACATACTTTACAAATTTTTTTAACATCATAATCCCCATTTTATCAACTTCAATCATAGATTGTGCACTTCTTGGACAATGCTATTGTCATGAATAATAGACCGAACACAAAATTTCAATATTTTCTATATTCGGTCTTATACCCGTTTTACTATTTAATTTTGATGATTAAGAACCCATTGCAATAAACCATTATAATCTACGCTTCCCGATGCAACATTAAGAATTGTTTCATATAATTCTTTTTGCGTATATTTAAGTTCTATCCCGTTCAACGCAAGAAATACAAGCATTGCATGTGTTCCAATTCTTTTATTACCATCTATCATACAATGATTCTTTATCAGTCCATATCCTAATCTTGCAGCTTTCGCCTGTATTGTCGGATATAATTCGTCCCCTCCAAAGGATTGAAAAGGCGTTTCCAAAGCCGAGTCCAATAAATTATAATCTCTGACTCCATCGCTTCCACCAGTCTGCTGAATTAATTGAGTATGAAGCATAAGGATCTGCTCTTTGCTCAATTTTTTCATTTAGCCAGCACCTCATATGCTTCCCTATTCTGTTCCATAAGCTGCTTCGAAATACTCAATACATCATCATCAGATGCTATCATATCTTTATCCGCTTTACTAAAGTCTATAACAAGGTATCTTGGTACATTGTTTTTCAAAATTACTGCTGAACCGCATTCATCTACCAGTCGTGCAACCTTAGAAAAATTCTGGTTTGCTTCGGAAATTGAAACCATTGTATTTGTATCTATAGTCATTTGAACACCTCCATAATCTTTTTACAATAGTATACACATTTTTTAGGATAAATTCAACCTAACACAAACAGGCAGGTCGTATCCGACCTGCCTGACTTATTATTCTGATTTCTCTGAACCTTACTTTTTATGTTCTTTTATATAAGCGCTTTTCCAAGACTTCTGCACGCTTCTAATGCTTCAGCGTCCGGTGCTTCATGTGCGATCACACCTTCACCATTTACAACAGTTGCTCCTGCTGCATTCATGCGTTCTTCCCAGTCGCGCATCCACTGTCCGTCACCCCATCCGTAAGAACCGAATAAAGCGATCTTTTTGCCTGCTGCAAAGCCTTCTACCTCTTCTACGAAAGGCTCCATCTCGCTCTCCTCTAATACTTCAGCTCCCATTGCCGGGCAGCCTAATGCAAATGAGGATGCAGCTTTTAACTCATCTACGGATACTGCAGATACCGGAACAACGTCTGCCTCTCCGCCTGCTGCCTTGATTCCCTCTCCAACTGCATTTGCCATTGCTTCCGTATTTCCCGTCTGGGACCAGTATGCCACGATAATCTTGCTCATATTTCCTCCATTCCTGTGCTTATTTTTGCACATTCATTTTATACAAACGGATTCCTGGTCTCGCACGACGCCTTTGCCGCATCAAGCCGGGTGTTTTCCGTTTTTATCTTATTTACTTTCATCTGAAAATCCAGTCATACATCAAATGATAGAATATGCTTTTGTAAACATTCTGTTATCATGAGTCCATCTAGGCAGACTCTAACATCTTGCCGTAAAGCAGAAGTTCATGGATTTCCATGCCGGACGATATCAGGCGGATCGCGTCTTCCTTTGCCTGATTGTAGCGGTCAAATGTTATTCTTGCCGCATCCACATCTCCATATACTTTCCAGTAACCGCAATATAGGTAATTGCGTCCCTCGTTTCGGATAAAACCTAACACATCTTCTACAGGATAACCCAAGAGCAGTCCAAGCTCATGTGGAAAAGACAGATGATCCTTCATATATTTTTGATAGCGGGCACACAGTTTTTCAAAAATGTCGATAAGGCGTAATGTCTGATACCCAAACAATCTCATCGTTTTCTTCACATCTTCTTCGTTCAGATAAGCGAGTAGTTGTTTTTCACGAAAAAGCAGGAATATTGTACGATGTTTTGTCTGGTAGAGTGTATGTACAGTAATTTCTGTATTACGGAACAAATCTTTCACATCTTCTTCGTTGCTCTTTGTCACCGTAAGAAGATTTGACAGTTTGATTCCCGTAAGAAGCGGGGCACATTGCAGTGCCAGTTGAGTCTTTAATTCTTTTTTATCCATCTTCTCCAGAATCTCTAACACTTCCCTGCTCATGGTCATCTCCCATAGAACAACAGATCTCTCGATCCATTGTTTTAATATATATAGTTAGTTTATCCTAACTCCTGTTTAAAAAAGAAAGAGTTGCTAGAACTCATTTCCTTTTCTGATAGTTAGATTACACTAACTTTGGTTATTTGTCAATAACTTTTTTTTAATTTTTCATTTTTTTTCAGGGGAAATCTGCAAAACCGCGAAAACACGCCTTTTTTCATTCCTCCAGCGCCGCATTCATGATCTCCATCTTCTCCTCTGCCTCATAGATCAGGCGGCTGCACTCTTTCAGTTCATCCGAAAAATCCATCGTGACATCCTGATAGAGCGACTTGTACTTGATGTCGTGCTCCAGGCTCGCCCAGAGATCCATCGCAAGGGTGCGGATCTGCAGTTCAACCGGCACCATCTGTTTTTTGTTCATAAAATAGACCGGCACACGGATAATGATGTGCAGGCTGCGGTAACCGTTGCCTTTCGGCTGCTCGATATAATCTTTGATCTCCATGATATGTATGTCATCCTGCGCCATCAGGCGGTCACGGATCAGATATACATCCTTGATATAGGAACAGACTACGCGCACTCCGGCGATATCGTAAATATTGTTGCACGCTGCGCTGAGTGTCAGATCAAGATTCTTTTTCTGAAGCTTTCCCAGAATGCTTTTCGCCGATTTCAGCCGCGTGTCGATGTGATGGATCGGGCAGCGCAGTTTGCGGTATTTAAACTCATCCTCTATGATCTCAAGGCGCGCGGTCGTCGCGCACATCGCTGCGTTGTACATGCGCAGGATCGGATCGATCGTCTGTGAAAACTGGTCCTTCATATCTGCGATCCGCTCCATGCTGTCATCCATCGCCGCACGCATCGGCACCAGATCCCGCACTGCAATCACATTCTCCTGTGCGGTCACCTCTTCGATTTCTATTTCCTGCTGCTTCCCCTGTTCCTCCAATTTATAAAAACCTCCATTGTCTGTTTTCCATCATCAGGTATTATTATATCAGACATTCATGA
>ERZ827117.1798-NODE-1798-length-14280-cov-3.609490_pt1 | contig 14280 bp, 8 predicted proteins | sample MGYA00519920_ERZ827117 | MGnify/ENA primary metagenome ERZ827117 (study PRJEB31778, sample SAMEA3449260) | human gut metagenome | biome: human gut; feature: human-associated habitat; material: faeces | place: United Kingdom | collected 2010/2012 ...
CAGATAGCATAGCAGGCTTCCGCCGGGGCATAGCACAACTTGGCGGCACGCAGATAAAACTCCGCCGCCCGCGCCGCGTCCACGGCCACGCCAAAGCCTTTCTCGTAAAACTGGCCGCACATAAACAGTGCGCGGGCATCGTCCTGCGCGGCGGCTTTCTGGTACCAGGCCAGGGCGGTCTCGTCGTTTTTGGCGGTGCCGCGCCCTAAATGATACATCTGCGCCAGGTTGCGCATGGCGGGCACAAACCCCGCCTGGGCAGACAGCGTGTACAGCTGCACGGCACGTGCGGGATCTGCCGCCACGCCGGTGCCGTTGGTGTAGCAGATGGCCAGGCAGCACTCGGCGCGCGGGTCACGCTGTAAGGCGGCTTCGCCGTACCAGCGGGCGGCGGCCTTGGCGTCCTGCGGCACGCCCTTGCCAAACTCATAGCACCAGCCCAGGTTGCACTGCGCCTGGGCGTTCCCCTGGCCTGCGGCGGCACGGTAGAGCAGCACGGCATCGGGCCAGCTCTGCGCCACGCCCTCGCCGGTCTCGTACGCCAGGCCCAGCATGCACTGCCCGGCGGCGTCACCCTCGGCAGCGGCCTTTTCAAAATCGGCAAAGGCATCGTCGAACCGGCCGTCGGCCTTGGATTCTGCGCCCAGCGCCACCCAATCCGCTGCCACAAGGTCGCTGCCGTCACTGGGCAGAAAGAACGCCCCGCCGCACAGCGGGCAGATATCGGGGACCGCATGGCGGGTCACAAACCGGCAGACCGGGTTCTCGCAATGATGGATCTCCATAAAACGCTTCCTTTCCCATAATTATATGTATTGTAGCATAATGGCCCGCCGAAAAAAAGCCTTGACGGTGTTTTTTCGGCGCGGCGTGTCCCAGCGGCGGTAATTATTGCTGTTTGCAAAGCTTTATCGGGTTTCCCCGCTCTGCGGCAAAAACAAACGTTTGGGCGTGGTATGGTAAGTGTGTCAATTGACATAAACATAAAGGGGGACACTTGGCATGGCTACTTACTTGGGAGAAAAACTGCATACAAACGCTGCTTTGCCCGCGCCGCTGCCCGGCGCACGCGGGGCGGCACTGCTGTGGCAGGGGGCCGCGGCCGCCACGGGGCTGGTGCTGGGGGCCGGGCAGGTCTACGGCGGGGCCGCACCGTTCGGGCTGGCGTTCGTCATGGTCTGCCCGCCGCTGTATCTGTTTGCCGCTGCGGGCGGGGCGCTCATCAGCAGCCTGGCGTTCCAGCCCGCCGTGCTGGGGGTCAAGCTTGTCGCGGCGCTTACGGCCACGGTGGCTGCGCGGCGATTGATGGCGGGCAGACCCGGCGTGGGCGTCTGGGCCGGGTGCCTGGCGCTGGCCGCGGCACAGGCGGCAGCACTTTTTTTCGCGGGGGGCTTTGTCGATCTCGCACAGGCGGCGGCCACAGGCACTACGGCCCTGCTGGCGGCGGGGGCCGCCTGGCTGATGCAGCGTTTCCCGTACCGGGAGCCGCGCGGGCTGTGCCTGTGGCTGGCCATTGCCGCCGCCTGCCTGCAGCGGTGTGCCCACGGGCCGTTGGCTCCGGGCCTGGCGGTAGCCGCAGCGGCCGGGCTGTGCGCCGCCTTTTCCGGCACGCTGGAAGAAACCGCCGTGGTCAGCATCGCCCTGGCGGCAGCTGTCACGGCGGCCAGCCCCGCGCTGTGTTATGCGGCGCTGGCCGTGGCACTGGGCAGCCTGGCCGCGGCGTGCCTTTACCCCGGCGAACGCCTGCGCTGCGCGGGGGTGTTTGCGGCGGGCTGCATGCTGGGCGCGCTGGCTGCGCCCGATGCCGCCGGTGTGCTGCCGCTGTTTGTGGGCGGGGCTGTGGGCTTGACGGCGGCGCTGGCCGTGCCGGGGGCATGGCTGCGGGTGATCTTTCCGCCGCCTGCGCCGCCCGTGCAGACCCAGGGCCTGAGCGGTGCCGCGCGCCGCCTGGCCGGGGTGGCCGACACGCTGAGCGACATCGCCGATACGGTCAACGCCGTCTGCACGCGGCAGATGCCGCCCAAGGGCGAAAACTTTGATTTTGTGGTCGAGCACATCGCCCGCACGACCTGCCAGACCTGCACCCGCCGCAGCCGCTGCTGGGTGCGCGGCTACGCCACTGCGATGGACGGGCTGTACCAGCTAAAACCCACGCTGGAAAGCCGGGGCAGGGTAGAGGTCGAGGACCTGCCGGGGCAATTGTCGGTCTGCATCCATCCGGCGGACCTGTGTACGGCGGCCAACCATGGCTACCGGCTTTGGCGCAGCCGCCGCCAGACCCGGGCGCGGGCCTCGATGCTGCGCACGGCCCTGACCGAGCAGTACAGTGCCATGGCGGGCGCACTGGCGCAGCTGGCGGGCAAACTGGGCCAGGCCGGGCTGCCCGACCCCCGGCGGGAGGAAAAGGTCGCGCAGCTCTTCGCGGGCCTGGGGCTGGACGCGCTGGAATGCAGCGTGACCGCCGACCTGGCCGGGCGGCTGACAGCGGCAGTCACGATCGCCCGCACAAGATTTACCGAGGAGGAGATCCAGGCGCTGACTGCTGAGGTCAGCCGCATCTGCCGCCGCGACATGGACCTGCCGGAGGTCACCCACTGCCGCACGGTCACGATGCTGAGCTTCGGCGAACGGCCATTGTTTACGGCGACCTTCGGCACGGCGGGCCGCCCGGCCAAGGGGCAGACGGTCAGCGGCGACGCGCTGGACAGCTTTTGCGATACGAGCGGCCGCGCCCAGCTGCTGCTGTGTGACGGCATGGGCACGGGCCGCGCTGCGGCGGTCGACGGCCAGATGGCTGCACGGCTGACGGGTCAGCTGCTGCGCGCCGGGTTTGCCGCCGAAAGTGCGGCCCGGCTCGTCAATGTGGCGTTGGGGCTGAAAAGCGCCGAACAGGAATCCGGCGCCACGCTGGACCTGCTGACGGTCGATCTTTACACAGGCCGGGCGGGGCTGTTCAAGGCCGGGGCCGCGCCGAGCTTTTTAGTACGCGGCGGTGTGCCCCGCATGCTGGAGGGGGCCAGCCTGCCCATGGGGGTGATGGAAAGTCTCGTAGGCCGCAGCACGACCTTTGCGCTGGACAGCGGCGACTGGGTGGTGCTGGTCAGCGACGGTGCCCTGACCGATGGCACCGAATGGCTGATGCAGCAGCTGCAGCTTTGCGCGCGGCTGGGCCACACCCCCGCCCAGGCTGCCCAGACCGTGGCGGATGCCGCCGCCCGGCGGGCCGGCGAAAAACAGGATGATATTACGGTGGCGATTTTTGCTATGGGGAAAGCGGGGTGAATTTGCAGTTGCCGCTTGCCGGCCCTTCCTACCCTGCGGCAGGGCCTTTTTCTCCGATTGACCCCTCCGGGGCCAAAATATATTTAGCGTAGGGGCGGATTCCATATCCGCCCGGGGATTTGGCGGCAACGCAAGATCGTGCGGGGCGATGCAAGCATCGCCCCCTACGAATGAACGGGAGCCAGCAACAAGCATTAGAAATTTCGCATCCCACGAGGTAGAGTGTTGGCCCCGGGCAGGGGCCAGTCCGTCCGCTCTTGGATTCTTAAGGGCGCGCTTGCGAAGCGTTCGCGCAAAGCGCGAACCCAAGCGCCCTTAAGCCGGGCCTCCCGCGCTATCGGAAGTAGCGGGACCCTTTTCGGTTCCTTTTGGGGTTCCAAAAGGAACATCTGTCGGAAGAATGACGCTAACCCGAGGAACCGGCCGCAAGGTGGCTGGTGACGGCAGCGCGAACCGCAAAGCGGCAATCAGCAGCGCGAACCTTTCCACGCCCCCCGCAAAAGCGCAAACAACCACTTTCACAAAATATTTTCAGAAATTTTAAAAAAACTGTTTAAAATTCTGCAAATCTGTGGTAAAGTAGTATCAATCGGTGAGATGTGTTCAAATTCACCACCAAGAGAGCCTGCTCTCTGTAAAATTTAAAACGCCGCAGCGGGCACGCAGCGCATGGCGGGCCCCCGGCGCGAAAAGAGGTTTGATTGATCCATGGACTATGCAAGCAAAGACATCCGCAACATTCTGGTAGCCGGCCACGCTGGCTGCGGCAAAACGACGCTGACCGAAGCCCTGCTGTACATGAGCGGCGCGACTGAGCGCATGGGCCGTGTTGAGGACGGCACCACCGCCAGCGACTTTGACCCCGAAGAAGTCCGCCGCAAGGCATCGCTGAACTCCAGCATCGTGCCCGTTGAGTATGAGGGCATCAAATATAACCTCATCGACGTGCCCGGCCTGTTTGATTTCGAGACCGGCGCAGCCGAGGGCATCATGGCCGCCGAAAGCGTGCTGATCTGCGTGTCCGGCCGTTCCGGCGTCACCGTTGGTGCCGAGAAAGCCTACCAGCTGGCCCTCAAGCACAACAAGGCGCGGATGATCTTTGTCACCAAAGCTGACCTGGAAAATGCCGACTATTTCAAGATCTTAGAGCAGATGAAGATCAAATTCGGCCCCAGCGTCTGCCCCTGCGTCGTGCCGGTCCGCCTGGACGACGGCACCGTCGCCTACATCAACCTGTTCAGCCAGAAAGCCTTTAAGTACGAGGGCGGCAAGCAGATCCAGATCGACCTGCCCGATATCGGCCACCGCTTTGAGGGCTTGATCCAGGCCATGAGCGAGGCCATCGCCGAGACCGACGAAGCCCTGATGGAAAAATTCTTCGAGGGCGAGCCTTTCACCACCGAGGAGATCGTCCAGGGCATGGCTGCCGGTGTCCGCAGCGGCCAGATCACTCCCGTATTCTGCGGCAGCGCCGTCAACAATCAGGCGCTGGATATGCTGCTGTACAACATGAACGTCCTGCTGCCCGGCGCGGATACCGCCGCTGCCGTGGGCGAGGATAAGGACGGCAGCCCCGTCGATATCACCGCCGACCCCGCTGCCCCGCTGTGCGCCTACGTCTTTAAGACCGTCGCCGACCCGTTCGTGGGCAAGATGAGCTTTATTAAGGTATTGTCCGGCAAGCTGACCGCCACCAGCAACACCATCAACGCCCGCACCGCCCAGCCGGAGCGCATGGGCAAGACCCTGATCGTCTGCGGCAAAAAGCAGACCGACACCCCCGCCATCACCACCGGTGATATCGGCGTTGTCTCCAAGCTGGCCACCGCCAAGACCGGCGACACCCTGTGCGACCCCGCCCGTGTGGTGGCGCTGCCTGTGCCCGCTTACCCGGCTGGCTGCTACCGCATGGCCGTCAAGGTCGCCAAAAAGGGCGACGAGGGCAAGGTCAGCGGCGCGCTGGCCCGCCTGATCGAAGAAGATCCCGCCATCACCTTTGTGGTCGATCCCGAGACCAAGCAGCAGATCATCAGCGGTCTGGGCACCCAGCACCTGGAAGTCGCCCTTGCCAAGCTGAAGAACAAGTTCGGCGTCGAGATCACCCTCGAGACCCCGCGCGTGCCGTACCGTGAGTCCATCCGCAAGAGCTGCAAGGCCCAGGGCCGCCACAAGAAGCAGACCGGCGGCCACGGCCAGTTCGGCGATGTCTGGATCCAGTTCGAGCCCATCGAGGGCGAAGGCATCGAGTTTGCCGAGAACGTGTTCGGCGGCAGTGTGCCGAAGAACTTCTTCCCTGCCGTTGAAAAGGGCGTCCGCCAGGCTGCCGAGCACGGCGTGCTGGCTGGCTACCCGATGGTCGGCCTGAAAGCTACCCTGCTGGATGGCAGCTATCATCCCGTCGATTCCAGCGAAATGGCGTTCATTATGGCTGCGAAGCTGGCCTACAAGGCCGCCATCCCCGAGGCTGGCCCCGTTCTGCTGGAGCCCATCGGTTCGCTGCAGGCGCATGTCCCGGCGGACAACACCGGTGATATCATGGGCGAGGTCACGAAGCGCCGCGGCCGCGTGCTGGGCATGAACCCCGACGAGGACGGCCTGCAGGTCGTCGAGGCCGAGGTGCCTATCGCCGAGATGCAGGACTTCACCACCTTCCTGCGCCAGCTGACCCAGGGCCGTGGCTGGTATACCTTCGATTTCGTCCGCTACGAGACCCTGCCCCAGATGCTGGAATCCAAGGTCATCGAGCAGGCCAAAGCCCTCGGCAACTTTACCGACGAGGACTGACCTACTTTCTTTGAAAAGAAAGTAGGCAAAGAAACTTTAATCAAGTAAACCGAAAGAGCGATGCGGCGGGAAGGCTGCATCGCTCTTTTATGCTAGGAGAAATCTGAAAGGCCCCCTTGTGTAAAGGGGGCTGGCTGCGCGATAGCGCAGACTGGGGGATTGTGACCTTGCCCATACATCGAACTACCCTCGCAAGGTCACAATCCCTCCGCCCCTGCGGGGCACCTCCCTTTACACAAGGGAGGCTTTAACTCTACAACCGTAGAGTTTCAGACCGTCGAAAAAGTGCCTTGTAGGGGCGAGCATTGCTCGCCCGCAGAATGGTACGGTTTCGTCAAATTCCACGGGCCGATATAGAATCGGCCCCTACGGTTCGTAGGGGAGCACTTGGCGGGCAAAACGATGCCCGCCAGCCAGCAAAGCTGGCCCGCTCGTGCGGTTCAATGCCCCGCCGGGGCATTGATCGTTGCACGACCCCGCAATTCCATATGCTCCCGTGCAATCCTGCCTGCCGCAAGGCTCCACGGGCGAACACTGTTCGCCCCTACACCGCAACCGGCAAAAAGGCTTCACGCCTTTTTACTATAATCTCTTGCGCCGTAAATTGCGGTGCCTACGCGCACGATGGTGGCACCTTCGGCGATGGCGGCGGCGTAGTCGTGGCTCATGCCCATGGACAAAATGTCCATCTGCGTATTCTCGTACCCGCGGGCGGCGGCCTGCGCCAGCAGTTCCCGCATCTCGGCAAAAAAGCGGCGGGTGGCGGTGTCGTCGGCGTCGGCCGGGGGAATTGCCATCAAGCCGCGCACCTTAATGTGCGGCTTTGCGGCGGCAGCGTCCAGCAGCGGCCACAGGTCGGCGGGGCCTACGCCGCTTTTGCTTTCCTCGGCACCGATGTTGATCTCCATCAGGATTTCCTGCGTGATGCCAAGCCGTTCGGCGGCGGCTTCGATTTTATCCAGCAGCCGCGTGCTGTCCACGCTCTGGATCAGCGCGGCGCGGCCCACCACTTTGTTGACCTTGTTGGTCTGCAGGTGGCCGATAAAATGCCCCGGCTTGCCGTTGTAGGCCCCGGCGTCGGTCTTTTCCACCAGCTCCTGCACATGGTTCTCACCAAACAGGTCAATGGGCAGATCGGCGCTGTAGCGTACTTCTTCCACCGTGCGGGTCTTGCAGGCGGCGCACAGCAGCACTTCACTGGGGTCGCGGCCTGCGGCCTTGGCGGCGGCAGTCATGTTTTCGCGGATCTTGGCGACGGCTTCGGCCATCGCCTGCTTTTGTGCTTCGTCCATCAGCGTACCTCCGTGTCAGAGTACACCGCGCGGGAGCCGCCGATGAACGGCGGGCGGGTGCGGGCGCAGAGCAGGATCGCCTCGCCGATATGGTCCAGCGAGAGACGCACCGGCACGGCCACGCGGCGCAGGTGCATGCCGATCAGCGTGCCGCCGATGTCCATACCGGCGGCAGCCTTGACTTCCTCGACCAGCACGGGATCCTTGAACGTGCGCCAGCAGTTGGTGGCCCAGCTGCCGCCCGCGTGGGGCTGCGGCACGGCAGCCACGATCTGATAGCCGTACTTTTTGGCGGCTTCGCGTTCAATGACGATCGAGCGGTTCAGATGCTCGCAGCACTGCGCGGCCAGGTAGACGCCCTGCTCTTGCAGCGGGGGCAGCACCCCGGCCAGCACGGCGGCGGCAACCTCCATGCTGGAATCATGGCCGATGCGCCCGCCGCGGATCTCGCTGCTGGAGCAGCCGACGACGAAAACATCGCCGGTCTCCAGATGGGCGGCTTCCAGTAATTCTTCGGTGGCCTTGCGGGCCTGGGCAGTCAGTTCAGAAAGTTCCATAATAAACCTCCTTGATGCGTTTTATTTTGCAGGCGGAAACGAGAACACTTCCACCGTTTTGCTAAGGTTATTTGCGGGCTGTGCAGGTCAGATCCCGGATGGTCAGCCCGCGGCAGAATTGCAGCGGCAGGGTCAGGGTGCCGGTCTCGTTTTCCACGGTCACGGCATCCAGCGTCACGTCGCGCAGCTCGTGGCCTGGGGCGTCAAACCCGGCCAGCTCGATAGGCTCGACGTTTTCAAAGCCGCCGTCGCGCAGGCCGCGGCCCGTCAGGGTCAGCCGCTCAAAGCTCATGTGGCTGAACATCGGCTGGCTGGGGGCAGGCTCACCGTCGTTGTTGTAGGGCACGGCGTGTACCATCAGGCGCGGGGCGGTGCAGTCCCGCACGGTCACGCCGCGCACATAGCCGCCGCGCTTGGGCGTGCCCTTAATCTCAATGCCCGACCAGCTGTTGGTCAGATCGCAGTCCCAGATCTGCACGTCCTCGATGCCGCCGCTCATCTCGCTGCCCAGGCAGATGCCATGCCCGGCGGTGCTGCGGCAGTCAAAAATATAAATATGTGCGCTGGGACGATCGATTTGGTTGCCCTCGGGGTTCTTGCCGGACTTGATGGCCACGGCGTCGTCCCCGGTGGAAAACTCGCAGGCGAACAGCGTGCAGTTGGTGCTGGAATCCGGGTCCCAGCCGTCGCCGTTCCATACGCCCTCCGAGATAAAGCGGCAGTGGTCGGTGATGATGTTGTCGCTGTAGATCATGTGCTGGTTCCAGCTTGCGCCGTTTTTCAGCGTCAGGCCGTGTACCCAGACGTTGCGGCAATTGCTCATGTTGATGAGCCGGGGCCGCACACGGCCGGGGATCGTCCGCTCGTTCTCGCACTCGGCCACCAGGGCGGCGTGCTCGGCCAGGTAGTCCTTCAAATGCTCGCGCTCGTCGGCAATGATCTTGTCGGCCAGCGCGCGCCCGCCGCTGGCGATGACGCCCTTGCCGCGGATGACGACGTTTTCGCAGTTTGGCCCGGCGGTGTGGTCGAGCGTGCCCAGGTTCAAAAGGCTGGAATAGCAGCGCATCTCCACACCCTCAAACCGGCTGGGGATGCGGGGCTGGTAGTCCACGATCTCGGCTGTGCCCTGCAGCACGGCGCCTTCGTCAAGGTAGAGCTCCATGTTGCTGTGCAGCCGCAGTGCGCCGGTCAGGTAGGTGCCGGCGGGCAGGTAGACGGCGTCCCCCGCGCCGCAGGCGTCGATGGCACGCTGCAGGGCGGCGGTGTTTTTGGCTTTGCCGTCGCCCTTGGCCCAGAACGGGGCCTCGGTCACATCAATGCGGTGCTTGACCGGCGTGGTGCGAAATTCGCAGCTGCCCACGCACCGCCCGGCAAAAAATACATCAGCGCGGTAGTCTGCCTGGCTGCGCAGGTCAGTCAGGGTAAAGTGGGTGCGGTCACAGGTGGCAGCGGGCTGGCCGTCCAGATAAACGGTATATTGCGCCCCGGCCTTGGCGGCTGCGGGCTTATCCCAGTACAACACGGCAGAATGTGCGGTACTGCGTGCAAAAACGTGCGATTCAAACATGCGGGGTCCCTTTCCATGATGCAAAATTCGGTGCATACGCCTCTATCTTTGCTCTTATTGTAGCACAGAAGATCTATGGGGGAAAGGTGCAAAACTTGCCAACATTTAGGGGCCACTAGGGGCATTTTTTCGCCAAAAAGCAGCCGGGCTCGTGGGCGTACAGCACGCCGACGGCCTGCAAATAGGCATAAATGATCGTGGAGCCGACGAACCTCATGCCACGCTTTTTCAGGTCCTTCGAGATCGCGTCGGACAGGGGAGAGGTCGTCGGGCCGGATTCCACCAGTGTTTTGCCGCCGGTCCACTGCCAGAGATAAGCATCAAAGCTGCCGAACTCCTGCCGGATGGCGGCAAACGCGGCAGCGTTGCCCACGGCCGCCGCGATTTTGCGCCGGTTGCGGATGATGCCGGGGTCGGCGTAGAGTGCGGCCAGCTTGGCGTCATCGTAGGCGGCGACCTTGTCCCAGTCGAAATCATCGAACGCCCGGCGGAACGCGGGCTGTTTGTTCAGCACGCACTCCCACGAAAGCCCGGCCTGGAAGCCCTCTAAAATCAGCATTTCAAACAGCTTGCGGTCATTGTGTACGGGCACGCCCCATTCTTCGTCGTGGTAGCGGATATAGCGCGGGTTGGCCGGGTTCGCCCACCGGCACCGGCATTTTCCATCGGACCAGGTCATAAAGTTGGCTCCTTTTTGTGGGGTGGTGAGATTTTGTGCGTTATGAGGGTGTAGGGGCGAACAGTGTTCGCCCGCGTAATCTTACGTAGGCGTAAAACGCGGCGGGCGGATATAGAATCCGCCCCTACGGTAACGGGGTGGAGGATGCCTTACGGGATCCGTAGGGGAGCATTCTATATGCTCCCGCGGGCGCACAAAGCGCCCCTACCTATAATTATAGTATACCACCCCCATCAAGGCTTGCGTAATACCCCTGAATTGTGTATAATAAGATGTTACTATGACTATTCTGGGGAGGTGTGCCGTATGAGCCTGCAAAGCTTTGGCTTTTTCGGCTTTTTGCTGGTTGTGGCTGCGGTGTACCTGCACCTGCCGCAGCGCTGGCAAAACCCGTTTTTGCTGGCGGCCAGCTGGTATTTTTACGCTAAGGCCATGCCCGCCATGCTGCCTGTTACCATCGCCATCGCGGTGTTTGCCTATGCCTGCGGCCGCGCGATGCAGCGGCACAAAACGGCGGCGCTGCGCGTAGGCGTCGTGGGGCTGCTGGTGATCTTGGCTTTCTTTAAATATAACGGTGCGTTCGCCACGGACGGCGGCTGGCAGGCCGTGGCCATGCCGCTGGGCATCAGCTTTTACAGCTTTGCGGCCATCAGCTATCTGATCGACGCCGCGCGCGGCGACTGCGAAGTCGAGACAAATTTTATCGACTGCGTGTTGTATCTCAACTTTTTTGCCACCATCACGCAGGGGCCTATCTGCCGTGCCGGGGACCTGCTGCCCCAGTTTAAACAAGAGCACCGCTTTGATGCCGCCCGCACCGTGCGCGCCTTGCGCCTGCTGGCACTGGGCCTGTTTAAAATGGTGGCCATCAGTGATGTGCTGGGCCTGTTGGTGGACGAGGTGTTCCCCAACTACCGCAGCTACGGCGGGCCGATGCTGATCTTGGCGGCAGTGTTTTACACGTTCCAGCTGTATTTCAACTTCTCCGGCTATTCCGAGACCGCGCGCGCCGTGGGCCTGCTGCTGGGGCTGGACCTGCCCGAAAACTTCAAGACCCCGTTTTTTGCCACCAACTTTTCCGGGTTCTGGAGCCGTTGGCACATCAGCTTTTCTTCCTGGCTGCAAGACTATTTGTTTATGCCGCTGGCCTGGGCCGATGTCTCGGGCCTGACGGGTGGTAAAATGCAGCGCCTGCCTGTTGAAATTTGCGTGTTCACGGTGTTTTTTGTCTCCGGCTTCTGGCACGGCAACACACTGCCGTTTGTCATCTGGGGCCTGCTGCAAGCCTGCTACCGTGTGGGAGAAGAGCTTATGCACCGCCGCTTCGGCAAGCCCAAAAAGAAAGCCCCGGCCAAAACGCTGTGGGCCAAGCGCGCAGGCGTGTTTGTGCTGTGGACCGTCAGCATGGTATTTTTCTGCGTGGGCATGTCCGGCGCCGGGCTGACGGCGGGGGACGCATTCGCCTACCTGGGCGGCTGGTTCACCGGCTGGTCCCCGGCCCGCTTCGCCGCCGAGCTGTACGGCGCGGCCTACAACGGATTTTACGCAAACACCATTATGGTGGCGGCCTACTACGCTTTTGCGGCGGCTGTGCTGGTGATCGGCCTTGCGCTGGATGCCCGCCGCGCGTTTGCCTATAAAAACAAACCGGCTGAAATTTGCCTTGCCAATGAAAAACACCGTTGGGTGGTGTATTATTTGCTGGTGATTTGCCTGCTGGTGGGATACATCATGCAAAGCGGCGGCTTTGGCGGTGCATCCGGGTTTGGCATGTATGCTAACTTTTAAAATGCCGCAGCCTTGCGGGCGCATATGGAATGCGCCCCTACATATCCCATGAGTTTGTGCTCCGCAGGGGCGGATTCTATATCCGCCCGTGCAATAAAACGATAACGATGAGAAAGGGGGCTTCCACCCAATGAAAAATATTTTGAAAAAACTCGCATTGCTCTGCATTCCGGTGGTGGTGTGGTTCGCGTTTTTTGCGGCGTTTGAGCCGAATAACTACTTTGGACTGAAAGCCTCCGCCACGTCCAGCCAGCCGGTGGCCCGTGTGCGCGCCTACCAGCAGGAGCCCGGCACCAACTTGATTCTGGGCGACAGCCGCCTGGCCCATTTTGACATGGCCCAGGTCGAACAGATCAGCGGCAAGCCGTGGCAAAACCTTGCGTTCGGCGGTGCATCGCTGAAAGAAACGCTCGATCTGGCCGATTACGTGCTGGATTCCGGCAATGAGGTCGAAAGCCTGCTGGTGGAGGTTTCGTTCTACACCCTCAACGCCGGGTACAATACCGACCGTTTCCAGGCGCTGGAAGAAACGCTGCAAAACCCGCTGGCCTACTGCCTGAACCTGGAGTACAACGTCAACGCCCTGACTGTGGCGATGGACACCGTAAAAGGCACGCCGGATACGATCGAATCCGGCGACTGGAACGCCGCTGACTACCTGGCCGACGACGGCACGACCCTGCCGCTGCACCGCAAACTGTACGACTACCCGGCAACGATCACCCCCAAGTGCCGCAGCTGGGCGCTGAACGAAGCCCAGCTGACCCGCCTGGGCGAGCTGGCCGCCCGCTGCCAGGCCGAGGACATCGCCTTAACCATCGTGCTGCCGCCGATGGCTGAAAACGTGCGCACCGAGGTGTGCGATAAATTCGGCATCACCGAGGCAATGCAGGGTGCGGTATTGCCCGCGCTGCACGCCATCGCCGCCGAGACCGGCTGCGCCCTGCTGGATTACGAGTGGGGCGGCAGCTGCATTACCAACGATGATACGCAGTTCTTCGACGGCTTCCACCTCGATGAAAAATACGGCCTGCCGGATTGGACTAAGGAATTGTTTGCGGATATTGGGTAAACAATTGCGAACCGGCGGGCGGGTATGGAATCCGCCCCTACGCATCCCCTAAATGGGGATTTGGTAGGGGTCGATGCTTGCATCGACCCGCCAATTGCCCCGCCGCCCGTTTGCGGGCGGATGCAAGCATCCGCCCCTACAGAAACAAGCAATAAAGCTTAGAGGCACAACATGGCATTAGACTTCCTGATTTTATACGAGCACACTGTGCGCGAATACGAGAGCGACCTGCTGCTCAAGCTGGAATTGGAGCGCCGCGGCTATACCGCCGAGATCCGCCAGCTGCTGGACCCCAAGCACCTGCGGCTCTTCGGCAAAGATAAGCCCGAGGTGCTTGTCGCCAGCTGCATGTATGATAACGAGGCCATCAACAGCCACGTCTACAACAACATCGGCAAATGCAACAAGATCGTCAACCTGCATTGGGAGCAGATGCTTTCTGACACGCAGGAAGAGGGCGACTGGTTCAACATGAACGGCAACGCCAAGCGCTGCGTGCAGACCTGCTGGGGCAAGCGTACGGCCCAGCGCTTGCAGGCCCACGGCATGGCCGCCAAAAACACCCCCGTGACCGGCGCGGTCATGATGGATTTTCTGCGCCCTGAGTTTCAAGGCTATTTTAAAGAGAAAGAAGCCCTCTGCAAAGAGTTCGGCCTTGACCCAGCCAAAAAGCTGCACCTGTATATTTCCAGCTTCGGCTATGCGAGCATGAACGATGACGAGGTGGCCGAGCTTTCCAAAATGGCGGGCACCGATTTTACCGGCTTTGCCAAAACCAACCGTGTCTCGATGAAAGAAACGTTGAGCTGGTTTGAGCAGTACCTGACCGCCCACCCCGAGGTGGAGCTGGTCTACCGCCGCCATCCCAGCGAGTGGAACAGCCCTGCGCTGGAAGCACTGGCGAAAAAATGCCCCAACTTCCATGTCATTTTTGCCGATTCGGTCAAGCAGTGGATCGTCGCGGCGGACTCGATCTCTATCTGGATGAGCACCGCCATCGCTGAGGTGTACATGGCAGGCAAAAGCTGCCGCATCCTGCGCCCCGTGCCCATCGAGCATGAGTACGACCCCGTCATTTATAAGGATGCCGCCTACATCACCACCTACGCGGACTTTGCCGCCGCCATGCAGCAGGACGACCCGCCGTTCCCCATTGCCAAAGAGGTCATCGAGGGCTACTTTGACCCCAGTGCGACCCCGGCGTATATCCGCATGGCCGATCTGCTGGAGGAAGTCAGCGAATACCATGGAACGGACGT
>ERZ827117.1804-NODE-1804-length-14231-cov-2.408648_pt1 | contig 14231 bp, 10 predicted proteins | sample MGYA00519920_ERZ827117 | MGnify/ENA primary metagenome ERZ827117 (study PRJEB31778, sample SAMEA3449260) | human gut metagenome | biome: human gut; feature: human-associated habitat; material: faeces | place: United Kingdom | collected 2010/2012 ...
TAATATCGCGGGGTGGAGCAGTCTGGAAGCTCGTCGGGCTCATAACCCGAAGGTCGTTGGTTCAAATCCGGCCCCCGCAACTTCAAATAATCAACGGATAACGTTGGTTATTTTTTTTTACACAAAATGAACTCAAAATAAACTTTTGCGGTATAATAGGACAATAAGTGTATAGATGAAGAAAGGAAGGAAAGCAATGAATCAGAAGGCGGTCATAGCGATGAGCGGCGGTGTAGACAGCTCCGTTGCGGCATATTTGATGAAGGAAAAAGGATATGAGTGTATTGGAATTACGATCAAAACCTTTAATGAAACTGGTGATGGAATAAAACGAGAAAATACATGTTGTTCACTTGATGATGTGAGCGATGCGAGAAGTGTAGCTTGTACGCTTGGGATTCGCCACTTTCTTTATAATTTTACAGGTCAGTTTGAGGAGCATGTCATGAAGCGATTTGTGGATGCTTACGAGAATGGATGTACACCAAATCCTTGTATTGATTGTAATCGCTATATTAAGTTTCAGGAATTATATGAGCGTGCTAAGCTTATGGGTTATGATATCGTTGTAACAGGTCATTATGCACGCGTGGAATACAATGAGGCAACAGGTCGTTATCTTTTAAAGAAGGGATTAGATGCCAATAAGGATCAAAGCTATGTGCTTTACAGTCTTACACAGGAGCAGCTTATGCACACGCAGTTTCCGCTAGGAGAGCTGCCAAAGCCTAAGGTAAGGGAGATTGCTGAGGAGCAGGGTTTAATAAATGCTCGTAAACATGACAGTCAGGATATCTGCTTTGTAACTTCTGGAAGCTATACAGATTTTATTCGTCAGTATACGGGAAAGGAATATCCAGAAGGTGATTTTGTAGATCGAAAAGGCAATGTTCTTGGCCGTCATAAGGGAATAATCCATTATACTATTGGACAGCGTAAGGGATTAGGACTGGCGCTTGCAAAGCCTATGTATGTTTATGGAATAGATAAGGAAAAAAATCAGGTGATTTTGACAGATGAGGCTGATTTGTTTTCAAGTGAACTGATTGCAGATGACTTAAATTTGATTTCTGTTCCTAAAATTGAAGGAAAAATGCGTGTGAAAGCGAAAGTGCGTTATCGTCATACTGAGCAGCCAGCAACAGTAGAGCAGCTTGATGAAAAACGTATTCACGTTATATTCGATGAGCCGCAGCGTGCCATTACAAAAGGACAGGCTGTTGTGCTTTATGATGGTGATGTAGTTGTTGGAGGTGCAACAATTTGTGATACAGTTCGCCTAGAACGCTAGATTCAGATAATTTCATGCTTACTGGCAAATGTATAAAATCTGTTTCTCATGCATATAGTAGGAGTAATGGCGCAAACCGCAGCTAAGTGATGCGGAAACTGGCCCATAAGAAAAGAGATTGTGTATGGGAAACAGAAAAAGAAAGCACAGGGAACCGTTGTTTTGGCTGGAGGCAGCGTTTATCGTGCTGCTTTTAGCAGGTGCGTATGTGATAGGAAGTTATGCGCGTGCGAAGCAGAGTGATTCGCTTCAGGAGGTATTTGTTGCGGATCATGGAACAAATGTTGTTGAGGTAACAGACGCGCAAGGGACAATAACGGGAAGTGAAGTAGTTGATTACGATGAACTTATTTCAGATTATCGAAATATTTTGTTGGTTGGTGTAGATGCGAGGGATCAAAAGCGTATCGATAGAGGTGCGAACGCAGATGTTATCATGATTGTGAGCATCAATGAAAGCACAGGAAAAATTCGTCTGATATCTGTTCTTCGTGATACACTTCTTCGCCTGGAGAATCCTGGAAGCTATCATAAGGGCAGACTTTACGATAAGGCCAATTCACAGCTTTGTTATACTGATATTGCAGATATGATCAGCATGATTAATCGAAACCTTGATTTAAATATTAAGGATTATATTGTGTTAAACTGGCTGGCAGCGGCACAGGTAGTTGATACGCTTGGCGGTATTGAGGTATCAATTGAAAATCCAGAGGTAATTCGCTATATGAATGGATATCTGACGGAAGTGAATCAGCAGACAGGAATCTGGTCAGAACAGCTTGATGGAAGCGGGACATATAATCTGACAGGAACACAGGCAGTGGCATTTTGCCGTGTACGTTATGCCGGATTAGGTGATGTTGGGCGAACTGGTAACCAGCGAATGATTATTGAAAGATGTCTGAAAAAGGTTAAGGAATTGATTTTGACAAAGCCAACGACAGTTGTTAGAGCCGTATCAATCGGTATGGATAGTATTGCAACAAATCTTTCAATGCTGGAATTAGGAAATCTCGCATTTCAGGCGGGTGATTTTGAAATTGAAGAAAGTATTTCTTTTCCATTCCAATATGAGGCAGGTGAGTATCTGGGGCAGATATATGATTTGACAAAAGGTGTAAAAGATGCAGTTGTGGCAAGAGAATTGGCAGATAATGTTGTGCAGCTGCATGCCTATCTTTACCCAGAAGCAGCGTATGCCTATCATTTGCCAGAAGAAATCAAAAGAATCAGTGAGGATATCGCGTGGATGTCAGATGTGAAAAAATAGGTACAGTAGTTTCATAGAAGATAGGAGGAAGCATAGTGAAGATACTAGTAACAGTTCCATTTCAAAAAGAACATCAAGAGGAGCTAAAAAAAGAAGCGCCAGACGCTTTGTTTTTCTTCAAAGATGCGTACACGATAGATGATAAAAGAGATGAGAAACTATATCATGCTTTTTTGAAAGAGGCAGATATCATAATTGGAAATCCGTCTATTGAAGAGATAGCTTCTGCACCAAAGCTGAAATTTGTTCAGTCATCTAATGCAGGCGTAGAAAAATATACGCAGCAGCCAGGATTTCCAAGAAATGTTATGCTGTGTAGTATGTCAGGTGCATTTGGAGGGATTATTTCAGAGTATGTTCTTGGTGGAATATTGACAATGTATCGCAAATTTCCTAGTTATATTGAGCATCAGCAAAAACGTCTGTGGCAGGATGCAGGAAGTGAGCAGGCACTGAAGGGAAAGACTGCGCTTATTTTAGGCACAGGCGATATTGGAACTAATATTGCAAAGCGTCTGAGCGCATTTGATGTCTATACGATAGGTATCAGACGAACTGCAAAATTTGCATCTGAATGGTTTGATGAGGTGTATATGCTTGATGCATTAGATGAGCAGATTTGCCGTGCAGATATCGTGATTGGCTGCCTGCCAAAGACAGTTAAGACGACACATTTGTTAAATCAAGGACGTCTTCGCAAAATGAAAAAGGGCGGACTAGTTGTAAATGTCGGAAGAGGAAGTTTAATTGTTCAGCCAGATTTGATTCAATTGCTCGAAGAAGGCTATCTTTCAGGGGCTGTGCTTGACGTGACAGATCCAGAGCCGCTGCCTAGTGATAATTTGCTGTGGGGCATGAAGAATGTGCTTATAACACCACATGTTTCGGGAATTAGCTTTGGTCATACACCACAGGTAGAGGAGCGTGTTGCAAAAATCTGTGCTCATAATCTGAAGGCTTTTTTGAATCATACAGAAATGATGAATGTAGTTGATTGGGAAAGCGGTTACAGAAAAGGAGAAAAATATGCAGGATCAATCAATCTATGAAAAACTAAGAGAGTATGCAAAGAGTGATGCATATCCATTTCATATGCCGGGGCATAAACGTAAAGTGGATTGGATTTCGGATGTGTATGATATTGACATTACTGAGATTGACGGATTTGATGATCTGCATCATGCAGATGGTATTCTTGAAGAAGGTATGGCGCGCATGGCTAATGCAGTAGGGGCAAAGAAGTCATATTACATAGTTAATGGTTCAACATGTGGAATATTAGCAGCTATTTATGCGGCGTGTCCACAGGGAGCTACAGTTGCGGTAGCAAGAAACACTCATAAGAGTGTTGCCCATGCAATAATGCTCAGAGGACTAAAACCAACATATATTTATCCCCAAAATGTGGATAACTTGTGTATAAGTGGTCAAATTATCCCCAAAGATGTGGAAAAAGCTTATGAGCAATCCCCAGAAATTGCGGCAGTGATCCTGACATCGCCGACGTATGAAGAAATTGTATCAAATATACGGCAAATCGCAGATGTGGTACATGCACATGGCGGAGTTTTGATTGTGGATGAAGCACATGGCGCACATCTTCCATATGCTAATCATGGTGCTAATCAGGAAGAGACGTATCTTCCATATAGTGCAGTGCGTGAGGGCGCAGATATTGTCATTCAGAGCCTTCACAAAACACTTCCGTGTCTGACACAGAGTGCAGCATTTCATATATGCAGCGACCGCGTTTCGGTAAAAAAAATTGAGCGTGCCCTTCATATATTTGAGACATCTAGTCCATCTTACGTTTTAATGGCAGGAATGGATCTTTGTGTGCGCTATATGCAAGGCGAAGGCAAAAAAAAGCTACAAATGCTGACTGACAGACTGCAGCTTTTCTATGAACGAAGCGAGTCATGGAAACAACTGTGGTTTCTTTATCCGAAAATAAAAAGCGCAGACATGATTAGTATTCCGATTGCAGATTATACAAAAATTGTGTTTGGCGCAAAAGGATACAAGAATGCAGGAAGAAAGCTGCATGAAATTTTGCGCGACCGCTATCATCTTCAGCCGGAAATGTCAGCGCCAGATTATGTAATTCTTATGACAATGCTGACAGATACAGAAGAAGGCTTTTTGCGTCTTGAGGCGGCACTTAGCGAAATTAATGATGAGTTGGAATGCGGCTCTCTAGTATGGGAGAGAACAACGAGTGCGTATCCTTCTGCATTTGTGCCGCTTGAACTGGTTATGCTGCCGCTAGAAGCAGCAGAGGCGCCTGTAATTCAGGTACCATTTTTTGAATCTGTTGGAAAAATCAGTGCCGAGACTGTCTATGTTTATCCACCGGGTTGTCCGTTCTTGATGCCAGGAGAAAAAATCAGCGAGGAACTGCTTGAAATTGTTCGTTACTATAGGACAAGTGGCATGGAACTGTACGGCATGGAGGATGAAACTGGAGAAACGCTCCTTGTCATTGAAAATTAATAACATAAAAACAGAAGCTAAATAGTACAAACAACAAAAAGGAAAAGAAGATATGAAAATTATCTATTTTATGGGAAAGAGTGCATCTGGAAAAGATACTATCTACAGAAAAGTAAAGGAAAAACTTAATCCTTCACCAAAGGAAATCATATTGTATACGACGAGACCGATACGCGATCACGAAGAAAATGGAAGAGAATATTTCTTTGTGACAGACAGTGAGATTGCCAAAATGGAAAACGAAGGAAAAATTATAGAAAAGCGTGTTTACCATACCGTATACGGTGATTGGATTTATGCAACAGCAGATGATGGACAGTTTGATGATAATTCTGTTTATATGACAATTGGAACACTTGAATCGTATGTGCCGATTCGTGCGCATTTTGGAGCAGAAACTATGATTCCTGTGTATCTTGAGGTAGAGGATGGGCTCCGCTTAGAGCGGGCTATTGCAAGAGAGCGCACGCAAAAAACTGCAAAATATGAGGAGATGTGCAGACGCTTTTTGGCTGATCAGGCCGATTTTTCTGAAGAAAAGCTAAAGGCTGCAAATATTATAAAACGCTTTAAGAATGAGGATAGAGAGTGCTGTCTTAAAGAAGTTTTATCATACATTGAACATGAACTGTAACTAGACTATTTATTAAAGTTGTGCTATGATAAATGCAGTTCATAAACAGAAAAATGGATCGTTACGATAAGATGGGAGGCGATTTTGATATGCATGCAGGCGGTTTTTCAGAATTAATCGGAAATGAACAGATAAAGGAACATTTTTTACATGCGATCTCTTCCGGGAAGGTATCACACTGCTATGTCATAAGCGGAGAGGATGGTCTGGGAAAGATGACGGCGGCGAAGGCATTTGCACAGACATTGGAGTGTCAGGCAGAACCTGCCAACAGACCGTGTGGCGTGTGCCATTCATGCACACAATTTTTGAGCGGTAATCATCCTGATGTAATTTTTCCAGGTCATGAGAAGCCAACGGTAATCGGTGTAGATGACGTCAGAACTCAGATTATCGGAGATATTCAGATTAAGCCATATTGCAGTCCGTATAAGATTTATATTGTAGACGAGGCGCAAAAGCTGTCTGTTCAGGCACAGAATGCTCTTTTAAAGACAATAGAGGAGCCTCCGGCTTATGGTATTATTTTATTGCTTACAACAAATGCAGCATCAATGCTTGAAACAATTCTTTCAAGAAGCATTGTACTGAATATGAAGCCAGTTGAGTCAGAAGCATTTACTTCGTACATGAGAGAAAAAGGTGTGGATGAGGATAAGATTCCAACACTTGAAAAATTCTCACAGGGAAATATCGGAAAGGGATTGAAGCTGGCACAGTCGGATGATTTTATTTCAATGATTCAGACGATTATGCTATTATTAAAGACAGCCTCTAAGATGCCATTTTCAGAGCTACTTGAAAGTATTGCAAAGCTTGAGGAATATAAACTGAGCATTAAGGACTGCTTTGGTTTTATGCAGATGTGGTATCGGGATATTCTGATCTTTAAGGCAACAAGAGATCCGAATCTTCTGATCTTTGCAGAGGAGTACAGCGCAATCAATAAGGTTGCTCAGACATGTGGTTATAATGAAATAAACCGCATTCTGGAGGCTATAAATACCGCGTCAGCCAGACTGGACGCAAATGTAAATTTCCAGCTTACGCTGGAGCTTTTGTGGCTGACGATCAGAGAGTGCCAGAAATAGGAAAGGTTTGGAAAAATTATGATAAAGGTCATCGGTGTGCGTTTCCGCAGAGCCGGAAAGGTGTATTATTTTAATCCGCTTGATATGGATATTACAACGGGAATGCATGTTATTGTAGAGACAGCAAGAGGCGTTGAGTATGGCTATGTTGTGCTTGGCGTGAAAGATATGGATGAAGAAAAGGTGTTTCAGCCATTAAAGCCAGTAATTCGTATTGCTACACCACAAGACGATGCAGTTGCAGATGAAAACAGACAGAAGGAAAAGGATGCATTTAAGATCTGTAAGGAAAAAATCGCAAAGCATGGTCTTGATATGAAGCTTATTGATGCAGAGTATACGTTTGACAATAATAAGGTTCTTTTTTACTTTACGGCAGATGGAAGAGTTGATTTTCGTGAGCTTGTAAAGGATCTGGCATCGGTATTTCGTACTCGTATTGAACTTCGTCAGATTGGTGTGCGTGATGAGGCAAAGATTATTGGTGGAATTGGCAGCTGCGGAAGACCATTGTGCTGTAATTCATATTTATCAGAATTTGCGCCAGTTTCTATCAAGATGGCAAAGGAACAAAATTTGTCTTTAAATCCTGTGAAAATTTCCGGTGTCTGCGGACGATTGATGTGTTGTTTAAAGAACGAGGAGGAGACATACGAGTATTTAAACAGTAAGCTTCCAAGTGTAGGTGATTATGTGACGACAGATGACGGACTAAAGGGAGAGGTTTCAAGTGTAAGTGTGCTTCGCCAGGAAGTAAAAGTCATCGTTACCGTAAATAAGGATGAGAAGGAAATTCGTGAATACAAGGTTTCTCAGCTGAAATTCCGTCCTCATAAGAGAAGGGAAAAAACGCAGCTGTCCGATAAGGAATTAAAGGAGCTTGAAGATTTAGATAGGCTTGACAAGAGGGAAGGAAGGTCTAAGCTTAATGATAAGTGAGCTTAAGCCAGGTGAGAGATTAGACGATTTAGAGCGCAACGGGTTAATGCTGATTCAGCATCCGGGACGTTTCTGCTATGGCGTGGATGCAGTGCTCCTATCGTGGTTTGCAAAGGCTTCTGAGGGAGAGCGTGTGCTGGATTTTTGTACGGGGACAGGTGTGGTTCCTATTTTAATGACGGCAAAGACAGCGGCATCGCATTTTACTGGTCTAGAGATCCAAGAGGAAGTTGCAAAAATGGCATCTCGAAGTGTGATGTTAAATCATCTAGGGGATAAGGTATCAATTATCTGTGGTGATTTGAAAAATACAAAGACTCTTTTTGGAAAAGGCGTTTTTAACGTAGTCACAGTCAACCCACCGTATATGGCAGGTGGAAGCGGCCTTGTAGGTGCTGATTACAGTAAGGCAGTATCGCGTCATGAAATTTTATGCAGCTTAGAGGATGTAATTCGTGAGAGTGCGAATGTATTGGTGGCCGGAGGACGTATGTATATGGTGCACCGACCATATCGTCTTGGAGATATCATATGTCTGATGAAGCAATATAAAATGTCACCTAGGCGCCTTTGTATGGTGCATCCAAAGGCATCGCAGGAGGCTAATCTGGTGTTGATAGAAGGAATCCGTGGCGGCAATACGCAGATTCGCGTCGAAGCGCCTCTTGTATTGTTTGATGAAGATGGACAAGAGAGCAAACAGATCAAAATGATTCACGGAAGGCTCTGAAAAGATACAAACATGAAAATGGAAGGAAGAAAGTTATGGCAGGAATGCTTTATCTGTGTGCAACTCCGATTGGAAATCTTGAGGATATCACATTTCGCGTGCTGCGCACGCTAAAGGAAGTAGATCTTATTGCAGCAGAGGATACAAGAAATAGTCAAAAGCTTCTGAATCATTTTGATATTCATACGCCAATGACAAGCTATCATGAATACAATAAATATGATAAGGCTGAATATCTGGTTGGTTTGATGCTGGATGGCAAAAATATTGCCTGCATTACAGATGCAGGAACGCCAGGCATTTCTGATCCAGGTGAGGTTCTGGTTCAAAAGTGTTATGAGGCAGGGATTAAGGTGACATCTCTTCCAGGCCCTGCTGCATGTATAACCGCACTTACTATGTCTGGTTTATCTACAAGAAGATTTGCATTTGAGGCATTTCTTCCAGCAGATAAAAAGCAGCGTGCGCAAATTCTTGAGGAATTACAGGATGAAACAAGAACTATTATTCTTTATGAAGCACCTCATCACCTCGTAAAGACGCTTGAGGAGCTTTTTAAGACACTCGGATCAAGAAAGGTTCGTATATGCAGAGAGCTTACTAAAAAGCATGAGACTGTCTATGCAGATACGTTAGATGGTGCATTAGCTCATTATCGCGACATAGAGGAGCCGAGAGGTGAGTGCGTAATTATCATTGAGGGAGCTGACAGAGAAGATTTAAATAAGCAAAAACAGCAGTCATGGGAAGAAATGACAATTGAAGAGCACATGGCGCTGTATGAAGATATGAACCGCAAGGATGCGATGAAGCAGGTTGCGAAGGATCGCGGTGTCAGCAAAAGAGATATTTATCAGGCATTGTTAAAGTCAGAAAGTAACTAATAGCCTCTGGGGACAGTACATGTCCCCAGAGGCTCTTTTCTTTAATTATTCAATTTCACCGAGCAGATGGCGTGCAACATAGATGCCGCTTGCAGATGCATGGGACAGAGAGTGAGTAACACCGCTGCCGTCACCGATTACAAAGAGATTTTTGTGGCGAGTCTCAAGATGATTGTCGATCTGAACCTCCATGTTGTAAAATTTAACTTCGACACCATAGAGAAGTGTATCATCGTTTGCAGTACCAGGAGCAATATTGTCAAGCGCATAAATCATCTCAATGATGCCATCGAGAATACGCTTTGGCATTACAAGGCTTAAATCGCCTGGTGTAGCATCGAGAGTTGGTGTAAGGAAAGACTCTGCGATACGCTTAGGGTTACTTCTCTGACCGCGGATCAAATCACCAAAGCGCTGAACCATAACGCCGCCTCCAAGCATGTTAGACAGACGAGCTATACTCTCACCGTATTCATTGCTGTCCTTAAACGGTTCAGTAAAGTGTTTGGAAACAAGCAGAGCAAAGTTTGTATTCTTTGTGTGAAGGGCAGGATTTTCATAGCTGTGCCCGTTTACTGTGATAATACCATTTGTATTTTCTGTAACTACAGCGCCCTTTGGATTCATGCAGAAGGTACGCACACGATCCTGATATTTTTCAGTCTGGTATACAATCTTACTTTCATAGAGCTCATCTGTGATCGGGGCAAATACCTCAGCAGGAAGCTCTACGCGAACACCAATGTCAACACGGCTTGAATTTGTTGGAATTTCAAGGTTATGGCAGATTTGCTCCATCCATTTGCTTCCACTTCGACCAACGGAGATAATACATTTCTCACATGTATATGTCTCATTCTCTGTAATAATCTCATAGTCACCATTATCCATGATTGCAACATTCTGAACTGGTGTCATGAAATAGAAACTAACCTTGTCTTTTAACAAATTATAAAGGTTACTGAGAACTTCATAGTTTTTGTCTGTTCCGAGATGACGGACAGATGCCTCAAGAAGGTGAAGGTTGTTCTGCAGACAGACACGTTTAAAGCTGGAATTTGCAGAAGAGTATAGGCGTGTGCCCTCGCCACCGTAGGCCATATTGATTTCATCAACATATTCCATAAGTTCCGTTGCTTTGTTTTTTCCGATGTACTCGTAAAGTGTGCCGCCAAATTCATTCGTAATATTATATTTTCCATCAGAGAAAGCACCGGCACCGCCAAAGCCATTCATGATAGCACAGGTTTTGCAGTGTATACATTTTGTTACGCGCTTGCCGTCAATTGGGCACTTTCTTTTCTCAAGACGATTTCCGGCCTCAAATACAGCGATTTTTAAATCAGGGCGTTTGGTTGCCAGTTCGTATGCGGAGAAAATACCGCCAGGACCGGCGCCGATAATAATAATATCGTAATGTTTCATAAAAACCTCATTTCCGCGCAAATAAGACTTTTTTTCACAGGGGAAAAATGATATAATGAAAAATAGGGTGAAATTTTTTGCCCCATAGTGAAGTGTGCGCTTGTATTATAATTTATTATAAGACAAGCTTAAATTGCCTGTCAAGCACTGAAAAGAGTCATATTATTAAGAATCTGGAAGAAAGTTATTGACAGAAAAGGCGATGCGTGATACTAATAAAAATGGAGATAGGTTACAATGGAGAGTCATTTGATGATTTTTCACAAAAAAAAGTTTGGCAAAGCTGGCGAAAGGCAGTGACGCAAAGCTATAGGGACTGTAAAATGTCAGCCAGCTGCAGTTAAAAATTGCAGGGGAAACTCTGTGATTTTTTAGTATTAAGAAGTAATTGTCTAGAGATACAATAGAAAGAGGGAGTACTGGATGAGAAAAAATAAGGCATTATTGAAACGAGCCGCATCATTGTTTACTGCTTTTGTTATGTTGGCAGGATCGGCAACTTATGCACAAGAAGAACAGACATCGCAGGAAGTACTAAGTCAGGAAATGTTGTCAGAATCATCTTCTGAGTTATCAGAGGAACTAGTTAATGGTACTGATCCCGAAATATTAGAACTGACATCAGAAACGATAACTGAAAGTATAGAAGAACAGACTCAGGAAGCAGAAAGCGAAAGTACACAAGAACAGACTCAGGAAGCAGAAAGCGAAAGTACACAAGAACAGACTCAGGAAACGGCAAGTGAAAGTATAGAAGAACAGACTCAGGAAACAGTAAATGAGAATTTGCCAGAACTGGTACAGGAATCTAATAGTGAGGATGAGACAACTGAGTGCTCAACGGATGCATTTGTAGATTCAACTGATGAAGATATGGATTCTGATATTTATGAAATTGGAGATGAGTTTGTAAAGACATTTTCATTTGATATGATAGTAGACAGAAATCCAATTTATTTAGGAATGGCAGGAATCAGTACAGCAACTGGAAACTATTATGATCAGCTTGATGCAACATCTAAGCGTATCTATAATGCGATTTACGAAGCAAATAAAAGTAGTGCCAGTACAGCAAAGATGAAGTTGAACCTGACAAAAATTTTTGAAAATCAGAAGGTAACAAAGGGAGCCAATGGTAAGGCTGTATATTCAGAAGAAACAAAGCAGGCAATTTTTGCATGGCTTGGCAGTTATGTAACTCCAGCATATTTAGCATTGACATATGATCATCCAGAGTTAGTATGGCTTTCAGGTGCAAAATATACTATTGGTTATAGCGTATATACACCGCTGTTCGAGTCAGGCGAAATAAGTATTATAACAGATCTTGAGCTTGCAGGAAGTACATTTACCATAACACCTACTAAGGATACTGGGGTACTTACAGGAAGTAAAGTAAATCCATTGTTTGATGGAACAAAATCACAGATTGATGCTATGCTTCCAGCAAATGCAACTACATATGATAAAGTAAAGGCAGTTCATGACAAGATTTGCAGTATGGTCAGCTATGAAAATAATACGCAAAATATCGGAAATCCGTATTATCAGACGCCATATAGTCTATATTATGACGCAGATGGTGATGGAAAGATTGAAACTGTTTGTGCTGGATATGCAAAGATGATGAAGCTCCAGTGCAATAAATATGGTATTCCATGTGTGCTTGTTACTGGTGTAACAGACAGTGGAGAATATCATATGTGGAATTATGTTCAAATGGAAAATGGCGTATGGTACGCAGTGGATGCTACGTGGGATGATCAGTCTACCACTATGTACGACTTTTTCTTAGTAGGTTCAGAAACATACTCATCAGCAGCATTTGGAACAAAGAAATTTGGAAATACTCATATTCCAAGTGGAAAATGGACGACTAGTGCAGATTGTGTATTCTTGTATCCAGTCTTTAGTCAGACTGCATATGCAGGACAAAATACTGTTACCAGTAAAAATGGTCTTTTAAAGGATTCGGATGGGGTATGGCGCTATTATACTAATAATCAGGTTGACACAAGCTATACTGGTTTTGCAGCATCTGGAAGTGATCAGGTGTATTTAATTAATGGTGTGCAGAATACAAGTTATTCAGGTCTTATTTATAATGGTGGAAACTGGTACTATGTTCAAAAAGGTGTACGTAATACTGCATATTCAGGTTTGTCAGTTTATAATGGCAGCTGGTATTATGTGAAGGGTGGAACAGCAGATTGGAGTTATACTGGGTTAGCTCAGTATAATGGAGTGTGGTATTATGTAAGACAAGGTTCAGTTGATTGGGAGTATACTGGCCTTTGTCAGTATGATACGATTTGGTTTTACATAAAAAATGGTGCGTTAGACTGGAACTATACAGGTCTTTGTCAGCACAGCGGCGTATGGTATTACATTACAAAGGGACAGGTCAACTGGAATTATACTGGAAGCTGTATTTACAATGGTAAATCTTATTATGTTGAAAAAGGCGTATTGAATTGGAAATATAATTCAGCGGCAGTTTACAGCAGTGCGAGCTATACAGCAGATTTGATGAATGTAGCGCTTAGTCAGGATCAGGCTGAGGAAATAACTGTTGATGAAACAAATATTTATTCAGCTGATACAGAGCCAGAAAGTACACAGGCTGCAGAACAGTTGCAGGAATCTCATGAAGCAGAAGAATCAAATGATCCTGAGATGTTGGAAACTGAAGCACAGACACAAGAAAGTGTTTCAAATGCAGAGATTGTTGTACAAGAAGAATTGACAGTTCAATATAGCTTGTTAGAGCGTATTGAAGAGTATTTGATCAAGTTTATAACTTATATTGTAAAACTTGCAGCAGCTTATATTGGAATTACTTTATAAAGATTTAGTAAGCTTATAGAAAAACGATGACGCTTTTTAAGATATGCGTCATCGTTTTTTTGTGGCCTTTTTCTTATTTATTTTTATTAAGTCCAATCTGCTCTTTTAAGGAATTAAGGGCATCGGCATATTTTTTTGAAGTAAGCATTGGGTTTCCTTTTAAAAGGATAATCTTACGAAAATCCATACGCTTTGAGATAGCATTTTTCAGTTCACCTAAATAGGCAAAGCGTTCTTTGAGTCGAATAACATCGGCTGTTTTTTCCTTTGGAACAAGAGAGTAAAGCTTTTCGAGGTATTCAGAAACAGAAGTCTGAAATTCCTCAATACGAGAACTCTCCGGCTTTTTTATAGTGCCAATCTTATCGCGAAGCGTCTCGCTTACGGAATCAGTAAGTACAACAAAGCGTTCACGAAGCTTTTCTGCATCTGATTTTAGATTAGTAATAGATTCAAGAATCTGACGCAGATCCATAGCAGCATGGAAGGAGGAAGCAAAGTCGATGGCAAATACTATCGTGATTACAACAAGAGCACTAAAGCATACGTTTTGAGGAATCTTTTCCAACAAAGCTGATATGCGTGGATGAACGACGCGTATCAAAAGAAGTGTAAAAACACCCC
>ERZ827117.1813-NODE-1813-length-14178-cov-8.257240_pt1 | contig 14178 bp, 7 predicted proteins | sample MGYA00519920_ERZ827117 | MGnify/ENA primary metagenome ERZ827117 (study PRJEB31778, sample SAMEA3449260) | human gut metagenome | biome: human gut; feature: human-associated habitat; material: faeces | place: United Kingdom | collected 2010/2012 ...
TCATATCCTTAACAATCAATGTTCCGACATTGCCTGCTTCAACTTCTTTTATCAAAGACTGAAAGCCTGGGCGATTGAAATTTACACCCGAAAAACCATCGTCAGTAAAATGGCGGATGTTCTCAAAGCCATTTCTACGGGCATAATCTTCGAGGTATTTTTTCTGATTGGTAATGGAATTACTCTCGCCATTCAGGTCATCATCTCTTGATAATCTCTCATAAAGTGCTGTAATCTTTGAAGTCCTTGACATTCTCTTAACCTCCTTCCTTATGTATTTTCAATTTAGGACAGTTAATTTTATCGTCCTATTAAAGTATAGCCCTCTGGGGACAATTCGATTGCCGTTACGGTTTCGCCAAACGAAGCCGCCCAGCTATCAAAATGTCCAAGATGAAGTTTCTGTAAGGTGTCATACTGCAAGTAGCGCATAATGGTATACAGCTCCACCATGCTGTTCGATACTGGTGTACCTGTTGCAAAGGTCACACCCTTGCCGCCAGTGATCTCATCAAGATACTGGCACTTTGCAAACATATCCGAGGATTTCTGCGCATCGGTCTGAGCAATACCAGCGATATTCCGCATTTTTGTGTAGAGGAACATATTTTTATAGAAGTGGCTCTCATCCACAAACAGGCGGTCAACACCAAGCTGCTCAAATGTAACCACATCGTCCTTGCGGCTCTGGTCGTTCAGCTTCTGGAGCTTTGCCTGTAAGGTTTTCTTTGTTTTCTCCATCTGCTTGACCGTGAAACTCTTACCATCGTCCTCTGCCTTTGCTTCTGCAATCGCAAAGGTAATGTCCTGAATCTGCCGTTCGATCATGGATTTCTGCCGTTCCGGGGAAAGCGGAATTCGCTCAAACTGCGAATGTCCGATAATGATTGCATCATAATCGCCCGTAGCAATCCGGGAACAGAACTTTTTCCGGTTGGATGGCTCAAAATCCTTTTTTGTTGCCACCAGCACATTGGCATTCGGATACAGCCGCAGGAAGTCTGCGCCCCACTGCTCTGTCAGATGGTTCGGCACAACGTAGAGATTCTTCTGTGCCAGACCCAGACGGCGGCTTTCCATGCCGGCAGCGATCATCTGGAAGGTCTTGCCCGCACCCACACAATGCGCCAACAGCGTATTATTGCCATACAGGATATGCGCCACTGCATTTTTCTGATGCGGCATCAGGCTGATTTCCGGGGTCATGCCCACAAACTTAATATGACTGCCATCGTATTCACGGGGACGAATCGCATTGAACCGCTCATTGTAGACCTTGCAAAGTTCCTCTCTGCGGTCTAAATCCTTGAAAATCCACTGCTTGAACGCATCCCGAATTGCTTCCTGTGCCTGCTGCGCCAGCATGGTTTCTTTTTTATTCAGCACTCTCCTTTCTTTTCCATCCTCATAGACGGTATCGTAAATTTTGGTATCCCGGAGATTCAGCGCATCTTCCAGCAGTCGATAGCCGTTGACACGCATTGTGCCGTAGGTGTTCGTCACGCGGGGATTACTCCGGTCAAGCGACTTACCACTGATATTCCATGCACCGCTGATCTCCGAATAGGTTGCCTTGATGGAACTTCCGATATAGTAGCTTGGTGTCTTAAACACCTGCTCCATGAAGTCCGTAATGTACTCTGCCTTGATCCAGTTCGCACCCAGCCGTACTTCAATCTCCGAAGCATTCAAATCTTTTGGCTGTACCCGCTTGAGATACTCGACATTGACCTGATACTCCGGGTGGTTTGCAGCAAAGGTTTCTGCCGTTGCCAGCTTTTCCCGGACATTGCCGGACAGATATTCGTCTGCCGTCACCCACACCTGTGTGACAGGATTGTGGAAGATAACACCTGCCAGTTCTTCGGTCACTTCCTGCTCTGTCTTTCCGCAAAGTTCTGCCATAAACGGCACATCGACCTTTGCTTTTTCTCCGATGGAGAGTGCCAGGGCTTCACTGGGAGTATCCACAGAGGTGACGGGTTCCGGCTTGCGAATGGTGCGCTTCGTAAAAATATCTGCCAGCCGCTTGAGGTTTTTATCCTCATCCAGAATCTCAAGAGATGCCAGCAGGCAATAGCTGCTGTCCTGCCGGAATGCCCGTTTGTTGGCAGTGCTGTTGATAAGACCGTACTGCGCTGTGAACCGCTTATACTGGTCTTTCAGCTTTCCTTGCAGCAGTTCCACTTCGGCATCCGTACCATCGTGCAACTGGCAGTCCAGCAATTTCTGTGTAGTTTCCCGCAGGGCAATCATCCCCAGCACACGCTCCGCCGTGACCGCAGGCAGGTCAACCTTATTCATGTAGGAGTTTTCACGGTAATAAACCTGTCCGTCCACATTGGTGTAACTGAAATTCTTCACGTTCGGGTCTGCCGGGAGCGGTTCTGCGTTCTGGTCAAGTTCATCGTCCGTGATTTCCGGCTCTGTGATTTCCGCATGGATGTTCTCAACGGCTGCTTTCAACTGCTGGGCAAGGTCTACGCCCTCGATGGGCTTGACCGTGGTTTCCTGCTTGCCGTACTGCGTACTTTCGGTCGTGATCTCACCTAGCACCATTTCGGGATGCTGCGCAAAATACTGGTTGATGGGGTATCCTTCCGGCGTTGTGCCAAGGTCTACCCACTCTGCCCGCTCCACTGCCGCCCGGTCACGCTTTTGCAGGAACAAAATGTCAGCTACAACACTTGTGTTCGCATTGCGCTGGAACGCATTGTTCGGCAAGCGAATTGCGCCGACCAGATCAGCACGGTTGGCAAGATACTCTCGGACAGAGGAATCCTTTTTATCCATCGTGCCGCTGGAAGTGACTACCGCCACCACACCGCCCGGACGAACAAGGTCAAGACTCTTTGCAATAAAGTAATCGTGGATGAGGAAGTTGTGGCGGTCATACCGCTTATCCGGCACTTTGTAATTGCCGAACGGCACGTTGCCTACCACACAGTCAAAGAAGCTGTCCGGGAACTGCATCGTTTCAAAGCCCTGCACGGCAATCTTGTTTTTCTGATAAAGCTGCTGTGCAATGCGCCCTGATACGCTGTCCAGCTCTACACCATACATCTTGATGTTTTCCATGCTTTCAGGCACAAGACCCATGAAATTGCCGACACCACAGGACGGTTCCAGCACATTACCTTTGCTCAGTCCCATATTGGAAAGGGCTTCATACATTGCCTTGATTACCGTAGGAGAAGTGTAGAAAGCATTCAGCGTAGATGCCCTCGCTTCGCTGTACTCATCTGCCGGGAGCAGAGATTTCAGTTCCGCATACTCTTTCGACCAGTCTGCATTCTTCTCATCAAATGCCTGCGGAATGCCACCCCAGCCGACATACCGGGAAAGAACTTCCTGTTCTTCTGCGGTTGCCTGCCGCTGTTCTGCATCCAGCGTTTGCAGCAGCCGGATGGCTTCGATGTTTGCTTTGAATTTTGTCTTGGCTCCTCCTGCGCCAAGATCATCGTCTGTGATGTGGAAATTGATAGGCTCCTGTTTCGGCTGTGCAGGCGGATTCTGTACGGTATCGGTATCCAGTGGAAGATTCTTTTCTTTCCGTGCCTGGTTGACCTCTTCCGGGGTCATAGGCTTACTGGTAAGAGGATTCAAAACATCGTCCACTGCCGAACGATGGATGGCATCTGTCCGGGTCTGCACATCTGCAATGAGCTGCATCTGTTCCGGGCCAAATTCAGGGTTCAGCAGTTCTTCCAGACTGCCGCCATTCTCCGCAACCGCATAGATTACATCCATCTGTTCTGAGGTAAAGTCCTCATAAGCTACCTGTGCTTTGTGCAGGGCATCAAAGACAGTCCGCTCCACTTCGTTGCGGAAGTCCTGCTGTTCAGCGGAATCCAGATTCTTGTGGGATGGCTTGATTTCCTGTGCAGACGCATCCACCATCATGCCCCGCACCCACTGGGGCGAATGAGGATCATTCTGATAAAGAGCAACCGCATCGCGGGAATCTGGCATCATATCCTGATAGGTGCGCTGGAAAATATCTTCTACCAGCCAGTCTTTGAAGTTCTCCCACTTCTCGCTGGCTTCCAGATACAGCGGGGCAGTTTCCGCATTCTGCTCTAACAGCTCGTCGATCTTGTTCCGAAGTTTCTTTTCCGCTTCATCTGCATCCACATCGCGGTCACGGAGATACGGATAGATTTCACTTTGCTGCACCGCGTCCAGTATGGTATACAGACATTCCTTGTAAACGCAGCGACTATCTTTCAGCGCAGATTCCTGCCCTGCCAGAAGATAATCATTCAGCGGATTCTTTGCCAGTTCTGCATCATACTGGTTCGGTCGAAGCACCCGCGCTGCCCATGCAGGACGCTCCATATCTTTCAGATAGATCAGAGAATCCGTAACACGTTCGATTTTATAAAGGTTGTCATCTTCCAGATAGAGATAATCCCCGACATTTCTACTGTACTTTTCCGTCTGCTTCTGAGGTTCTTCAACCACTGCGATGGTTGAATGCTCTTTCGATTCCTGTTCCTGCGCCCAAATATCGAAAAGCGATATTTGTCCTGTCTCAGAAACAGAAATCTCAACAGCCTTTTTCTTTTCCGGGAAGATCGTGTACGTTCCCTCAACATACTGGTGCAGTTCAGCAAGCGTCTTTGATTTTTCCGCATATTCCGGGGAATCCAACGGCACGGAAAGAAGTGCTGCATCCATCTTTTCCAGAAGTTCTGCCGCCTGTTCCGGGTCAGCCAGCATGATGGGCAGTTTCTTTCTGGCATCCTTATTCAGCAGTTCCCGTTCAAACGGACGTTCCACTTCATCGGGCAAGTGGTAATAAAAGCCGATTACCCGATTTGCCATCTGCTCACGCTCATAATTCGGCATCCGGCTGTAATCCGCAGGCTTCAGATACAAACTCTGGTCAATGAGCCTTGCAACTCGTTCAGCCGCCTGATTCCATTTCAGCTTTACAAGCGCATCCGGCTTTCCATAGATGCCCCGTGCCAGTTCAAGACCTCTGCCGTCATAGCTGGCATGAGAATCATCTGCACGGGAAAGTGCATGACTGCTGCCGCCCACACCGTATCGGTCTTTCAGAAATGCCGCGCGTTCTGCTTTCTCCGTATGGGTAAGGAAGAAACTGTACGTTGCCAGTCTGCCATCCGAATACGGCCCGCCGCCTGCAAGAAAAGCATTGATCTCATCGTCCGTGATAAAGACTTTCTGCGTATTCCACTGAAAGCCCTCTCTTGCCTGATAGGGCTGATACGGGAGGGCGAACTTCTGAAATCGTTCCGACACCTTATCCGGGCGGTAGAACTGCATCCGCATCACACTTTTATCTTCGGCGTAGGCTTCTGCCAGTCCCAAAAGACGTTCGTTCAGGTCAGCCAGAAATTCCGGCTGGTCAAGCAGCTTTGCAAGGCGTTCTGTAAGTTCCGGGTATCCGCCGGAGAAGATGGACGTATCGGCAAAGACCATCTCTGCCACACCCTCTGACATATCGCGTTCCATATAGCTCAGGGCTTCTGCGTGTTCATGCAGGGCATTTCCACGGGCAGCATCCAAAACCGATTTTGGTGCGTACTCCCCCTGCTGCAAAAGCTGATGGATTCTGCCGCTGACATCTTCCCATGACAGAAATGCTTTGTTTTTGGGGTCGTTCCGAACCGTATCTCCAACGGCGTTCTGCATACCCAGCTCATCGAACCAGACCGCATATTTTGTGCCACCGATCTCAAAGCCCTTGCCGCCCTCGCCATATTCCTTTTTGACAAAAGCGGTATACTCTTCCGGGGACTGTTCGGTCATAAAGTTATAGATAAGGCGAAGCTGGCTTTTGTTTCGATTGCTGCCTGTCCGCAGGATTTCATCCACAACTTCTGCCGGAATGGTGATCTCATCGGCATACTGTGCCTGCATCGGGGCTTCGATTGCCCGAATCTGCTGTTCCACGGTCGGCAAACTGGGCAGAGAAAAAGCAGAGGCAATTTCTTCCTCTGCTTCGCTCAAATCCTGTTCGGTTGTGTCGGCGGTTAGTTGTATACCAATTCCTTCAGCACGATCTCTTCCGCCATCGCGGTCAGATTGTTCTGGTGTGCCACCCATGCCATCTGTTCGGTTTCCTTGTTCGGAGCCGGATACTTCTCGTTCAGGCTCTCGATCAGTTCTTCCATCCGGTTCTCCGCCTGCTCGTCGATCTGCGCCAGATGCTGATTCAGCCTGCCGCTCATCAGCATACTCTGATACCAGTTCTTCTTGTTCTCCTTCAGATAAGTCCTGCGCAGCATCCCGTACTTCCCAATGCTCATCGGCTTGTCCTGTACGGTCAGGTTCGGAAACAGGTAGTCCCCCTTGCGGTGATAAGTCAGTTCCATACGGTTTTCCTCCTTCGGTGATGTTTGTTTCGGTTTCGCGCTTTAATGTGCTAAAGTCCGTACTGGTATTATACAAGCTGTCGGCAGTTTTTGCAAGATGTTCTGTAACTTCTTTTCGGTAAATTTTCTGCATTTCCCGTCCAATGTCACGGAGAACCGCTTCACACTGTTCCGAAACAGCATTGCCCAGGAAGGTCAAGACCGGAAGCTGGTTGAAATCCACGATACGGATAAAATCCTCATCGTCCAGAACTTCCAGCGGTTCCTGTCCGCAGCGTCGGGAAAGGGTGTAGAAAATACTGTTGGTCATCAACTCCCGGAAACGGACACGAAGGTTATCTTCGTCCAGTCCCTCCAGAAATGTGTCTGCCACCTCATATTCCAGACCATCCATCGCTTCTTCCAGATTCTCAGCGGTCAACTGCTGTGCCAGTTCCATCAGCGCAGCATTCATGCTGTCCGTCTGCGTCAGTGCATAGGTATCTGCCAGATGGTCGAGGATCATCTGCTGGTGTTCCGAATAATCAATGCGCCATAGGATCGGCGTTTTGCCGCCCTGCACCAGATGCGTGTCCGCAATGTCGAACACATAACGCAGCTTTGCCCGCGGGCTGGCATCGTCCAGAAGTGCAATGCCCTTTGCGCCACGGTTTACCCAGCGGTTCATTTTCTTGTTCCAGACTTCCAGCTCTGCACAGGCAGTCGCATCAGGACGCTGGGCATGAATCAGCAGAGTGTCTTTGAACGAATAGCGGTACAGCCGTGCCGCCACATCCAGATAGTTCATCCAGTCTTTCGGAGAATTGCTTACCCACCGTGCATTCTGCTGGGCAAGTTCCCGAATATCATTAAATTTTGCCAACCGTTCCCTCCTTACTTCTTAGCTGGTGTTTTCGGAAATTCAAGACTGTACTGCGCCCTGCCATTTTCTACCCGCATCACAAGGTCTGCGTCAAAGGTCTTGTTCTTTTTGGCAGAGTAGAAGTCTTTTACATGGGTGCGTCCTTTCTTCAAAAGGTCAGTTGCCATTTTCTTCGTGAGCGTCTTTTTCATGCCGGAAAGGTATTTACTTTCTTTCCAGAGGGCAAATTTGCAGTCGCGGTCAGAACAGTAAAAGTTCTGTCTGCCCTCACAGACGGTTTTGCCGCATACCGGGCAGTCCCCGATAGATACCTTATTATAAGTAGTCGATTCCTGTACGGTCGGAATCTGCCGGAGGTCTGCCAACATCTTATCCAAAAGTCCGTTGATTCCCTGCATGAAGTTGGCGGGCTTTATTTCGCCCTGTTCCATCCGCAGCAGTTCATTTTCCCACTCAGCGGTCATGCTTGCCGATTTCAGGTAATCCGGGATATTTGCGATTGCCGTGACCCCCTCTGCACTGGGAAGAATCTGCTTGCCTTTGCGTTCCACATAGCCGAAAGATACCAGCTTTTCCAGAATCGCTGCACGGGTCGCAGGCGTTCCCAGTCCTTTCTTTTCCGTGTCTTTTTCAAACTCCTTGTTGCCTGCGGTTTCCATTGCAGAAAGCAGGGTATCTTCGGTAAATGCCTTCGGCGGAGATGTAAAGCCCTGCTTTTTCTCCGCACTCACCACAGGAATCACCGCGCCCTGTTCCAGTTTCTTAGGGAATGCCACATCCTTGCTTTTTTCCTGTTCTGCAAACGGAACAGGCATTGCGGTATGTCCCGCCTGCAAAATATTTTTGTATTTTGCAGTGAACTTCCTGTCCTGACAGCATACTGTTACCAGAACATCCTCATAGATGTATGGCGGCTGTACTGCCTGCTGCATCTTCCAGACGATGAGGGCAAAGATTTTTTCTTTGTCCCCGGACAGGTTGTTTAGCTCACGCTTGCAGCTTTCCAGCGTCGGCAGAATCGCATGGTGATCAGTGACTTTCTTGTTATTGACTACCTGTTCCACTTTGCCAACCTCGCCGCTATAATGGTTGAGCAAATCTGTCATGGTCTGCTGCATATCTTCCGTGATGTACTGGCTGTCCGTTCGCGGGTATGTCACCAGCTTTTCTTCGTACAATTCCTGTACGATCTTCAATGTCTGGCTGGCGGTAAAACCATAATAGCGGTTGGCCTCTCGCTGCAAAGTCGTTAAGTCGTACAGCTTCGGGGCTGACTGTTCTTTCCACTTGCGCTCGATGCTGCCGACCACGGCACACTGTCCATCACAAGCTGCCTGCACGGTATCCGCATTCTGCTCCTGCACCATCCGTTCCGATTCTGCCACGATGCCATTTCCCGTGATTTCCACCTTGTAGTACGGTTCTTTCACAAAGTTCTGGATTTTGTTCTGCCGTTCCGTCAGCATTGCCAGTGTTGGAGTCTGCACCCGTCCAATGGTCTGCCGCCTGCCGTATTTCTTGGTAAAGGCCCGTGTGCCGTTCATGCCGATCAGCCAGTCTGCCTTTGCCCTGCACTCCGAAGCGGCAAACAGGTTGTCATATTCTGTGCCATCCTTTAAGGAATCAAAGCCCTGCTGGATAGCGGTATCTTCCATGCTGCTAATCCACAACCGTTTGACCGGGAGTTTGCTTCCTGCCAGACCATACACACGGCGAAAGATCGCTTCGCCCTCACGCCCTGCGTCACAGGCATTTACCACATAATCGAAATCTTTGCTTCGGAGGAGCTTCCGCAGAATATTGAAATGTGCTTTCTTATCTTCCGAAACCAGCAGCTTCCACTCTTCCGGGAGAATCGGAAGATCATCGAATCGCCAGCTTTTATAGCGTTCATCATAATACTCCGGGGCTGCATACTCTGCCAGATGCCCCAGACACCAGCTCACCACGCAATCCCCACCCTCCAGATACCCGTCCTCATGTTTGTATGCACCGATCACTTTCGAGATGGAACGTGCTACACTCGGCTTTTCTGCTATCACAAGATATTTCATGTATCCTCCTGCTTGTTTGAAAAAAGCAGGGACAGTCCGAATCAGACCATCCCTGCACCACTAGATTATACGGGTTTTCTATTATTCTTCGGTTTCTGCGTCCTGCTCATCCTCGTTCTTTGTCGGCAGAGCTTCATATTCCAGATTTTCTTTCGATACTTCCGGCTCACTCTGCTTCGGCTTATAGATGTAGAAATAGAAGAATGCGCCTGCACCGCCCACACCCAGAACAAATACGATTGCCAGAATCTTGGTCAGCTTTCCATCGTCCTGTTCCGGCTCTTCGATCTCGACATCCGGTTCCGGCTCAGGTTTGGTTTCCGGCAACACGACTGCCGGCTCCTCTTCTTCCTTGCCGTTGCGTTCCTCATCGGTCAGAAACTCCTGCAAATCGTACTCGTCGATCATTGAGAGCATATACACATTCTCGCTGTTCCTTGCCCGGTCGATCACCAGAAAAAAGGTGTTGCCGCCCTTGGTCTTGACCGTGAAGAACTCTTTACTGGAATCGTCCGTGATGTTATCTTCCACCTCGCCGTTGCCCGCAATGGTGAACGGAATCTTCTCTTCCTCGGTGGGTTCCTCTTCCTCAATGACCTGCACAGGCTCTTCCTTGACTTCCGGCTCTACATAGGCAAATGCCGGAGTGGAAAAGCCGACTGCCATCAGCAGGGTCAGCACTACACTGGGAATCACAACACCCAGCTTTTTAAGCATCTTTCGCAATCACATCCTCCATTTCTGCTTCTTCCGAAGTCTTGTTCTCGTGGTTTACGGTTGTCTGGAACGTCACATTCCCCGCCTGGATATTTTCCAGCAGTGCCAGCAGGTCACGCCCACCCAGCTTTGTGCTGCGGATAGCCCGAACGATCTCATTGTCCTCTTCTTTTTTCTGTGCCGCCCGGACATTTCTCAGATACTCTTCCAGTTCCGCGATCTTGCTTTCGGTTTTCTCTGCATCATTCAAAAACTTCTTCAGCTTTTTGCTCATCTAGCTTCTCTCCTTTCCTTTACTTGATTCTGCCAAAACCAAGGAAGTGGTTCTGCCAGTAGGTCGAATTGATGCTGGTATAAGAAATCGGATCACCGCAGTGGATCATCATTCCGTTGCCGACATAGATGCCAACGTGCGACGCGCCGACAGTATTATAGGTTTTTTCAAAGAAGATCAAATCACCCGCCTGTGCATTTGCAGGAGAAACGTAGCTGCACTTGCCACGCAGTCCGTTTGCCGTCGTGCGTCCGACATTCCAGCCATTGTCACAGTTATTGATGACCCAGCAGACAAAGCCGGAGCAGTCAAAACTGGTGCTTGGAGAACTGCCGCCCCACACATACGGCATACCCAGATACTTTTCGGCTTCTGCAATCATCCTTGCAAACTTTTCATCCGACAGGGCTTCTTCTGGAATATCATATCGGAAACCACCGCCGGAACTGCCGCCTGTTCCACCCGAACCGCCAGAGCCAATGCTTCCTGTTGTGCCGCCACTGTATGTAGGTGAGCCTGCGCCAAACAGTTCCGGGCGATTGCCATAGGTCAGATTGTAGGCATCATACCGCCCAGTCTGCTTCCGATCCATGTTCTTTCTGGCAATGGTATCAAAGCCTTTATTTTTCAGCAGGACATTGAGGATTTTGTACTCATACTCCACTTCTTCCTGATAGGTATAGGTTTCCATGCTGACGTTTCCAAAAGCGTCAATCGTTGGCCGAATCCCTACTCTGGTTTCCATGCGTGTGCGAATCTCTATCGTTTCCCAGACTTTCAGGAGATACTGTTGCTCAAACAGCGACTTGATGACGGGTTTCACCTGTCCTCTGGTGAACTGCTCATATACGGCAGTCAGATGAGAGATCAGCTGATAGGGGTCATGCCCAATTTCATCCAACTGGTAACGGTATTCGTCATAGCCGGGATGTGTGGACTCCATCTGCCGTATCTGCTCATCCAGCTTCTTTTCCAGTTCCAGATAATCTTCTTCTGCACCTTTCATGTCAGCGTCCTTACTGGGATACGTCGTTCCGATAAAGGTACTGCCCGTTCCATGGATCGCTGCTGAACAGCTTGAGAATGCGCCCATAATCAGCATGAGCATCAGTGCTGCAATGCCAAGTCCCGCCCAGAGGGTCTTGTTCTGCACAACGACCTCCTGCACCGCTGCCTTTGCTTTTTCTGCAAGCGTGTTTGCTGCCGTTGCCGCCTGCTTGCTGGCAGCGTTTCCGGCTTTCTGGCCACGCTTGGCTGCTGCATAGGCATCCTTATACTGCTTTTTCTGGTAAAACTTTGAACCGACTGTCTTTGTTGCTTCACCTCCTGCGGCAGTCGGTGGCCGCTGGGGCGGTTTCTTTTTCAATGGCATTTCTGCCGCTTCTTCGGTTATGCCGCCCTCATTCTCCGAAAATTTCAGACGGCTGGATTTTTTCTCAGCCTCGACTTTTTTCTCAGCTCTGGCGGATTTTTCTCTGGTCTTTTTCCGGCCTTTGGAGAAGCGGTACAGTCCTTCCAGCGTTTCTTCGCTCTTGTGCGCCGACTCCACGCCGGAGTTTTCCTTTTCGACCTGATGTACCTTGTTGTGGGCAAAACCAGTGGCGGTATCCACTCCTTTCTTCGCCACTTTCTTAATGCCCAGCCCCGCGCCCCGGACGATGCCGCCCTGCTGCTCATCATCAAAGGATAAGCGGCCCTTTTTCTTAGGTGCAGGCTCTGCATCTTCGTCCACAGGCGGAGCATCTTTTTCTTTCGCTTTGCCATCCTCCTGATGGGCTTTATAATACTCTGTACTCTGCTTGGCGGTGCTGCGCCGGGGCTTTTCCTCCTCTCCATCCTCGGCATCCATGCACACATCTTCTTCTACAACAGGGGTTTCTTCTGCACTTTCCGCAGCGTCTTTTTCCGAATCTTCCTGCTTCGGTGGTTCTTCTGCAACTGCGGACTTGGTTTCCCCGGTGCGGAGATTCTCTTCCACCAGACCGTCTTTGGTCATTTTCTGGACGATTTTATCTCTGCCCCGGAATCGCTTGTCTGCCATCGGATTCACCTCCCGTCCGGCAGGAAACTTATGCAATCAGCGTTGCATGGGTTTCCCACTTATCGAGAATCCGCTCCAGCTCCCTGGCAAAAGCGATCAGCCGGGAATTGACCTCCGTGCGGTCGATGTAGCCCCGCTCTTCCATGTGGAATCCGTGGGTCAGTTCATCTGCCAGTGCGCCGACTGCGTAAAAGTCCTCCAGCACCGTATGCACCACCGATTCCTCATCGTGAAAGTTCAGCATTTCCACTTCCTGATAAGGCGGGCTGGAATCGCCATCGTATTTTGCCGCCTCAGCACGGTCATGCAGCTTCAGGATCATCTGGCTCAGTTTTTTCTCTTTCATCATGCGTCTTTCTTCTCCCTGTATTTTGCAATTTCATTCGGTTTCGTGGTCATAAGACCATAGAGTTTCAGCGAAGTATCAAACTTATCCTTGAACGGGATAATGGTGTTGCCGTAGAACAGCAGCCCCTCGCCCTCGTTGCTGTTCGTCACATAGGAAAGCTGGAACGGCGAAATGTTGAGCTGCTTTGCAAGAATCTGTCTATCGCCGGATGCCTGATTCAGCATATAAATGAAATCGCTATTCTCAAAGATATTCTCGATTTCCCGGCTTGCCAACAGGTCTTTGATGTTCTGCGTGATACCCGTGGGGATGCCGCCCCATTTTCGGAAACGCTTCCAGATTTCAACACTGTATGCGGCAGTCTGCTCTTCCTTTAAGAGCAAGTGGAACTCATCAATGTAGTATCGTGTGTTTTTCTTTGCATTGCGGTTGATGGTAACGCGATTCCACACCTGATCCTGCACGATGAGCATACCCAGCTTTTTGAGCTGCTTTCCCAACTCTTTAATGTCAAAGCAGATAAGGCGGTTATCCAGTTCCACATTCGTCTGATGGTTGAACACCCGCAGCGAACCATTGACATAGATTTCCAGTGCCGTGGCGATGCGCTGCGCCTGCCGTTCTTTCTGCTCCCGCAGGCAGTCGTACAGATCACCGAGAATCGGCATATTTTCCGGTTTCGGGTCATTCAGATATTTCTGATAGACCAGCGGCAGGCATCGGTCAATGACGGATTTTTCTTCCGGCTCCATGCCGTCCCGTGCACCCATGATAAGTTCACACAGGGAAAGGATGAAGTCCGACTTCATGCCCAGCGGGTTATCATCGTCCGCATAGTTCAGGTTAATGTCCATCGGGTTGATGTAGTCCCGGCTGGTGGATGAGATATGAATGACCTGCCCGCCCAGTGCTTCGACCAGCGGATAATACTCGCCTTCCGGGTCTGCGATGATAATATCGTCCGTTGTCGTGAAGAACACGTTTGTCATTTCACGCTTTGCGCTGAACGATTTACCAGAACCAGGCGTACCCAAAATCAGACCGTTCGGATTTTTGAGCTGTTTGCGGTCTGCCATAATCATGTTGTTAGACACTGCATTCAGACCGTAATAGAGGGAATCGCCCTCCATGAAAAGTTCCTGCGTGGTGAACGGCACGAAAATGGCGGTGGAAATTGTAGTCAATGCCCGCTTGATGGGGACAAGGTTATTGGCCAGCGGCAGGCTGCTCATAAGTCCCTGCTCCTGCATATAGTCCAGTCGATTCAAGGTGCAGTTGAACTTCTGAGCGATACCAGCCGTCTGAAATACCGCACTGTCCAAATCCTGTTTGGTTTTCGCAGCATTGAGGAACAGCACCGTAATAAGGAACATACGCTCATTGCGGCTCTGCAAATCATCCAGAATCTTTTTGGCCTCGCCGCCATAAGTTGCAAGGTCACTCGGAATAATTTCCATATCATAACCGGAACGCACCGCCTTTTTCTGGTGGAGTAGGGAGCTGCCGCCTTACTATCTTGCAATAGCAGGCTTGCATC
>ERZ827117.1815-NODE-1815-length-14154-cov-6.366764_pt1 | contig 14154 bp, 28 predicted proteins | sample MGYA00519920_ERZ827117 | MGnify/ENA primary metagenome ERZ827117 (study PRJEB31778, sample SAMEA3449260) | human gut metagenome | biome: human gut; feature: human-associated habitat; material: faeces | place: United Kingdom | collected 2010/2012 ...
CCGGAAAGATAGGTAGCGCCAACATGGAGAGAAGCCACTCAAGAGAGTGGCTTCTCTTTTTATTGTTTTGGAGGAAGGGATATAGTGCAGGCTATCCTTTTTGGTTGGATAAGATATATTGGTTCATATTTCGTTACGATCCGGTGAATTGAATTCAGTGGGGCAGTTGGAAGTACGTCACAAACAGATCGGATATCCAAATCAAGAATTTCTGAGTTTATTCAACAGGATATTCTATGAAAATTCTCGTATTTTATGTTGACAAACAGTACTTCAATATGGTAATATTATTCTTGCGTTTGAGAGTTAGACGTGAACTCATTATCCGGAGAGATGGCCGAGCGGTTGAAGGCACCGGTCTTGAAAACCGGCGATGTGAAAGCATCCGTGGGTTCGAATCCCACTCTCTCCGCCAACTGAATTTTTCCATCGACCTGCGGAAGTACCCAAGAGGCCGAAGGGGCTCCCCTGCTAAGGGAGTAGGGCGTGTAAAAAGCGCCGCGGAGGTTCAAATCCTCTCTTCCGCGCCAGATCGAAAAAACCTTGGAATCTCAACGGTTCCAAGGTTTTTTCTTGTTTTTTTCAAAAACGTTTTTACAACTTTTGGGGGGCTTTGGGTTGAAAAGTTTTAACCTATGGCTAACAAAATGGCTAACATATTTGCTATCAAATAACCAGCATAGATTCATTTGCCATTACGACTAAGCTGATTAACCCCTTTATGCGCGGCTTCGGTGGAAACATGGACATATCGTTGTGTCGATGATAACTTTGCGTGGCGCATGATCTGTTGCAGCACGGGCAGCTCTACGCCCTTTTTAACGGCCTCTGTAGCCGTTGTGTGGCGGCAGGAATATGGATTTAGGTCTCGCACTCCAATTGCGATTGTAGTAGCGTGATAGGCCGTATAGAAGGTGTTTTCATCGCCACCAAATATCTTTCCCGTTTTGCTGGTAGACTTTTCACTTAACTCTTGCAGCACCGGTGCAATGAACTCAGGGAAAACGATAGGGGTATCTTTTCTTTTCTTTGTCTTTTTCCCGCATCCATAAATTTCAAGCCGGTCATAGTCGATCATACCGGTTTTGCACGCAAGCAATTCCCCGGGCATCATTGACGTGTAGATCATCAGCAGCATATAGCCGACAAAAACATTTCCTTCGTCCCATGCTTTCCACATGGCGTTGACTTCGTCTTCGGCAAATGGTTCGGGGACTTTTTCTTCCAGCTCAGGCAAAACAATAAATCGCGACAGATTAACGGTTACTGGCCCATTGCTACCGCCACTTGCCATAGCGCGCTTGTATAGATGAGATAGCAGGGACTTCATGTCTCGAGCGGTATAATATGACTTTGCTGCGGAGTTTACCGTGTCTTGTAGATCATCAATCGTTAGCTCATCTATTTTCCGGGCTATAATCGGCTCTAAGCGTTCACGGGCTTTTTTGAACGCTATTTGCTTATCCTTTGACCGTGTCAGCATATCGTTTTCGCTCCACCCTTGCCAAAGCTCTAAGAGGGTCGGAGCTTCTTTTTGGAATTTCCCAGGGTCTTGAGAAGCGGCCCATTCCAAAGCAGCGGTTTTTGTCGGGAAGCCACCTTTAGTAGGCCTTCGACGAATTAGTCTAGGGGATCCATCGTCGTCTTGCACGGTATATGAATATCCGGCAGCTTGAGCAGTCCATGTCTTACCGCGCCGAAAAGCTGTTCCTGTTCCGCTTCCGCGCTGTCTTCCACGCCGCTTTTCTACTATTTGCTTTTTGCCGCACATAGGACAAAACAGCGCGCCATCCGGCAGCGCTGCTTTACATTTGATGCAGTTTCCCATGTTAGCCCCTCCAAAAACCATAGTCGGTGCAGTGCAAATCGATATATACGCACCATGCGGCCAACAGCACCACCGCGATGAACAAAATTAAAATCACGCCGTTGCGGATACGGACGCCGCGCCGCATGATCTCGATGGTATCAGCCTTTGCATCCACATGGCGTTCCAGCTCGTCGTTTCGCGCTTGCAATGTTTCTTCGGTCGGCGTCAAGTGTTCGGAAATTCCGAATATTTCGTCAATGGATATTCCGAGCGCCTTGCAGATGGGAGCGACGGTGTAAATGGACGGGGCTTTTGACAGCTTGGAAAAGAAGTTCTGCACGGTGGACAGCGGCACGCCGGAAGCGTCGGAAATGTCATGGTAGGTTAGCTTTAATTCTTCTTTACGAAGTCTGCACAGATATTGAATGTTCATTTATATCACCTTAACTTTTCCGGTTTCGGACTACTTGGGGTACCGAAAGTTGGTCTGTCGAACGCTGTCGAACGCCGTCGTGTTGCAAGGTTTTGTTATTGAAGTGGTAAGGTAAAGCGGAGTAAGGTCAAAACAAGCAGCGGCGACCGCTCCCCGCCGACTGCAAAAAGGCCCCGCCGTTTGTTGCAGAGGGCGGCGGGGCCGATCTAAACTATACCGTCTTGCATTCTCTCGTAAGTTATTGTCTCTTTCTATAAAGTGATGTAAGAAAAACTATTCGCTGGCGGTTATTGATCTGCAAAATCAATATAATCGGTAAACTTCCACATGCAATCATAAAGGGTAAACAGTTTCCCGCTTTCACCGATGGTTTTTATTGTTGAGATTAAAAAAGAACGCCCGACAACGGAGAAGTTAAATTCTGCGAATTTCCCATGCTTCCAGCAGTGGATGCATGCTTTTGACAGCTCCCCGTTAACAGAATAGCATAGTTCTCCGATGTAGTTTTCTTCATGAATAGATTTAATCCCATATTTAGAAGTGTTAAAAAATGCGATTAGAGGATACTGAGACTTCTTGCCAGATTTTGTTTTTGGCGCGTAGATTAAATAGCTTCTTGGTAAATCTTCCGGGCTTGTTATCAACCCATAATCAAAGCAAATTGAATTAAAGTTTATTTGATAGTCAGCTGGAATTATTTTTTCAATCGCGCTATCCTCTTCTAAATCATGTAATGTGCCAAGATGATAGTTTATCTCGTTTATCGCAAGGCTCAATGTTCGCTTATTGTTCAAATTATACATAGCCCACGCTTTGTGCTCTCCGATATACGCGCAGTTACAAATTTGATACGGGATAAACGGGAAGTAGGTCATTTCTTCTTCAATAAGACGGCTCATGCTTAAATTGGCATCTTTTGAAAGATTCTCTTTTACGCATCGCGAGTTTACCAAAATTGCTATTTTTGATGGTCTTTCATATTCATTGCAACTTTGATCGATGGGCCCACGTGGCGAGGCAACTGCCCCTGTATCTTCCGAGTAATAATCTTTATAGCTTCCACTCCATGAAAGACCAAACTGATTCAAAAATTTATCTAAGATAGCCATACAAATCCCCGCCCATTCAAATATTTGTGAATGCCGTTGAATCTTTGAAAATGTGGTGCTATAATGATAGAGAAAAATCGAACATATGTTCTGATTTGCAATCTTGAAAAACGGAGGAATGGATAATGCCAGACAACAACGAGAAAGCAGCACTGGATTTATTTCGGATGCTTTCTGAGCCGCAGAAGATCAGCTATCTTGCTCGGCTTCGCTCTTTAGCGCTTCCTCCCGAAGAAAAGCCAGCTCTCGAGCTTGCCGTTCGGGAGACAAACGGCTCCACAACCGCATAAACTCAGCTTCGCCACTGGCAGAACCCTCGACGTTATCGCCGAGGGCTTTTTTTATTTCTGGATCGTCTGTTTCTCCAGTTATATACGCAACCGTAGTTTCAAGGTGCACTGCAATAAGCCGCAAACTTTCAAATGGTGGGCTTTTATGGCCCGTTTTCCATTTTCCGATTGTACCATTTCCAAATTTAAGCTCCCGCTCTATTTGGGCAAGAGTTTTGTTTTTGGACTTTGCGCGCAAATCAATTCTTTCAACAATTTCTCTGTTTCTTTCAGAAAGCTCTTTATCTTTTTCAATGATCATAAAAAATTTTCCTGCAATAGCGACTTAGCTATTGACAAATAGCGAACTCGCTATTATAATCAGACGTATGAAGGGTACAAAAAACCAAGCCCCTCATGATGACGGGCATTTGCGAGATATTTAATTGGTTTTGACACGATTATATTAGACTTCTCGCTAATGTTTGTCAAGTATTATTCGACTGAAAGGAGGAGTTTTTTTGATTTATGACAATGTCAAGCGCCTCTGCGAAAAGCACAATACCAATATCGCAACTATAGAAAAGGCGTGCGGCATCGCAAACGGTACGATCGGCAAATGGAATGGAAAAGACGCCGAACCGCGCGTCAGCACCGTCAAGGCCATCGCGGACTATTTCGGGGTGTCGGTGGACGAGCTGTTAAAGCCAGACAAGGAGGATACATGAACGATCTGGTTTATCTTTCCCCGAACACCGAAGATCCATTCACGACATCCGAAGTCATTGCAGAGTGCGCGGGTGTAAAGCGAGATACGGTGCAGAAGTTAGTTCAGCGCCATGAAAAAGACCTCCGCGAGTTTGGTAAGGTCGGATTTGAAATCCGACCTTTGAGCGGAAGCAAAACAGGGCAGACAGTTAAGGTTTACCACCTGAACGAGCAGCAGGCGACGCTTTTGCTTACGTTTCTTCGAAATACGCCGGTCGTCATTGAGTTCAAGAAAGAACTCGTTCGCCAGTTCTTCGCTATGCGCAAAGAGCTGATGAATATTAAGGCAATCAAGGCCGAGCGCAAGTCACTGCGTACCAGCATGACGGACGCTATCAAGGCGCTGCCAGACAGTCCGCACAAGCAATTCAAGTATAACCAGTACACTGATCTCGCATATATAGCGGCGCTCGGCAAAACGGCGCGGCAACTTCGCAAGGAGCGTGGCGCGGAAAAGTCTGCAACGGCGAGCGATTACATGAGTTCGGACGAGCTTGCGGCGGTGTCAAAGATGGAAAACCGCATTTCGGTTCTGCTGGAAGTTGGCATGGATTACCAGCAGGTCAAGAATTGCTTGATGCAGACAAAAGCAATCGGGGCATAAGAAAAGCCCTGTTCAGCGGGCAGGCCGAACAGGGCAGCGGAACGAATCTTCACCACAAGATATTGTGTTCCTACGGCTATTGTAACATACCCGCAGGGGAAAGGCAAGAGTAAATGACACTGGAAGAAATGAAAGTATGTGGAAAAGCGACCTTGACCGCCGCTGACATTGCGCCGGTTCTGGATTGTGACCCTCACGCGATTCGCTTAGCGGCGAAAAAAGACCCTGACGGTCTTGGCTTCCAAGTTATCCGTATGGGGTCAAGGGTGAAAATTCCAACGATTCCATTCATCGAATTTATGACGAAACTGAAAGGGGCGGAAAGCTAATGGACTTTACAACATTTCTTGCCGTAGTCGGGGCGGTGGCGCTTGGCAAGGTGCTGTACGATCTGCTGCCGTTTATCGACAGGGGGTGCAGGCGGTGAAATTCACTCCGGAGGAAATAGAAGCAATGCGTCGGGCGGACGAGGAGATCGAGCGAGATTTTCGATGGACGAATGATGAGCTGGCGGCATCGCGCAGGAGAGATGCCGATATCTCGCTATCCAGAAAAAGTAAAAGGGATTGCAGCATCGCCAAGAAGCAGCGGGCTTATCGTAAAGCGAACAAGGACAGCATCGCCGAGAAGCAGCGGGCTTACTACAAAGCGAACAAGTCCAGCATCACCGAGTATCAGCGGGCTTATCGTAAAGCGAACAAGGATAGCATCGCCGAGTATCAGCGGGCTTACTACGAAGCGAACAAGTCCAGCATCACCGAGAAGCAGCAATGGATCAGGCGCAAGCGCTTAAACCGCGGGTACAGTCAATATGCGTTAGCGGAAGCCATAGGCAGCTCTCAGACGATGATTTCGCGGTTGGAATCGGGGGAAATGAAATTGGAATCATTCTTTGCAAAAGATGCTCTTTGCGCTGTATTGGGGGTGCGCTTATGAGAAAACCGGACAAGCGCACGAGAGAACAGCGCAAGGCAGACGAATCGGCGCTGTTTGCGGCGGCGTGTCTGGGCGCGACGATCCTCTTGATCGCGATCTCAATCCTCGTCACCAGCGCGCAGGCGGTCGATGCGGAACCGGAAGAATCCCCCATCGTAGAAGAGCATGACCCCGTGTGGGACATTCCCGCGACCGAAAGCGCGGTGTGCAACGACGTTTTTCTCGGCGAGTTTACGCTGACAGCTTATTGCCCCGGGCGCTGCTGCTGCGGCAAGTGGGCAAGCGGCTACACCGCGACCGGCACGCTGGCGACCGTGGGACGCACGATCGCGGTCGACCCGAAGGTGATCCCTTACGGGACGCACGTCCTGCTGATCTGGCCGGACGGCACGCAGCATACATACATCGCTGAAGATTGCGGGAGCGGCATTCAGGGCAACCACATCGATGTATTTTTTGATAGCCATCAGGCGGCGCGCATCTTCGGCGTGCAGAGCGCGATGGCGTATTTGGAGGCGGAGGAATGATGCACTGCTGGGCTTGCGGCGCGGATTTTCGAGAGCCTGCGCTTTATGCGTACCGCGAGAATATGGACGATGAGAACTGGACGATTACCACTCAAACCGTGTGCCCTTATTGTGGCACGGACAATATTACGGAGGTAAAAGATGAACCTTTATCAGATTGATTCCGCGCTTGCGGAATGTGTAGATGCCGAGACCGGCGAAATCCTTGACGTTGAAAAGCTCTTGGAGCTGAACATGGCAAGAGAGCAGAAGATCGAGAACATCGCTCTTTGGATTAAAAACGACGTTGCCGAAGCAAAGGCAATCCGCGAAGAAGAGAAGACCCTTGCGGCACGCAGACAGGCTTTAGAGCGCGCAGCAGAGAGCAAGAAAAAATATCTCGATTCTGTGCTGAACGGCGAGAAGTTTTCCACCCCCCGATGCTCCATCAGTTATCGCAAAACCACCAGTGTGGAGGTCTCCGACATGGGCGCGGTGGTGGCGTGGATGCTCGCCAACGGTCACGACGGCGAGGTTACTTACAACGCCCCCACGGTGAGCAAGACCGACCTTGCCCCGTTGCTGAAAAACGGCGCTGAAATCGACGGTGCGACGCTTGTACAGGGCGTGAGCATGGGGGTGAAGTGATGGAGTACAACTTTGGCGAGAACGTAGAGGAATACAGCCAAAAGCAGGGGAAGAAAATCCCAGTTTGGCAATCCGACAAGTACAAAGAGAGCAAGAAAAAGGCTTGCGAGATCATCGAAAGCGGGAAGTATGGACTTTCCCCCGCAGATTTTTGGATTCTGATGAACGAGACGAAAAGCGGCAAGATGGGTTATACAGGTCTGATTATCTCTCACAACGGCTGCTTGAAAATCAACGACAAATTGGAAAAGCCGTTTAATCCGATGTCCGTTACCGAAGATAAGTGCGGATACGGCGGCGCGCTGGTTTTTACCTATTGCGATAAAGACCAGGGGTTATATGAGGTGGGCGAAGTCACGCAGAAAAACTGCAAGAACGATTACCCTTATGCCATGGCATTTAAGCGAATGTTTGACCGAGTTGTTTTGAAGCTATCAAAACTGGCGTATTCCGGCATTTACAGCGAAGCAGAAAGCGATACATTCCGCGACCCGGTTGATGACACCAGAACCCCGAGTAATGGGAAAGCAGAAAAACTGCCCAAGCAGGCCAAGAAGCCACGTAAGGAAGAGATGGACGCATTTAATAAACAGTACAAGCGCGAGGTCGAGAAAAACACCTGCAAGGACTGCGGTATGCCCATTTACCCGGTGACGCACGGCGGCAAGACATATTCTGTCGCGGAGATTGCGGAGAACGCGAGAAAGACCTATAAAATGCCGCTTTGCTGGTCGTGCATGATGGCAAGGAGAAAAGCCAATGAAAGCCCGACTGCATGATCTATCCCTTGCGCGCGATGGCGGGTTTCTGCTCACCATTGCTACGCGGGAGAACGTCGGAACACTATATGACGAGCTGCACGAGGTAGACGTTGACGTGACCGTCAAAAAACACCGCAAGAAGCGGAGTCTCGATGCCAATGCTTACTCATGGGTTTTACTGGATAAGCTCGCAGAAGCCACAGGAACGTCCAAGAGCGAGATTTACCGCCGAGAGGTCAGGGACGTTGGCGGCAACACAGAAACCGTCTGTGTGCGCGAGAAGGCCGTACAGAAGCTATGCGACGGCTGGAACAAGAATGGTATCGGCTGGCAGACGGAAGTGATGGACAGCAAAATCGACGGCTGCAAGAATGTGGTCTTGTATTACGGCTCGTCCACCTTTGATACGAAGCAAATGTCACGCCTGATCGACAACATCGTGCAGGACTGCAAGGAGCTGAACATTGAGACCTTGACCCCACAACAGATTGACGCACTAAAGGAGGAATGGGGAAGATGACTAAAAGCATCATGCAGGACAAGCGGGAGTGCTATATCTCTGGATTCTCGACGAACCTCGCACGGCATCACATTTACGGTGGTGGCCGTCGGCAACTATCCGATATTTGGGGCTGCTGGGTATGGCTACGCGCCGACTGGCACAATATGGCTGACTACGGCGTGCACGGGAAAGACGGTCACGAGCTGGATATGCGGCTGAAACGCGAGTGTCAGAAGCGTTTCGAAGAACTTTATGGGCATGAAACGTTCATGGCGGTATTCAAAAAGAACTATTTGGAGGAAGAATCATGCTGAACAGAATTTGCATCATGGGGCGCATTACGCGCGATCTGGAACTGCGCCGCACGCAGGACGGAACGGCGGTCACGAGTTTTACCGTTGCCGTCGATGACGATTTCAAGAGCAAAGCGACCGGAGAAAAGAAAACCTATTTCCTCGATGTGGTGGCGTGGCGACAGTCGGCTGAGTTTGTCTGCCAGTATCTCGGCAAAGGCCGCATGGTCGCGGTTGAGGGCAAACTCACCGTCTGCGACTGGATAGACAAGGAAGGCAATAAGCGCCGCAACGCGGAAATCATCGCCGACAACATCTATTTCGGTGACAGTAAGCGCACCGATGGCACCGAGCCTCAGATCGCCCCAGAGAGCGCCGCAGGCGGCTTTACGGAAGTCATCGAGGATGAATCCGAGGTGCCGTTTTAAGGCGGTGACAGTATGGGAGCTGCATCTACAAGGTGCTATGTAAAGGCATATTACGACTGGATCGAGCAAACAGCAGCGCTGGAAGATGACGAAAAAGGCCGTCTGTTTGTTGCGATTTTAGAATATGCCAGGTCGGGGGAAATCCCTGATACCCTCGGGAGAGAGGCCCTTTTATTTCCGGTATTCAAGGCGGTCGTTGACCGTGACGCTCAAAAATCCAGTGCGCTGGCTCAAAACGGAGCGGCTGGCGGCAGAGTGTCAAAAACAAATGCAAGCAAATGTAAGCAAACGCAAGCAAATGCAAGCAAATGTAAGCCTACTAATAACATAAGACATAAGACAGAAGACATAGAACAGAAGACAGAAGACGATATACCCCCTAAATCCCCCTCTACGGGGGACGCATTCGAGCGTTTCTGGTCAGTTTACCCGCGAAAAATCGGGAAACAGTCTGCTAAGAGAGCTTTTGAGCGGGTCAAAGTCCCCCTCGAAACACTTGTGACCGCAGTGGATCGGCAGAAGTGCAGCGACCAATGGGCGCAGAACAACGGGCAGTTTATTCCACACCCCGCCACATGGCTGAATCAAGGCCGGTGGGACGATGAGCTGCCCGAGAGCGCCGGGAGATGTCGGAACTCTGGGGCTTTTACTGGCGGCGATGTATTCGCCGAGATGCTTGAGGAGGAAAAGAACCGTGGAAAGAGCTGACGTAATTAGCATTTTGGGGCGATTAAAGCAGGCCTACCCGCAGGCCTATGCCAAGATGACCCGCGCAGAAGCCGAGGAGATGGTTTCCCTCTGGATGGACATGCTGGGTGGCGAAGACCCCGCTGCGGCGAAAGACGCAGTGAATGCGCTGATCGCCGAGGATACAAAGGGCTTCCCGCCGAAGGTCGGCCAAGTGTTGACGAAGATCAGAGGAACGGCTTCCCCCCATGTCTCGGTGATGTGGATGAAGCCATACATCGAGCAGCTTGCCGAGCAGGAAGCATTCATGCCGAGCGTTTCGCGTTATGCGAGGGAACACGGGATGACGTGGGACGCGGCTGCTGCCGAAATGGAGGGAAGCAATGGGCATTGATATTTCGCAGCTTGGCAAGGACGCTCAAGCCCAGGTCATGGCAAAGATGGCCGTGCGCGAGGTGCAGAAGCGGGAAAAGCGCAGTAAGTACAGGAGTAAATTTACCCCGCGCGTCATGCCAAACGGGAAAGTGCATAAATTCAAGAGCGCCAAAGAGGCGAGGCGTTATGACGAGTTGGCTTTGATGGAGAGACGAGGGCTTATCCGCAATTTGCAGATAGAACGAGCGTTTACGCTGCAAGAGCCTTACATTCAGTCGGATGGAGCGCACGTTAAGTCAGAGCGATATTTTGCGGATTTTGTCTATGAGCGGCCAACCGAGCCTGACTGCAATGGGCAAGTTTACTGGATACAAGAGGTTGAAGACGTCAAAGGGAAACGGACGCAAATGTATCTAAGAAAGAAAAACGAGATGTTGGCGAAGTACGGCATTACGATCCGCGAGGTGTGAGATGACAGCATTTGAGCATTGCCACAGCTGCAAGCCGCCTGTGAGGCATCCGGGCTGTCACAGCGAGTGCCCGCACTATCAGGTGGATATCGCCAAGTACAACGCGGCGAGGGATGAAGAGCAGCGGGAAGCGCAGGAGAAAGACGATTACTTGAGCGCGCGCCATTTCAAGACGCGGCGCTATCAACGGCTGAAATGAGGGAGCAAGAAAAGATGTTGACAGAAAAAGAGTTGGGCGAACGGCTCAAAAATATTCGCAAAATGCGAAATATCAGCCAGTTTCGGATGGCCGATATGATGGGCACAGAACAGTCAACCATTGCCAAATTCGAAAAGGGCGCGAGCTATCCGAAGGTGTCGACGCTATATAGATACGCCGAATGCGTTGGCTTGACGTTGAGCGATATTCTGGCGGAATCCCCACCGGCGAAAAAAGGCATGCTGTCGCCGGAAGAGATCGGCGAGAACATCAAGAAATGGAGTGCGCTGCGGGGCATGAGTGTCAAGGGGCTTGCAGAAAAGGCGGGATTATCGCGCAGTAGCATCTTAAACCTCAGAGAGGGACGATGCATCAGCTACATGCCGACGTATCAGTACATTGCCGAAGCACTGGGCGTGACCGTCGGGACGCTGCTCGGAGAGGTGCAGGAAAATGAGTGAGAACACGAACCACGTGCCGTTTAAGACGGTCGTATATCCGCAGCTCAAGAAAGCCTTGCAGTCATCGGGCATGACACCGCCGGAGTTGAGCAAGAAGATCGGCGTCTCCCCGCTCTGCGTGTGGCGATGGACAACGGGGAAGAACGAATTCAGCATCGGCGTTATCAAGGCAATCCTTGCTGCGACGGGGCTGACATTTGAAGAGGCTTTCGGGGAGGTACACACATGAGCAAAATCGTGAGACCGAAAACGCCGTTTGAGTTCTGCGCTTATCCAGTGCTCAAGGAGGCGCTGGAAAAGACGAACTATAACCAAACAGAACTTGCACAATCCCTCGGTACGTCGCAGTTTACGGTGTCGGCGTGGGTGCGCGGCGACCGCGATACAACGGTGCGGCTGCTGCTCGCGCTGGAGGATTTGACTGGAATGACGTTTCGGGAGCTGTTCGGGGAATGCGAGGGGAGACGATGAAGGTTTTAGTTGCCTGCGAGGAATCGCAGGAAGTATGTAAGGCGTTCCGCGCATTGGGGCATGAGGCATATTCCTGCGACATTCAGGACCCGTCCGGCGGGCATCCTGAGTGGCATATCCTTGGCGATGCGCTTAAGACCATCGAGGGGGGTCAAGTGACCACAATGGACGGGCAGGTGCATGATGTCGGCAACTGGGATTTGCTGATTGCGCACCCGCCGTGCACATACCTGACAAACGCCGGGGCAAGACACATTTGGAAAGGTGGCCAGTTGCAGCCTGATCGAGTGCAAAAAGGTATCTTAGCACGAGATTTGTTTATGCGTTTCTGGGATGCGGATATTCCGAGGGTGGTCATTGAAAATCCAGTTCCGTCAAAGATTTTCTGTCTACCTGAGTATTCTCAAATTGTTCAGCCTTTCCAGTTTGGACACGCCGTAACCAAGAAAACCTGTCTTTGGGAAAGAGGCGTACTTCCCTTGAAGCCAACAAACATCGTAGAACCGGTTAAGGGACGAAAGATGGTTCTAAGAAACGGAACTGTCCGCTACTCCTGCTGGGAAATGGATTGCGGCGGAAGTAAGGCGGAACGGGCAAAAGCCCGAAGCAAAACCTTCGCCGGCATCGCCAAAGCTATGGCGGAGCAATGGGGAGGAGACATTAGGGAATGCGAGGGACACCATGGAAGGGTATAGCAATCAGCCGATTCCGAAGGAGGCGGCGAAACAGCTTTTAGCCCTTGATTTGCAGGACAAGGAAATATTGAGCTATGAGAAGATCGATCAATGGTACACCGCGTGGAACGGAAAGTGCTATGTGTCATTTTCAGGCGGAAAGGATAGCACGGTGCTGGCATACTTGGCGGCGCGTTACCTGTCGAGTTTCAGGGCGCCGCCGTGGGAGCTGAATCTGGTGTTCGTGAACACTGGGCTGGAGTACCCGGAGATACAGAAGTTCGTCAATGAGTACGCCGACTGGCTGCGGAGGGAGTTCCCCCGCGTGGCCGTCAACCTTCACCGTCTACGACCGAAGCTCAACATCCGGCAGGTGTTGACAAGGTACGGCTATCCCGTCATCGGCAAAAAGCAGGCGCGTTTTATCCGCGATCTGCAAAACGCGCACGGGCAAAACGATGCAACGGTCAATCTGTATCTGACCGGCTACAACCGGCAGGGCGTGTACTGCTCGACGATGAAACTGGCGGACAAGTGGCATTATCTCAAGGATGCGCCGTTCCATATTAGCGAGCAGTGCTGCGACGTGATGAAAAAAGCACCCGCCAAGCGATACGAAGCTACGAGCGGATGTGTGCCGTTTACCGCGATGATGGCGAGCGAGAGCCAGCAGCGCGAAAAAGAGTGGAAGCGCACGGGCTGCAACGCCTTCGATGGAAAGCGCCCCATGAGCAAGCCTATGAGCTTCTGGACAGATCAGGACGTGCTTGCGTTCCTGAAAGACGAAAACATCCCGTATTGCAGCGTATACGGCGACATCGTGGCGAGCGACGGCGAGAATGATTATCCGTCGACGCTCATCGAAAAGCCGCTGCACTGCACGGGCTGCCAACGCACGGGGTGCATGTTCTGTGCGTTCGGCGCTCATCTTGAAAAGGGAGAGACCCGCTTCGAGCGCATGAAGCGCACGCACCCAAAGCACTACGACTTTTGCATCGGCGGCGGAGAGTTTGACCCCGCGGACGGGATGTGGAAGCCAAACGAAAAGGGCCTCGGCTATGGTCGAGTGCTGGATTTTATCGGAGTGAGGTATTGAGCATGTACATTGGCGAACCATTTAGCTGGAAGCCTGCCGCATTTGAGGGCAGCAACGGCATCCTGAGCGTGACCACGAAAGAGACGACTGCGCACGGGCGCGTCGTCTACATCAACGAGGCGTACCGCTACTTTACGGCGGAGGCCGATTTCAACGGGAAGAAGCTCAGAGAGAGCTTTAAATTTTAACAAAAATCAGGAGGAATTTCATCATGAACAACAATCAGGACTACATCGTTCGCTGCGACCGCGCAGGCGTGTTTTTCGGCAAGATCAAGGAGCGCAACGGCTCCGAGGTCACCATGACCGAGGTGCGTAAACTGTGGAGCTGGGAAGGTGCATTCGCTGTGGAACAGCTGGCGCAGGACGGCACAAAAGCACCGGGCAACTGCCGTTTTACCGTGACGGTCACAGAAATGACCGTGATGGGAGCAATCCAGATCATCCCGTGCACGGATGATGCATCGGTATCGCTTCGCGGCGTAAAGGAGTGGAAGAGATGACGCTTGATGATAAGGTCAAGGCATTCCTGTCAGTAACCTCCGGCTCCGGCTACGGCTCCGGCTCCGGCTCCGGCTCCGGCGACGGCTCCGGCGACGGCTCCGGCGACGGATCCGGCTACGGCTACGGCTCCGGCGACGGCTCCGGCGACGGC
>ERZ827117.1818-NODE-1818-length-14132-cov-3.593592_pt1 | contig 14132 bp, 14 predicted proteins | sample MGYA00519920_ERZ827117 | MGnify/ENA primary metagenome ERZ827117 (study PRJEB31778, sample SAMEA3449260) | human gut metagenome | biome: human gut; feature: human-associated habitat; material: faeces | place: United Kingdom | collected 2010/2012 ...
ATGATCTTGTTCCGAACGCTGCTGAATCGGAACCTGTGGCTAAATCCTTTGTCAAATGTCATGGGTGGCTGGGGCATCTGGGAGACCGTGAACGGCGAGCAGAAACTTACAACTGAGTGCATAGAGAATGTGATCATGATGGTGCCGTTTAGTTCGGTAGTGATGTGGACATTCAAAGAAAAGACAGGAAACGGCTGGAAGAAGATACTGTGGTATAGCGGGAAGATAGCGTTCATCTTTTCGGTAAGCATTGAGATGTTGCAATTATTGTTTAGATTGGGTACGTTTCAGCTATCGGATATCTTCTACAATACAGTAGGTGGAATGCTCGGTGGTTTGGTGTACTATGTGACGATGAAGGCAAGAAAGCATCTGTAGTATGTGGGGTCAGACCCCATGAAGATAAGAAGATTAAAAATTATTGTGTCCTGCCTCTATAAACAGTCGTTTAAATGAAATAGATACGAATACAGAAAGGATAAGTGTAATAGTTATTACATATGGTGTAAGATGAGAAAAATTAATGAAAATTACGTATACAAAGAACCTGAAGAAATAACAATTCAGCGAAACAAAATACATAAAAATCAAAGAAATATAGAAGATTTTATAGAATTAATTGAAGAAAATAGCCAGGAGATGAAAATTCAGAAGTTGATCAAAGAAGATTTATCATTTATGGCAGATTATCTGGCGGAGCCGCATGAGGAATATATCTGCTTTTCTAATTATCCTATTGGAGATAAAATTGCAGATTTTGTAGTGCTGACATCAAGATCAAAAATGAAAGTCTGCATTGTAGAAGTCAAAGGTGCAGATTTTAAAATTGTTAAGGCCAATCACTATCAGGGTTTAAATGTACATATGAATGATGCAATTACACAATTAAAAAATCATATGGAATACATAAACAGAAATTACAGTTCATTCAGAACCCAGATACATGAAGATAAGGATAAAGCAATCAATGAGGAATATAGTGGAAATTATTTAGTGGGTCCTCGAAAAACCCTATTGGTTGACCCACAGAAGGATATAGATGTTAAATATATAGCTATAGGTGGAGTTGAAAGAGAAGACAAGTCAATTGAAGAAAGCCACGAAATTGTAAAATGTAAACCAGCAGATAATTTAGAGATAGCTTCGTGGAATTCTTTTGTGCGTAAGTTGGATGAATATCATGGACATCATCCTGTTCAATAAAAAACGCTGGACAGATTACCGGAAATCATCTAAGGAAAAAATCTCATTGTAACAGGCACGCATCAAATCCACAAATCTGGATTACCTGAATAAACTGACCAAGAGAAAGTAAAATATGTGCGGATACAGTCCTTGTAATAGGGGTGTATTGATGTTAAGATGGTAGTATAGAAGATGTGGATAAGCTGAGAAAAGAAGGTGTTACCAATGAATGAGGAAGAAAGATTTGATTTTGAGCAAAAGCACGAAGAAGACCTTCAAAGATTACGTGGCTTTCGTCTTTTAGATGATGATTTTATGAGCAAAGTATTTGAAGATAAGAATTGTGTGGAATTTTTATTGCAGATTATACTAAAACGAGATGATCTTAAAGTTACAAGTGTGAGCAGTCAATATGTAATAAAAAACTTACAAGGGCGTTCTGTTCGTTTGGATATTCTCGCAGTGGATCGACAAAATCAGGTGTATAATATTGAAATTCAAAGAGATGATAAAGGTGCAGGTGTGAAGAGAGCTAGATATAATAGTAGCTTGATTGATGCAAATGTGACAGAACCGGGTGAACAATATCAAAATTTAAATGAAACGTATGTGGTTTTTATCACAGAAAATGATGTGTTAGGAGAGAATATTCCAATATATCATGTGGATCGTATCGTTAGGGAAACAGGAAAAATGTTCAATGACCAATCGCATATTATATATGTAAACTCTCAAATAAAAGATGAAACAGCATTAGGAAAACTTATGCATGATTTTACATGTACCAATGCTAAAGATATGTACTACGAAGTGCTGGCTGACCGTGTACATTATTTTAAAGAAGATGAGAAAGGAGTGGCAATTATGTGTAAAGCTATGGAAGATATGAGAAATGAAGCAGCAAGAGAAGCAGAAAAAATGAAAGCAATTCGTATGGCTCGTTTAATGATAGAAGATGGTAAACTTAATTATGAAGATATTGCAATGTACACAGAGCTTACTCTGGAAGAAGTAGAAAAAATAGCTTTGGAAAAGAAAAGTGCATAATAAAAGACATAAAACGAATGTTTTGTTTTGTGGAACAACTATGCATCCCAGATTGCGGAGAAGTAGCAAAGAAAGCTGAAGCCGAAGCAGTATTTAAGGAGCTGCTGGCAAGCTGTACATCCAGACTGGCAAGAACAACTCTCGGGGTCAGACCCCAATGTGGTCAACTTAAGCCCAGAATGCTGAAAATTCAACCATTCTGGGCTTATATTCTGGATTTTTTATATAAATATCTTGACATATCCCCCTAAATATGTGGTTTATAGATTAAGCAATATTACGTTACCAGCGAAATATTTATCTATTCCAATACTTAGGAGGTATGCCATATGAATCGAACCAATATTTGTAAAAATATCGTCCAATCCATTAAAGATTATATCACAGATCAAGTTAAACTGGAACCCCATCGAATGGAAAAACATTTTGTACGGCGGAGAAAACTTTCCCTTTTGCAAGTTATTATTTATCTGTTCTTTTCTTCAAAAGCTTCCATGTTCCAGAATCTTTCACAGATCAAAGAAGAACTGGGCACGCTTTCTTTTCCGAATGTTTCTAAACAGGCACTTTCTAAGGCCAGACAGTTCATTAATCCGTCACTGTTCAAGGAACTTTATTATCTTTCTGTTGATCTGTTTTACAGCCAGATCCCTTCAAGAAAGCTGTGGCAGGGTTATCATCTTTTTGCAGTAGATGGTTCCAGAATCGAACTTCCTAATTCAAAATCGACTTTTGATTTCTTTGGCAAAATGTCCAGCTATCCTGATCCAAACCGGCATTATGCCATGGCACTGGCTTCCATAATTTATGATGTTCTGGATGATTATATTCTTCATGCATCTATCCATAAATTTCTCTCTTCTGAACGAGTTGCTGCATTAGAACATCTTAAAGTTCTTGAAGATATGGGACTATATAACAACAGTATTATTATTTTTGACAGAGGTTATTATTCAGAAGATATGTTCCGCTACTGTGTAGAGCATGGGCATCTCTGTGTTATGAGACTGAAAGAGGGAATCAATTTGTCAAAAAAATGCGATGGTGATATGATTTCCATTCTTCAAGGAACTTCAAAAGAAGGTACTTCCGATGTGCCTATACGTGTCCTTGAGATCCCGCTTGATGATGGCACAAAAGAATATCTTGCAACCAACTTGTTTGATCCTGCTGTTACAAAAGATATGTTCCGGGAACTTTACTTTTACAGATGGCCTGTAGAACTTAAGTACAAAGAACTAAAAAGCCGCTTTGCCATGGAAGAGTTTTCCGGTGCTACTGCAGTATCTATACAGCAGGAATTTTACATAAATATGCTTCTATCGAATCTGGCTTCCCTTATAAAAAATGAAGCAGATGAGGAAATACAGATTTCTGCCAAAAGCACAAATAAGTTCCGTTATCAGGCCAATCGTGCATTTATCATTGGACGGATTAAAAGTATTATTCCCAAAATACTCTGCGGACTGTTTGAGCTTTCAATTATTGAACAGTTATATACAGATGCTGTACGTTGCAGATCACAGCTCCTGCCCGGAAGGTCATTTCCAAGGAAGAAATTGAAATCCAAGGGACGTTCACATTTCCGAAATAAAAAAGTTTCTTTTTAAAATAGAACCAGCATTCATCAATAGGCTTATTTAAGCGCGGTCATTTTTATAAATCTTCTGGTTTCCAACAAAACAGCAACTGTTTTCTATCATAAACCGATTTATTTTGTAGTTTGCATTGGAGGCTATTCGCTAATATGCCCCTAAGTTGACGCTAGGTTGACCACATTGGGGTCAGACCCCATAAAGAATGGGAATTTATTTGAATCCAGGAAAGGATTCTTCTTTTGGACTGGCTATGCTTACAGTCCGAAATCTGTTGTTGATGCCATGCTTAAGGAACTTATATATATACAGGAAAGAATCCTATGAATAGCAGTATGAAATAATGTATGGCAAAATATGAAAGGATAAATTTATGAAGAACAGTTCTGAACGCAAAAGATATAAGACGAATCCAAATTTCGATGCATATTTATTATATTCTTATATACAAATGAAAAGAAATGCATCTGATAAAATAAGCCGCGATAAAGCAGATAAGTTGATTTATGAGTATTTGAATAATTATATAATGTATGAACTGTATTACAGTTATCGTAGTACACTCGAAAAATGCGAATTTCAGGAGTTATATCAGTCATTATGGGTTGAAGTTTTAGCAGACTTGCCCAGATTTAATCCTGATCTCGGAAGAGCGACTACATTTTTTCGCTATTCTATAAAACATGCTGTTTGCATTTTCGTAAGTTTCAAAAAATATAATACAACTCCATATCTAGCTAATCAACTGGAAAAAATCAAAAAAATTCAGCAGGAATGTGAAGAATCAGGAACTCCTTTTACTGTTGAATTAGCCAGTAAATATTTACATTGCACAATCTCTACTGTATTAAACTATCAGGTCAAACTTGGTATGGAATCCTCTTTCTCTTATGAAGTAATATCTGTTACAAATAAATATTTTTCTTACGATTCCTATGATGAGGAAGCTACAGATTCAAAACCAATATCTTCATATTCTGATGCGGAATTGAGAAAATTAGTAAAGGATTTTTCTGAGAAAGAACTATGTTTACTCAATATGTATCTGCAGATGTGCACACAGGAGAATTCATACAATATCGAAGAATTTCGCAAAGCGAAAGCTTCCCAATCTGCAATGACAAAGGCTGAAACAGAACAAGCTATTATAAAGATAGAAGATTTGTTCAAAAAAATCGGGATTAATGGATAGATACGTTTCCTCTGAGACAAAGAAAAACATTGACGCAAGAATAAACGTGAACTTCCTGAAAAAGTAACACTCAAAAAATAGCAGATTGTAAAAAAACTTGAAAAATAGGGACTTTTAATGCCGCACAGTATTATCCTTCTTATGCTTACGGTTTGTAATATATAAACCGAAGGAAGCCTATACCGGGCTTCCTTTTTAAATATCAGGGGAGATCGAGGTCTCTTATCTTCAAATATTCCACAAGCTTAAAAGACATTCTCAACAGAAACTCTGTCATGGGATCGTTTAAATCGGTTTTACTTATGAATGCTTGTAAAAAATGATTTATAAGAAATAACTAAAATTGCAACCGAAATTATTGTGTTGAATGTGAATATATGCTAATATTAAACACAAAAAGAATATGTATAATACTAAAGTTTTCAAAGGAACAGAGGGTGGATTCTAATATGTATAAAAACAGGATAGGAAAACATTTGTCTTTTAGAACCATAATTATAGGAGGAATTATAGTTGTTCTGATAGTATTTCTTGTGACTGGAATTTTAGTAAAAAGAGCTAATAAAGAAAAAGGAAATTTAATTACATCGTCTACTTTGACAGAGGCAATTGACATTTCAGGATTATCCGCAGCTCAGTTTACATATAATGGAATTGCAGAAATTTATAAAGATGAAAGCAAAGAAAAAGTGGAATCCTATATTCGTTACAATGCCAAGATTAAAGCTGGTATTGATATGAAAGAAGTAAAATGGGAAATCGATAAAGAAGAGAAACAGGTTAAGGCGACTCTCCCTGATATTATAATCACAGTGAATACAGTAGATGAAAAATCGCTATCATTTATCCCAGAGGACTCGGAAGTTGAACTGAAAAGAGCTCTTATAGCCTGTAAAGAGGATGCAGAGAGAGAGGCGAAAGAATCTGGTGCTTTAAAAGAAACAGCAGAAGAAAACGCAAAGTCAATCATCGAAGGGCTTTTATACCCAATACTTGAATCGCAGAAGTATAAACTTGTCTGGGAATAAACTGAAATAGGATGCGAGGTATTAGTTATGTTTGTTAAGAGTTTGTTTATAAAAAAGAGAGAGAAAAAGCCCAAAATAGTGATTATGTGTGTGATAGTCGCAGTTATTATAATACTGGCTGTAATCTTATCTGTTAATATCAGAAACAGGAAAAAAACAGTGGATATGTCAGAGTTTTCTTCCATAGATAAAATATGTGAACTGGCAACATTAAAATGTTATTATCATGATGTTGCTGAATATGAGAAACAACCAGATGCCATATTTAAATACGGATTATTTAAATACGGATATAAAAAAATGTGGCTGGAATATGATGGAATTGTTACAGTTGGTATAGATGCCGGAAAAATTCAGGTTGAAAAACCAGACACCAACTCTGTTGTGCGTATCTATGTACCAGATGCTCAGATTCTGGATGTTGACGCAGATGTAAATTCAATGAATGAACCGATTACGGAAACAGGTAAATTAACCAATATTACATCGGAAGAAAAGTCAGAAGCTTTTTCGGAAACTCAGGCGGCAATGCGAAAAAATGCAGAAGCTGATGACAGCATTTTGATACAGGCAAAGAATAATGCAAAAGAACTTTTAAAGCAGTATGTTCTTAATCTGGGAGAACAAATGGGAGTACAATATAAAGTTGAGTGGCTTGATAAGGTCAGTGAATCTAAAACAAATTCAGAAGAGGAAGAAAAATAAAATAAATGGATATTAAAGGTATAATAACATTAATTATCGTGGTAGTAATCATTATTGCTGCAATATTTTTTATAGGATTTTTTTAGAAACAAGAAAGAAAACGATGGCATCTGGCGGAAAAGAGCAAAATGAGAAATGGAATATGTATGGGAGTCAGTTTATTAGTGTATATAACAAATAAACAAATCCTTATTAAGAATACAACAGGCATAATACGATATTTTTGTCAATGCTATTTAAATGATTTGGTATGTCCTTTGTTTTTCCTTGGATTCTGTCAATATATCTTACGATGGTCAGGACATGAAATTCATTCGTATAAAAACTGTTTGTTTTTAGGAATGAGTGCAGGTATATTTTGGGAGTATATTACTCCGTTGATCAATACCAGATCGGTATCTGATCCATATGATTTGTTATGCTATTTTGTCGGAATAACAGTGTATTTTTTAATAATGAAAATTTAGAAAAATGCCAGGGCCTGATTCTAGGTCATTGGGGTCTGACCTGCAAATTATGCTTAAACGGAATGCCAGTTCTGCTATTGCGGAACGGCCATTCCATTTTTAACGGTACGAAGTACCGCTAGATGATATCATTCCGTTTCACGCATATTTATACCGTTCATCTTCAAACGATATGTATGATGCTTATCTGTGATATGTGTAAGGCATGCATCAGCGTAGGTGTTATTGGCAAACATATCAAACCATGTACTGACTGGAAATTGTGAGATAACTACAGTTGATCGTAAGCGATGAATAATCACCTGGTCACGACTTCCAGGGAACTTTAAATATTCAGGTTCCCACGTTCTTCCGGCCTTACTTTTTCGATATCTATGATCCCTATGAAGTACTCATACGGAAGGAAAAGTTATCAATGTTTAGGGAAAGTCCTATACAGTCAACGCTCCTACAGAAAAAGAAGCGCAAGAGCTGGCAAAAGCGCAGTTTATAGATGAGTATGGCTATAATGGAGAAATCTATACCAGTGAAGCTAGAAAACTTAATAAATTTACGGGGATTTCTATGGTAAGCATGATAATGGCAATTTTGCTATCATTTATAAATTGGAAATTAGATCACTCAACGGTTTCTATAAAGCCGGACCTTATTTCATGTATTATGGCATTTGCGATATATTCGGCATATGTGCTTAGAATTAAGGGACTACAGAGAATGACCAGTTATATAGACCTGGTTTTTATGGTACTGTTAATATTATTATTTTCTTCATTTATTCAATGTATTTTGTTGAATAGTACATTTTCGTTTATAATTTGGGATGTTTCGATTGATTGCAGGATGCTTTTGATTATAGCAGCATTTTTGATCAGGTGTTTAATGGCGATTAAGTATTGAGTATTTGAAAGAGAAAAAGTATAATAAAAGATAGAACCTGTAAATATAGATATCTAATAATATAGTGATGTTTGCAAAAGGGGAGAAAGCACATATGAGGAAGGGAAATGTACTGGTGATTGGAAATTCCGGCGTGGGAAAATCAACTCTTATCAATGCTGTTCTGGGAGAGGAAAAGGCAACAACCGGATGGGGAAACAGCGGGACGACAGATCATCTTGAAATTTATGAAAACGATGAAATTCCATTTCGAATTATAGATTCTGTAGGCTTCGAACCCTCGTTTTTTAAGAAAAAGAAAGCAATTGATGCTGTAAAAAAATGGTCAAAGAACAGCGCAAAAAATGGAAATGAGGATAGCAAAATTGACATAATCTGGTTCTGTGTAGAAGGAACTTCCAGAAAATTATTTCCAGATACTATAAAGAGTTTATCATCAGCAACTGTCATGTGGGAAAGCGTTCCTGTCATAGTAGCGATTACAAAATCATATTCGGAACCTGAAAGAAAAATTAATGTAGAAATGGTGCAGAATGCATTTGCAAAACAAAAACGATACAGTAAAAATCTGAAAAAAGTAATTCCGGTAGTTGCGCAAGATTATGTGATTAATGATTCATCATATGTTGAACCAGTAGGAATTACAGAGCTGATTGAAGCAACAAATAATTTTCTTCCAGAGGGGAAAAAAGCAGCAGATGATGATATTTACCATTATAAGATTAAACGTAAGAAAGCTTTGGCACAGGGAATTGTCGGGACTGCCACAACTGCCGGCAGCGTCATAGGAGCGATACCGATATCTGTGGCAGATGCCCCATTACTGTCAGGAATTGAGGCTGGGGAGATTACTGCATTGGCAAGATTGTATGAGATTCCGAAGGGAGAGAAGTCAAAACAGCTTATGGGGACAATCATCGAAGCTGGAACAGCAAGTGCGGCAGCCAAAGGGGCAATAAGTGTTTTAAAAAGCATTCCCGGTGTGAATCTTGTAGCGGGAGTATTGAATGCGGTGATTGCAGGATGCTTTGTGGCAGCTATTGGAGAGGCATGCATTTATATTTTTGAGCAGGTATATTTAGGAAAAAAGACGGCAGAAGATATTGATTGGGTAACCAAGGTTATAGAGTCTAAATTATCTACAGAACTTATAGAAGGAGCAACGTCTGTTATAAAAAAAGTAACTGACAAAACGGATCAGAAAACCATTGGAAAATATATTATGGAGATGTTTAAAAGCAAATAATGTGACACAAATATGAAGTTACTGAAAACATAATATATTTGTATAAGTAACAGGATCACATACAGTTGAAAGTGGGGAATAACTATGAAAAAGAAGAAAAATTTAATCAAAATGTCAGTCATTACCGAATTGTTGCTTACAGGTAGTTCAGTGTTGGGCGGAAGCATTAATGTTATGGCAGCAAATCCTGCAAATTATAAGGATATGACAGAGTATTCTTTATATGAAAGTGTACTTCATAGGGTCTGATCCCAATGTGGCAGAGACAGGCAACAAGGTCTTTGTATTGCCATCTAAAGTTGCCATCAACAATCTGGAATAGATCTATGTCAGAGAACAACATAACATTAAATTTGGTATGGTAATATGTGGGGTCAATATGTGGGGTCAGACCCCATAAAGAATAGTTTGTGATGGAAATAAAAAAAGAACAACATTAAAAGAAATGGAGTGTTGTGAGAAAATGAACTTATCAAAAATACATCATATTGCAATCATCGTATCTGACTACGAAGCAGCTAAGGATTTCTATGTGAACAAGCTGGGCTTCTCTGTTATAAGAGAAAACTACCGCCCGGAGCGTAAGGACTGGAAGCTGGATCTTCGTGTTAATGAACATACGGAGCTGGAGATTTTCGCAGAGGAAAATCCACCGAAGCGTGTGAACCGCCCGGAAGCATGCGGTTTGCGTCATCTTGCGTTCTGCGTTGATAGCGTGGAACAGACAGTGAATGAGCTGGCAGAGGTAGGAATTGAATGTGAGCCAATCCGTGTGGATGATTACACCGGCAAGAAGATGACATTCTTCCATGACCCGGATGGACTGCCGCTGGAGCTGCACGAATAATTATGGGAGAGAAAAGAGCATATAAAGCCAGAAAGCCCGGCGGTGGCCGGAAGAAGCTGAAGCCGGAGTACATACCGGGGAGAATCTGAAAGAGCAGCAGCGGAGATACAGAGCAATGAAGCAAATCCAACATACCGCTTTACGCAAAAAAGGTTTCATGTTATCATTATCTCATCAAGAGTTCTGATAATTTGAAACCTTTTTGCAATTATTTAAAGAAATGGATGTGTGTCAATATGGGAATGTTCGTTAATCCTGATAATCTGGCATTTCAGGCAGCTTTGAATGCAAGGATCTATGTTGATAAAAGTGGAATCCTCAATTATACAAACAGTGTTCTGGGGTCAACAGATGCTTTTATATGCAATAGTCGTCCAAGAAGATTTGGAAAATCTGTTACTGCAAATATGCTTACAGCGTATTACAGCAAAGGATGCGATTCAGAAGAAATGTTTTCCAGACTGGAAATCAGTCAGGCAGAAGATTTTAGAAAACATCTGAATCAGTATGATGTGATTCATTGGGACATTCAATGGTGCATGGGGCCTGCCAATGGTCCTGAGAAAGTTGTTTCTTATATTTCAGAAAAGACAATTTTAGAATTAAGAGAATATTATCCTGATGTACTTCCGGCAGAAAATCATTCCCTGGCAGAGACACTGGCACGGATCAATACTGTAACTGGCAGAAAGTTTATTGTGATTATTGATGAATGGGATGTTCTGATTCGCGATGAAGCTGCAAAAGAGGATATCCAGAATGAGTATATCCGCTTCTTACGTGGTATTTTCAAAGGGACAGAGCCTACAAAGTATATTCAGCTTGCATATCTTACAGGTATTTTGCCAATTAAAAAGGAAAAAACTCAGTCTGCCTTAAACAATTTTGATGAATTTACCATGGTAAGTCCAAGTATTCTGGCGCAGTATATCGGATTTACGGAAGCTGAAGTACAAAAGTTGTCAGATAAGTACCATCAGGATTTTGATAAGGTAAAGAAATGGTATGATGGATATCTGCTGAAAGATTACCAGGTTTATAATCCCAGAGCTGTTGTCAGCGTAATGCTGAAAGGGGAATATAAGAGTTACTGGTCGGAAACAGCCTCTTATGAAGCGATTGTGCCTTTTATCAACATGAATTATGATGGCTTGAAAACAGCAATCATTGAAATGCTTTCCGGCTCATCTGTCAAAGTTAATACAGCAACATTCAAAAATGACACTGTTAATATTCAAAGTAAGGATGATGTACTGACTTATATGATCCATTTGGGATATCTTGGATATGATCAGACAGAAAAAATTGCTTTTGTTCCCAATGAAGAAATCCGTCAGGAACTGACTAATGCTGTAAAAAGTAAGTCATGGAATGAAATGCTTATGTTCCAACAGGAATCAGAGATTTTACTTGATGCAACGCTGGATATGGATAACGAAACAGTTGCTGCACAAATTGAGAAAATTCATAATGAATACGCTTCTGTCATCAGGTATCATGATGAAAATTCATTAAGCAGCGTATTAGCCATTGCCTATCTGGGAACCATGCAGTATTATTTTAAACCGGTTCGTGAATTTCCTACAGGACGCGGATTTGCAGATTTTATTTTTATCCCTAAGCCTGAATATAAAAGTGCTTATCCTGCATTGGTTGTTGAACTGAAGTGGAACCAGAAAGTACAGACGGCAATACAGCAGATTAAAGACAGAAAATACCCATCCTCGATTTCAGATTATACCGGTGATATTTTGCTTGTGGGAATTAATTATGACAAGAAAAGTAAAAAGCATCAGTGCATAATTGAAAAAGTGTAATAGCATCTGAAAAACATGCGTACATTGGGGGCTGATCGTGCGTCCAGCAAAGGGTATATAGTCCGGTGGGTGGAAGACAATATATGAACTTATGTGACTTACATTGAATATACTTACGCTAACCTAAGATAATTGTTGTATAAGGAAAAATATAACTTTGACTTGAATAATAAAAAAAATGTGGTATAGTAATTATATACAGAACCATATAACCATATTTTTCATAAAAAACAATTGCTTTATTTATCGATTATTTTGAAGAATAATTTTTAAAAAGATTATTATTTATAACCTTATAACCAGTTTTTTAATTTGGTATTTGAATTATATTCATTTAAGTAGGCGATAGAAATGTCTGTTGTTAGCTTGGTATATAAAAAGACAGATTCCGTTAGACGGTTGAGCCAAACTTTGGAAGGTTAAGGCTAAATAAATTAAATATTCAACGCATTAACGATCGCTATCTGAGCTATGGCGGTCGTTTTTGCATTTCTTATCAAGAATACGAACTATGTAAGTACCAAGAATACTACTAACAGTTCCGTAAACTATAGTAAAAATAACAAAAGATACTGTCATGTGTATATCCTCCTTCTTGGGTATTTCCGTCATGAAGTCATGAGGATATTTATATAAACAGAACATCGCTGTTCTGACATGACTCAACCGCCTAACCATCCCAATCTAGCCTGAAACTGAAATGTTGGAATCTGCCTATGGAGATATTATAAGATTTTTCGTAAAGCATGTCTACTATAAATTTACATTTTTACACGATCATGACCTGTAATGAGATCTTTAATCTGGAACATCCGGATGGGAGCAAATCTGATTAGTGACAAACTGAGAAATCAGGGACACGGACACCGGATTATTCGATCAGCAACATTTTATTTATAATGGATAATTTGATATAAATTACTTCAATTTGGATAACGGATAACTATATATCATTCCATTAGTCATGTCTGAAAGGGCATTGGCGGGAGCGATGCTGGCTTTCGTAAAAGGGGCTTTACTTGGGGGCTATGTTTATAGCAAAAGTTCTTTGGGGTTAGAAGGTAAACGTCAAATCATCCGCCCATCTATAATATAACGCCACCTCATCAGCGGCGCGGTTTTCTGCATTCATCCGGAAGTTCTTCCGACCAGGGCATCAGATCATCCAGTTCTGCCGGATTTATCTTTCCATTCACATCGCAGCGTTTCGGCAGTTCTGTGAGGATATGCCGAAAATAATAGTATGGACGCAGGCTATTCAGTTTAGCGGTTTCAGAAATACTGTACACCATAGCACTTGCAGAGGCTCCATTTGCCGTGTTATGGAACATCCAGTTTTTCTTTCCGATACAGAAAGTACGGATGGAACGTTCAGAAGCTGAGTTATCGATTGGTACATCTCCGTCTGTCAAAAACACTTTCAGGTAAAGTTCCTGATTGACCAGATACTGCAGTCCCTGGCCTGTTTTTGATTTTGGCGGGACCGTACGCTGAGAAAGCTGTTCTTTCACCCACGCAAAGAAATCCTCAACCATCGGCTGGATGATCTCCTGCCGTTTTTGAAGACGTTCTTCAGATGAGAGCTTTTTCAGCTCGGTATCTGCAGTATAGAATCCCCCGATTTTCTGCAGTGCTGTATATGCGACCGAACTGTGCACAGCAGAGGGATCCTTTTTATCCATCGCCTTTACCGCATCCGCAAAATCACGTCTGGCATGTGCCCAGCAGTTTGCATTGGTCACATCCGGCAGTTTTTTATCTACCAGATGATACTGCTGTAACCCATCCGTGACAAGGATCCCTTTATAATCCCTGTAGAATCCCAGTGGCTTTTGATGATCCCGGCCTTTCTGGTATTCGTATATCACGACAGGGCGCTCCTGATAAAACTCGCCGGAACGATGCACCCACATGTAACATTTGCTGTTTGGATGGCTGCTGTCCTTTATGACCTGTGTCGGTGTTTCATCTGACTGTGTGACATGCAGTTTCAGAAGTTATAAAGGAAAACGAGAGCATAGGCTACTAACGTTGCTCTAAAAGACCACATTGGGGTCAGACCCCAATGTGGTCAACTTAAGCCCAGAATGCTGAAAATTCAACCAT
>ERZ827117.1820-NODE-1820-length-14120-cov-2.696623_pt1 | contig 14120 bp, 15 predicted proteins | sample MGYA00519920_ERZ827117 | MGnify/ENA primary metagenome ERZ827117 (study PRJEB31778, sample SAMEA3449260) | human gut metagenome | biome: human gut; feature: human-associated habitat; material: faeces | place: United Kingdom | collected 2010/2012 ...
CAGACCAGCTGCCTTGCAGCTGGTCTCTCATATTCAATTGTTATTTTGCGCTTTTCTTTTCTTTCAGAATATCGATCAGTACTGCAACGATCAGGATCATATAAAAACCATTTGAAAAGATCGGCTCGATTTTCTTAGGTTTTTCTGTCTGGCTGATCTGACTGTATGCAAGTGCGATACCGCCAAGTCCTGACAGCATCACTGCACTTCCTGCTGCTGTGAAGATGTTACTTAATTTTTTCATTTTCAGATTACCGAGTGATAAACATCCACCGGCTGCAACTGCTGCTGTACCAACGCAGATAATCAGAGCTGATACAGAGTCAAGCCGTAATGTTGATTTCATAACCCATCCTTTTCGGAATGCACGTCCAAACTCTGATGCCAGTGATGAGTATGAAATACCGGAAGTAAACAGTGATAAGTTTCTTCCGATCATTCCGCTGATCCTCGCTGGATTGATTCCAGGTATGAACATGAATAAGACTGCGAACAGAACTGCGATCCGAAGTACAATGTATAACTTGCCTGTAACACCGGAACCATCTGTTTTGTTGTTTTTTGAAATGTCCGTTTCTTTCATTTCTCCCTTTCCCTTCTTTTTTGGTTTTCGCCAGCATCCGGAGCTTTTCGAAAACGTTTAAGTATTGTTTTAAAAAAAATATTTCCGAACTGCTTTTGTTGTATTTATTATATAAAAGGGAAGAAAATTAAAATACCGTAAATAATTGATAAAATATACCTTGATTTTTGGTCATTCAAAATGAGACATCAAAAAATTGGGGTATTTTTGTTGAATAAATACCCCAATTTTCTGACTCAACAGAATTGCATATGTTTTAAATATAATTCCTGAAACTCTGGTGTATCTGCAAGATTGATCTCATGGGATATGGCTGCAATCTCTTGCGGCTGCATATCACTGCTTTCTTTTGAGTGTGTCAGGCATCGTGCGGCTCCCTCTAAGGCACTGTTGCCGACCGGCGTGAGTTTTCCGCGAAGTCCGATTGGCAGAAGTCCGATTCCAAGTGCTTTTTCCATGTCAAGTCCCATGCCAAACCCGCCTGCAACATATACTTTTTTTATCTGTTCATGAGAAATATTTGATTTCTGCAGTAATACTTCTAAACCCGCACAGATAGCTGCTTTTGCCATCTGCACCTGTCTGATATCCTCCTGGGTAAAATAAATTTTTCCGGGTACGACTGGAAATCCTTTTTCAAACCACGGTTCTCCCAAAATCCCCTGAGTATCAACAATATGGTGCCGCACGAGTTCATACATTACATCAATGATTCCGGTTCCGCATAACCCAATGGCCGGTTTATTTCCAATCGTCTTTGTCACCATATTATTTTTACCAAATAAAACTGCACGGCAGACAGCTCCCGGCACACCGGGCATACCGCAGGATATGTTTCCACCTTCGAATGCCGGTCCCGCGGCAACGGATGAGACAAGGAAATGATCTCCCGTAGCAAGAACCATCTCACCGTTTGTTCCAATGTCGATCAGCATCTCGCATTTGTCCGGCCGCATACCACATCCCATCATGCCCGCCGTAATATCTCCTCCAACAAAAGCTGAGATTCCCGGCATGATCTGTACTTTTGTGGTCTGATTGATTCCGGTATGCCCGCATTCTCTGACATATCCGTGTTCTCTGGCATCACTACCGTCTCTGGCAACTCCACTTTCTTTGGCATCTCCACTTTCTCTGGTTTCCTCATACTCACCATTCAATTCTCCCCACGTCATATCCTCCGGCGCAAGGTTCACAGGAGTAAATGGTGCAGCGCCAAGCCCCACACAGGAATATCCCAGTAAAAGGTGAATCATTGTAGTATTTCCGGCGATCACGATTTTGCTGACATTCAGCACATTTTCGTCCTGCCCCGCAAGCAGTGTCTCTGCCAGATTCCTCACATCTTTTAAAATGCTCTCTCTCAACTTTTCTGCATCTCCGGACGCTGCTGCACGGATCCTTGAAATCACATCTGCGCCGTATGCCCGTTGATGATTAACAGAAGATGCAGTTTTTAAGCATATTCCATCGGTGAGGGAAATCAGTTCTGCAGCGAGTGTGGTTGTTCCGATATCGATTGCGATACCATAGACGGATTTTTCCGTATCCATATTTTCCGGTTTTATTTCCCCGTCAGACCCTATTTGTGCACGGTCCTCTATTTTGTTTTCACAGATAACTGTTGTCGCCTGTACATCGCTCTCCATTTTTGTGTTCCGGACAAATTCCATCTGCACCTGTATCTGATTTTCTCTGATTTCCGGAATGCATACATACAGATCATCCGTCGGAACCGTCATACAGGAAAGACGCCATCCCTCTTCCAGTTCCCGCTCCGTAAACACTTCCTTTTCCCGCTGTTTTGGCGGATCTGTTTTTCGTGTTTCTTCTATTATAATACAACATTTTCCACAGGTACCTTTCCCGCTGCAGGGCGCATCTAAATATTCTCCCTGCTCCCTTAACAGCTCCAGTATCGTCTTATTCTGTTTTTTCTGTAAAAAAATGCGTTTCATCAATCCTTACCCGCTGCCTTTCTCTCACATTTCCGTTTTTCAACAGCACCTGTGGTGCCATAGATACACGCTCCATAAACTTACTTATTGACATAAATTATACCATATTATTGTTTAACTATATCAAAACTGTTTCGACCGTATTATTTTCTTTTCATGCAGAATCACATGTTTTCCTTGTTTCAATGAAATGATAATGTTATGATATCTTGCGGAAACAATCCAGTTTTATCTGACGGTAACAAAAAATTTTAACACCAACATATTAAGATGTTGAGACCAAATAGTGCATTCCCAACATCCTAATTAAAAGAATGGAGAATACTATGAAACTGATTTCCTGGAATGTCAACGGACTGCGTGCCTGTATCCAAAAAGGCTTTCTTGATTTTTTTCATGAAACTGATGCAGATATTTTCTGTATTCAGGAATCCAAGCTGCAGGAGGGACAGATCGACCTTCCTCTGCCCGGTTATTTTTCCTACTGGAATTATGCCAAGAAAAAAGGTTACTCCGGCACAGCGATTTTCACAAAAAAAGAGCCTCTGAATGTGACTTACGGTATCGGCATCGAAGAACACGACAAAGAAGGACGTGTCATCACCTTAGAATACCCTGATTTTTACATGGTTACCTGTTATACGCCAAATTCTCAAAACGAACTGGCCAGACTGCCTTACCGCATGCAGTGGGAAGATGATTTTCGTGCTTATTTAAAAAGACTCGATGGATCCAAGCCTGTCATTCTCTGTGGGGACTTAAATGTTGCACATGAGGAGATCGATTTAAAGAATCCAAAAACCAACCGGAAGAACGCCGGATTTTCGGATGAAGAACGAGAAAAAATGACAAAGCTTCTCGATGCCGGCTTCACAGACACCTTCCGCTATTTTTACCCGGATACAGAACAGATCTATTCCTGGTGGTCCTACCGTTTTAGGGCACGGGAAAAGAATGCCGGATGGCGTATTGACTATTTTATCACTTCCAAACGGATGAATGATAAGCTGACCGGCGCAAAGATCCACACGGATGTTTTCGGATCTGACCACTGCCCGGTGGAATTAGATATTGACCTGTCATAAAGCTTTTCACGGATATTTTTGATTCAGGCCACGGTACGATGTAACTCGATATCGACTTATCAACAGCTTTCTGCAGAGGATTTGCTGTGACTGCAGTGGAGTTCCTCTTCAATAAGATATACTCCACCGCAGTGCCATCTTCGTGCCTTTTTGATCATTCTGAACAGATATCATACTGTTACAAAGTTTTTAATCTAACGCATCCACTGCTTTTTTCAGTTGCAAAAATGCCTGTTCTAACGTTTTTCTCGGACATGCAATGTTAATGCGCTCAAAACCAATACCCGTTTTCCCAAAAATTGCTCCCGCGTCTAACCAAAGTCCTGCCTGATCAATCAGTGCTTCCAACTCTTTTCTTCCCAGTCCAAGTTCTCCGAAATCCAGCCATATTAAATAGGTTCCTTCCGGCTCAATCAGTTTAATCTGTGGAAGATTTTCCTTCAGGTATTCGCGGACAAAGGAAAGATTCTGATACAGATATTCTTTTAACTGTAAAAGCCATTCCTCTCCCTCTTCATAAGCGGCCTGACATCCGACAAGTCCCATCAGATTTACCTGGCTGTATCCTGCCTGATCCACCGCACGGACAAATTTTTGACGCAGTTTTTCATCCGCAATAAAAATGTTTGACACCTGAAGACCGGCAAGATTAAAGGTTTTACTTGGTGCCGTACAAATTACGGAAATCTGTTCAAACTCCGGTGAAACAGATGCAAAGACATGATGTTTATGCCCCGGATATACAAAATCGCTGTGAATCTCATCACTGACGACAGTCACCTGATATTTGAAACAGATCTCTCCGATTTTTCTTAATTCCCACTCTTTCCATACACGACCTACCGGGTTATGTGGACTGCAGAGCAAAAATAAATGGATCTGATGTTCCTTTATTTTCGCCTCAAAATCTTCAAAGTCGATCTCATAATGACCATCTTTTAATACCAGATCGCTGCTGACTAACTTTCTGTCATTTGACTCAATGACCTGACGAAACGGATAATATACCGGCTGTTGGATCAAAACTGTATCGCCTTTTTCCGTATATGCACGCACAGCGGCCGCAAGTGCAAAAACAACTCCCGGCGTTTTTACCAGCCACTCCGGTTTTACATCCCAGTCAAAATGATCATGATACCATCCCGATACTGCTGCAAAATAATCTTCTTTGCTGTCACTGTATCCATAAATTCCGTGTTCCACTACTTTCTGCAGTCTTTCGGTCACTGCAGGCGCAGTCTTAAAATCCATATCGGCAACCCATAACGGCAAGACATCTTCTTTTTTCCCACGTTCTTTCGCAAAATCGTATTTTAAACATCCGGTTCCTCTACGCTCCACAGCTTCATCAAAATTGTACTTCATGACATACTCCATTCCGGAATACCGCTCCTTTAACCATCTTTTGTATTTCTGTTATTGGCTGCTGCATCCTGTTTTCTTTCTATTATCATCTAATTCATATCAAATTAGTATGATATTAGCATTTTCACTATTATATGTCAATAGTACTATAAAAAAGACTGTCCAAATGAAATATACTTTCTTCTTTGAACAGTCTTTTTATCTTTTATAAAATTTTATGAATTTCCATGTCTGATATCGCGGATCGGAATATTAACAAACAATGCCGGTACCGTTCCATTGTTCGACTCTGACTCTGTCTGCGTGATCTGAATGTCAAGGCCTTCCATATCAATATCCATGTGTTTTGAAATTACCTGGATGATCTCGTTTTTAATCTGCTCCATCATTTCCGGGGAACAGCTTGCGCGGTCAGTCACCAGCAAAAGTTTTAAACGGTCTTTTGCAACATCACCGGAACTTTTCTTCTTAAATAAGTCCATCAATCCCATGACTGTTCCTCCTAATTTTTCTTAAATAAATCTTTTAATTTTGAAAATACTCCCTGTTTTGCATCCAGATCAAGAAATGCAACTTCCTCACCGAGAATACGGTGGCAGATATTCTCATATGCCTGTCCAGCAAGGCAATTACTTCCAACCAGTGGTTCCCCCTGGTTCGTAGAGATTACGATATGTTCATCATCCGGTACTGCACCGATCAGATTGATTGCCAGAATGTCGCACACATCTTCGACATTCATCATATCACCGCGTCTAACCATGTCCATACGCAAACGGTTTACGATAAGATCAACTTTCTGGATCTGATTTGCCTGAAGCAGTCCAATGATACGGTCAGCATCACGCACTGCAGAAACCTCAGGAGTTGTAACGACAAGTGCCCTGTCTGCACCTGCAATTGCATTTTTAAATCCCTGCTCGATTCCTGCCGGGCAGTCTAATAAAATATAGTCAAAATCCTGTCTTAAATCTTCGATCAATGCCTGCATCTGCTCCGGAGATACCGCGGATTTATCTCTGGTCTGTGCTGACGGCAAAAGACATAAATTCGGATATTTTTTGTCTTTGATCAGTGCCTGTTCCACACGGCAGTTTCCTTCTACAACATCTACAAGATTGTATACAATACGGTTCTCAAGACCCATGACAACATCCAGGTTACGAAGTCCGATATCTGTATCGATCAGCACTACTTTTTTGTTTAACTGTGCCAGACCTGTTCCAACATTTGCGGTTGTGGTCGTCTTACCAACTCCGCCCTTCCCGGACGTAATTACAATAACTTCACTCATTTTAAAATATTCCTCCTGCTGTTAAATATCGCTTAATAGTTCTTTTGTCAGCGGTTCAATACAGATTGTCCCGTCCTTTAAGTACGCAATCTGCGGAGACGTGGTCGTTTCTTTGACCTTTTTTCGTATTCTTCGTCTGCTAAAAGGTTTGTCCGGACTTTTTGCTAAAATATTTCCAATCCGAATCTGAATTGGATCCATATCGAGTGCAACAATAAATGCACTGTCATCTCCCCCAAGTCCTGCATAGACGCTTCCCTTTACCGCTCCAAGTACAACGATACTGCCGTTTGCCATGACTGCTGCGCCCGGATTGACATCACCTACCACTACGATTCCTGTTTCACTCTCAAGTGTCTGGCCAGAGCGAAGCGTTCCGCGATAAAACTGAGTCCCACCATCCACATACGGCTGCTGTACAGATGCCTGATATTCTTCGATCTGCTGTTTGACGTATGCTTCACGGTCCGGATCATGATCTACAATGCACAATATCTCGATACTTGTATTCGATGTCACCGCATCAATGATAGCCATTTCCTCATCATGCGTCAGCTTTCTTCCCTCGAAAGAGATCGCCAGTTTTGCCCCTTTAAAGAACTTCTCTGACTCTTTGAATTTCTCGACGATGGCATCCAAAAGTGCTTTAAAAGATATCTCATTGCTCAATACAAGATGTATCCCGTATTTATTACTTTTTATAACAACTGCCTGTGACATATCGTCCCTCCACTTTACTATCCGATTTAGTATAGCAGATTCTTGAAACAGGTGCAATGCGACAGGAGAAATTTGATTGAAATTTTTATATTTTTTTATATGCAATCGGCAATACAGCTTTCATTGTCTGTCGTTTTTTGAAATAACTGCCCGTTTTTTATATTTATCATATTGCCATAAAAGCGGACATGATGCACGCACCTGCCGCACCACATTCACACACGCTGTCTATTTTTCCATCGTTCAGTCCAATTCCACCGATGGCATACACAGGAATATTTACGGTTTCACATACCTGCTTTAAAAATTCCATTCCGCGTGGCGGCAGTCCTCTCTTACAGTCCGTGGCAAATATATGCCCTGCGGTCAGGTAAGATGCCCCTAGTTTTTCTGCCTCAATAGCATCCTCAACAGAATGAACCGAACAGCCTAAGATCAGCTTATTTTTATTCTTCTGATCCATTGACAGGTTCCCAGACATAAATTTTATCTGTTTTTCTTCATTTTCTGTCTTTTGCATACAAGTTCTTAACAGTGGAAGCGGCAAATGAACATACTGCCTCTCTAACCGTTTTGCGGTTTCTATATAACTGTGTAAAATACAGATCACTCCATATTCTTCACAAATTGCCAAAACCTGTCTTGCCATCTCCTCATATTCCGTCTCCGGCAGATCTTTTTCCCTTAAGATCAGAGCTGCCGGCTTTGTTTCACAGACTCTTTTGATCTGTTCTAAAAACGGCCTCTCACAAAGGCTCCGGTTTGTGACAGCAATTATTTTCCCCGGAATCGGATTTTCTTTTTTACACATAAATATAATCACTCATAACAGGCTGCAATCCTTCCTCAAGCAGTGCATCATACACCTGTTTTACTGTCCTTCCGTCAGAAATTTCAAACTGCTCGTCGCCCTGATCCTCAAGTCCTTTCGCATGGCTTCCGATACCGGTGCTGACCCCCGCAGAAATCTTTGTCGCTGCGATCTCCATCAGACTGTCTCTCACCCTTGCACACTCTCTGGTAGAAACCGTAATACTTGCATATGGCATAAACAACCGGTATGCCGTCACAACCTGCAAAAGTTGTTTTTCATGCACATCCATCGGATTGATCTTATCATTGTTGATGATCGGGCGAAGCCTCGGACAGGAAAAAGCAATCTCTGCATGTGGATATTTTCTCTGTAACAGATAAGCATGCATTCCTGTTGCAAATGCATCTTTTCTGAAATCATCAAGTCCCAGTAAAGCAGCAAAACCAACGCCTCTCATACCGCCGCGGATCGCACGTTCCTGTGCCTCCATACGATAAGGAAAAATACGTTTATGTCCTGCCAGATGAAGTGTCTCATATTTGTCTGAATTGTATGTTTCCTGAAAAACTGTTACATAATCCGCGCCGCATTCATGCAAATACGCATATTCCTCCGAATTCATCGGATAAACTTCAAGACCAATTACTTTAAAATATTTCCGCGCGATCTTACACGCTTCTCCTATATATTCCACATCTGACATTTTCCGGCTTTCGCCTGTCAGGATCAAGATCTCCTGTAGACCGGATTTTGCGATCTCCGCCATTTCCGCTTCGATTTCCTCTGCATTTAATTTTGCCCTGCGGATACGGTTATGACAGTTAAACCCGCAGTAGATACAATAATTTTCACAATAATTGGCAATATAGAGCGGCGTAAAAAAACAGACCGAATTGCCAAAATGATTTTCTTTTTCCACTTTTGCACACTGTGCCATCTCTTCGATAAACGGTTCTGCCGCCGGCGACAGCAGCGCCGCAAAATCTTCCGGTGTGCGGTTTCTTTTTGCCAAGGCACATCTTACATCTTCCGCTGTATAGCTGTCGTAATCGTATGCCTCCATTGCTTCAACCACCTGTTTTGTGATATCCGATTTTAATGCCTCCATGCCTGGCAGATATACCATATGGTCGATCCTTGCCTCTTTCTGATGTTCCTTTATTTCTTCGCTTAATATACTTTCATTGATGTGTTCCATGATTTTTTCCCCTGTGCTTATTCTGAACCCGAAATTTTTTATACTCAATTTCCATTCAAATCAGATCATAAAAATTTATTATATTTTCCGATTCCAAAATTTCCTAAAACTGATTTTTATTCTGCTCTCATATTTAACGCTCTGATCTTCTAAATTATTCAGAGAGGAATCCTGTCAGCGGCGAGGATGCGCTTGCCCCTCCCATTTTGACACGTCCACAGCCTGAGAGGTATGCCTTTCTTCCGGCTTCGATCGCTTCACGGAAAGCAGCTGCCATCGCCGGGATATCACCAGCCGTCGCGATTGCGGTATTTGCCATGACTGCAGCAGCTCCCATCTCCATGACTTCACATGCCTGTGACGGCTTTCCGATACCGGCATCCACGATGATCGGCAGGTCGATCTCATCGATCAGTATCTGGATAAAATCTTTTGTACAGACACCTCGGTTAGAACCGATCGGTGCTGCAAGCGGCATAATACATGCTGCACCGGCATTCTGCATATCACGCGCCGCATTGAGATCCGGGTACATATACGGCATCACGACAAATCCTTCTTTTGCTAATACTTCTACCGCTTTTGCTGTTTCATAATTGTCCGGAAGCAGATATTTCGAATCATGAATGACCTCAATTTTTACAAAATCACTTCCGCTGATCTGTCTTGACAATCTTGCAATACGAACTGCCTCCTCCGCATTGCGCGCCCCTGATGTATTTGGAAGCAGTGTCACATTTTTGGGGATGTAATCTAAGATATTAGCCACACCACCCTCATTTGCGCGGCGCAGCGCCATCGTCACGATCTCCGCCTTTGCCTCTTTCACTGCTGCATCGATCAGTTCTAAGGAATATTTTCCGGAACCCAATATAAATCTGGAAGAAAACTCATGCTCTCCTAATTTCCATGTATCTTTTGTTATTTCGCTCATCTTTTTTTCCTCTTTTCTGCTTTTCTCTTTTTTTACTTTTCTCTGTTTTTCTGCTTTTCTCTGGTTTTTTTATTTCTCTTTTGCCGGCATTTAACAACCGCCGCCCATGAAACTGACAATCTCTAAAATGTCGTCATCCTTCAAAACAACTTTTGCATAATCTTCTTTGTCTAAAATTACATAGTTGTGCTCGACTGCAATCTGCGCTAACACATAGTGATTCTGCTCTAAATAATCAAGTATCGTTGTTCCCTCCGGCAACTTTGTGTGCTTTCCGTTGATTTCCATACATCCTCCTTTAATTTTACGGAGTAAAATCCAAGTCCCTTTGGACGAGGGGAGGATTTTTCTCCTTTTAATTTTACGGTGTAATAAAAAAGCGTTCACGAAAGAATACACCCGCGGTGGTGTACCCCTTCATGAACGCTTTGTTCACTCTGTTTGTGATAATAACATGATACAGTGGTGAAGTCAAGGAAAATCCATGTTTCACTTTACCCTCCCTCTAAAAGGATGTATACTGATACAAAATTCACAGGACACATTTTCCTATGAATCCAAAAATTTCTGGCAGAAATGGAGAACCCGATGAATACAACAATAAATAAAAACCAGACATGGTGTTCCATGTGGGGAAATGCAGTTTCAATCGCAGAACACCGCCCTGAGAGCTATGCAAAAGATATCACACTCCGCTATCCGGTCTATGCGCCGTTTGATGGAACTGCTTTAAGATTTACCTTTGATAATTACTGCGGCAGTGAACCTGTTTCCATCACGAAAGCAACTGTCTCCATCGCAGACTGTGATTTTAATTGCGATGACATTACAAGAAAAATAAATCTTTCCTGTCCCATGCAGGAATCTGCAACAGCACAGATTACTTTTTCCGGAAATTCTTCCGTGACGATCGCCGCACACGAGCGCATCATAAGTGATGACATTTTCTTTCAGGTCCAGGCAGGCCAGACTCTCTGTGTCAACCTTTATTTTGCGGATTTTACCCTGATGCAGTCAGCAGTTCTGATCACAGGCCCTCTCTCAAAAGGATTTTTTTCACTGGGAGATCAGACTTCTGCCGGCAGGCTTCCCCTTGATACAAGCAAAACGACAAACTGGTTTTATTTTCTGAGTAACATTGATATTTTGACATCTCCGGACAATCATGCCGTGATCTGCTATGGCGACTCCATCACCGCGCAGGCATGGCCGGACGAACTGATGCTCCGGCTGTTACGGGAAGGGAAAAAACATACTTCCGTTATACGCCGTGCTGCGAGCGGTACCAGAATTCTCCGCCAGTATGACTGTATTACCTATGATTCGTACGGTTTAAAGGGAAGTAACCGTTTTTCACATGAAATACCAACTTCCGGCGCAGACACCATCATTATCCAACAGGGGATCAATGACATCATTCACCCGGTCGGATGCGACATCAATCCATTCCGCCCCATGAGTGATCTTCCAACTGCAGAAGAACTCATAGATGGTCTCAAATGGTACGTTGATCAGGCACATGCCCTGGGATTATCTGTTTATATCGGGACACTGCTTCCAATCGAAGGCTGGCGCACCTATGCACCTTTCCGTGAAGAGTTAAAAAATCAGGTGAATGAATGGATCCGCCTGACGGACGGTTTTGAGGGATGTATCGACTTCGACCTCGCAGTACAGGATCCTGATCATCCTGCAGCATTCAAAGCCGGCTATGACAGTGGCGATCATCTGCATCCGAGTAGTGCCGGTTACAAAGCCATGGCAGATGCTGTACCTAAATCCTTTCTCTATTAAAAGACGGTCTGCCCTGAGGACTTTTTGATCACAGGACGTAGTTTCCTATGAAGATTCAGGGGGCAAAAAAATCGCACCAAAGCGGATTTTCATCCCGTCCTGGTGCGATTTTTACAGCATTATATATGCCCGTCGGTCTCTCATTTGTACCTCTTAACTCTATGCTTCCTCTAAATGTTTTCTTACTCTCTGGATCAGCATCTCCAACGCAACTGCATTTTCCCCGCCTTCCGGGATAATGATGTCTGCACGCCGTTTGCTCGGCTCCACAAACTGCTCATGCATCGGTTTTACCGTCGTTAAATACTGATTTATGACACTGTCTAACGAACGTCCACGATCTTTTACGTCTCTTACGATTCTGCGCAGAATACGGACATCCGCATCGGTGTCTACAAACACACGGATATCCATCAGTTCACAGAGACTCGGCTCTGCAAAGATCAAAATACCCTCTAATACAATGACCGGTGCAGGTTCCACTAGGATCGTCTTATCGGAACGATTGTGGATCGTATAATCATAGACCGGCATCTGAATCGCCTTTCCTTTTTTCAGCTCTTTGATATGTTCACATAAAAGTTCTGTATCAAACGCATCCGGGTGATCATAATTTAACTTTGAGCGATCCTCATAGTTCATCTCGTCATGGCGTTTGTAATAATTATCATGGCGAAGAATACTGACTTCATCACGTCCGAAGCTGTCAACCACTTTATCTGCCAACGTCGTCTTTCCGCTTCCTGTTCCCCCTGCAATTCCAATTAAAATTGTATTTTTTGCTTCTGCCATAATACCGTATCCTTTCATATCCTGATACAGGAAAAATCCTGTTATAGAACGCAATTTTCTGCGAACGAAAAAAGCAAGCGGAACTTTTCAGGAACCACTTGCTCTCTCATCCATCCGGCATTCCGGAATCCATAAGCCAATAGTCGGACTCGAACCGACGACCTACGCATTACGAATGCGTTGCTCTACCAACTGAGCCATATTGGCAATCTGAGGTGTGTTGTCTTTCGACTCACGCCACACTTATTCATTATATATAATTTATATAAAAAAAGCAAGACCTTTTTTATATTTTTTTAAAGCTTATTTTCTATTGACTTTTCCTATAAAATGCATAAAATAGTCTTGTTTACTTATTGTAAACAAAACATATATTTTTACAGTTACCAAAAAATTGCAGAATTGAGATTAGTCTGAAAAATAACATTTTTCACACGCAAGAATGGAGGTTCGCATGGATATCGGAAAGCGTATGAAAGAGCTTCGTATCCAGTACGGTCTGACACAGCAGGAACTTGCTGACCGCTCTGAACTGACCAAGGGATTTATTTCCCAGCTGGAACGCAACCAGAACTCTCCGTCCATCGGCACACTGCTTGACATCATACAATGTCTCGGCACAACTCCTGCCGAATTTTTTACGGACGAAGAACCGGAACAGATCGTATTTGAAAAAGATGATTATTTTGAAAAAATCAGCGAAGATGGAAATAAAATGATCGAATGGATCATACCAAATGCCCAGAAGAACAGCATGGAGCCGGTGCGCCTTACTTTAAAACCCGGTGGTTCCTCCGACACGCATCTGCCACATGCAGGCGAAGAATTCGGCTATGTATTAAAAGGAACCGTGCGTGTTTTTTACGGTGGAAGAACTTATACTGTCCGGGCAGGCGAATCTTTCTATTTCCAGGCGGGGAAAAAACATCGGCTGGAAAATAACGGCAACCGTGATGCCATCCTGATCTGGGTTTCCACACCTCCAAGTTTTTAATCTGTATTTTACATACCATTTAGAAAGGGATAACGTTTTTTACTATATTAAGAAGCGTTTTGAACACAAATGAGCAAAAAATTAATCAATCTGACAGGTATTTCAAAATCCTACGGCGATCACGTCGTATTAGATGACTTAAATTTATATATCCGCGAAAATGAATTTATCACACTCCTCGGCCCTTCCGGCTGTGGAAAGACAACCACCCTCCGCATCATCGGCGGTTTTGAGGCTCCGGATGCAGGAAGCGTTGTCTTTGACGGCAAAGATATCACGTCCCTGCCGCCAAACGAGCGTAACTTAAATACTGTTTTCCAGAAATATGCCCTTTTCCCGCATATGTCAATCGCGGAAAATATCGCATTTGGTCTGCGGATCAAGAAAAAAAGCAAAGAATATATCAATGATAAAATCCGTTATGCACTGAAATTAGTGAATCTTGAGGGTTTTGAAAACCGCTCTATTGATTCTTTGAGCGGCGGCCAGCAGCAGCGTATCGCGATCGCGCGCGCCATTGTAAATGAACCGAAAGTTCTCCTTTTAGACGAACCGCTCGGTGCCCTCGACTTAAAGCTCCGCCAGGACA
>ERZ827117.1825-NODE-1825-length-14091-cov-2.577230_pt1 | contig 14091 bp, 14 predicted proteins | sample MGYA00519920_ERZ827117 | MGnify/ENA primary metagenome ERZ827117 (study PRJEB31778, sample SAMEA3449260) | human gut metagenome | biome: human gut; feature: human-associated habitat; material: faeces | place: United Kingdom | collected 2010/2012 ...
GAATGCAAGACGTCCAATACGTCCAAATCCATTAATTGCTACTTTTACTGCCATTCTTTATATTCCTCCTTGAATGTTCTTTATGAACATATTATATTCCAGAAATTAAAGAAAAGCAACTAATGAAATGGGTTTCATTAAAAAAAATAATTAAAAATTAAATTTTGTCTTAATTAAAATCAAAAATATAACTGATTTCATTTCGATTAAATAAAAGATAAAATGAATAATTATTATTTAAATCACTATACTTAAATATGGAGGTAAGATAATGCATTTAATTCCTACTGTAATCGAAAAAACAAATCAACGTGAATATGCTTATGATATCTATTCACGACTTTTAGAAGATCGAATTATTTTATTAACTGGTACCATTGATGATAAAATGGCTAGCAGTATTGTTGGTCATTTATTATATTTAGAATCCATTGATAACAGTGCTGATATTTTTATGTACATTAACTCACCTGGAGGCAGTATTAACGCGGGAATGGCTATTTATGATACCATGAATTTTATTAAATGTGATGTTTCTACTATTGTCATTGGAATGGCTGCAAGCATGGCTGCTTTTTTACTTAGTTCCGGTTCTAAAGGAAAACGCTGTAGCCTTCCTAATAGTGAAATCATGATCCATCAGCCCTTAGGAGCTTTTGAAGGACAGGCGAGCGATATTGAAATTAATGCCAAGCGTATTTTAAAACAAAAAGAAAAGTTAAATAAATTATGCGCATGTAAACAAATCCAAAATATCTTTAAACAATATGATTACAATTGTACATCTTTAGATACTCTTATCCTAGATTTACAAAAACGCCTCAATGATTATGATTTTCCTCATGAAATCGGTTTGTTTTTAGGATATCCTATGACAGATGTTTTAGGTTTCATTGAAGGGAAAGAACATTTAAGTGTTGGTTATTGGAAAGTTTATAGTCATGTTAAAAATTGTCAGCATACATTTGATAAATATCATAAATGTACACATGAATTATGTAAAAGATTTAATCAAGGAGAAAGCGTTGAGCAAATATGCAGATATGTCTAATTGGTAAAGAATTCTTTACCAATTTTTATTTTTGTTTATAATGTTTTTAGGTGAAAGTTATGTTAGAAAAAGAAAAAGCAATTGAAAAATTAAATGAAAAGGAAATAAAAGTATATCAATATATTTTAGCGCATTCACTAGAATTTCCTTTTATGACAATTAGAGAACTAGCAGATAAAGTACAAGTTTCTACAACTGTTATTTTAAATTATGTAAAAAAAATGGGATATAAAAGTTTTAAAGAATTTAAATTAGCTTATCGCTTGCAAGAAAGAAAATCAAGAGAATCTAAAAGAATATATGATGATAAACAAGTTATAGGTGCTTTAATTCAATTAGACAATGAATACTATCAAGAAAAATTACATCTTGCCAAGGTGATGATAGGCAATCATAATAATTTGATTTTTACAGGTGTTGGAAATTCAGGATTGATAGGAGCATATGGAGCACGTATTTTTTCAAGTGCTGGAAAATATGCCAATGTTATCAATGATCCTTTTATGCGTATTAATGCTTCAATGGAAGATACGGTTATTATCGCTTTGTCTATATCCGGGAAAACACCTGAATTACTTCGTATTGTAGAGTCGTGTAAAACATTTGGCGCCTGTATTATTTCTATTACAGCCAATATGAAATCACCGCTTGCTTTAATGAGTGATATATCTATTCCTTACTTTTTAAAAATAGATAATATTGATCAAATAGATCTGACAAGTCAAATTCTTGCAGTTGCTATTATTGAAAGATTAGCACGTAACGATTAAAAAACAAACGTTTTTTTAAAATAACAAAAAACAGAAATGTAACATAGAATATAGCGCTTACAATTTTATTGAATGAAAAATATAAGCGTGATATTCTTTTTTTGTATCAAGAAGATATCTTGATCATTTGGCCAAATATAAATATTTAATGGAGGAAATTATATGGAAAAAATGCAAGCGTTCATGGAACGATTCTTTGTTCCTTTTGCTGCAAAAATTAATAGTCAAAGACATGTTGCTGCAGTAAGAGATGCTTTTACTTTATCATTCCCGCTTACAATGGCAGGGTCGATGGTATTATTAATAAACTATGTATTTTTAGATCCAACAGGATTTGTTGCAAGTTTATTACATTTAGGAGATTTAATTCCTAATTTAGCTGATTATCAAGCAGTATTGAGTTCTGTTATTAATGGGACAACAAATATTTTAGCAATTTTAATTGCTTTTCTAGTAGCTTATCAATTAGCACAAGAAATGCAAGGAGATCAAGTTTTATGTGGAATTACAGCTTTAGCTGCTTATTTCATTTTATATCCAGCAGCAAGAAATTTTGCTGATAAATCTGGAAGTGGTTTAATGACTACATATTTTGGAGCACAAGGTTTATTTGTTGCTTTATTTGTTGGCTTATTTGTCGCTGAATTATTAACACGTTTAGGGAATAACAAAAAACTTGTTATTAAAATGCCTGAACAAGTACCACCAGCAGTATCTCAATCATTTAATTTATTATTACCAATTATGATTGTTCTAGCGGTTACAGGTGTTCTTAACTTTATTTTCAATAATATTACAAGTGATGGTATTCAAGTATTGATTTATAACATGATTCAAGCACCACTTACAAGCTTAGGAAGCTCAATGGGAACAATTATTGTTTTTGTTGTTGTACAACAATTCTTATGGGTTTTAGGAATCCATGGTCCAAACACTTTAAATGCATTACGTTCAGTGATCTTTACAGAACAACAAAATATGAACTTAGCTTATGTAGCTGCACATGGAACTGCATGGGGTGCCCCTTATCCAATTAACTGGGGATCTATTAATGATGCTTTTGGTAATACAGGAGGTTCCGGAGCAACTTTAGGTTTAATTATTGCAACATTTATTGTTGGTAAAAAGAATAAGGCACAATATCAAATTTGTAAAATGTCACTTGCACCAGGTTTATTTAATATCAATGAACCAATTATCTTTGGTTTACCATTAGTTATGAATCCAATGTATATTGTTCCATTTATTTTATCACCGGTCGTATGTAACATTATTGGATGGTTCTGTGTATGTGTCATTAAAATCATTCCACCAGTTGCTTATAGTGTTGCATGGACAACACCAGGTTTCTTGATTCCTTTCTTAGGTTCAGGAGCAAATAATATCATGGCTTTAGTTATTGGTTTTGTCTGTGTTGGTGTAAGTACTTTAATTTATTTACCATTTGTTATCGCAAGTACAAAAGCAGCCCTAAAAGCAGAAGGAGCAGAAAATGCGTAAGGATTTTTTATGGGGTGGAGCTGTTGCTGCTCACCAAGTAGAAGGTGGCTATAATGAAAAAGGAAAAGGTCTCAATGTTTCAGATATGATGACAGTTGGGGGTGTTGGTAAAAAAAGACAAATTACAGATACGATTTTACCTAATGAATTTTATCCTAATCATGAAGCTATTGATTTTTATCATCATTATAAAGAAGATATTGCTTTGTTTAAAGAAATGGGATTCAAATGTTTTAGAACATCTATTTCTTGGGCAAGAATCTTTCCTCAAGGGGATGAATTAGAACCTAATGAAGATGGTTTAAAATTCTATGATGAGATGTTTGATGAATTATTAAAAAATGGTATTCAACCCGTTATTACTTTAAGCCATTTTGAAATGCCTTATGGTTTAGTAAAAAAATATGGTGGTTGGAGAAATAGAAAACTGATCGATTGTTTTGTAAGATTTGCGAAAGTATGTTTTGAAAGATATCAACATCAAGTCAAATATTGGATGACTTTCAATGAAATCAATAATCAAGCAAACTATAAAGCAGATGTGGCAGTTTTTACAAACTCAGGTATTTTATTTGAAGAAGGAGAAGATCGTGAAGCAATTGTTTATCAAGCAGCACTTTATGAATTAATTGCTAGTGCAAAAGCTGTAAAAATAGCACATGAAATCAATCCTGATTTAATGATTGGATGTATGATGGCCATGACACCAATCTATCCTTATTCATGTAATCCAGACGATATGTTAAAAGCTGTAGGAGCGAATCATAAACGTTTCTGGTATTTAGACGTTCATGCTAGAGGAATTATTCCTGGTTATATGAAATCATTCTTTAAAAGAAAAGGATATGATTTAGATTTAACTCAAGAAGATTTAGAAGCCTTAAAACATGGTTGTGTTGATTATATAGGTTTTAGTTATTACATGTCTTTTGCAACAAAAGGTGATGGTAATATTAATCTTGATTATGATGAAGAAAATGATTTATGCGATAATCCTTATATTCAAAAAACACAATGGGGATGGCCAATTGATGCTAAAGGTCTTAGATATACATTAAATTGGTTATATGACCGTTATCAACTTCCAATGTTTATTGTTGAAAATGGTTTTGGTGCAATCGATCAAAAAGAAGTTGATGGTTCAGTTCATGATCAATATCGTATTGATTATCTAAAAGAACATATTCAAGAAATGAAAAAAGCTGTAGATATAGACGGTGTTGATTTATTAGGATATACTGTTTGGGGTTGTATTGACTGTGTAAGTTTTTCAACTGGAGAAATGAAAAAACGTTACGGATTTATTTATGTTGATAAAAATAATGATGGTTCAGGATCATTAAAAAGAAGTAAAAAAGATTCTTTTGAATGGTATAAAAAAGTTATTGAAACCAACGGTGAAGTGTTATAAAAGGAGAATTATATGAACAATTACTTTCTACAACTAAAAAAAGATATTCCTAATGATATAGGATGGATTAGAAGAATTTTATCTTATGCTTTTGATTGGTATATTGGAGGAATGATTGCCTCTTTACCAGTGATTGTTATTTATATGATGTTACATCAAGATGCAACGTATATACCTCAAAATTTATCCATCTTTCATGCACCTTACAATATCATTGCTGGAAGTCTATCATTTATTGTTGCTAGTGGATATTATGTTTTAGTTCCAATGTTTGTTTTTAAAGGACAAACATTAGGGAAAAAAATCTTTCATTTAAAAATTATTGCAAATAATTATGATGAAGTAACAAATAAACAATTATTTATTCGACAATTTATAATGATTTTATTAGTTGAAGGAAGTGTATTTACTTCAAGTAATATATTACATCAATTATTACAAGTTGTAACAGGTTTAAATATTCCAAAGTATTATGCTTATTTTGGAATATTTATGACACTTATTTCAGTGATTTTAATGATTGTTTTAAAATCAAGAAGACCGTTACATGATCTATTTGCTGATACACGAGAAGTATATCTTGAAAGCAATGATTATACATATTATCAAAAGAAAAGAAAGAAAGTAAAAAGAAAATCAGGTAAGTAGCCTGATTTTCTTTTAGAGGAAAGTTATGGAATATTTAGTATTAGATGTAGGTGGAAGTGCAATCAAATATGCTTTAATGAATGATGAATTAGAGTTTCTTGAAAAAGGGCAAGTACCAACACCTAAAACATCATTAGAAGATTTCAAAAAAGAAGTTCAAAATCTTTATCAAAAATATCAAGAACGTGTAGATGGAATTGCTATGTCACTTCCTGGTTTAATTAATAAAAAAACGAATAAAATGCAAATACCAGGAGCATTACTTTATAATCAAGATGTTGACATTTTAAAAGAGTTGAAATCAGTTACAACAGATCGTTTAACAATTGAAAATGATGCTAAATGTGCAGCTTTATGCGAGGTTGTTTATGGCAGTTTAAAAGACAGCCAAGTAGGTGCTGTTTGTATTGTTGGTACTGGTATCGGTGGAGGTGTAACTATTGGAGATAAAGTCTTTACCGGTGTTCATGGCTTTGCTGGAGAATTTAGTTATTTATCAATAGATTGGAAAAAGAATTTAGGCTTTGAAAATAAATGGGGAACTGATTTTGGAGCGTTTACATTGGTTGAAATGATAGCTAAAGCTAAAGGATTAGTAGAAGAAATTGATGGTGTACAAGCTTTTGAATATTGTAATCAAGGAGATAAAGATGCTTTAAAAGCTTTAGAAGAATTTTGTAATATAACAGCGACAGGGTTATATAATTTACAAGCAGTTATTGATCCTGATAAAATTGCTATTGGTGGAGGTATTAGTAAACAACCAATTTTATTAGAATATCTTCAAAAATCACTGGATAAGATTTATCAGTCAATTGATGTTCCAATTCCTCAAGTAAACATTGTTCGTTGTAAATATGATAATGATTCAAATTTAATAGGTGCACTTGCAAACTATAAAAAGATATATAACTGCTAATCATACTTGATTAGTAGTTTTTTTTTAGTAAAATGTATTTGGTGATGTAAATGGAAGTAAATGAAGTAATAACAAATTTAAATCCTTTAGAATATGATATTTATTTTTATTTAATACAAAATAAAAACATGGTTATTTCAATGAAATTAAAAGATCTAGCAAATCAATTACATGTATCAACAGCTATGATTACAAGAGTTTGCCAAAAATTAGGCTTTGAAGGATTTGGAGAATATAAAGCTTATTTAAAATTAGAAGAACATGAACAAGTAAATACCAATACATTTCAATTAGAACATATTTTTAATTTTTTTTATAGTGTTGATAATGAGATGTTTTATCAAGAAATTCAAGAGGCAGTAGCTTTAATTAAAGAAGCAAGAGATGTTATTTTTTATGGAATTGGTTTATCAGGCATTCTTGCACAATATGGCCATGGTTTGTTTAATCGAAAAGGAATACGATCGTTATATATAGAAGATTTTAGTATGCGACTTGATTTTTATGAAAAAGCGATCGCAATTATTTTATCGGTTTCAGGAAATACAACAGAGGTATTAGGAAGAATACAGAATTTAAAAAGTTATGGAACGAAGGTCATTTTAATTTCTGAAAATAGTCATAATAAAGCGGCTCAAATGGCTGATTTATGTATCAATTACCATTTACCTAATGTAAAAGATAAATATTATGCTAATTCTGTAACCCAAGTTCCTGTTTTGTATATTTTAGAGTGTCTAGCAAATAGTTTATAGTTGGCAAAATTTTCTTTACCAATTTTTATTATACTAATGAAAACGGTACTAAAAAATGGTATGATAGATGTGTATTTTAAGGAGGAAATAGAATGGGATTTAGAGAAGATTTTTTATGGGGTGGAGCAGTTGCTGCTCATCAATGTGAAGGTGCTTGGCAAGAAGGTGGAAAAGGAATCAGCTGTAGCGATGTCGAAACTGCAGGAGATAACGTTACAGGTGCGCCAAGACGTTTAACTGATGGTATTATTGAAGGTGAAGATTATCCAAACCATGTAGGTGTTGACTTCTATCACCGTTATAAAGAAGATGTTGCTTTGTTTGCAGAAATGGGATTTAAAGCATTTAGAACTTCTATTGCATGGACTCGTATTTTCCCTAGAGGAGATGAAAAAGAACCAAATGAAGAAGGTTTAAAATTCTATGATGATTTATTTGATGAGTGTCATAAATATGGTATTGAACCTGTTATTACATTATCACACTTTGAATTACCTTGGGCATTAGCTAAAGAATATGGTGGATTTAGAAATCGTCAAGCAATTGATATGTTCGTTAAATTTGCGAAAGTATGTTTTGAAAGATATCAACATAAAGTAAAATATTGGATGACTTTCAATGAAATCAATAACCAAGCTGATGCGACACAACATAACTTAATTCAAGAAGGTGCTGTTTTACTTCAAGAAGGTGACGATGCAGAATATTTAATGTATTTATCAGCACATCATGAATTAGTGGCTTCAGCATTAGCTGTAAAAGCAGCACATGAAATCAATCCTGATTTACAAGTAGGATGTATGATTGGGATGAATGGTGTTTATCCAGCTTCACCAAAACCAGAAGATGTAATGAATGCTCTAGGTGCAATGCATCAAAAATATTGGTATGTAGAAGTACATGCTAGAGGTCATTATCCTCGTCATATCTTAAAGAAATTTGAAAGAAAAGGATATGATTTCATTACTGAAGAAGATAAGAAAATCTTAGCTGAAGGTAAAGTAGATTATATTGGATTCTCATATTACATGTCATTTGCGACAAAATATCAAGGACGTAATGAAAAAACATTTGATTATGTACCTGAAGATTTCGTAAGAAATACATACTTAAAAGCATCAGATTGGGGATGGCAAATTGACCCACTTGGATTACGTTGGTGTCTAAACTGGTTTAATGACCGTTTTGAACTTCCAATGATGATCGTTGAAAATGGTTTTGGTGCTTACGATAAAAAAGAAGCAGATGGTACAGTTGATGATCAATACCGTATCGATTACTTAAAAGAACATATCCAAGCAATGAAAGATGCTGTTGAATATGATGGTGTTGATTTACTTGGATATACAATGTGGTCTCCAATTGATATCGTTTCAGCTTCAACTGGTGAATATGATAAACGTTATGGATTTATCTATGTTAACTATAATAATAATCATGAAGGTGATTTTTCTAGAAGTAAAAAGAAATCATTTGATTGGTATAAACATGTTATCGAAACAAACGGAGAAGAATTATAAGAATGGGGATGTCCTCATTCTTTTTTTATGATATAATTATCCTATGGAGGGATAAGAATAGTATGAAAAAGTTAATGAAGTTAATGTGCGTATTTGCACTTGTATTTGTTGCTGGATGTGGTGCTTCTTCATCAACAGATGAACAAAAGGAAGTTGTAACAAACTTTTTTGATTATGTAAAGGAATGCGACATTACAAAACTTAAAAAGGTAGCGAGTGAAGATGTTTTATCAGAAATGGATCTTGAAAAAATGGAAAAAGAATTAAGCCAATATACTGAAGAAGAATATGGTAAAGTTTTTGTTGATGAAACAAATAAATTCAAAAAAGCTATTTTCAAAGATTTATTTACAGATATCAAAATTAAAGATATCAAAGCAGATGGGGATAAAACAACAGTTAAAGTGACAGGAAAACAAAAAGATTACTCACAAGTATCTTTTGATCAAAGTGAATTAAACACAACTGCACAACAATATGTAGAAGAACATCAAGATGAACTTGCTAAAGTCTATCAAGAAGAAGGTCTATCAGCATATCAAATTAAAGTATATGATGGTATTGCACCTATTCTTTATCAAAGCATGACAGAAACATATAAAAGCGCACCTACTGAAAAACTAACAGCAACATTTACTTTAGAAAAGAAAAATGACAAATGGATCATTACAGGTATTGATGAATAAAAGATAAGCAATCATAAGATTGCTTATTTTGTTTTATGGTAATATTTGTTATAATGAATTTTGGAAAGTGAGGTCGTTATGAGTCGTTCTAATTCAATTGTTAAACAAGCATCAATTTTAGCACTTGCAGGAATTTTAGTTAGAATCATTGGGCTTTTATATCGTAGCCCTTTAACTGCGATGATTTTAGACGAAGGAAATGGGTATTATTCAACAGCTTATAATATTTATGCGTTAGTTTTACTTATTTCATCGTATAGTATTCCTACAGCTATTTCTAAATTGATATCAGAGAAGATTGCTTTAAAAGAATATAAAAATGTTAAAAGAATATTAAAATGTGTATTTATCTATGTTTGTGCCATTGCTGGGAGTGCAGCAATTTTATTATTTATCTTGGCGCCATTCATTGTGGATGTTAATGCTGTTCCTGCACTAAGGGTCTTATGTCCAACAATTTTTTTATCGGGCTTATTAGGAGTATTTAGAGGATATTTTCAAGCACATAAAACAACGGTTTATACATCTGTTTCACAAATCATTGAACAAATCTTTAATGCAGTTGTTGCATTGCTAGCTGCATATATTTTTATTCAACCATATCTTGGTGTAGATGCAACAAAAGTAGGATCATATGGTGCTGCTGGTTCTGCAATTGGAACAGGGGCTGGTGTTTTAGTTGGTTTGATCTACATGATTTTTATGTATTTAAAAAAGAAAAATACTTTTGTAGAAGAAAAAGATGAAGAAGCGAGTGAACGAGTAGATTCGTATCAAGAAATTTTTAGAATGATCATGCATATTATTGCAACTTGTGTATATAATTTAGTCACTACGATCGATATGTATATTTTCTATTTTGCTCAATCATTTCATCATATTGATAAAATTACTTATATTTCAAATTATGGTGTTTATGCAGGAAAATATGTTGTTTTACAAAATGTGCCAGTTGCTCTAGCTTCAGCGATGTCTACAGCTTCTATTCCTTCTATTTCATCTGCTTGGGCACTTGGAAATGTTAAAGAAGCAAAAGTACATATTACATCTGGGCTATCAGTAACAATGTTGGTTTTAATTCCAGCGGCAGTAGGAATGGCAGTATTATCTTATCCAATCATGGGTGTTTTATTTCCTCAAAAAGAGACAATTATGACAGCTACATTATTGCTTGCTTTAGGATCTCCAGCGATTATCTTTTACGGTTTATCAACACTTACAAATGGGATTTTACAAGCTTTAGGAGAAGTGAATGTTCCATTAAGAAATGCAGCATTTTCACTTGTCTGTCACATCATCATTATTGCGTTATTATTGTTTATTACACCTTTAGGGGTTTATGTTTTAGTGCTTGGTAACTGTACATATGCGCTTCAAGTATGTTATTTAAATCAAAAAGCTTTACGTCAAAAAATAGGCTATAAACAAGAAATAAAAAGAACTTATGTGATTCCTTTATTAGCTTCATTGGTTATGGGAGCGATTGTTTTAGGTGTTTATTATGGTTTATTTACACTTACTCATAGAGTCTTTTTACCTCTTATTTTATCTGTTGTTGTAGGCGTATTTGTTTATTTTATAATGATTATGTATATTTATTGGGAACATCCAGCTTATTTGTTTGAAATTCCTTATATGAAAACACTTTATTATAAAATTAAGAGAATAATGAAAAAATAAACGATTTTTGAAATACAAAATCGTTTTTAAATCCAATTTTTTGATGTATTTTTTGAAATATGACAAACTTATTGTTTTAATTTATGTTAAAATGATAAGCAATGGGGGTTATAATATGCATTATAAAGCAGTAAAAGGAATTTTATCTAATGATAATACAATGAATTTATATAGGGGATGTCAACATGGCTGTATTTATTGTGATTCAAGAAGCAAGTGTTATCATTTTGAACATGACTTTGAAGATATAGAAGTTAAAGAAAATGCGCTTTCTTTATTAGAAAATGGTTTAAAACATAAAAGAAAGAAATGTATGATTCAAATGGGATCTATGTGTGATCCATATATGCCTTTAGAAAAAGAATTAAAGCATGTACAAAAAGCTTTAGAACTTATTGAACAATATCATTTTGGAGTAACACTTATTACGAAGTCAGACTTAATTTTAAGAGACCTGGAACTTTTAAAGAAAATTAACCAACAAACAAAATGTGTTGTTCAAATGACGCTTACAACATTTGATGAAAATTTATGTCAAAAGTTAGAACCAGGTGTTTGTACAACTCAAAGAAGAATAGAAGTATTAAAAGAACTCCATAAAAATGGGATTCCCACAATTGTTTGGTTAACACCAATCTTGCCTTTTATTAATGATAGTCAAGAAAATATTTTAAAGATTTTAGAAGAATGTCATGAAGCAGGAGTTAAAGGAATTATTTGTTTTGGTATGGGAGTTACGTTAAGAGAGGGAAGCAGAGAATATTATTATAAGCAACTAGATCGGTTATTCCCTGGTATGAAAGAAAAGTATCAAATGACGTATAATGATCAATATACGCTTAATAGCCCGCATAATAGGGATTTAATGAATTTATTCTTTAAAAAATGCCAAGAATATCAAATGATGTGTAATTACTTAGAAATATTTGAATATTTACAAGAATTTGAAGAAAAAACACCAATAAAAAAGAAAGATATTCATGACTTTGAACAACTTTCTTTATTCTAAAAAGATGGAAAACCATCTTTTTATTTTACGATTTTTTGATAAACTTCATCTAAATCAACATCTTGACTATGATCATTAAATTCAATAACAAGTTCTTTTTCAACGTATCGAGGTAAAATATGAACGTGGAAATGATGAACGGTTTGACCTGCAACTTCATTTGTATTTGTTAAAATATTCAATCCCTTAGCGTTTAGTTTTTCAACGATTTGTTTAGCTAATTTTTGAGTGACTTGCATTACATGAGCCAATGTTTGTGCGTCAACTTCAAGAATATTTTCAAAATGTTTTTTAGGAATAACAAGGGTATGTCCATAAGTTGCTTGTGATAAATCTAAAAAAGCAATACATACATCATCTTCATAAATGATTTTTCCAGGAATTTCTTTATTAATAATTTTACAAAAAATACAGTTACTCATTTTCTTTTCCTCCATAGCTCTATTTTAAAACAAAAAAAGAATAAGGTCGAGACCTTATTCAAAATAATCTTTAGAAGATTTTTTTATTTTCTTTTTGATTGATGGTTCATAAACATCAAAGTTATACTTTCTTAAATAAGAAGTTTCACATTTTGTAGAAAAAATAGAAATAGAAGTTAAACTTTTTTTAATTTCATCTTTTAAATTTGATTTATCCGTATTGTAAACCCAAACAATTGCATATTTAGATTCAGATGTTTTAATTGCTTTTGCATAAATACCATCTTTTGTAAATTTATCTAATTTTTTAATGATTTTAGAATCAACACTACTTGATTCTTTTGTAACTAAACCAGCATCTGTTCCACTATTTTCATTAAAATAATTTGTGAAAGATTCTTCGCTTGTACAATCTTTAATAATTTTTAAAGCTTGTGATTCAGTATCAACCGTAAAATATTTAAGATATTTTACTTTATATTCTTTAACTAAACTTTTGAAATTATCTTCAACATATTTTTCTTGAAGAAGTTGAATTTTTGCATTAGGCTCTAAAATTTGTTTTACAAAATCGTTTTCACTTTCATAGCCAGCATCTTTAGCGTAAGTTTCTAGATCACTTGTACCAGCATATTGAAGGTATTGTTGTTTTAATTCTTCAACTTTAGAATTAATAGCATCTTCGCCAGTGATTTCTTGATCAGCTACATAATTGATAGCACTGTTTAAAGTCATATTTAACCCATCATTATCTAAGAAATATTCATAAAGATCATCTTTAGTAATTGTTACATCACCTGTTTTAACAACTGCTGAATCACCATCTTTTACATGGGTTACATAGGAATCATCTTTTTTGTTAAAGCTTTTATAAAGACCATAACCACAACCACCAATAAGACAAATACATACGATAATAACTAATAATCTATATTGGTAAAGCTTATCTTTTAATGAATTCATTAGGCTTCACCTCTTTCTGTTTTTCTTTCTTCTAAGGCTTTATTAACAACTTCTTGAACGATTTTTTTAATATCTTTATCTTTATAATTGATTTTATAAGAATTATAGACAACATATTGTAAATAATCATCATAAGCTAATAAAGGAGAATCAATATCAGTTTTCTTTAATTCTTTCTTTAAAGTTTTTTTATCAGTACTTGTTACTTTTACAAAATAATATCCATTATCACCAGTAATAACATCAGAAACTTGTCCTTCACTTAATGCTTCAATAGCATTAAAGACATCTTTACCATAACTATTAGCAATACCAGAAGTATCTTTACTATCAACGATACCTAATGATCCTTTTTTACTTGAAGTAGAATCATTAGAGTAATCTTGAGCAATATCTCCAAATGATTTATCCGTATTACTGATTAATTCTTTAACTTCATTTAATTTAGAAGTTTCATCATCTGTAGGTGAGCTTGTATCAGATACAGAAATTTTAATTAAACTTACATATTTTGGAGCACATTGTTGATAGTAATCATTAAAGACATCATCAAAATGATCATCAATATAATCTAATAAGAAATTAGCATATTGAATTTGTTTGATCATTTTTTGACGATATTCAGATAAATTCTTATATCATGCAGATGTTAAAGCTTGATTTAATGAATCTTTATAGTTATCACCATAATTAGATTTATATGCTGATTTAATTTGTTTAATAATTGTAGCAGCATCTTCTTTCATATCATCGTTGA
>ERZ827117.1828-NODE-1828-length-14077-cov-6.024105_pt1 | contig 14077 bp, 10 predicted proteins | sample MGYA00519920_ERZ827117 | MGnify/ENA primary metagenome ERZ827117 (study PRJEB31778, sample SAMEA3449260) | human gut metagenome | biome: human gut; feature: human-associated habitat; material: faeces | place: United Kingdom | collected 2010/2012 ...
TTTCATCTGGTGCTTGTCAAAGTTTCGTTGTTTAATTTACAAGGTGCACGCTCCAACCGCGGAACAGTATGTTATTATACACGCATCCCAGGAAATGTCAAGCGTATTTTTCAAAGTTTTTTTGGTCTGTCACTTCTTTCAGTTTCATCATCTAAAATCCGCCCTTAGCTGTGCACAATATCCACATTCGCTCCTCTTTCACCTTTTTTTGTTAAAAAACATCATCCTCAGCGCGCTGCAAAATCTTCCAGCCGCGGCTTTGGATAAATTGGCGGCTTTTCCAAAGACTAAGTGCAGTTTATCGAGTATAAAAGGAGTTTTGATAGATGAAAGCAACCGGAATTGTCAGACGGATCGACGACCTTGGCCGCGTTGTCATTCCCAAGGAGATCCGCCGCACCATGAGAATCCGCGAGGGCGACCCGTTGGAGATCTACACGAGCAAGGACGGGGAGGTCATTTTTAAGAAGTACTCGCTCATGGGCGGCGTGGACGAGTTTGCCGCACAGCTGTGCGACACGCTGAGCAAGTCGACCGGCACGAGCGTGGCCGTGACCGACCGCGACAGCGTCATCGCCGCGGCGGGCAGCGCGCGCCGCGACCTTATCGGCAAGCGCATCAGCCCGCAGCTCGAGCAGATCATGGAGGACCGCGGTATCTACCGCGCCGTGCCGAGCGAGCGCAGCGTGTTCGTCACCGAGTCGCTCGACCGCTACTGCGCGACCATCGCCGCGCCCATCATCTCCGAGGGCGACGCACTCGGGCTCGTGGTCTTCATCGGCACCGAGGGCGAGTCGGCCGCAGGTGAGACGGAGTACAAGCTCGCGCAGGCCATCGCAGGCTTTCTTGGCAAACACATGGAGAGCTGAAAAAAGAGGACGGCTTTGGCCGTCCTCTTTTCCTATATTATATAGTATCGTTCACTTTTCGCCCAGCGCGCGGTAGAGCATCGTCACGATCTGGGCACGGGTGCAGTTGTCCTGCGGCAAGAGGCGATTGTTGTCGCCCTTGAGCACGCCCGCGTTGACGGCCCAGTCCATCGCCTCGAGCGCGTAGGCGGGAACGGCGTCGAAGTCGTCGAACTCGCGGATCGCCATGCCGCCCTGCGTCGTGTCCATTCCCTGCGCCTTGGCAAAGCGGTAGAGCATCGTGACCACCTGCGCGCGGGTAACGGCGGCGTCGGGGGCAAAGGTCTCGGCGGTCGTTCCCTCGACGATCTTTTCGCCCGCCGCCCAGCGGACAGCCTCGGCATAGTACGCGCCGCCGTCCACATCGGTGAAGTTCATCGCGTAATTCACCGCGGGAGAACCCGCCGCGCGCCACAGGAACGTGACGAGCTGCGCGCGGGTGCAGGAGGCGTCCGGCGAGAAGTGCACCGCGTCCGTGCCGGTGACGATGCCGCCCTCCGCCGCCCAGAGAACCGCGTCATAGTAGTACGCGCCCGCGGGGACGTCGACGAAGAAGTTGAGCATCGTGTTGTCGTCCATGAACGTCGCCGCGACGGTCACGGGGCCGGACGGCATGGTGAAGGTGTACTGACCGCCGCCCTTGTCGGTCAGGTCGAGCGCGTTGCCGTTCTTGTCGGTGACCGCCAGCGTTTCGAGCGCATAGCCCTTATCGGGCGTGACGGTGACGGTCACAGTGCTGCCCTTGGAGGCAGACTTCGGGCTGACGCTCACGCTGCCGTGCGCGCCGTCAGAGACCGCAACGTCATAGCGCGGCGCGGAGGGGGCAGATATGTGGATTTTCTCCCATTTCGCCGTCAGGGTCAAATTTTCTGTCACAGGCGTGTCAAAGTTCCATTTTGCATCACCGCTGTACCAGCCCGCGAAACGGTAGCCGGACTTGACAGGTGCGTCCGGCGCGCTGGCCTTGTCCTTCACCACCTGCATGGCGTATTGGCTGCTTCCATTCATGAAGGTCACTATGCAGCCTTTAGTGATATAGCTTCCCTTCAATTCGTTGTAGAACGTGCCGCCGGAAATACAAGCGGAAGTCCCGTCGCTGATTTTTTTGACTGTGACCGGCCCGTAGAAGCTGCCGCCGGTGATTACACCCTCAGCATTTCCGACATTCACCGGGCAGTAATAGCTTCCGCCGGAGATCGTGACACCGGTGGCATCCACCCGGCTGGCGTTTTTCACAGTCAAGTTCGCATCGAGAAAGGTAATGTGGCCAATGGTCAGCGTACAACCTTTCATATCCAGGGTATAATCCTCTGTGATGGTAATGTCGTCCAGTATCAGGTCGCCGCCGATGCTCGCCGCCTTTTTCAGGTTTTCCATGTCGGAGACGGAAAGCCTGCCGTTGTTGACCAGTGTGCCGTCCACCGTCAGCGCAGCATTCTTTCCCAACGACAGCAGGCCGGAAATTGTGTTTTCGCCAGCGGGCTGGGTCGTTACGGTACCGCCCTGATTGATTGTCAGAAAAGGTTGATCGCCTCCGAAGATCACCTCGCAACCCGCGCCCACGGTCAGGCTGCCGTTGACCACCATGCCTTTGTAAGGATTGAGACTCACGACATCTTTCAGACCATCCAGCGTCAGCGCCCCGTTTTCCGCGATGGTCAGAGGAAGATGGAGATGTAGGGGTTTACGGCTACTATTTACCAGCGTGATCGGCCGGTCAATGGTCAGCTCTTTGACATTTTCCGTTGCATTGACCGTGATACCCCCCTTCAGCTTGATCGTCGTGACGTTCGGGTCCGCCAGCGCCGCCAAGAAATCCGTATCATCGGAAACTTCCCTCTCCACCGAACCGTTGAACGTGCCGCCGGTAATTTCACCGTTGTTGGTCACCTCAGCCTCGAACGCGCCGCCTGAGATCGTACCGTAATTGGACGCCTTCGCCATAAACTTAGTTTCAGTCCCACTCTCGATCTTTCCGCCGGGCGCAACCGTAACTGTGTTCTCCACCAGCTTTACAACGGCCTTATCGTGGTCCGCCAAGGCTCCAACCAACTCGTCCGATGTTTTGACCTCCGTTGCCGTCCCGGCGGTCTTCTCCGCCGCCGCCACCGTCGGCAACAGCGTCAGGCACAGGCACAACGCCGTCAAAATGCTGAAAATACGTTTTTTCATATCATTCCTCCATCAAAGCGATTGGTGCATCCACCGGATGCACCAAGGGGATATCCCCTTGCGGTTTTTCTTAAAATGCCGGTTCGGCCTTTACGGCCTCGAAGCCCTTTTCGGCCTGCTGGACGGTCGTTCGGATGATGCCCGCCGCCATGGCGTGCAGGTCGAGCTGCAAAACGGCTGCGGTGACCTCCCGCCGCCGCTCGACCGGCACATTGTAGAGCTTGAGCGCGCACTCCAAAAAGCGCGCGATCTTGCGCTCCACGGTAAAATACACGTCGCACGGCACAGCCATGAACGAGCGCATCATGCCCGCCGAGGCGATCTCCATCTCGTAAAAATCCTTGGCCTCCGCGTCCGGAAGATAGTCCCCGAAGATGCCCTCCAGCCGCTTCGCCGTGCTGCGGTACAGGTATGCCGAGGTCGACGGCAACGTGTAGGCCGTCACGTACAGCTCGCGCAGCGGCTCGGTCAGCTCGGCGATGTGGAGCTGGATGGCCGTCTCCACCGCGTAGAGCAGGACGGGGTCCTGTGCCGTGCTGTGCTGCTCGGCCAGCGCGAACTGCCCGCTGAACATCCGCTTGTCAAGCTCGAGCAGCAGCGCCTCCTTGCTGGGAAAGGCCCGAAAAAACGAGCTTGGCGTCATGCCCGCGGCGCGGGCGATCTCCGCGGTCGTCGTGCCCTCATATCCCTTTTCCAAAAACAGCTTTACGGCGGCGCGCAGCATCTTCTGCTGCGTCAAAAGTCCGCTCGCCTGCTTGCCGCGCAGCGGCATATCGATCACGCTCCCCAAAGTCTACTTGTGAGTATAGTCACATAATAGCATAGTTCGCCGCTTTCCGCAAGAACGAAACGTGTAAAATTTTACCCCTGCCTATATATAAAGAAGTGCGGCGGTCCTTCGACCGCCGCACTCTCTCATTTTATTTTCCTTTACAGCATCGCAAAGCGCTGTGCGCCCTTCGTTTTGAGCCAGCGAAGAAGCAGCGCTGTCACCGCGAGCGTCACCGCCGTCGCGATGGTGAGATACGCAGCCGCGCCGAGCTTCCACCCCTGCCAGAGGTAGAGCCCCGCGAATGCGATGGCGTAGAGCCAGCCGCCGAACAGCGCGATCGTCACGGCCAGACTTTGCTTGATGGGCATGAGCTCGCTCGTCCACGTCAGGTTTGCCCGCGCGACGCCGAGCGTCAGCCCCAGGCACGCGGAAAACGTGATGTACGCAAGTGCCTCGGCAAAAACGAGCGGCAGCGCCGCCGTCACAGGCAGGATAAACGTCATGCAGACAAGCGGCACGAGCGCTGGAAGGGCCGTGAGCGCAAGCTGCACCTTGAGCTTTGCGCGAAGCACCTGCCAGGGCTTGACGGGCAGCGATTGCGCGAGCCAGAGGGACTTTCCCTCGAGCGAGACCGACGGCGTCGCCATGTCGTTCATCGACGCAATGGCGCACACGCCGGTGCAGAGCAGCACTTCCGCGCAGCCGCTCTGCGAGGCGAAGACCTCGTTCAGCAGCGACACGACCATTCCGCCCTTCCACAAAAGCAGGATGCCCGAGATCGGCAGCAGCAGGATACCGAGGCCGCTGTTGAGCATGTAGTTCGGGCTCGCGGTGAAGCGCGCGAGCTCCTTGCCGAAAAGTGCCCCATCGATGCTCCGGCGCTTGACGGCCTTTTCGCGGTACACAGCCTTGCCCGATGCGCCCGACGTGGTCGTGATCTGCAAAAAGCTGCGCGAGAGCAGCGTCCACGTCAGCGCAAACAGCGCGATGATGACCGCCGCGCTCAGCAGCATCGCTGTCACATCGCCCGTACCGGTCAGGCCAAAGACGTAGAGCGGGTGCGCCGCACCCTTGATCTTCTCACCGTAGACCGCGGCGTTGGCGACGAGCTGCTCGATGGCCGTCTGCGCCTTGAAGACGAAGAAATAGTAGATGGCAAGCCCCGCGAGCGAGACGATGACCGTGATGAAGCTCTTGTGCTTGAGCTTACGGCTCACCTTCGCCACGACCCAGCCCAGCGCGCACGAGAGCGTGAGCACGAAGATTGAGATGAGCGCCGTCAGCAGCACGCCGCCGAGGAGCACCATCGGCGCCGCCGAGACCGTGACCCAGTAGACGATGACCGCGGGCAGGATGACGACCGCGGAGTACATGAGGCCCATGAGATAGACCGTCAGCAGTCGCGAGGCCATCAGCGTCCGCACCGGGATGGGTAGAGACAGCAGCAGGTCGTTGTCCTTAGCGAAGTACAGGCCCGAATACGTGTTGAACACGCTGCCGAACGCGCCGAGAAAGATGGCGAGCAGCGACATGAGTGCAAGATAGAGCCAGCCCATCCCCGCCTGCGTAAGCGGCGCACAGAGCGAAACGGAAAGCCCCGTGAACATCCCGCCGAGGCCGATCATCAACGCGGCAAAGAGCAGGATATAAGCGATAATCCCCGCCGTCGAACGTTTTTTATTGGTTTTGGCATTATAAAAGTAGCTGCGGAAAATTTCCATCAGCTGCTTCTTGACGAGCGTTTTCAGCATGATTCGCCCTCCAGCTCAAGGAAGACCTCCTCGAGCGAGTCGTCGCCCTTGACCTCCTCCATCGTGCCCGAGCGGATGAGCTTGCCGCCCTTGATGATGGCGACCTTGTCGCAGAGTTTTTCGGCCACCTCGAGCACGTGGGTCGAGAAGAAGATCGCGCCGCCCGCGTCGCACACCTCGCGCATCATGCCCTTTAAGATATGTGAAGCCTTCGGGTCGAGGCCGACGAACGGCTCATCCATCAAAATGAGCTTCGGCTCGTGCAGCCACGCCGAAATGATGGCAAGCTTCTGCTTCATGCCGTGGGAATAGGCCGCGACGGGCTGGGCCAGGTCGGTCGTCAGCTCGAAGAGGTCTGCATACTTGCGGATGCGCTCCTGCCGCGCGCTTTCCTCCACACCGAAGATGTCGGCGATAAAATTGAGGTACTGGATGCCCGTCATAAACTCGTAGAGGTCGGGGTTATCCGGGATGTAGGCGAGCATCTTCTTGCAGGCGATGGGATCGTCCTGAATGGAGTGCCCGCCGATCGTGATCCTGCCAGAATCGAACTGCTGGATGCCGACGACCGACTTGAGCGTCGTGGTCTTGCCCGCGCCGTTGTGGCCGATGAAGCCGTAGATCTCCCCCGGCGCGATGTGAAGCGACAGATCATCCACGGCTTTCTTTTCGCCGAAGGTCTTGGTCAGGTGGTCAATATTGAGCATAAGGTCCTCCCCCTTTTCTTCTTGCAGCCGTTTCGAATATCTTTGTGATATCAAAATCATATCATATGATTTCCAACTGTCAAGAGCCATTTTGTAAATGTCAAGTTTGCTTTACTCATATGATATCACTGCCGCCCCCATTTGTCAAGTGTGCTTTACATTTTATCTTTGTGATGCAGCACGAGCGACACAATACCCATCACCGCCGCATACAGTACGCCGCCAACAGCCCAGATAAACCAGCTGTACTGCGGCTGGCCGTTCCCCTTGGGTCCGAAAGTGTAGAACAGGAAGATGGCCGTCACACTCAGCCAGTAGATGAGCGACACCGCGCTCATTACGCCGCTGCGCGCCTTCTTTTTGCGCGTGTAGTCGCCCTCCTCGAGCAGCTGGTCCATCGCGCCGGTGTACGTTCCGCTCCAGACGAGCACGCCCACGCCGCAGGCGACCAGAAGCAGCAGCGCATCCACCGCCGCCGCGGCGTAAACATCCGCCGGAGCGACGCGCACGAGCAGCGCGGCGACATCGGACGACGCGAGACCGACCCCGAGCATCAGCGGCACGACAGCAAGGATGCACAGCACCACGCCGAGGATCGTACAGCGCGAGGCGGTCGGCTCATAGGCCTTGCGCCGCTCGCGCACCATGCCGCTCACGCCGTACTCGGTCTCAAACGGCTCTTTTTCAAGAAAGTCGAATTCCTTCGTCTTCGCCCCGCACGAGAGGAACATCCCCACCGCAATGGCGACCAGCACCAAAATGACGCTCACGCCGAGACCTGCGGCCAGATCCTCCGAAATACCGCCCAGGCCCGCGTCCGCCATGGCGGAGAGAAAAATGATCACAACCGGCGAGACGATGCACATCGCCACCGCCAGTGCGATCTTCGGCGCGCAGGCCTTGCGCAGCGCAAGGTATCGCGCCGCCTGCTCCATCGTCACCTTGCGCAGCGGCGCTTCGTCCGCCTCGGATTCGACGAACTCCTCTTCTTCGAGTTCGTCCTTCAATAAATAGTCGGTGCTCACGCCAAACAGCCGGCTCATCTGCACCACCTTGTCAAGGTCGGGCACAGACTGCGCGCCCTCCCACTTGGATACCGACTGGCGCGTCACCCCGAGCTGACTTGCCAGCTCCTCCTGCGACCAGCCCGCCTTTTTGCGCAGCGTGATGATTTTATCCGCTAAGATCATATCGTCTTCCTCCTGAATTCTAAGGCGCGGTCCCGCGCCGTTTGGATGGCGTTATCATAGCCTATTTCGCGGTTGCGGGAAAGAAAGCGCACTGTCAAATTTGTCAACCGGCAGTTGCAATCCTTGATTTTTCAAGGCTTTTTCGCCGTGCGTTCCTATTACCCTATGTATCTTCGTCATGATATCATACCGCGGCGCAGAAAAAAAGAGCGTCCCGTACGGGACGCTCTTTTTAAGGTTTTTTCACACACTTACACGACGGCGAAGAACTTGACAAGGAACAGCGCGGAGATCACGTAGGTCAGAACGCTGACGTCCTTAGCCTTGCCGGAGAGCACCTTGACGAAGGTGTAGGAGATGAGGCCCAGGCCGATGGCGTGGCCGATGGAGCCGGAGATCGGCATACCGATGAGCATGATGGACACCGGCAGCATTTGATCCATGTCGCTGAAGTCCACATTCTTGAGGCCCTGGAGCATCAGAACGCCGACATAGATCAGCGCGGCGGAGGTCGCAGCGCCGGGGATGACGGCGGCGATGGGGGCGAGGAACATGCAGGCGAGGAACAGGATGCCCGCAGTCAGCGCGGTAAGTCCCGTGCGGCCGCCCGCTTCCACGCCGGAGGCGGACTCGATGAACGTGGTGACGGTGGAGGTACCGGTGCAGGCGCCCGCGACCGTGCCGATGGCATCGGAGAGCAGGGCTTCCTTCATCTGGGGCATGTTGCCGTCCTGATCGACCATGCCGGCGCGGGAGGCCGTACCGACGAGCGTGCCGATGGTATCGAACATATCGATCATGCAGAAGGTGATGACGAGCGTGATGGCGGTGAACCAGCCGATGTTCACAAAGCCCGCAAAGTCAAACTTGAAAAGCGTGGTGGAGACCATGTCGGCGAAAGGCGGGACAAAGCTCGCAGTCGCGAGGCTCGCAAACGGATTGACATGCAGGAAGATGGCGCTGCCCGCCCAGTAGATGACGGACGAGAACAGCATGCCGAGCAGCACTGCCGCCTTCACGCCCTTCTTGGCGAGGACGACCATGACGAAAACGCCGAGGAACGCGGTCACGACGGTCAGGACCATCGCATCGTAGCCCGAGCCCATGTTGCCCTTGATGATGCTGGGCGTCAGCGCGCCGAAGAAGTCACGCATCATGTAGAACGGGCCGCCGTTTTCAGAGTAGATACCGACATTGGAGCCAAGGCCCACGTTCATCAGCATCAGGCCGATGGCGGGAGCGATGCCGTAGCGCACGCCGAGAGGAATGGCCTCCACGATCTTCTCACGCACCTTTAAGAGCGTGAGGATGAGGAACACGATACCCTCGACAAGGATGATGACGAGCGCCGCCTGGAACGCGGACTCGTACTCGCACTCGTTGATGACCGCGATGTTGGCGACGACCACCGCGAAGAAGCTGTTGAGTCCCATGCCGGGCGCCATGACGAACGGCTTGTTGGCGAAAAACGCCATGCAAATCGTGCCGATTGCCGAGGCGATGCAGGTGGCAAGGAACACACCGTTCCACAGCGGCGTACCCACTGCAAAGTTGGTCAGCAGGTTCGGGTTGAGCGCAATGATGTAGGCCATGGTCATAAACGTGGTAAGACCGGCAAGGATCTCGGTGCGTACCGTAGTACCGTTGGCCTTCAGCTTAAATAGCTTTTCCATGATTTTCTCCCTTTCTTTTTTGTTTTTCCGCCCGCTTCCTAACAAAAAATTAGGAAGCAAAACAGATTTTCAGTCAATATTATAAACATCCCGACAAGAAATTGCAAGTGTTCTGTTTATTTTTACCACACTTTCTCACTCCGCGCCGAGAGTTCCGCCGGTTTCTGTTGTGTTTTTGTTTGCTTTGCGCTATACTATATTTAGTAAAAATTTGCATTTTGGGAGGTGCATGCCGTGAAGCTGATGGTTTTAGACGGCAACTCCATCATCAACCGCGCCTATTACGGTGTCCGTCCGCTCACCACGCGCGACGGGTTTTTCACCCACGCGATCTTCGGCTTTCTGACGATGCTCGGCCGCTTACTCGACGAGGAAAAGCCTGAGGCGCTGTGCGTCGCCTTCGACCGCCGCGAGCCGACGTTCCGCCACCTCGAGTACGAGGGCTACAAGGCCACGCGCCACGCCATGCCCGAAGAGCTCGCCATGCAGATGCCGGTGCTCAAGGACGTGCTCGACGCGATGAACATCCCCCGCTACGAGCTCGCGGGCTTTGAAGCCGACGATCTGATCGGCACGATCTCGCGCAAGTGCGAAAGCACAGGCTGGGACTGTGTCGTCGCCACGGGAGACAAGGATTCTTTGCAGCTCGTGACCGAGCACACGACCGTCAAGCTCATTTCCACGCGCATGGGCCAGACCACGACGAAGGACATGACGCCCGAGAGCTTTCGTGAGGTCTACGGTTTTGCGCCCATCCACATTGTCGACCTCAAAGCCCTGATGGGCGACGCGAGCGACAATATCCCCGGCGTGCCGGGCGTTGGCGAAAAGACGGCGATGGCGCTCATCCAGAAATACCAGAGCATCGACGAAATTTACCGGCTGCTCCCCGATATCGAGGCCAAGCCGAATGTCATCAAAAAGCTCACCGAGGGCGAGGAGAGCGCACGCCAGAGCTTCCACCTCGCGACCATCGTGACGGACGCACCACTCGAATTTTCTCCGCAGGAAAACCTGCGCAAGGCGCCGTCAGACGCGCTCTATCCGCTCTTTATGAAGCTGGAATTTACCAAGCTCATTGACAAATACGGTCTCAAGCCGCCCGCCGACATCCCCGCCGCCGAGGAGCCGGTCGACCTCACCGTGACCGCCGAGGCCGTGGCCACGGTGGAAAAGGCCAAGGAATATCTCTCGCTCTTCCGCAAGGCGGAGCACGTGACGCTGCTGGCGCTGCCGGACCTTTCCGGCGTGATCGTCGACTTCGTTGCAGGCGAATCGACCGCCGTCTCTGCCGAGTTCTACTTCAGCCGCTATGAGGGCGACTGGAACGCGCTGCTGCGCGCCCTGTTCTCGGATGATATCAAGAAAGTCAGCCACAACGTCAAGGACCTCCAGCGCACGCTGCTCGAAAACGACCTTCCCATCGAAGGGTTCATTTTTGACACCGCGCTCGCAGGGTACCTGCTCGACGCAACGGCGGGCAAGTACGATATCGCGTCGCTCTTCGCCGCCTACTTCCACCAGACGCTTGCCGAGCCGAAGCACTTAGATCCAGACGCTTTCTCGATGCTCGGCGACACGGCCGAGGCCGAGACGGCGTTCCACGTCTATACCAGCGCCGTCGATGCGCTGTATGAGGCCTTTGCCCCCGAACTTGAGAAGCGCGAGCTGCACGAGCTTTATTATAAAGTGGAGCTGCCCCTCTGCGCCGTGCTCGCGCGCATGGAGCACGCGGGCATGCGCGTGGACGCCAACGCTCTCGCGGCCTTCGGCAGCGAGATGGAAGTGCAGCTCAAGACGCTCGAGCAGCACATCTATGAAGAGGCGGGCGGGCCGTTCAACATCAACTCCCCCAAGCAGCTCGGCGAGGTGCTCTTTGAACGCTTGCAGCTCCCGCACGGCAAAAAGACGAAGACCGGCTGGTCGACGAACGCGGACGTGCTCGAAAAGCTCCGGTGGGAGAATCCCATCGTCGAAGAGGTTTTGCAGTACCGCCAGTACGCGAAATTCCGCTCGACCTACTGCGACGGTCTTTTGAAGGTCATCGCGCCCGACGGGCGCATCCACACGAGCTTCCAGATGACCGTCACGGCGACGGGCCGTTTGAGCTCGACCGAGCCGAATTTGCAGAATATCCCCACGCGCACGCAGCTCGGCAGCGAATTCCGCCGCATGTTCGTCCCCGCGGACGGCTGCGTGCTCGTCGACGCGGACTACAGCCAGATCGAGTTGCGGCTGCTCGCGCACATCGCGGATGACGAGGCGATGAAGCAGGCGTTTCTGACCGGTGAGGACATCCACACCGTCACGGCCGCGCAGGTCTTCGGCGTGCCAAGCGATCAGGTCACCAAGCAGATGCGCTCGCACGCGAAGGCCGTCAACTTCGGCATCGTGTACGGCATTTCCGCCTTCTCGCTCGCGCAGGACATCGGCGTGCCGGTGTACGAGGCGAAGGAATATATCGAGACGTACTTTGAGCGCTTCCCCGGCATCCGCCGCTATATGGATGAGGTCGTCGCGCAGGCGAAGGAGCGCGGCTATGTCGAAACACTGATGCACCGCCGCCGCGCGCTGCCCGAGCTGACAGCGAGCAACTTCAATACCCGTTCGTTCGGCGAGCGTGTCGCGCGCAACATGCCCATCCAGGGCACAGCCGCGGACGTCATAAAGCTCGCAATGGTGCGCGTCGACGAGCGGCTGCACAAGGAAAACTTAAAGGCAAAGCTCATTTTGCAGGTGCACGACGAACTCATCGTCGAGTGCCCGGAGGAGGAAAAGGAAACGGTCGCACGGCTCCTCACCGAGGAGATGGAGGGCGCAGTGCACCTCTCCGTTCCCCTGACCGCCGAGGCCCACTGGGGCAAAAACTGGCTGGAAGCCAAATGACCGGAGGAAACCAATGGAACAGTTAAAGAAAAAAGTCCGCATCGTGCCGATGACGAACGAATATTTGAATGACGTTGCCGAGCTTGAGCGCACATGCTTCTCGAACCCCTGGTCGCGCAACATGCTCGCAGAGGAGCTTGAAAACGCGTGCTCGGCCTTCTTAGTCGCGCTGGATGCAGAAAACGGCAGCGTCGTCGGCTACGCGGGGCTGCTCGCCGTCGTGGACGAGGGCTGCATCACCAAGATGGCTGTCCGCCCCGACCGCCGCCGCGGCGGTGTGGCGGGGCAGCTTCTCGACGTGTTTATCCGCTTCGCCGAGGGCAGCGGCCTTGCGTTCTTGACGCTTGAGGTGCGCGAGAGCAACTATGCCGCCATCGCGCTGTACGGCAGCCGCGGCTTCCGCGGCGAGGGCCGCCGCAAAAACTACTACGACCACCCGAAAGAGGACGCCATCATCATGACGAAGGAATTCGGCGCGGCAGAAGCGGAGGCGCAGCAATGAAAATTCTCGCTTTCGAGTCCTCCTGCGACGAAACCGCCGTTGCGGTCGTCGAGGACGGACGAAAAATTCTCTCCGACGCCATCGCGTCGCAGGCCGACCTGCACGCACTCTACGGCGGCGTCGTGCCGGAGATCGCGTCGCGCAAGCACATCGAGGCCATCGCCGCGCTGACCGATCAGGCACTCAAGGAGGCGGGCGTCGAGAAAAAAGACATCGACGCCGTGGCCGCGACCTACGCGCCGGGTCTCATCGGCGCGGTGCTCGTGGGGCTGAACTTTGCCAAGAGCGCGGCCTACGCGCTGAATGTGCCGCTCATCCCTGTGCACCACATCCGCGGCCACATCGCCGCGAATTACTTAGCGTTCCCAGAGCTTGAGCCGCCGTTTCTGGCGCTGTGCATGTCCGGCGGCAACACGCTCATCGTCGACGTGCGCGACTACACGGACTTTCACCTTCTCGGCGCAACGCGCGACGATGCGGCGGGCGAGTGCTTTGACAAGGCCGCGCGCGTGCTCGGCCTTCCCTACCCCGGCGGCGCGGCGATGGACAAGCTCGCCCACGAGAGCGAGGGCGGCGTCTACGAGCTGCCGCGCGCGAAGATTGACGGGTGCCCTCTCGATATGAGCTTTTCGGGCCTCAAGACCGCCGTCGTGAACCTTGCGCACAACGCCGAGCAGACGGGAAAGCAGCTTGACCGCGCGGCGCTCGCGCGTGACTTCACACAGGCCGTCGTCGACGAGCTCGTCCCGCGCGCCATGCTCGCCATGCAGCAGAGCGGGCGCAAGGTGCTTGTCGCCGCAGGCGGTGTCGCCGCGAACTCGTTCATCCGCGCAGAGCTCGAAAAGGAGTGCCGAAAGCACGGCTACCGGCTCTACATGCCGCCGCTCAAGCTCTGTGGTGACAACGGCGCGATGATCGGCGCACAGGGGTATTATGAGTATCTCGCCGGCGCGCGAGCGGATTGGTCGCTGAACGCGTATGCGACGCGGGATATTGACGATCCTATCGTCTGAGGGTTTACAGCGCGGCAGCGCTGGTTCTTATTCCCCTGCACCGTGCAGGGGTGCGTTAAAGGGGGCCATTCTCTCACGTGAGAGAATGGCCCCCTTTTGATCCCCCAAGAGAACGCAAGGGGCCTTGCCCCTTGACCCCGCACATTGGCAGTTTGTAGCTCGAAGAACTGCACGCGCTGCGCAAAGTAAGTGCGGTGTACATGGCTTCGCCATGAACCCCTACTACTCGTTACCAGTAGCAACCGCGCCTTACTATCGTGAGGCGCGAGTGACGTTTTCTCGGCGGCAGACTGCTTGCGGAATGCGGCATTGCTGCGCTCGCCGCATTGTAGGGACTGGCGATAGACGGAAATTACTGTGCACTCCCACAAGATGGGCAGAGCGGCAGCGGATAATAGGAGCAGGCCAAATCGTCTAGCAACACCAAACGCGGCAACGCCGCGATCAGGGCAGTGCAATCGGCAAGCATTGCAGCTCTTCGAGCTGCTCGCTTGCAATGTAAA
>ERZ827117.1835-NODE-1835-length-14002-cov-4.200975_pt1 | contig 14002 bp, 10 predicted proteins | sample MGYA00519920_ERZ827117 | MGnify/ENA primary metagenome ERZ827117 (study PRJEB31778, sample SAMEA3449260) | human gut metagenome | biome: human gut; feature: human-associated habitat; material: faeces | place: United Kingdom | collected 2010/2012 ...
GCTCGCATCCGCCCGCGGGTCGATGCAAGCATCGACCCCTACAGGGACAGTGCAAACCCGTAAAGGCGCATTCCCTATGCGCCCGCGGAATCTTGCGCTGCTGCGGATTTTGCGAGCAGCCACTGCCCGCCCCTACGCCCTGCACGGGGATGAGATAAAAACATAAAGGTCGTCTGAGGAGTATCTATGGTTTTCAATTCGGCGCAATTTTTGTTGTTTTTGCCGCTGGCGGCGCTGGGGTATTTTGCGGTGCCCCAAAAGGCCCGGCGGGTCTGGCTGCTGCTGGCCTGCTATTTCTTCTATTTTTGCTGGAACCCGGCGCATCTGCCGGTGCTGGCCTTTGTTACCGCCGTGGGCTACCTCGGCGGCCGCCTGCTGGATGGCAAGCCCCGCAAGGGCGTGCTGGCGGCGGGCATCGTATTGGCGCTGGCCCCGCTGATCGGGTTCAAATATCTGGGCTTCCTGACGAAATCCGTGCTGTCGGTGCTGGCGCATGTCGGCGTGCAGATCGCCCCGCCTGCGTTTGATTTCTTGCTGCCGATGGGCATTTCGTTCTACACCTTGCAGGCCGTGGGCTACCTGGTGGATACCTACCGCGGCGAAAGAGCCGAGCACGATCTGCTTGATTTTGCGCTGTTTATCAGCTTTTTCCCGCAGATGGTCTCTGGCCCCATCAGCCGGGGCAAAAGCCTGCTGCCGCAGCTTTCGGCGGCGAAGCGTCCCACCTTTGACGACCTGCGCGACGGCGTGTTGCTGCTGATCTGGGGCTACTTCCTTAAAATCGTGGTGGCAGACCGCGCCGCGCTGTTTGTGGCGGCAGTCTACGCGCCGGAAAGCGAGTACGAGGGCTGGTTCTACATCATCGCTACGCTGCTGTTTGCGCTGCAGCTCTACGGCGATTTCGGCGGCTGCTCGGTCATGGCGATGGGCACGGCCAAAATCCTGGGCATTGATCTGATCGACAACTTCAATGCACCCTATTTCTCGCAGTCTATCGCTGAATTTTGGCGTCGCTGGCATATCTCGCTGTCCACCTGGTTCCGCGATTATCTTTACATCCCCCTGGGCGGCAACCGCAGGGGCGCGCTGCGCAAGGGCTTCAATGTACTGGTCACGTTCGCGGTCAGCGGCCTGTGGCACGGCGCACAGTGGAACTACATGGCCTGGGGCCTTTTGAACGGCCTGTATCAGATCATCGGCGCGGCGCTGCTGCCGCTGCGCAAAGCGGTGATCCGCGCGCTGCACATTGACCCGCAGTCCCGCCTGCACAAGCTGCTGCGGGTGGCGGTCACGTTTGTGCTGTTCAACTCTACGCTGGTGTTCTTCCGCGCCTACCGCCTGATGGACGCCGTGCGCATCCTCATCAGCATGGCGGCTGTGCATAATTTTGAGATCTTTACCGATGGTTCGCTGTTTGCCTGCGGCATTGATGCGTTCAACTTTGCGCTGCTGGGCGTCTATGCGCTGGTCATGCTTGCCGTCGATGTCTGCAAGTATAAGCAGATAAAAGTACGTTCTGTCATCGAAAAGCAGCACTGGCTCTGCCAGGTGGCGGTCGTGGTGCTGGGCGTGCTGGCTGTGCTGCTGCTGGGCGTCTACGGCCCCGGCTTCGAGGCATCCAACTTTATCTATTCGCAGTTCTAAGAGGGGGGAGCAGAAACTATGGCTAAAAAATTGGCAGCAGTGCTGCTCTGCGTGGTGCTGATCTTCGTCGGCGTGCTGGCGCTGGGGCACCTGACCCGGCCCTTGGGCGACGATGTAGCCATCGCCAACGTCGAAAATTTCCACAAGCTGCCGGAAAATTCCATCGACGTCATTGTCTACGGCTCCAGCCATGCCTGGCGCAATGTCAATGTCAACGAAATGTACGATAAGTACGGCATCGGTGCGTACAACTACGCCGCAAACTGGCAGCATCTGGACACGACCTGGCTGTTTGTGCATGATTCGCTGGCGACCCAGACGCCGAAGGTGGCGCTGATCGAGGGCGTACACGTCAACAGCAACGAGTTTGATACCGACATGGACGGCGAAATTTACTACACCACGCCTATCCCGGAATCGAAATACAAGCGCGAATACCTGAAAATGTGCTTTGAAAACCACATAGAACGGTATATTTCCTACTATTTCCCGCTGGTGGCCTACCATGAGAATAAAAACGCCCTGACAGCGGAAAGCTTTGGCAGAAGTTCAAACAGTATTGATTTTATGGATACAATGGGCTTTTACCCGCGCGACGGCGTGTTTGTAGCCGATGTCAAGGACTGGACCCAGATGGAAGACTGGGTCATCGGCGACCGGTCGCTGGCTTTGATGGACGACATGGTCGCGGCCTTGCAGGAAAAAGGCTGCCAGGTGGTGTTTTGGGTCGCGCCCTGGTCGACCGAGGAATACCAGTATTTTAACGTGCTGCAGCAGTATTGCGAGGAACACAACTGCGGCTACATCAACATGTTTGAGCACATGGAGGATGCGGGCATCAGCGCCGAAACGGATTTTTGCGACCCGCACCACCTGAACGTCAGCGGTGCCACCAAAATGGCGGATTACCTGGGCGCCTATTTAAAGGAAAACTACGATTTGACCGATTGGCGGGAAGTACCCGGCAATTTGTGGGAGAATCATAGCTGATACCGGATTTTGCTTTGCACGAATATCGGCCCTGCCGCAAGATAGGCAGGGCCGAAGTGGTTTATATTTAAACTCAGAAATAGCACTTGATCTGGAACTTATCCGCCGGTGCAGCCTCTTCAACCACCAACTTTTCATGGTTGAAATCAAACTTGACAGCTTTGCAATCATCGGTGTTGCGGGTCAGGCGCAGCAGCTGGTCTACGCGCTTCTGCTCGTCTCTGGTGTAGAACAGATAGCTCGCGCCCTGCTTGCGGGCACGGCCCGTGCGGCCAATGCGGTGGGTGTAGTGCTCGTTTTCCTCGGGCACATCGTAGTTGATGACGGCGTCCACATCCGAAACATCAATGCCGCGCGCGGCCACGTCGGTGGCAACCAATACACTGATCTCGCCGGCCTTGAACCGCGTCATAATGCGGTTGCGCTCCGCCTGGGACAAGTCGCCGTGCAGGCAGTCGACGTTGAAATTCAGCCGCGCCAGCTGGTTTGCCAGCATGCCGGTGTTGTACTTCGTGTTGCAGAAGATCATCACCCGCTTGTAGCCCTCGCTAATGATGATCTGTGCGGCGTCGGCCAGCTTGTCACGGCCGGTAGTCAGCAGCTTGTACTGTGCAATTTTGGGGCTGGAATCCTCCACCGGCTGCACGCTGACCTCGGCGGCGTTGTGCTGGTACAGCCAGCCGATGTCCAGCACTTCGCGGCTGATGGTGGCCGAGAACATCGAAAGGCTCTTGCGGTTCTTCATCGTGTCGATGATCTGCCGCACGTCCTTGTAAAAGCCCATGTTCAGCATTTCGTCGGCCTCGTCCAGCACAATGGTCTCGACGTGCGAAATGTCGATCGCGTGATGGCGGTAATGGTCCATCAGGCGGCCGGGGGTGGCAACTACGATCTGGCAGCCTGCTTTCAGCTGGCGCTGCTGCTTGTCCAGTCCGGCACCGCCGTAGACGCAGACAATTTTGATGTTGGGCAAAAACTGCGCCAGATTTTGCAGATCCTGCGCGATCTGCTGTGCCAGCTCACGCGTCGGGCTTAAAATGACGGCCTGGGGCTTCAGGCTGGCGGGGTCCACCTTGGACAAAATGGGGATGCCGAACGCCACCGTTTTGCCGGTGCCGGTGGGCGCTTTGGCGATCATATCATGGCCGTCCAGCATCAGCGGGATAGCTTTCTCCTGGATCTCGGTCATTTCGGTAAAGCCCATGGACTGCGTGGCTTGCAGGATCTCGGGCGCAACGCGGGTAAGTTCCGTAAACTGCATGTTTTGTACTGCCTTTCGTCTGTTTTACACTTGGCTTTTATTATAACAGGGTTTGCAAGGCGCCGCAAGATGGGAAAACACAAAAAGGCCCCCTCTGCGAGGGGGCTCAGACTATCGAAAAAGTGCTCTGTAGGGGCGCACAGTGTGCGCCCGTGCTCATTTCCTACATGAGTAGCCTTTCCGGAAATGCGTTGCCACGTCAAGTTTTCGGGCGAACAATGTTCGCCCCTACAGTCTCTACGACGGGGGAAATGGTTTTTTGACAAACTGGGCCCCCTCTGCGAGGGGGCTCCCGCGAAGCGGGTGGGGGAGAGAGCCTGCGAGGCATCCGAAACTTCAGCCCGTGGCAAGCTTCTCTCCCTCAGTCTGCGCTTCGCTAACAGCGCTCCCCCTCTGGCGCTTCGCGCCACCTCCCCCGTATCGGGGGAGTCTGTCTCGCAGAAGGAGCCTTATAAATCCTTACTTATTCTTACTCCCGCGCCGGGCGCTCTTGCCAGCGGTCTTTTTGTTGGTCTGGGTACGGGTAGTCTTGGCGGCAGCCTTTTGGGGTGCGGTGCGGGCCGCCTTGGGCGGCTCGGCAGTGCGTTCCAACAGGCGGTCCGGCACAGGGTCGATCTTCCACAGCTGGTTCTCGCCAAAAACGTCCTGCCAGATCTGGGCCTGGGTGCCGTTTTCCACGCGCATGCCCACCAGGTCAATGACCTTGTCGGCCAGTACGTTGCGCAGCTTTACCTTGCCGCCGCCAGCGTCTACGATCTGCCAGCGCTGCCCGGCACCCGAGGTGGCGGACCACTGGTGCACCCAGGTGCCGTTCTCAACGCCCGAAAGCGCCAGGTCCATGACCTTGCCGGTAAAGCGGTTTTTGATGCGGTATTCATGCTCCCCGGCTTCGACAAAAAACCATTGCTGCCAGGGCTGGCCCTCGTAACTCCACAGGCGCACCGAAGCGCCGTTCTCGGTGTTGAAATCAGCCACCTCCAGCACGCGGCCGTTGGCGGCGGCGATGGTATAGCAGGCATCCGGGCGGATGACAGTCTGGGCGGATTTCTTCATGGGGATTCCTCCTTCGCAAGCTGCGGCTGCAGCTTCTTTTCCCCATTATAGCATGATTGCGGCGCGCGGTTTAGCTAAACTTTCGCCGCTTGTTTTGTAAAAACTGCTGGTTTATGCAAAAGATGTTCAAAATTTTAACAGGTTTTGCCCTGCGGGACTTGCATTTTTTGCACAGGTATCTTATTATAGTAGATAGTTCGCATACGTTACAGCGCACAGTAAGCGCTTGCACAACCCCCAGGGAGGGAACAGCACATGAGGATTGCCTTGATCGCCCACGATTCCCGCAAGGAATTGATGGCGCAGTTCTGTACCGCATATGTCCGCATTTTGTCGGAAAACGAGTTGGTAGCCACCGGCGTTACCGGCAAGATCGTCCGCGACGCAACCGGCCTGCCGGTGCGCTGCCTGTATCCGGGCGGGCGCGGCGGCTCTGAGCAGATCGCCGCTATGATCGGCTGCGGCGAAGTGGATATGCTGCTGTTTTTCCGCGACCCAGTGGGTGCCAAACCCGGCGAGCCCAACGATGTGACCCTGCTGCGCCTGTGCGACATGCACACCATCCCGGTGGCGACCAACATTGCCACCGCCGAAGTGCTGATCCACGGCCTGGAGCGCGGCGACCTGGCCTGGATCGAGCTCCAGCGCGGCCGCAAATAAAGCAAATAAACAGTAAGCCCCCGGCACGTTTGCCGGGGGCTTTTTGCTGTATGCGTGAATTATTGGTAAACAATTGCCTTTTTAACGCGGGCAGCGGCGTCGGGACCGGCCAGCTCGCGCGCGATGGCCAGGGCAAACGGGATGGCCGCACCCAGGGCTTCCCCGGTGATGATGTTGCCGTCGATGGTCAGCGGCAGGCCGGTGTAAGCGGCCCCGGCGGCGGTCAGGTCGGCGTCCATGCCGGGATAGACGGTGGCTTTTTTGCCTTGCAGCACGCCGAACGCGGCCAGCGCGGTGGGCGCGGCGCAGATGGCACAGACCTTTTTGCCTGCGGCGGCAAAATCGGTGCAGACCTTGCGCACGGTGGCGTCGGCTTTCAGGTTGGGCACGCCGGGGATGCCGCCCGGCAGGATGCAGGCATCGAACTGGGTGTAGTCCAGCTCTTCGGCCAGGGCGTCAGCCACGATGTTGACCTGGCGCGCACTTTGCACAACGCGCGCGCCGCCCACAGCCGCGATGGTCACATCGACCCCCGCGCGGCGCAGGATATCGACGCAAAGCAGCCCCTCGCATTCCTCCAACCCCGGGGCAAAAAAGATGACAGCCTTTGACATAGAGAGTACCTCCTGTTTGGTGTTATTTTATAGTGTCATAAAAACAGAAAAGAAAATGCAGAGGGCGGCGTCCCCAGGCATCTCGCAGGGCTGCCCGTTACCGCTCGTTCCACCCAAACAAAAACTTAAAGCATTTGCCCAACTGCTTGCGCCAGTCGGCTTCGCAGTGCTTGCCGTTCAGCTGTAAATAAGGGTAGACCTCGGCACCCTTTTCGCTCAGGCCCCGGGTCACGGTCAGGGCGTTGGCAGTGTACTGGGCCAGCTGGTGCTTGCCTTTGCCCTCTTTTTCGCCCCAGCTGAGGTACACCCGCGTGCCGGGGGCCAGCTTGGCCTTTTTCAGCTCGGCTTTGACCTGCGGCAAGCAGATGCGCACCGAGGGCGACAGGCAGGCCGCCTTGCTGAATACCGTATTATACGCGGTGATCGCGTACAGGCTCATCAGCCCGCCCATACTCGAGCCGCCGATGGCCGTGTTTTCGCGGTCGGGCAGGGTGGGGTATTGGGCGTCGATGGCGGGCTTCAACTCGTTCACCAGCCAGTCCATGTACTGCTTGCCGGTGCCGTGGATGCCGTCAAACCAGTCGCTTTCGTAGGGGCAGTATTCCTCCAAACGCTTGTTGCCCTCGTGGTTGCACTCGGGCGCAACGACAATGGCGTTGGGGTGGCCGTTCAGATATTCTTTCAGTCCCCAGCAGGTGCCGTAGGTGGCTGTGGAATCAAAAAACAGGTTGTGGCCGTCAAACATGTAAATGACCGGGTAGCGTTTGCCGCTGGTCTGCCAGTCGTCGGGCAGATAAATAAATGTGTTGCGGTCCAGATCATACGGCGTGATGTGGACGGTAAAAGTCTCAACCATGATGGGAGCCCTCCCGCAAATTAGTATAATATGAATTGTATCTCATTTTCCCGCTGTTTTCAATGATTGTCGACCATTTTTCCGTTTTAGGTTGCAATTAAGCGGCGGCTGTATTATAATTACCTTGACTATTGTGCAAAAATTTAACAAATGGAAAGAGGAAAGTAGTTATGGAGGCAGTAAGTTCGTTTTTCAAACGTAAGGACGTCGTCATTTCGGCGCATCGTTACGGCATCGACGCGATGGGCGCGATGTCGCAGGGCCTGTTTGCCAGCCTGCTGATCGGCACCATCATCAAGACGCTGGGCCAGCAGCTTGGCCTGGCATTTCTGGTCACGGCGGGCGGTTACGCAGCGGCAGTCGCAGGCCCGGCAATGGCCGCATCCATCGGTTACGCGTTGCACGCACCGCAGCTGGTGCTGTTCAGCCTGATTGCCGTCGGCGGCGCAGCCAATGAACTGGGCGGCGCAGGCGGCCCGCTGGCCGTCTACCTCATCGCCATCATTGCGGCCGAGGTCGGCAAGCTCGTCAGCAAAGAGACCAAGGTCGACATCCTCGTCACCCCGGCGGTCACGATTCTGGTCGGCGTCAGCCTGAGCGCCCTGTGCGCCCCGTCCATCGGCGCTGTCGCCAGTGCGGTGGGCAACATCATCATGTGGGCGACCGAACTGCAGCCGCTGCTGATGGGCATTGTCGTTTCCGTGCTGGTCGGCGTGGCGCTGACGCTGCCTATCTCCAGCGCGGCCATCTGCGCGGCCCTGGGCCTGACCGGTCTGGCAGGCGGTGCTGCTGTGGCAGGCTGCTGTGCCCAGATGATCGGCTTCGCCTTTATGAGCTACCGTGAAAACGGCGTCGGCGGCCTGGTCAGCCAGGGCCTGGGCACCAGCATGCTGCAAATGCCCAACATCCTGCGCAACCCGCGCACCTGGATCCCCCCGACGCTGGCCGCAGCCATCACCGGCCCCATCGCCACCTGCGTGTTCCACCTGGAAATGAACGGCCCGGCGGTGTCCAGCGGCATGGGCACCTGCGGCCTGGTGGGCCAGATCGGCGTCTACACCGGCTGGATCGAAGCCGGCAAGGCTGTTACAGCCTTTGACTGGGTAGGCCTGGTGCTGATCTGCTTTGTGCTGCCCGCCGTGCTGAGCGTTATTTTCTGCGAAGTTCTGCGCAAGTGGGGCTGGATCAAAGACGGCGACCTGAAACTGGACTGATTACGATAAACCCAAAAGAGGGAGCGCTTCGGCGCTCTCTCTTTTCCTTCTTTGAGGTTTGCACAAAACCAATAAAAATGACGTTGACTTCTATGCGTGCCGCGTGTTATAGTATAAAAAGGAAATTTTTCAAAGGGATATCCCTTTGTTATGGGAAGCTAAGCTTCCCATAATGAGCTTTATCTCGCCACGGATGGAGGATGTTAAAATGAAAACAAAATCCCTGCTGGCAGTGTTGGCTGCGGCGGCTATGCTGTGTACAGCCGCCCTGCCTGCCTATGCCGATGACGATACCCCGCCCGCCGCACCTGCTGCGGTGGAAGAGCAGGTATCGGAAACCCTCCCTACTGCCGGTCAGCAAACCGGAGACGGTAACATCGAGCAGCAGAACCACGTAACCACGCTGGAAGCTCCGCAGAATGGGGAAGGAGCAGGTGTACCGGTGGTGCAAAATGTTTACGGCGTGAGCATCGGCGGCAGCGACTTTAGTGTGCAGAACGGCGAGCGTCTCTACTTGCTTGTACAGAATGGTACAGTGCAGATGGGCTCCCAGACAAACTATAATGTAGAGGTCGTGGGAGAGAAAAATTGTGCCCATGTGACTTTGAATGGCGTATCTTTTACGGATACCGGTGTTCAGGGATACTCGACCATTTCTTCTAATCAAAATTTGCATGTTACGCTGCATGGGGAAAATACCGGCTATGGCACGGTATTCAGTTGGGACAGCCTGACGATTGATGGTGACGGTAGCCTTTCCGTTACCATAATGCGGAACACCAACTGGCATGCGGGCTTTGCGGGTAAAACCGGCCTTGCGATTGAGGGCGACGTCAAACTGCACTTTAACAACCAGGACGCAAGTGCATCCGCAAGCGGACTGCACTCTGAGTCCAGCGTGAAGATAGGCGGCAACGCAAACATTACCCTGGAAGGCAACCTTGAAAACGGTATTTACGCCCCGCATGTTCCTGCGCAGATGGATGGCGGTACGGTCGAAATCAACGGTGCAAAAACAGGTATCGGCGGCGGTATTTGCTCCGGTACATTTTCTATGAATGCGGGTAGGTTGACCATAAAAAATACGCGCGGAAATGGCATTTATACCGACAACGACACCGTACTCAACGGCGGTGTTGTGGCCATTAGCAATACAGATCACTTCAAACCGGACGATTCAAGAGGAAAAGGCATCAGCGCAGGCAGCGGCAAGGTGATGATCCAGAATGGCGCTACCTTGATCTGTGATGATGCAGAGTGCAATGACGTGTTTGGCGCGAATGGGATTGTGGTCGACGGTGCCACGCTCAACCTGACCAATGGTGAGCAGGGCCTGGTCGTATACAAGGGCGATATCACTGTGAAAAACAGCAATGTTACCGTTGAAAACCACAGAGGCAACGGTTTGTCGATTTATGAAGGCAATATCAAAATCGAAGGAACCGATGGCGAAGTGAAGATAAGCAAAACCGGCGCAGAAGGCATACGCACGGAAAAGGGCAATATTGAATTGAACGGCAATGTGTCGGTTATTGATGCGGGTCGCGTTCCAACAAACTTCCCCGGCGGGTATGATGCAATCGTCACCGGTACTCAGGGTAATGTTACAGTAACCGGGGGCAAGGTTCGTATCGTCAACGCCAGCGGCAACGGCATGGAAGGCGGAGCCAGCAACAACGGCGTCGGCAATGTTTCCATTGAAAACGGCGAAGTAAAGATCGAATCTTACGGCAGTGCATTGGCGGCTGTCAATGGTACGGTTTCTATCAGCGGTGCATCCAAGGTGGAGGGTACCAGTGGTGCCAGCGGCATCTTCAGCATGAACGGCATCAAAGTTGCCGGTAATGATTGCGAGATCACACTGACGGGTGAGACAAAGGCAGTGAGCCGCGCTGTAGAATTTGAAAACGCCGACGAACTTGTCAAGCTGGGCGGTGCGGATGCGGCTTCGGCCCAGGAAGTTGCGCCCGATGCGATGCCCGACTGCAAGTATCTGCACATTTATAAGGGAAAAGCCCGCCCGACGCAAAGTGTTACTATCAGCACCAAAAACTGGACCGAGGGCGGCAGCACCAGCCTGCCTACGGCTACAGATGAAAACGGAAATGTGCTGAAAGCCAAGGTCTACTACAAGGTCAAGGGCGCGGACGACGCCACCTACACCGAGATTGTGCCCACCGCCGCAGGCGACTACGAGACCAAGCTGGTCGTGCTGGCGGACGGTGAATACAGCACAGCGGTCTACTACGGTGCGTTCAGCATTATGGCAAAAACTGCCCAGTCTGCCACACCTTCCAACAGTGGCAGCACGACCACGGTAACAGCTACCGCCACAGCCCAGCCGACAGCGGCCCCCCGCACTGCGGCCAAGCCCCAAAGCGCACCCGCCGCAGTTACAGCGACGATCCCGCAGACCTCCGACGCATTCCCCTATGCCGGTCTGGCTGCGCTGATGGGCACTGCTGCTCTTGGCATGGCAGGTGTCACCGTACTGCGCAAAAAGCGTCAATAAGCCCTTTGCATCCCGCCCCCGGCCCTGCGCCGGGGGCTTTTCTGTTCCCTAGCGGATTGCATGGCACGGCGGGCTATGCTATAATACATTTATCTATGAGAATTGACCCGGCAAGGGGAGGAACGATATGAAAAAGCAAAACCCGGCGATCCGCCGTCTGGCGCTGGCCGTGCTGTATCTGGCCGTGTTTGCGGCGGCGGTCATGTATCTGCGTGTGACCATCAGCGTACCGGCCGAGGGCGACGATAAGCTGACCCTGAACGGCTGGCTGTACGATATGGGCCGCATGTCCTTTTGGCAGTACGCTGCGCAGGACTTGCAGGCGCGGCTGCGATTCTTTCTGTTAAAAGAAGCGCGATTCTTCCCGTTCCACTATCCCAATGCGGTGGCGCTGCTGTTTTACCGCACGCTGGCCAGCTACCGGCTGTACATTATCGCGGTGACGGGCGCGGCGGCGCTGCTGGTCAGCCGCGTGGCGGCGCGCCTTTCCCGCAGCAATGCTGTGGCACTGGGTGCGTTTGGCCTGGCGCTGGCTGCAGCTCCCATTTTTAACGAGGGTATGTACAGCTACTACGCCGTGCCCCAGCGCACGCTGTTCTGGGCGGCGGCCAGCTGGCTGTGTCTGTTCCGCCTGCACGATACCCGCCGCCGTGCCTGGGGCGTGGCTGCTGCCGTGCTGGCGTTTGTCTCCTGTGGCACCTACGAGACTGGTTACGTCTACGCTCTGCTGGCGCTGCTTTTGTGGGTGGTGTACACCCGCAGCGTGCGCGGCGGGCTGCACGCTGCGGCCCCGGTGCTGGGCGGCATGGCGGCGGCGTTCTGCTTCCACTTTGCCAGCGGTCGCAACGGCGGCACCGGCAACGAGCTTTCGCTGGATATCCCCAACGTGGCCCGCGTGACCGTGCAGCAGATGGCCGCGTCCATCCCGTTCCTGGGCCCTTGGCTGCAAGGGCAGGACTGCGGTGCCATCAGCAAGGGCGATATGCTCTGGCCGTTTGTGCTGGGGCTGCTGGCAGTGGCTGCGCTGCTGTTTGCCGCACCGCGGGAAAAGGTCAGCGGCAAGGCTCTGGGCGGTCTGGCCCTGCTGGGCCTGGGCCTGTGGGGCGCCCCGGCGGCCCTGCTGGCGCTGTCGGCACGCTACCAGCAGCCCGAGGCCATCACCTGGAAGTGGGGCTATATCCCCGCCGCGGCCAGCTCGATCGGCCTGGGCCTGCTGCTGGCGGCAGGCGTGGCGGCGCTGGCAAAACTGTGCTGCCGCCTGCCGAAAATCCCCTCTGTGGTGCTGCGCGCCGTGCTGGCGCTGGTGCTGGCGGCGGGCATTGCAGCCAATGGCGCGTTTACCCGCGGCTGCCTGCGCACCCATCACGCCGAAAACCTGAAAGGCTACAACTTCTTTGCCGATACCATCCGCGCGGGCCTGGCCGACGAGGTCACGTCCGGCGACCTGATCCTATGCAATGAGAACGTCTGGGACACCAACACCCAGGCCGAGACGAATTTCTTCTGCCGCTTTGCCGGGCGGGAGCTGCACGCCCAGATGCCGGGCATCGCGCTGCCGGACGGCCACGGCACGCTGTACGCCTACCAGACCTACCGCAACTACGGCGGCTATGACCTGGCCTGGTGCGGCCGCCTGACCGACGACACCGGCGAGGTGATGGACGGCATGCACGTTTACGTACAGGGCGCGCTGGTGCCGGACAATGCGGTCATCAAGTACAAAGTGCGTCTGCCTGACGGTACCGAGGAGCCGCGCCAGATCTGCCTGCTGGACTGCGACCGCACCCCCCGCAACGAAAAAGGCGAGTACATCGCCACCGTAGAGGACACCTCGATCCTGAACGCCAAGGTCATGATCTGGGATGGCTGAGGAGGTCCCTTTCTATGAAAAAACTGCGTGAACTGCTGCGCGCCAACCGCTGGTTGGCGGCGGTGCTGCTGCTGGAAGCAGCTGTGCTGGCTTCGTTGGCGGCATCGCTTTTCGGTGCACCGTACAAATTACAGCTGAGCCCGGCAGATTTTGTCAACGAATACCCGCAGATCGCCGCCGTGAACGACGACGGCACGGCGCTGCAAATTTGGAACAACAGCGCGGATTTCGTCCCGCCAGAGGATAAGGCGATGACCTTTTCCACAACGGGCAGTTCGGTGCGCTCTGGCGCGTACGAGGTAACGGTACAGTATTTCTCCTGCCAGACGCCCGATACGCCGACCTTTAACGCGCTGCACAGTGCGGGTTCGTTGTCCTTTGCCAGCGCGGGCAACCCCTCGGCGATCCATGCCGACGCGGTGATCCTGGATGACTGCCACCGCACTGTGACCACCCGCCTGTGGGTGGGATACGGCGCTAAAATGCGCGACCTGACCGCGACCCTGACCTACGGCGAGGGTCAGCTGTATCTGTACGGCATCACCCTGACCGAGCAGCCGATCTATCGCGCTGCCCGTCTGGTCGGCTTTGTGCTGCTGGCGGCGCTGCTGGATCTGGCGCTGCTGCTGTTGTTTGCCCGTGGGGACGAAAACGCCCCGGCTCGCCGCCGCAGGTATGCGGTGCCGCTGGTGCTGGCGGGCATTGCCTTGTTGGCCAGCCTGCCGCTGTTCAGCAACTATCTGTACTTCGGGCATGACCTCGACTACCACTTGCAGCGCATCACGGCCATGGCGGCCGAGCTGTCCTACGGGCAGTTCCCGGTGCGCCTGACCACCGACAGCCTGAACGGTTACGGCTATGCCAATCCGCTGTGCTACTGCGAGTTGTTTTTGACGCTGCCTGCACTTTTGTACAACGCCTGGCTACCGCTGCGCACCTGCTACCAGGTTTATATCTTTGCGGTGACGCTGGCCACCGCTGCCATCGCCTACTACAGCTTTGGCACCATCACGGCCAGCCGCAAGCTGGGCCTGCTGGGGGCCGGGCTGTACACGCTGTCCTGCTACCGGATGGTCTGCATCTACGTCCGCGCTGCGGTGGGAGAGTACACGGCGATTGCCTTTTTGCCGCTGATCCTGGCAGGGCTGTATAACATTTACACCACAGAAAAGCCCCGCTTTGCCCAGTGGGCACCCATGGCGTTTGGCATGGCGGCGCTGGTGCAGTGCCACCTGCTCAGCTGTGAGCTGATCGCGCTGCTGTTGGTCGTTTTCTGCCTGCTGCGTCTGCGCGAAACGCTGCGCCCCGCCCGCCTGCTGGCGTGGCTC
>ERZ827117.1836-NODE-1836-length-13996-cov-3.499103_pt1 | contig 13996 bp, 10 predicted proteins | sample MGYA00519920_ERZ827117 | MGnify/ENA primary metagenome ERZ827117 (study PRJEB31778, sample SAMEA3449260) | human gut metagenome | biome: human gut; feature: human-associated habitat; material: faeces | place: United Kingdom | collected 2010/2012 ...
TGGAGGAGGGCATCCACACCCCCATCATTGCCTACGAATACCTGAACAAGTTCTATGTGCAGGAGGGCAACAAGCGCGTCAGCGTACTGAAATACTTCGAGGCTGGCAGCGTGGTCGGCAATGTCACCCGCGTGGTGCCAAAATATAACGATACACCGGAAGTCCGCATCTACTATGAGTTCATGCACTACTATCCGCTCATCCAGACCTATCTGCTGACCTTTACCAAACCCGGCAGCTACGGCCGCCTGCAAAAAGCCATGGGCAAAGCCCCGGACGAGCCCTGGACCGACGACGACCGCGCCGCGATGCTGTCGCTGTACAACTGGGTCGAGAAAGCGTACAACGCCCTGGGCGGCGACAAGCTGCGCGCCACGGTGGGCGATGTGCTGCTGCTTTTGCTGCGGCTCTACTCGCTGGACGATCTGAGCAAGGCCAGCCCCAACGAATTGCAGCAAAAGATCGACGCGCTGTGGGATGACGTGCTGGCACTGCAAAACGATGATCCCGTCACCGTCAGCGAAAAGCCCGCCGCCCCGGCGCAGGCCAATTTGCTGGAGCGCATCCTGCCCATCCGCCCGGCAGCGCCCACCCGTTTAAAGGTAGCCTTTATCCATGAGCGCACGCCCGAGACCAGCGCCTGGACCAGCCAACACGAGTTTGGCCGCACCCAGCTGGACAACGTGTTTGCGGGCAAGGTCACGACCTTTGCCTATTTCAACGCTGTGCCGGGCAAAAATGCCGACCTGTTAATTGAGACTGCTATCTCCAACGGCGCAGATATCGTGTTCACCACCAGCCCCAAGCTGGTGGGGGCCAGCCTGCGCTCGGCGGTCAAGCATCCGTCGGTGCGCATCCTCAACTGCTCGATGGAGATGCCCTACGCCAGCATCCGCACCTACTACACCCGCGTGTACGAGGCCAAGTTCATCACCGGCGCGATCGCCGGGGCGATGGCCGGCACCGACCGCATCGGCTATGTGGCCGATTCCCCCAGCTTCGGCGTGCCCGCCAACATCAACGCCTTTGCGTTGGGTGCGCGCATGGTCAACCCGCGCGCCCGCATTGAGCTGCGCTGGACCTGCCTGCCCGACCAGGAGGACCCGCTCGCCGTCTTTACCCGCAAGGGCATCACGGTCGTATCGGGGCGCGATGCCCCCGTGCCGGGCCGCCCCCAGCGGGAGTTCGGCACCTTTCTCATCCGCCCGGGCGGGGTGCTGCAGGATCTGGCAACCCCGTTCTGGCACTGGGGCCAGTTCTACGAAAACGTCGTGCGCAGCGTGCTGGACGGCGGCTGGGTGCGCGATAAATCCGGCACCGACGGCCGCGCCGTCAACTACTGGTGGGGCATGAGCAGCGGCGTCATGGACGTGCTGCTCAGCCGTGAGCTGCCCTCGGACGTTGCACATCTCGCGCATATTCTGCGTGCAGGCGTCACCTCCGGCATGATCGACCCGTTTGCCTGCCGCATTACCGACCAGAGCGGCGCGGTGCGCAACAGCGGCCGCCACGGGCTGGAGGTGGAGCAGATCGTCCATATGGACTACCTGTGCGATGCCGTTGACGGCACCATCCCCGAGTATGACGACCTGGCCGAGCAGGCGCGCCCCATGTACCGCATGCAGGGCATCCACCGCGACCAGCTGCCTGCCGAGAAGGAGGCCACGCTATGAAGCTGCTGTGCATTGCCGATGAGGAGTGCAAGGCGCTTTGGGACTACTACACGCCGGATAAGATCGAGGGCGTAGACCTCATCATTGCCTGCGGCGATCTGAACCGCTATTATCTGGAGTATCTTACCACGATGGTTCCCGTGCCGGTCTTGTATGTACACGGCAACCACGATGAAAGCTACGACCAACACCCGCCCGAGGGTGCCATCTGCCTGGACGACGATCTGTATGTCTACCGCGGGCTGCGCATTGTCGGGCTGGGCGGGTCCTGCCGTTACCGCACGGGCGCCTGGCAGTTTACCGAGGCCGAAATGCGCAAGCGCATCAACCGCCTGCGCGGCAAGATCGACCGCCACGGCGGGTTTGACGTGCTTGTCACCCACGCGCCGATGCACGGCTACGGTGACTTGAACGACCTGCCGCACCGTGGGTTCACGGTTTTTCATGAGCTGCTGGACCGCTACCACCCCCAGCTGATGCTGCACGGGCACATCCATTTAGCCTACGGCTGTGCTATCCCGCGCGAGCATCAGTATGGCCCCACCCGGATCGTCAACTGCTACGAGCGCGTCATGCTTGACGCCGAGCCTGTAGTAAAAGAACACACCGGGCATCACTTTCTGGCCCGCCTGTTGCAGCGGACGTAAGGGCCACTATATTTGTAAGGAGAACCACCCATGACTAAAATTGCCGTATTCGGCGCAGGCACCTGGGGCATTGCGCTGGCCCGCCTGCTGGCGGTCAACGGCCGCGATGTGACCGTTTGGAGCGCCATCCCTGCCGAGCTGAAATCGCTCAGCACCACCCGCCGCCACCCCAACCTGCCGGGTATGGAGCTGCCCTCCGCCATGCACTACACCGCCGATATCGCCGAGGCCTGCACGGGCCGCGATATCCTGCTGTTCGCCGTGCCGTCCCCGTTTGTGCGTTCCACCGCCAAAAAGGCGGCTAAGTACATCCCCGACGGCCAGCTGATCGTCGATGTGGCCAAGGGCGTAGAGGATAAGACGCTGATGACGATGAGCGAGATCATCGAGGACGAGCTGGCCAAGGCAAAGCGCACCGCCCGCGTGGTGGCGCTCTCCGGCCCCACCCATGCCGAGGAGGTTGCCCGCGATATGCCGACTTTAATTGTCGCCGCCAGCGAGGATGAAGCTGCCGCCAAGGCCGTGCAGAAAGCCTTCAACGCGCCCAGCTTCCGCGTTTACACCAACACCGACCGCCGCGGCACCGAGCTGGGCGGCGCGGTCAAGAACGTCATTGCGCTGGCCGTCGGCATCGCACTGGGCCTGGGCTACGGCGATAATGCCAAGGCCGCGCTTATCACCCGCGGCAACGCCGAGCTGACCCGTCTGGGTATCGCCATGGGCTGCAAGCCTGAAACCTTCGCGGGTCTGTCCGGCATGGGCGATTTGATCGTGACCTGCACCAGCATGCACAGCCGCAACCTGCACGCCGGTATGCTGCTGGGCCGCGGCAAGACAGCCGAGGAAGCCAAGGCTGAGGTCGGCCAGGTGGTCGAGGGCATCAACGCCCTGCCTGCCGCCTGCCGCCTTGCCAAAAAGTACAAGGTGGAAATGCCCATCGTGCAAAGCGTGGACGCGATCCTGAGCGGCAAGCTCGAAGCCCGCAACGCCCTTGCGGCCCTGATGGGACGGGACCTGAAGCATGAATAAACACATCAAAGCAGCCTTTTTTGACATTGACGGCACGCTGCTGCTGTTCGACAACCACGGCATGCCGGATTCCACCGTGCAGGCACTGCACGTCTTGCAGGAAAGCGGCGTGAAAATTTTCATCGCCACGGGCCGTCCGCCGGTGCACCTGCCGCATCTGCCCGCTTTGCAAAAGGTGAACTGGGACGGCTTTGTCACGATGAACGGCCAGTATTGCTTTTTGGCCGACGGTGAGCAGATCTACAGCAAGGCCATCGACCCCGCCTCCCTGCGCACGCTGCTGCCCTATATTAAAAAAGAGCAGCTTTCCATCGGCTTTGTAGAAAAGGACGCCTGCTATTTCAATCTGATCGACGCGCGCAGTGCCGATTTTGCCAAGGAGCTGGGGCAGGGGACGGCGGACATTGCTGCCCGCATTGAGCAAAACCCCATTTACCAGCTCAGCGCCTTTCTGCCCGATGACTATGAGGAAGAATTCCTCCGCCGCTGCCCCGGCTGCCTGGCCGTGCGGTGGAGCCCCGATTTTGCCGATATCCTGCCCGCGGGCGGCGGCAAGCCCAACGGCCTGGCCGAGATGCTGAAGCATTTTGGCTGGACCAAGGACGAAGCCATTGCCTTTGGAGACGGCGGCAATGATGTGGCCATGCTGCAATATGCCGGGCTGGGTGTCGCCATGGGCAATGCCTGCGATGCCGCCAAGGCTGCTGCCGACTATGTGACCGCCGATATTGATAAGGACGGTATCGCCAAGGCCCTGCAGCACTTTGGCCTGCTGTAAACTGCATAGCGTATTTTCCCCCTGCGTATACTGGACGCAGGGGGATTTTGTATGACTGCTGCTTTTTGGGACCCTGCCGCCCTGCGCGCCCGCCTGCGGGAGAAGCCCAGTCCGGATGTGCCGTTTCTGGTCATTCTGCTGGCGCTGCTGTGCTATGGGCTGATCATGCTGTTTTCGGCCGGGTACGCCGTGGCGCTCTATCGCCGGGGCGACGCCTACACCTACATCCGCCCGCAGCTGTTGTTTGCGGCACTGGGCGTGGCGGCCATGTATGCGGCCAGCCTGGTAGACTACCACATCTGGCACAAGCTGGCGTGGCCCATTATGGGGCTTTCGCTCATTTTGCTTGTTATCGTGTTGTTTATGCCGGAGTACAACGGCTGCAAACGGTGGATCGTGCTGCCCGGGCTTGGCACCCTGCAGCCCAGCGAGATCGCCAAATTCGCTGTTGTGCTGCTATTTTCCCACATCATCTCGCTCAACCACGACCGCATGCACAGCTTTGCCGGCGGCGTGCTGCCGTTCGGGCTGATCCTGGGCGTGGTCACGGTGCTGATGCTGCTGGAACCGCATCTTTCCGGCACACTGCTGATTTTGTCGATCGGCGCGGTGCTCATGTTCGTGGGCGGCACCGGGCTGCAATGGTTTGGCCTGGCCGGGGGGTTGGGCATCGGGGCCATCGCGGCGGCGGTGCTCGCCCTGCCCGAGCTGGTGCCCTACGCCACCGACCGCCTTGCTTCCTGGCGGGACCCTTTCGCGGACCCGCTTGGCGAAGGGCACCAGACCATCCAGAGCCTGTACGCCATCGCGTCCGGCGGGCTGGCCGGGCTGGGGCTTGGCAACAGCCGACAGAAATACCTCTATGTGCCCGAACCGCAGAACGATTTTATTTTCTCGATCTTATGTGAAGAATTGGGCTTTCTCGGGGCCGCTCTTGCCGTGTCGCTGTTCCTGGCGCTGCTTTTGCGCGGCATGTCCATCGCCATCCGCGCGCGGGATAAGTTCGGCGCACTGCTGGCCGTCGGATTTGTAGTGCAGGTCGTGCTGCAAGCCATTTTAAACATTGCGGTCGTCACCAACACCATCCCCAACACCGGCATCAGCCTGCCGTTTTTTTCCTCCGGCGGCACCAGCTTGCTGATGCTTCTGGGCGAAATGGGCATCGTCCTCTCCGTTTCCCGCCAAACCGACGCCGTCTAGCGGGAAAATTCAAATGGATTTCACAGTCTTACGGTTGAAACAGGGGGCTTTTTGCCGTATAATAGGAAAGCAAATTTAAATGGGGAGGTGTGCCGTGAGCACGCAAAAACAAAAACGTCCCTTTGCCCTGCGGGCGCTGGCCGCCTTTGCCGGTACGCTGGCCGTACTGTTTGTGCTGCTGCTGGCAGCCTACGCCCTGCCGGGGGAGCGGGTGCGGCAAAACGTTTACGATTCCGCCCTGACCATCCAAAGCGAAGGGCTGTACCCGGAATATTTTGGCTTCAAGCTTTTCCAGATGGACAACTACACCGACACGCTGATGCTGTTTGAGGCCGCCAGCGCCGACGAACTGCCCCCCTTGCAGGCGATGATGACCAACACCGCCTACAATGTGGACAACTTTGAAACGCTGGCCGACGACCTTGCCTGGTACATTGAAAAGGACTGGGCCACGGGTGCCCAGCGCACCGACGCCCCCGCGCTGGAGCCCTTCTCCTATGCGCGGTACTGGCACGGCTACTTACTTTGGCTGCGGCCCTTGCTGCTGGTCACGTCGTACACCGGCGTACGTATGGTACAGTACATTGCGCTGTTTGCGCTGTTGGCCGTGGTGCTGGTGCAGCTGCGCCGCCGCTGCGGGCTGCGGGCCGCCGTGTGGTTTGCCGTCAGCCAGCTGGCCGTCAGCGTCTGGTTTGTGCCGCATCAGGTGCAGTATTTTACCTGCTTTTTCATTGCCTACGCGGGCTGCGCCTGGGTGCTGGCCAGGCCCCGCCGCAGCGATGTGCTCTGCCTGGGGCTGCTGGTGCTGGGCACCGCAACGGCGTTTTGCGACCTGCTGGTCACGCCTATCTTGACACTTGGCCTGCCGCTGGCCTGCTGGCTGCTGGAACCTCAGCAGCGGCTGCGCGGCGGCGTACCGCAGTGCGCCCTGGCCGTGGGCGGCAGCCTGTGCTGGGGCACCGGTTACGCTTTGTGCTGGGCCAGCAAATGGGTACTGGCCGGTGCCGTCACCGGCCAAAACGTGCTGGCCGACGCCTTGCACCAGGCCGAAGTACGTACCACCGCCGATACTTGGCATGGCATGGAGTTGACATGGCGTAATATTTTCGTATTTTTATACGATACGTTAAACTCCCGCCATCTTTTCTGGCCTGCACTTGTGGTGCTGGCCGCCTTGATCGCCCTGTTTATCCTCTCCGTCCGCAGCAAAGCCGCGCTGGTACGGGCGCTGCCGCTGGCGCTTACCGCCTGCATGGCGCCCGCCTGGTTCGTGCTGCTGCGCACCCACAGCATCCAGCACGGCTGGTTTACCTGGCGCGCCCTGGGCCTGACGCTCTTTGCCGGGCTGGCCTTTTTGTATTACGCATGTGATCTTCGCGCCGCACGGCGGCGTTTGAAAAAGGGAAGTATATGAACGTGACTGAAACCGAAAACAAAACCGAAACCACCACCAAAAAGAAGTTTCCCCTCTGGGGCAAGGTGCTGCTGATCGTCGCCGTTGTGCTGGCGGTGCTGGCCGGGCTGGCGACGCTCTACGTCAACGGCAAGCTCGACCTGCTGCACTACAACGACGGCAGCGTTGACTCGATGGGCAGCATCGACGCCGAGGAGGACCAGGATCTGGACAGCACCGGCCTTGTACATAGCAGCGACGAAATGGTCATGCCCGAGGGCAGCCCCTTTGCCGATGACAATGTGCTGAACATCCTGCTTATCGGCACCGACGAGCGCACCGAGGCCGTCAACGACGCCGACGCGTTCACCCACCTGAACCAGCTCGACGGCACCAAAGCCACTACCGAGTTCAGCGAGGACGCCCGTGCCGACAGCCTGATTCTGGTCTCGTTGGACATCAAGGACCACGTCATCCGCCTTGTCTCGATCGAGCGCGGCCTTGCCGTGCCCATCCTGCTCGACGGCTACGAGGACGAGTACGACTGGATCACCCACACCTTCCGCTACGGCGGCGCCAAGCTGACGATGGACACCGTCGAGGATTGCTTCAACGTGCAGGTGGACCACTATGTCCGCGTCAACTTCAACTCCTTTGTGCAGATCGTGGACGCCGTGGGCGGCGTGGACATCGACATTACGGACATGGAGGCCAAGGCGCTGAACTGGGAGGTGCCCTCCAACTCGATGCTGATCGTCAACCACGTAGACCCGGGTCCCAACCATTTCGACGGCTACACCGCACTGCAATACGCCCGCCTGCGCAAGATCGACAACGACTGGCACCGCATTGAGCGTCAGCGCACCGTTATCCAGGCCGTGCTGGACCAGATCAAAAACGCCAGTGTGACCGAGCTGGACAACCTGCTCAACACCACACTGCCGCTGGTGCAGACCAACTTCACCAAGTCCGAGATCGCCGCACTGCTCGTGCAGCTGCCGGGCTTTTTGGGCTGCGATGTGCAGCAACTGTCGATGCCCCTGCAAGGCACCTACGGCGTGCGCACCGGCATGGACGACCGCCTGATGTACGACCCCGACTGGCACGTAAATATCACGGCCCTGCAAGACTTTTTGTATAACGATAAGACCGCCGACGAGGTCATTGCCGCCACGCCGGAGACTGCCGCGCTCGAGGCCGAGGGCCTTGACGGCATCGCCACCCGCGAAACCGCCAACACCCAAACCGACCCCACCGCCAGCTACCTCAAGGCCAACATGCACACGGTCGACCTGGCCTACCCGCTGGATACCTCTGACCTTGGCGATGCCGACTACCGGCTCTTCCTCGCCGGGCTCGAGGATACCCGTGCGGCGGAGGTGCAGCAAAACCTCATCACTTCGCTGCAATCGCAGGGTGTCAGCGTCGTTGCTGTGCCGTACGGCCCTGCTGCCGGTGCGCTGCTGGACAATTACTTGCAGACCGGCTCCACCGCCAGCCTGGACCGCTATCTGGCCGTGCTGCCCGGCACCGACCGCGATGCCGCCCGCGGCCTGTGGCAGACCGTCTACGCCAGCTATCCCGGCCGCCTGCACGCGGTGGGCATGGGCAGCGATAAGAGCGACGCCGTCATCGGCCAGGCCCTGCAAACGCTGACCGGCCAGATCTGGACGACGCCGGAGAGTGAGATCGCAGACGCCGTTGCCGCCATCCAGAGCGGCACCACCCGCGAAGCCGCCTATTGGTTCAAGAACGCCATGCAGAAGTACCCCCGCCAGATGCAGCGGTATTTCGGCGATCAGTACAACCTTGTCTACCGCTTGTATCAGGGCATGGTGGGCACCGTCAATGCCGACGACGGCGCGGGCCTGCTGGCCTACGATTTGCAGCAGGCGCTGAAAGCCTACCCCGATGCCAAGATCCTGGCCTTTACCGGGGTCGATGACTTGCTGCCCGGTGACGGCACGCTGGCCGCGCGGATGCAGGCAGCGCTTGCCAAGACCGACGACCGCCTTTGCCCGATCGTATCCCTGTGCGGCGAGTGGGAGTATGACGGTACGTTTACCCCCGCCGACGCCACCCTTTGGGATGCCGACAGCTTTGCCGACTGGCTGGGCAAGGCCGCCACGCCGGGCAAGGACCTGCTGCTGGCCCTGGACGGCGAGGACAGCCCCTTTGCCGCCAGCGCCGCCTTTATGGAAAACACCGACACCCCGGCAGGGGAGTGGGCCGCGAAGCTGCTGATTTTGCACGAAAAAACAGACGATGCAGCGGCAGAAGATGCAGCGCAGGAAAATTCCTGATAACTTTTTTGCCAAAAAGCGTTGACAAACGCGGGCAGGCGTGGTATAAATACTTTAAACCAATGAAGCGAAAGTAAAGCTGACAGCGCAGCCACAGAGAGCCCTTGTTGCTGGGAATAGGGCGCAAAGCGGGGCAGCATAATGGTTCGCAGAGGGCACGGGGAAAAGGGCCATGGCCTTGAGTATCCGCTGACGGGCAGCTCCCGTTACAGAGCAGGGGAATGTTGGTTCCCTACAGAGTGGCCGCTGTTTAATAGTAAGCGGCAAGCAAGGTGGCACCACAGATAAATTGTTATCTGCCCTTGCACAGAGGATTTTCTGTGCAAGGGCAGTTTTTATTTATAAAACGCCCCGGCACAGCACAAGAGGGGAATGCACGATGAAACACATTACTTTAAAAGAGCGATGGCAACCTGTTTTGTAAAGCCCGCCAACACACAAAACATTTTACAAAACAAGGAGTAATTACCATGAAAAAGTTCGTTGCTGTACTGACCGCCGCCGCCATGCTCACTTCTCTGTCCGCCTGCGGTGCTTCCGCTTCCACCGCTTCCTCCACTTCTTCCGCTGCCGAAAGCACGGCTGCTTCCTCCGCCGCTGCGGATTCCACCGCCGACGCCACCACTTACAAGATTGCCGTGGTGCAGCAGCTGGACCACGCCAGCCTGGACGAGATCCGCACCGCTATTGAGGCCGAGCTTGATGCCAAGGCCGCCGAGAAGGGCATCACCATCGAGTACAAGGACTTCAACGGCCAGAACGACGCCACCACGCTGAACCAGATCGGCACCCAGGTCGTTTCCGACGGCTACGATGCCGTCATCCCCATCGCCACGCTGGCCGCCCAGTGCATGGCCACCGCCTGCGAATCCACCAAGACCCCGGTCGTCTACGCCGCCATCTCGGACCCCGCCGCCGCTGACTTGACCGACATCGACTACGTCACCGGCACTTCCGACGCGCTGAACACCCAGTCCGTCATGGATATGATCTTCGCCGTCCAGCCCGAGGCCAAGACCATCGGCCTGCTCTACTCCAACTCCGAGGCCAACTCCACCACCCCGATCGCGGAGGCCAAGGCTTACCTCGACGCCAAGGGCATCGCCTACGTCGAAAAGACCGGCAACACCAATGACGAGATCATGACCGCTGCCAACAGCCTGGTCGGCCAGGTCGATGCCGTCTTTACCCCGACCGACAACGTGGTCATGGCTGCCGCCGCTGCCGTTTCCGAAACGCTGACCAAGGCCGGTATCCCGTTCTACACGGGCGCGGACAGCTTTGTTACCGCCGGTGCTTTTGCTACCTGCGGCGTCAACTACACCGAGCTTGGCACCTACACCGCCGATATGGCCCTGGATGTGCTGGAGACCGGCACCGTGCCTGAGTACCACGTCATGGACGGCGGCATCATCACCGTCAACACCGAGACCGCCGCAGCCCTGAACCTCGACTACAGCGCTTTCCATGATCTGGCCGGCACCGTCGTCGAAGTAGAGACCGCCGCCGAATAACATTCAGCTCCCCAAAGGGAGGCGCAGGCAAGGCGCAAGCCGAACCAGCCCTCCCTTTTTATGCAGTACCCCATCAAATCAGGAAGGACGTTTTGCCCATGTTTACCGCTGCAACCGTCTTCAGCGCATTGGAGCTTGGCTTCATCTACGCGCTGGTGGCTATGGCACTGTTCCTCAGCTTTCGTATTTTAAATATCGCCGATATGAGTACCGACGGCACCTTTACGCTGGGCTGCGCGGTCTCGGCTACCGCTGCGGTGGCCGGGCACCCGGTGCTGGGGCTGTTTCTGGCCATTGCCGCCGGTGCAGCCGCAGGCTTCGTCACCGCGTTTCTGCAAACAAGGCTGGGCGTGCCGTCGATCCTGGCCGGTATCATCACCAATACGGGGCTGTACACCGTCAACCTGGCGGTCATGGGCTTTTCTTCCAACGTGCCGATGCTCAAGACCCAGACGATCTTTACCGCCGCGCAGGCGTTTTTCGGCGATGCGTTCCCGTACAAGCTGCTGGTGGCGGCGGTCATTACGATCGTGGTCTGCCTGCTGCTGATCCTGTTCCTCGGCACCCGGATGGGCCTTTCCATCCGCGCAACGGGCGATAACCCCGATATGGTGCGCGCATCCTCCATCAACACGGCGTTCACCATCACGATCGGCCTGTGTATTTCCAACGCTATGACGTTGCTTTCCGGCGCTGTGCTGGCCCAGTATCAGAAATCCGCCGATATCAACCTCGGCACCGGCATGGTCGTTATTGGCCTGGCATCGCTTATCATCGGTGAAACGCTTTTCGGCCGCGGCGGCATGTGGACCAAGGCCGTGGCCGCTGTGGCGGGCAGCGTCATTTACCGCTTTATCATTGCGCTGGCGCTGCGTGCCAACGTCCCGTCTGAATGCCTGAAGCTGATTTCCGCCGTCATTGTGGCGCTGGCCATCGCGGCCCCCGCCATCCAGTCCCGCGCGGCGTTCCGTCGCCGCCGCTCCCACGCTGAGAAAGAAGGTGCCCGCCGTGCTTGAACTGAAAAATATCAGCAAGACCTTTAACCCCGGCACCGTCAACGAAAAGCTGGCCCTGCAAAAGATCGACCTTGACTTGAAGGATGGCGACTTTGCTACGATCGTCGGCTCCAACGGCGCGGGCAAATCCACGATGTTCAACGCCATTGCGGGCGAGTTCATCGCCGACACCGGCACCATTACGCTGGACGGGCAGGACATCACCTTTATGCCGGACTACCGCCGCTCCAAGTACATCGGCCGCATGTTTCAGGACCCGCTGCGCGGCACCGCGCCCCATATGACGATCGAGGAAAACCTCGCGCTGGCGTACCTGCGCGCGTCGGGGCACACCTCGTCGTTCTCCCGCATCTCCAAAAAGGACCGCGAAGTCTTTGCCGAGAAGCTTTCCGCCCTGGGTCTTGGCCTTGAGGATCGTATGAAACAGCCGGTCGGCCTGCTTTCGGGCGGCCAGCGCCAGGCGCTGACCCTGCTGATGGCGACGTTGGTCACGCCCAAACTGCTGCTGCTGGATGAGCACACCGCCGCGCTGGACCCCGGCACCGCTGAAAAGGTGCTGGAACTGACCAAAAAAATTGTTGCCGAAAACCACATCACCTGCCTGATGATCACCCACAACATGCACGATGCGCTGACTTTGGGCAACCGCACATTGATGATGGATCACGGCCGCATTGTGCTGGACGTGGCCGACGAGGAACGCGCCCACATGACCGTGGACGGCCTGCTGCAGCGCTTTGCCGAGAATGTGGGCCACGCGCTGGACAACGACCGCATTTTGCTGAGCGCGGAAGGCTAATTCTATACGCATATAATAAAAGCACCGCTTTACGTTCAAATTCTCGTAAAGCGGTGCTTTTTGTTTGTGTGGGTCATGCAGCCTTTCCCGGCCAGTTATCGGTTTGCGCGGCCACCGCGCCGTCGGTGTCCAGCCACAGTACGGCCAGGCCGTTTTCGGCGGCGGTTTGCCTGCTTTGCGCGGGCGGCAGGCAGAAGAGTGCCGTCGAGAACAGGTCGCCCAGTCCGTCATCCGGGCTGGAATACACGGCCACACTGCTGTAGTACGCAGCCGGGCAGCCGGTGCTCAGGTCGATCAGGTGCGCATAGCGCTTGCCCTCGTAGGTGAAATACCGCTGGTAGTCGCCGCTGATGATCAGCGAGTCGCCGCCGGTCAGTTCCACCGTCTGCACGTACTGCGGTTCGTTTTCGCCGGTGCGCGGGTTCTCTACGCCCACGCGCCAGGCACTGCCGTCGGCCTTGGGGCCGGTGGTGTAAACATTGCCGCCCATGTTCAGCAGGGCGTGGTCCAACCCGCACGCCCGGGCTGCCTTGCCCGCCTGCACGGCGGTGTAGCCCTTGGCCGCAGCTCCCACGTCCAGCGTCATGGCCGGGTCGGCAAAGGCTACCGTCAGGGCGTCAGCGTCCAGCAGCAGGTCGTCCAAATCGCAGTGCTGCAAGGCTTCCTGTATCGCGCTGTCAGCGGGCGGGGCAGGGGTCTCGCTCTCCCGCGCATCGTGCCACAGGCTCAGCACCGCGCCCGCTGCAATATTGACCGCGCCGCCTGTCAGCGTTTCGCCGCTGGTCTTGCACAGCTGCAAAAAGTCGAACAGCTCCTGGCTGACCTGCACAGGTTCCTGCCCGGCGCGGGCGTTGACGTCGTACAAGTTCACCATGCCGTCATAGTGGTGGTAGATATCAAACAGCTGATGATAATGCACTAAATCATCGTGCAGGGCAGCGGTCTGGGTGTCCCACTCCTGCTGGCTGGCGGCGTAGCCCTGCACCATCGTGACGGTATCAAACATATCGAACCAGCTCGCGCTGTACAGCGTTTGCTGCGGCGCACAGGCCGTCAGCGGCAGCAGACAGAGCAGCGCCAGCCCCAGGGCCAGCAGCCGCTTCACGCTTTGCCCCCGGTCACGGTGTCGTGCTCGGTGTTCAGCTCCTGCAGCAGCTGCAACAGGGTCCAGTCCCTGCTGGTGGGCGTGACCATGCCGCGCAGCGGGAAATCTGCCCCGCCCGCCTTGACGAGATCCAGAAAATGCCCCAGCTCGCCGGTATCATGGCGCAGCCCGCTCACGATCATGGCGGGGCGGTCGCTGACTTTGATCAGCGGCGCAAAAGCAGGGGAAGGCAGCCCCCTGCACAAGTCGCCCACCCTCGCGGCCAAATCGCCGTCCGCGATGCAGCGGAGCTTCAGCTTATAGGCCTGCGCCGCATGGGCCAGCGCGTCATATCCGGCGCTTTTCTCATCAAACCGCCACAGCAGCACACACCGCGGCTCCTGGATGATACGTGCTTTCATATCGTTACCTCGTATTGAAAAAGGCGCACCGCTACAAAACGGTGCGCCCTTGCTTTGGTTTACAGGTCGGGGTGGTACTCTTTGCAGGTGCACTTTTTCCACTTCAGGCCGCTGCCGCAGGGGCAGGGGTCGTTGCGG
>ERZ827117.1841-NODE-1841-length-13968-cov-2.732912_pt1 | contig 13968 bp, 12 predicted proteins | sample MGYA00519920_ERZ827117 | MGnify/ENA primary metagenome ERZ827117 (study PRJEB31778, sample SAMEA3449260) | human gut metagenome | biome: human gut; feature: human-associated habitat; material: faeces | place: United Kingdom | collected 2010/2012 ...
TGACTTATTTATTGTTTTCGCATTTTTAAAATCCTTATCAGCAGAATACTGAAGCTGGTACTTATCATAGCTTGAATACTCATAAGTAATTTTTATGGAATTTTTTCCAATAAGTTTTTTCTTTTTTACCTTATCCTTCTTTATGTACCAATCAATACTTACAATAGGTTTAGTATCTTTTTTAGGTGGTGATGCAAGTGTCATGTGCCCTGAGTCACTTGACTTGCTTGATAAGTCTGAATATACGATAATATCAACCGTACCTCTGTTTTTGAAGCATGAGTTTTTCACTGTATAATAGTTATCCTCCACAGCTTTATCATATTGAACAAGTGTAGGATTGATATTTCCTGCCGGAAGAGATTTCGCTGCAAGGCAGAAATCATCCCATGAGGTAGCAACACCGACTGTATACGATGAACTGTTATAAAGGTCATCCCACATAACTATATATTGATTGTTTACAATATCCTTTACATGCATATTTGTAATCTTCTTTCCACTGCTTACCGCTGTGGTTTTTGAAAAATTGGTACTCTTTATATAAGCTTTTTTGCTGTTGAACCATATTGCAATCCACGTATCATCCGAGTCCTCTGCAAAATAGTCAACTAACGCATCATTACATAAGGCTCCCAATACGGTGCTTGTCGTGTCCTTTTTCTCATAAACACTGACCTCTTTGCCATCGCTTAATTTAAAAATCTTACCCTCACTGCTTCCTGACGGCACCTTTTTTCCCTTATTGTAAAGATTTACATACCTGGCATCAACATAGTAATATCCCGGCTTCTTGTATGTCATATAATCCACGGAATTCTTTCCGTTAAAATATACTTTATAATATTTGTTTGTATCGCCCTTTGTCTTTGATTCAACAGGCTCTGTTGAAACAACCTGAAGATTTGTATTTATAGGAACACGATATGAGTCTCCCCATGACGGAATCCCTGCATATAAGCGTATTCCAACGAATGACTTTGTTGTTTTTCCATCAGCTTCAATCGTCACTTTTTCTCCATCTGCCGGGGTTGTACTCTTATAACGTCCGACATCTATCCAGACCTGACTTCTCTTCACACGATAAAATCCCGGACGATGAGCAGTCTGCACAAGATATGCCGCACAGGAATGAAATTCCGTAAGACTATAAGCAGGACTGTATCCGTTACTCCATACAATAACCCATTCGTCATCATAATCAAGTACCTTAAATTTAGCTGTCTCATACTCAAGAAAAGCTGCACTTGAATTATAATCGCTTATCCAGTCAATACCACCGCCGACTACATTGCCGCCTCCGGTCCATATGTATCTGACTGTCTGGTTATTGTCCTGTGGCAGATACTTTGCTTTTATGGTATGTCCCTGAATTTTCGTTCCCTCAGGAACCGAATAAACTGTCTGTGTACTTCCGATTTTTGCAATATTGTCTGTTCCTACCAGATAAGCAATTCCCTTTACATCAAATGTATCTGTATCCAGATACTGTGTTTTAAACTGTGTCATAGACGTATCATAATATGCCTTTGCCGTCTGCGCCGGCAGGTATGCCGTTCCAATCGACAATGCCAGGCTGAATACAAGTATCATGCTGCAAAGGTGTCTTAACCCTTTCCTACCGGAAATTCTTTTTATATTTTCCATAGTTTTTATTCTTTCTTTAAGTTTCTTTTTCATAGGCAGTTTCCTCCCCTGTTCAATATTTTTCTTATGAATCTACAAATATTATACTGTATCTGCGAGAAAAAAAATGAAAGTTTGCGTGAATGGTACATATATGGTGTGAATTGAACTACGCACACATTATTTATGGCTGTCATATCTCACCTCTTACCCATAAAAATCTACCACTTACCGAAATAATATTTACAACATTTTAACCATATGCTTTAATCATATCAGACAGATAAAAACAACAAACTTAAAGTTATAAAATTCTGAAGTCTAATCTCTGTCAATAAAAAATGAAAAAGATAATGTACAGTAGGAGGTGAAAAATTTGAAAATTCACTTGGAACTGGTTGATGAGGATGAGCCTGAGATTATTATTAAATGCCGGGAACTCACACCCGATATAATCAGGCTCCAGCAATTGATTACAGGTTTCGATACAAAATCAAACCAAATGATTTTTTACAAAGGTGACACGGAGTATTACGTGAATCTGTCAAAAATATTATTTTTCCAGACAGAAAGTTCTGCCATATATGCACACACGACAACAGATGCTTACGAAACCAAATACAAGCTGTATGAACTTGAAGAAATTCTTCCTGCATCATTTGTAAGAATATCAAAATCTGCAATTGTAAACAGCAGCCTTATTTACTCAATACAAAGAAATCTCACATCGTCGAGTGTTATTTCATTTAATAACACTCACAAGGAAATCTATGTTTCAAGAGCTTATTATAAAATGTTAAAGCTAAAAATGGATGAACGAAGATTCCAATCAAAAATCAAGTGCTAAGAAGCACAGAAAAGAGGTCAAATCATGAACAGAAATAAAAATTCAATTTTTTGGGGACTTATGCTTATCGCCATAGCATGCTGTCTTATATTAAATCAGCTTCATATTGTTACATTTGCCATAAGCGTATCTAAAATAATATTAGGAGCTATTTTCGTCGGAACTGCCATAAATTCAATATTTGCAAGAAGTTTTGGTGGCTTTTTCTTCTCACTTGCCTTTCTGTGGCTTATATTTGACAGTGTATTTGGTTTTCCGTATATATCCACAAAAACAGTTTTAATAATTGCTTTACTGCTCACTATCGGATTTTCAATGCTATTTCCAAGCAAGCATTTTCCGCACAATAATTATAACGCAAAAAAACATGTGGAATGGGATGATTATGATGATCCTGATAAAGTCGGAAAGCATCAGACTGTTTTTAACGAAGATACAAATGAAACTTTTTATGGCTACAACCAATTCGGCGCATCAGCAAAGTATATAAATACGGGTAACTTTAAAAAAGCATCTCTTGAATCATCCTTTGGCGAACTTAAAGTATATTTTGACAGTGCAAAAATCATTGCTGATACAGCAGAAATTTATGTTAAACAAAGTTTTGGATGTACACAGCTTTTTATTCCAAAAGAATGGCAGATAATTCAAAAAGCATCTGTATTTGCGGGAGCCATTGAAGAACGCAATAAAAACAAAAGTACCGGCTCACCTATAGTATACCTTACAGGCGAAGTAAAATTTGGAAGTATTATAATCACTTATGTATAGATTGTGTGAATATATAAAATCGTGGAAAATATATAGACTTGTGTAAACATATAAAATTGCATAAATATATGAAATCTTGAAAAAAACAGGAGCGGTGCAGGCTTATACAATCCTGCCACCGCTCTTATTTTTTATATACCGGTATCTATTTTTCTAATATATTCTTCCTGATACCGCTAAATCTGCATTTTGTTAAAATCCCATAATTCGGATATTGTATTCCTTCTTATTCAGAGTTGCTATAACATAACCATATACATAGTCTTTCTTTTTCTTTATGCTTACAACGCCTTTTTTGTTTACAGTTATATATTGACTATCTTCTCCAATACGGAACTTTGCTTTTTTCAATGCCGGTGCATATTTTACAAGATTTAATTTTGTTCCTTTCTTTACATCGATATATATATAATTTGTATTTGACTTAGATGCTGTAGGAATATAACTTGACATAAGTTTGTATGTTTTGCTTACAGCCATTGATACAAGTTCCTTGTTCTTCTTTAAGTTTACCTTTGTAAATTTATTTCCATAACATGAAAGTGTAGTTAGTTTTTTGTTTGGCATAACATTTAATTTATTAAGCTTGTTATTTGAACAACCGAAATAACTAAGTTTTTTATTTTTTGATGTATTTAATTCTGTAAGCTTATTATCATTACAATAAACTGATATTAATTTTTTATTTTTTGATATATCAAATTTTTTCAGTTTATTCTGTCCGCAGCTTATACTTTTAAGATTTTTATATTTTGAAATGTCAAGCTTTGTAAGTTTATTTCTGTCACATGAAACAGATAACAGTTTAGGGCATCCACTTATATTTAATCTTGAAAGGGCATTGTAGGCACAGCTCACTGATTTTAATTTAGAACAATTTCTAACCGTAAATGAGCTTAGTTTTTTATTATTCTGTACCCATAAGTTAATGATTTTGTCTGATGATGCATCAATCTTCTTAGCGGATGTATCGGTCACATACAATGTACCCACTTCTGCATTTGAAAGTTTTACTCCATTTATCTGTTTTCCCATAAGATTAAAATCTTCAACTTTCTTGTACGCACTGCCCTTTGCAAAATTAAATGCATATTTTTTACTTCCCTGTGCTGTATAAGACAAATTGTTTAGTTTTTGATTTATACCTGAAATAACTAACTGTGATGCAGCTTTTGAAGTAATATTCAGCCTTTTTATATTATTCTTTGGAAATGTTAATTTGGTCAGCGTTCCTGCATTCCACATGAGTTCGCTTATATTAGGATATAATTTTATAATCTGAGTAAGATCTGACTGTGAAGCTTTTTTACTTATTGAAACATATGTAATTTTCTCTGCCTCAGACTGACTGATATAACCGTTTTCGTCCGAATCACTTTCCTTTACAAAAGCCTGTAACTCGGAACTTGATAATTTTATATCATCAATTTTTGTACCTGTAGTTTCCTCATTGTCACTGTCATCTGTTGAATCATCATAACTATCGTCTGTCGAATCGTCATAGCTGTCATCCGTTGAATCATCATAACTGTCATCATAATCCGAATCATCATCGTAATATGAATCATCTTCATCCTGAATAGTTTCAGCGTTGACAAAAGCCTTGTCTATAGGGCAGAAACAACCTGACACTGCAAGAGCTGTTGACATAACAATTGCTAATTTTGAAAAAAATCTTTTTCTCATTTGCATTTACCTCTTTTCATTTTACATTATTTTTTATAAACTGCTGTCTTTAACAAATATATTTTATCCGGACCCGGTACTGTCTAATCTTTAACAGAACACCGTTTTTTAAAATATTAGCACATTAAGTCCTTTATATCAACCGATTATAGCTCCTGTATTTCTTTCAACAGCTCTTTATCAAGTTCAATATCAACCTTATCATTTATCTTTTTTCCTAATTTACTTACGGTTTTTCTGTTTTTTTCTATAAGCCCGGGAACTTCTTTCATTTTTTTTATTATCTTGCCTGTGATTTTATCATTGTCTGCGATTTTTTTATTTCCAAGCATATCATTAAGCAAATATAAATATTCAACATACTGTTCTTTATCAAATTTATTTCTTTCGATTGCCTTTTTTTCATATTCTGCTACCTTGTCAATCTTTCCTTCCTGACACGCTGCCTGAGCCAGTGCACTGTAAGCTAACGAAACCGTTTCATTTTGTTTTAAGAGCTTTTTTGCAATTTTTTCTCCTTCATCCATATCCTGTGTTTCTGAAAGTTTTGCTGCGCATGCATCTGTATAAACAGGATATGTTTTTAATGCGGCATCAATATTTCCAGCTGCATAAAAACTTAAAGGTAATGCCATATAAACGCATACCAGCCCAAATACTACAGCTCTATATTTAAAAACATCTGCGGGAACATTAAATTTTTCATAAATCTTTTCATCAGAGCAGCTAAGCAACAGCACAAAAATAAACATTACTGCGGTATGTTCAAAATCGAATTCAAAAATACAATGTGCTAAAATCGTAAATATCAGTATTTTTTCAATATAATCACGCTCTCTGTTTAATAATGCCAAAATAAAAACAGCAAATATTATACACACTGGAATAATTCCAATATCAAGTGCCATCTGCAAAATGTCATTATGTACATATCTTACCGTATAAACGCCTGTCTGAATCTGCGTCTGCTCATAGTAATAACCAAGATACCCCATTCCGAAAGGATGCTTTATAAGTAGTTTAAGTGCATCCTGCCAATACAGAAACCGGCCATACATTGTACTTAAATCATCTGAAAAAATTCTTCCTACAATTCCTAAACTGTTAAATAAAACAGCAAATACGACTCCCATAGCGACAACAATACCTGATACGGCAATCCTTATTCTACCCGAACTTATATGGAAAATAAGCATTATCATTATAATGATAAATAACACCATCGTAAAACGGCTTCCGCTAAACCATAATCCTGCAAACATTATGATTAACTCAATACTATTGATAATATCTTTTTTGTTTAACTTTAAAACAGCTGTTATGATACCTAAAAGCATAATTAGTGCAAATGTGTTTGCATAACCAATCGTGCCTGAAAATCGTCCGTTTTTATAATCAGATTTTTAAAAAATACTGACCCTGCCAATCCTGTCAGGCATATGATGCTTGCCATATGAGGAAGCATTTGAAGCAGACTCTTTCTCTCTTTTTTATCTATAAGTAAAATGAGTGCCGCAAAAATAAGAATTGAACATTTTTTGACAGCTCCTATAAAAGCCATACCACTGTCAGTTGCATAGAAAATGCTCACCCCATAAAATAATGTCAACATCTCTGAAAATATAATACCTGAATTAAGCTCAACTTTACTGCTGCGCTTTTTGTCACCTTTAACTTTTACAAATGCATATACAAAACAAACCATTACAAATCCGCCCAAAACAGCACTTGTATATTCATAATATCCACCTGCCCATATCAAGCTTACCAACATAATAAGCAATATGAGCTTTTTTATATTTAATTCTTTTTGCACATTTATCTCCTATTCATGTTCTGCCAGAAACTTGTTCATGTCATTACGCATTATTTCAAATTTCTTCACTGTATCCTGATTATCAGAAACATATGAGAGCATTTTTTCAATATATCCCTGCTCTTTTACAATCTTAAAACTTTCATTATAGACAAGTTCAAAAACAAGAGCCGCATGCCCGACAAGATTATCTATCGGTGTTTTCTTTAAACTTCTAAGCACCGCATGATGTTCCATAAAAGCTTTCATTACTTCATCTGTCACTCCTGAATTTTTAAGTTCCTCTGTCGTAACATCATAAATCACTTCAAGTGTAACATCATAATTTACCTTTAAAATATCTATCTTGTCTGCATCTCTTATGATATTGCAAAACATCTTTACTCTGTCAGTAAGTCCCTCTTCAACACGATATGCACTGTGATTCCATATCGCTGTCCTTAATATATCAAGTTCTGAAATCTCTTTTGTCTCTTTTTCTTTATTTTCGGATTTAACAGCAGTCTCTTTTAAGTCTTTTGTCCCTTTTAAATCTTTTGCAGCATTTTCACTCGCAAACTTTTCGATAAGACCATCCTCAAACAAAAGTTCAACACCATAATGAGCATGATCAATAGACTCCGCATCAGAAAATGTGCCATAATTTTTCAACTGCTCAAATCTTCCTATATCGTGCAACATTCCTATAAGCCACGCAAGATTTGTATCATCATCACCAAGACCAAGCGAACGGGCTATTCTCTCACTGAGAGCAGCCACTCTGTATGTATGATCAACTTTAAGTTTTATCTTCTCGTCACTTATGTCATAATTATCTGTATATTTCTTAAAAACGTTTTTTACTTTTTTTCTGTCGATTGTCATTATTATTTCACACTCCTTAACATTTTTATTATACAGTATAACACATTAGTGACAAGCAAATCTATGTTCTGTTGAAATGAATTATTTTTGTTAAATCACATAAATTATTTTCACTAAATCGCCTAGCTTGACAATGCACTATCAAACTGATAATATATGCGCTATACAGAGATAAACAGCACACAAAGTAACTAGTGAAAATCCTCATATTCTCTTAATTGACATGTGGATTTTCTATTTATAATCAAGCAAATAATTTTCTAATAATGAATATTAAATTATTCAAAGGACTACATATATATGAAAAAAGTAGATAAATTAGATAACAATATATTTAATGATAGCTCTAAGTCTGTTTCTATAGGTATTATAGACAGCAAATTGATTACACTAATAAAAGACTTAAATCCCAATATAGCGCAACACATGATTGCCGGTACTAACATTATCTTTTGGAAAAGTCGTATTAAACATATTCAAAAACATATTTCGGATTTTGACTCTCCAGAACAATTTAAACAATGTTTTGAAAATATTCCATCTATAATATCTAACCCAGATTTTATAAGTACTAATCCCAAAGACAATAGCATATCGTTTATAAAAAGACAATCAAAAAACACATCTGTTGCTATTCGTATAGCAAACGACGGTAAAGCTTCTTTTCGTACAATGTACCCTTTAAGAGACTCTCAACTCAAAAATTACCTAGAAAGCGGTCGTGCCCAAAAAATAGAATAGATTTATATAGTCAGGAATAATAAAAGGACTGACGAGGTATATTGCATAAAATAAAAGAACATATATCAATCTCTGCGTCAAAGTGGTCACAGCGAAAATAATTCAAATATAAATTATATTGACTTTTTTAACTTATAGTGTATAATAAAGCATGAAAAACATAAACTTTATATAGATGAAATCTGAGGACGGAACAGGCAGCCGTCACGCCCTTTGTGGTCTTAAAGAGATGTGGGATTGTCACCCCACCTATTTCATTTATTAGTTAAGGTAGATGCCAATATGACATCTACCTTTTTTCTTATTTTCTACAACCAATATAACTTAAAACTTAACTATTTATTTTTATGTTCTTGTACCAGCTTTTCAAGTACCCTGATGTATAATTTAATCAGATTTTGGATTCGATGGTCGATTGTGGAAATGCTTATAAACAAATGCAGTAAAAATATGATTTTATAAAAAATTCATACGAAAAACTCATACAAATTTATTAAAAAAGAATAAGTTATAAGTTTACATATTACTTTAACTTATAACTTATCCTTTTTTCTTTTCCATTTTATCTTTTCTTACTAATTATAATAACGCATTCCACAATTCTTTCCATTCACTTCCGCTGCACGATACAAAATATCGCATCCAGTGTTTTGTACTCTTATAATATGACTTATCGTCTATCTCGTTTTTTAAAACAATCAGATTTTTATATAATATGTCCTTATCTGAAAATCTTTTAGTATAATATTTATATATCAATTCAAGCTGTTCTTTCCCACTCTCAAAGTCTATATTCTCATTGCAAAATTTATTCATATTAGTTATATGCTTTTTTATAATCTCTTCTTTATCTTTCTCCACAACTTCATTCCAAATTTCTATCATATCCTTAACATCATCCTGTGTGTATTCTCTGATTTCTATATTCATGATTTTACCCTCTTATTTTTATATAATTTTATCAGCCAATTCAGTATAACACATTTTATTGTTTCATTATTTTTTTTATACTATCTAATATGAATTTTCTTTTTTAAGACATAACAAAACAACCCAAAAAAGACCTCCTATGATTTTAATATTTTATCATAGAAGACCTTGATATTGTTTATTTTACAGAATTTTTTTACAGCATCCAGAGGTGTCAATGAATCCTTCTTTATCTTATCTGAGTCTTTTATTTGAACGAACCCATCTGAACTGAGTTCTCCAATATTCTAAAAATTCTCATAACTGAATTGTTCGGTCACATTTTTCTGCAATATATGGATCATGTGTAACAATCAAAACAGCTTTACCTCGTTTTTTCATTTCTGCGAGCAAAGAAATGACCATGTCACGATTATCTCCATCTAATGAACCCGTGGGTTCATCTGCCAGAATAAGATCACTGCCTTGTAAAATAATTCTTGCCATTGCTACTCTCTGTTGCTCACCGCCACTTAATTTGTATACCGGATATTTTTCTGTATCACCAAGACCTATATATTGTAGAATTTCTGAAATTTGCTTCTTTTTTTGACTTTTTTTCATCTTTTTGTACTCCAGAGCAAGATTCAAATTCCAATAAACCGTTTCTTCCTCTACTAGACCGTAATTTTGAAATAAATAGCCAATTCTATTTCGTTTCAACAACATACCCTCATAAGAATTACGTTTCACATTTTTTTTATTAAAATGCCAAATATCTCCTTTGCTTTTATCCATAATAAGTCCTATGATATTTAGCAGGGTAGACTTCCCACGACCACTTTTTCCGGTAATCGCAACCATTTCGCCCAATTTTACTTCAAAATCAATATTTTCCAACACATTCTTTTCATGGAAATTCTTTCCAAGATTAGATACTTTTATCGCTGTTTCCATATCAACATCCCCCATTCAAAATTTTGTATAATTGTTGCAATATGTTTATTCGGTACAACACATATAATATGACCAAATCTATAATAACGAATGACAAATATCCATAAATATTTATATCTATCAATTTCAAAACTAAAGAAAAAACAAGCAAAACAAGTGTCACTGCTATATCAGATTTCAATATTCGAAAACTGTTATAACCCATTTGGCATTTCACACCATAATCCTTTGCATGAACATTCACATGAACATGATTCGATATATATATAATAAATAACAGTGTAAGAGTAAACAAAGCAATAAATAACTCGCTCTGCTGAAGTACAAACTGATAACCGCTAATTTCTTCCATAAATGGTGCCAGCATTGTTCTGGCAGAAAAAAGTCTTTCCAAACCATATTTTTCCAACATGGCAGAAAAATCACCTTTATTCGCTTCTTTATAGGCCAATTGACAATTTGATAACATATCCATATATATTACAGAAGAAAAGCCACCCGTATCAAGAACAATAATTGGATGTTTGATTTCAATGTTCATATTTGAATTATATTGGTAGTCACTTAGTAATTTTACTGAATAATCATTATCAACATAAACAATATTGATATCATTTTCTGATATACTTACTGATGACTGCTCTCCATAATAACTATCCGCTAATATTTTATCTTCTAACACAAGTTTATAATACGTTTTTAATTCTTTCTCCTGATCCTGATACATCAAGGGAACAAGCAGGGTATAATCATTGCAATTTAAATCACCTGATATGATTTTACAGTCAATATATTCCTGTAGGTATTTTTCATTTGCAACAATATAATTATTTTTATAGGATTCAAATAATTTTTCTTTGCTCATTCCATAAAAGTCTTCTTCATCCATCCCTTCATCCAACGCAGTTAAAACACAATCTTGCATAACATATGCGTGATTCATATTTTCCTGATACATATGCTTAACTTGTTTTGCCTGCTGTAGATATAGAGCATTATTATTGCATAATTTATCGTATTCGTCTGAATTAAAACCATAAGAAGAATAAAAGTCATTTAATTCCTTGTAATTTTCCATATCTTTTTCTACTTCTGATATCTTAGCATGATAATGAACCGATTCAGACACAGCTACAGACACAAGCAGAAATAATACAATCTTTCCAATCTGTATAGAATAATCCAATCCATGGGAATATCGTTGATTTTTTATTGCAGTATCAATATGAATCCTTCTTAATCCAATGCAAGTCAAAAAGACCAAGCCGACATTCACACATGATATTAATAACATGAATCCAAGTAAAAATATCACATAAAATAAACTGAGTTTCCCAATTACACCATAGTGAATGATATTTCCTATAATAACCAGAAGTACAGAAACCAATTCGATTAAAAAAGTTTCTTTTATTCGACTCAATACAATTTTATGTTTAGAAAAACCTAACAGAGCTTTAACTGCGTTTTCTTTATTTCTTGAAATAACATAAATCAGCATCACAATAAAAGATATAAACAGTAAAATCAATACATCCATTCCATTTGCATATAGAATTGTTTTAATGGATGTGTATGAATTTGATGCATAATCATCTATTTTTATTGAGAATACATCTGCCATTTTCTGAACTTCTTTCTCTCCCAAATTTGTATAAAACACACCAGTTCCATCTGTAAAATCATCTTTTGATAACATAAAATAACTATACTGTGTATCCGAAAGTCCCTGAAAATGAAAAATAGACGAAACATTTGTGTGATAAATTTCATAGTTAATAACATCTGTCTCTTCCTGCGAAAGTGGCATTTTTATAATTTGTATATTTGCATCCTGTTTCATGAGGTAATCGTACACATTTCCCAACATTTCAGAAGATGCTTTATCTATTTTATACCCAGCAAGTTTTGTATCTCCAATATGGCTCAATCCATATACCTCATATAAAGACTGGCTAAATATTATTGAAAACAGGATAAGCTCCCCAAATAAAAAGAACGAATATAACTTTTTCATGTAACATTTTCCTCCAACATAGTGTGCCACCATTTAGCGGTGGCACATGTCAATAAATTTCCCATTGAAGCATAAGTTCAATGGCGAGTTCAAATAACAGTTTAAAATCGAACTTTAGCAATAATGCAGATTGCCCTCATCTGAATCAGACATTTCCCCCCCAATTAGTATACTGACGATCACGTTCTTGTGTTTCATAACCTGACGTCTCATTTGTATACCAATGTCTATTCGCAGATTTATATGCCTTTCCTTGTTTGAATCCGCTGGAATATGTACTCCCGCCGACTTTTACGATTGCCTTGACATTCCAGTATTTTCCATCATCTTTTGTTCCAACATAACCCGTCTTTGCATCACTGATATCTGAATATACTTTTTTGTCTGTCTATCCTCCATTGAAATTCAATGCCCCATTTTTAATGGATGCAGCATTTGCTGTAACGGCAGCAGTTGCTACCAATACTAATGCCAAAAATGTGCTTGCTAATTTTTTCATAATGTTTTTCCTCACTTTCCTTTTTCGTGTAAATTGTGGATTTGTCCACCAATTAATGATAAACTTAATACTACCTGCGCGAAAATTACGCTTTCTGCTATTAATTTATATTGCAAAATTGCACAGAATATTGTAATAACCACTTCGACACTCCAAACAATTATAGTTTTTTTTCTATAGTGAATGCATTCAATTTCATCCAATCTCTTATTTTCTGTATCTACTGGTGCCAGAATAAGAATTACCATACTATTCATCACTGATAGACATCCCAAAAAAGTACTACTAAATGTAATAAATTTCATTGCCGAAAGAACAACTATAATTGCTATATTTGTCAAAATGTAACACCGCAGAGTTGACGATGCATGATATCCCCCTGCATAAGAACGTATAACCATAAATGCAGTTACGAAGATAATAGTTCTCAATAACTCTCCAAAAAGAATTCCAATTATCATCGCTGTTAAAATGTTAATGATATTTCCAAGCATTTGATCTATTCCGAACAAATATATTTCGTAATATTTCTGCTTTTCTTCATCATCCTTTAATAACCAATTCACAACTGCTTTTGAAACACGCTCTTTCATTAAAATTTTCTAAGCCGTTTAACCGCTTTTGGCAGCTTTGGCTGATAGAAAAAGAATGTACAAATTCTATTTGCACTTGTCGTAGCTGTATTCAGTGCGGCATTTTTAAGTACTTTTTTTACTACCTTGTTCTTCATCGCTTATTCCTCCTTCCTTTTTTCTTTCAGCAAATTTAGATTATCACATTTCAACACCTCATTTAGACTATATGTATAAATCTATATAAACTTTTGTCAAAATTTAAAGTTTTCCATCAAAAAAGGCAAGTTACCTTGCCATAAATTCTTCATATATTACAATCGTTATTCCTTTCCTACAAATATAATAAAATATCTACAACAAACAAGTTTTCTTCCATAGAAAATTCCATTAATCCATTATATTTCTGTACAATTGATTCTGTGCTTTGCAAACCAATTCCATGCATGGTTTTATCTTTTTTCCATGTCACAAATCTATTTTCTTGAACATATAGCTTGTTATCATAACTGTTCTTTATACAAATCCACAAACTACCCATTTCAAAGTCAATATCCATGTAAATATATTTTTTTACATCAGTTTCAATACGATTCACCGCTTCTATCGCATTATCCAAAAGATTCCCTAATATAACAATCATATCATCTTCATCAAGAGATA
>ERZ827117.1850-NODE-1850-length-13926-cov-3.493187_pt1 | contig 13926 bp, 11 predicted proteins | sample MGYA00519920_ERZ827117 | MGnify/ENA primary metagenome ERZ827117 (study PRJEB31778, sample SAMEA3449260) | human gut metagenome | biome: human gut; feature: human-associated habitat; material: faeces | place: United Kingdom | collected 2010/2012 ...
CTGTTTTTCTTTCCCTCATGTTCAATCACAAAATCGTGTTCTTCCATTTCAAAAATGCTTTCTGCCAGCAGGATGAATTTCCGCAAAACGACTTCATTTTCCGTCATGACCTCAATCTGCATTTCCTCACCGCTGTCACTGCGCATTTTTCCACAAAATGCCATAATGGCGGCAAATTCCGCAATCTGGCAGTGCCTTGCCGTATCCAGCCTTTTTCCTAATTCTTCTTTCACCTCAGATGAAAACGACATGTTTCCTGTCCTCACTTTTTACGTTTCGTATCTTTATCTATATCCCGGTGTTCGACCTTACAGCCGTATTCCGTGTGTTTTAACCTGTCCGCAAGGGCATTTGCAAGTGTCACGGAGCGGTGTTTTCCACCGGTACAGCCTATCGCAATAACTAAGCTGTTTTTTCCCTCCTGCACATAGTTGGGCAGTAAAAATGCCACTAAGTCCGTAATTTTGTCCAAAAAATCCCTTGCCGCCTTAAATCCCATGACATAATCCTGAATCGCCTTATCATTTCCCGTCAGCGGCTTTAATTCACTGACGTAGTAGGGATTTGGCAGAAAACGGACATCAAAAACAAGGTCGGCATCCGACGGAATCCCGTATTTAAATCCAAAGGATAACACGGTTACAAACAGATTGTTGTAATGCTCTCCCTGAATAAAAATCTTTTCAAGCTCCTGCTTAAATTCCCTTGTCAGAAGCTGGCTGGTATCAATAATGTAATCCGCGCGCTTCTTTAAAAACTCCAGCTTTTTGCGCTCTCTTGCAATGCCTTTATCAACACGGTCATCTTTTGCAAGCGGATGCGTTCTGCGCGTTTCTTTATAGCGTTTGACAAGCACCTCATCGCTTGAGTCCAGATACAGGATTTTATACCGGTAGTGCCTGCGGGAAAGCTCATCTAAAACCTCATCGAATTCCCCGAGTGCGTTGCCGCTGCGGATATCAATTCCCAGCGCAATGTCTGAATATCCTTCTTCCTGACCTGCCGCCAGCTCCGCAAATTTTACGACTAAGGAAATCGGCATATTATCGACGCAATAATAGCCTTCGTCTTCCAATACATTGAGTGCCGTTGATTTGCCCGCACCCGACATTCCTGTAACAATAACCATTTTCATAACGATGAGCCGTCCTTTCACTGAAAGCCTATCCTAACTGCTTTATCTCTAATTCCAGTTTTACACCGTATTTTTCAAATACTTTATCGCGCACGGCATCAGTCAGTGCAATGACATCTGCAGCCGTTGCATTGCCGGTATTAATCACAAATCCGGCATGTTTTTCGGAAACCTGTGCACCGCCGACAGAAAATCCTTTTAATCCGGCATCGGAAATTAACTTGCCTGCAAAATATCCTTCCGGTCGTTTAAACGTACTTCCGGCGCTCGGATATTCCAGCGGCTGTTTTAATCTGCGCTGTGCGGAAAGCTCTGCCATTTTTGCAAGCACTTCTTCTTTCGATGATACGTGCAACGCCAGATCGGCTTCCAGTACAATATAATTTTTCTCTGCCGCAATGCTTTTGCGGTATCCGAACTGCATCTGCTGATTCGTAAATTCAAACAGGCTGCCGTCCATATCCATAAGGGTTGCACGCACTAAAATGTCTTTGATTTCTCCGCCGTAAGCCCCGGCATTCATATAAACCGCACCGCCGAGTGTTCCCGGAATTCCCGAAGCAAATTCAAATCCCGAAAGGCTGTATTCCGCAAATTCTTTACCCAGTCTGCCAAGCAGGGAACCCGCCTTTGCACGCACCATGACAATCTGATTCTTGTCAACCGCCGTGCCTGACTGTGCCACACTGCCGGGCGTTTCGTGCAGAAATTCATAACCGCTGAAACGCTCCCCCAGCTGCAATACAACACCGCGCACACCCTCATCACGCACTAAAAGATTGCTTCCGTTTCCGACAATATAAAATGGAATCTGCTCTTTTTTTAAATAGCGCATGGCTTCCTGAAGCTGCGATATTGTCTGTACTTTAACAAAGAAATCTGCCGCTCCCCCGATACGAAATGTCGTATGTCTGCTCATCGGTTCATCTTTGAGTACATTTTCTTTTCCAAATATTTCTGCCAGCCTATCCATTTCTTTATTCTGCTCCATTCTTTATATTGTCTGCCGCCAGCTTTGCCGCGCCATACATGCCTGCATCGTTACCAAGCTGTGCCGTCACAATCTTCGTACCGCGGCTTGGGTGAAATGCATGCTTTTGATAATATTTCCCAATTAAATCCGTAAAATATTTACCTGCCTTGGATACCCCGCCGCCGATTAAAAAGCACTCCGGATCTACAACTGCCGCCACGCACGCAAGCCCCCTGCCTAAATATTCACAGACCGTTTCTGCCGTCTGCACAGCAAGTGCATCTCCCGCCTGTGCCGCATCAAATACATCCTTTGCCGTAAGATTGTCTATATTTCTAAGAACCGATTCTGTTTCTGCTGCTGCCAGAATCCGCTTTGCAACACGTACAATGCCTGTCGCGGAAGCTGCCTGCTCCAGACAGCCTTTTTTCCCACAGTTGCAGGCTTCCTGTTCGCCTTCCACAATCGGCAGATGCCCGATTTCCGCCGCCGCACCATGTACACCGGCAACCGGCTTTCCGTCTATAATCAGCCCGCCGCCGACACCGGTTCCTACCGTTACCAGCATAACGCTCTGATAGCCTTTCGCACTGCCCTTCCAGAATTCACCGAGTGCCGCCATGTTGGCATCATTTCCCACTTTTACAAAGACCGGCAGAAATGTCTGCATTTCTTTTGCAACATCTTTGATATCCCAGCCTAAATTAACACATTTATTAACAATGCCGTCCGGTGTCACCGCACCCGGCACACCGATACCGACACCCGCCACATCTGAAACTGTCAGGCACCTTTTTTCCAATATATTCCGTATATGTGCTGCCACATCAGACAGAATCCGGCTTCCGTTATCCTGCTTATCCGTTGGAATTTCTGACTTTTCAAGCAGTTCCCCATTCAGTGTAAATAATCCACATTTTACAGTTGTACCGCCGATATCAATGCCAAAAAGAACTTTATTCATCATCATCATCTCCCCGCATGAGATTTTCCTGTACTCTGCGGTATAATTCCTTCGCCGCATTATAACCCATTTTTTTCTGTCTGTGGTTGACCGCAGCCGCTTCTACAATAACCGCAAGATTTCGTCCCGGACGTACCGGCAGTGCGTGGCATACCACTTTATTGCCAAGGTATTCTGTATATTCTTCCTCCAGACCCAGTCTGTCGTATTCCCTGTCTTTATTCCAGTCTTCTAACTGCATAACCATATCAATCTGCTGGGTTTCTTTAACGCTTTCTACACCAAACAGGGTCTTAACATCAATAATGCCGATACCACGCAGTTCAATAAAATACTTTGTGACACCCGGCGCAGAACCGACCAGCGTTTCGTTGCTGACTTTGCGGATTTCTACTGCATCATCGGTTACAAGACGGTGTCCTCTTTTAATGAGTTCCAATGCCGCTTCACTCTTACCGATACCACTTTCACCGGTAATTAACACACCGACACCATATACATCAACCAACACCCCGTGAATAACAATACACGGTGCAAGCTGTACCTTTAACCAGCCGATAACCTCTGCCATAAAGGAAGAGGTCGCTTCCTGTGATTTAAAAATCGGTATCTGGCATTTCACCGCAAGCTCTAAAATTTTCGGTTCCGGCTCTAATCCGCGACAGAATACCAGACACGGAATATTGCTTGAAAGCAGCTGCATATACCGCTCATACCGCTCTGTTTCCGAAAGGCTTTTTAAATATGAATATTCTACATTTCCGATAATCTGTAACCGGTCATTATCAAACTGGTTATAAAACCCGGTCAACTGCAATGCCGGTCTGTTGACCTCCGGAATATGAAGCCAGGTTCCTGAAATATCAATCTGTGGTGTCATGTTCTCAAGCTGCATCTTCTCAACGACTTTAGACAGCTTCACTCTTTCGCTTCCATTCATACTACTCCTCTTTCCGCAGGCATTTTTAATGCCGGAGGAATCGCGGACTGATTATTCAGTTCTGCGATATAAACAGAATTCGTGACGCCTGCGGCACAAATTCTGTTGTGTGAAAAATCTTTGATTTAAGGATTTTTCACACTATCCTCTTATTTCTGAGCGACTTTGTCGCACTCTTTACGCTGACTTTTTAGTATTTTTATTTTATCACACCGTATAGTACGCGGTCAATTATGGGTTTTTAATGGAAAAACGCATAAATATTTTCTGCCACCTTTTCCGTAATGCCGTCCACCTTCATCAGCTCCTCCACCGGTGCCGTGCGGATTTTTTCAATGTCTAAGAAATGCTTTATCAGTGCCTTTCTTCTTGCCGGACCAATACCGTCAATACCGTCTAATACCGAATGAACCTGTGCCTTGCTTCGCAGGCTTCTGTGATACGTAATGGCAAAACGGTGTGCTTCGTCCTGAATCCTTGTAATCAGCTTAAACCCTTCACTGTTCCTGTCAATTGGAATTTCTATATTATTATAGTAGAGTCCGCGGGTTCTGTGATTGTCGTCTTTGACCATGCCGCACACCGGAATGTGTAAATCCAGCTCCTTTAAAACCTCCAGTGCAATATTGACCTGTCCTCTGCCGCCATCCATCATGATAATATCCGGGTATACCGCAAATCCTTCCGACTGCTCTTTTCCGCGCAGAAAACGCCTTGTCAGTACTTCGCGCATACTTTTATAATCGTCCGGTCCTTTCACCGTTTTTATCTTAAATTTTCTGTAATCATTTTTCTTTGGCCGTCCGTTTTCAAAAACAACCATTGAACCAACGGATTCAATACCGCTGGTGTTGGAAATATCATAAGCTTCCGCGCGTACCAGATGCGGCAGGGAAAGCCAGTCTGCGATTTCCTGCATTGCACCGACCGTCCGCTGTTCTTCCCGTTTAATCTTTTCCGTATCCTGAAGCAGCACCATCTGTGCATTTTTATATGCCAGCTCCACGAGTTTTTCCTTTGTGCCTTTTTTCGGTGTCACAACAGACACCTTGCGCTTTTTCATACTGCCGAGCCACTCGCTGATAATCTGTGCGTCTTCGATTTCTTCCTGTAACATTACTACATTTGGAATATAGGGTGTTCCGCCGTAATACTGCTTTAAAAATCCGCTGATAATATCACTTCTGGTATCACCTTCCGCCACGCTCATATGAAAATGATCCCTGCCGAGAAGCTTTCCGCTGCGGATATAAAAAATCTGTACCACCGCATCCGTGCCGTCACTTGCACACGCCACCACGTCACGGTCAGTTTCGTCATCTGCCGTAATTTTCTGCTTCTGTGCCACCTGCTTAACGCTCTGGATTAAATCCCGGAAGCGCGCCGCTTCTTCATATTCGAGTTTTTCCGCGCAGTCATTCATCTGCGCCGTCAGCTGTTTTAAAATTTTATCATAATTGCCGTTTAAAAATTCCAGCACACTATCTACGTTTTTTCTGTATTCGATTTCAGAAATGTATCCCTGGCACGGCGCACTGCACTGCCCGATATGGTAATTCAGGCATGGGCGCTGTTTCCCCTCATCTTTTGGCAGATTGCGGCTGCACGTTCTGATTTTATAGAGCTTGCAGAGCAGTTCAATCGTGTCCTTGACCGCCCCTGCCGAAGTATACGGGCCAAAGTATCTGCCCGCGCCATGCTTCATATCCCTTGAAAATAAAACTCTCGGATACGCTTCACCTGTCGTGACTTTGATAAACGGATAGGTTTTATCGTCCTTTAACATCGTATTATACTTCGGGCGGTGTTCCTTAATCAGGTTACACTCCAAAACCAGCGCTTCCAGTTCGGAATCTGTAATAATATACTCAAAATAAGCGATGTGCGAAACCATTTTCTTTATTTTGGACGAATGATTCCGGCTGCTTTGAAAATACTGCCGCACCCTGTTTTTCAAACTCACAGCTTTTCCCACATAAATAATCGTATCCGTATTGTCATGCATAATATAAACTCCCGGCTTTGCCGGGAGTTTCTTTAACTCATCTTCTAAATCAAACATACCTCTCCTTATTTAAAACAACCGTATATACTTAAAATACAGTCTTTCCCAAAATCCAAGCTTTTGTTCTATGGCATTGCGGATATTCTGCATATCCCTGCGGTACCCGCGGTACTCCTGCTCACTGACCGGTATTTCGGAAAATGAACACCGCAGTACCAGATCAAAAATCCGTTTGATATGATTTTCCTTAAAAATTTCCGACGCCTCGGTCAGATAGCCCGCATACGCTTCGTACTCCAGACCGCTTGTTCTGCCATATCCCGCTGCCGCAAGCATTTTTTCAAAACTACGGTAAGCCTCCATCACCATTTCCCGCCGTTCTTCCTGTACCATACTCTTAATATCTGTCTTTCTTTTCTTTGCTGTACGCATCTGTCTGACAGTAAAATACCGTATCAGAATTATAGCAGACATTACTGTAAACAGCAATATCAGTCCGATTGGAATCCAAAGCAGCGGATACTGTTTTACAAGCCGTGTAAAAGCAGATTCTGTCTGCGCCTTCCCCACATGCGTACTACCTGCACTGCTGTCATCCTGTGCCGTGTTATCTGCCTCTCCGGCTGCACCCTGTGAAATTTCCGGAACTGAATCTGTCTGCTGTTCCAACGGCTGTACGGCTGCATCCTGTGTCAGTTCCTGTCCGTCTGTGGAAACTTCTGACGGGCTTTCTGTCTGTAATTCCTGCTGTATATTCTGTCCTTCCCCGGATGATGCGCCTGCTTCTGTGGCTGCACCGGTACTGCCCTGCGCCGATGCCTGCGGTGTCACTTCCACCGTAACCCAGCCGTAACCGTCCATATAGACTTCTGCCCATGCATGTGCCGCATTGTCCTTTAAATCCACCTGATATTCAACAACATTTTCTTCCGTCTGCACATTGTCCGATGTCTTTCTTGTCTGTGTCGTCTGTATCGGAACTCCCGACTTTATAGTATCATCTGCCGCCACATATCCTTCGACATATCTTGCCGGAATTCCTGCACAGCGGTACATCAGTACTGCCGCCGTTGCAAAATATGTACAATATCCCTCTTTGCTTTCTGTCAGAAAATATTTTACAAAATCTTCATTTTCCGGCACTTTCCCCGGAAACATATTGTAAGTATAGTTTTGTGAAAGATAATCTTTTACATATTTAATATAATTTTCTTTTTGTTCCGTCGTTGTAACGCTGGTTTCTCCGAGCAGATTTTCAATCACTTCCCGTACATCATACGGCACATCAAGATAATTATTTTTTACCAGATTCTGATAAGAAACCATATTTTTATACAAAGGCGCACCACCGCCAAGATACTCATACCGCAGATACTCCAAAAGATTATTAAAAGCACTGTAACTATTCACACCGGCAATGACATTGGTTCCGTTCTGTGTCGTTCCATCCGTATACCGGAGAATATATGGTACTTTTTTTATCATCTGGTAATAACTGCCCACTGTATTTTCAATATACTGCTGCGCCTGCGCCTGTGTATCCATATAATCCACAAGATTTTCCTTCTGATCGTTTTTTAGTGTACTGCTTAGCAGCTCTGACCACCGGCCTGTATCATAATCCAACCCGATAAACCTCGGAAAATACTGATTTTTCCCAGTACTTTGCGTGGTTACTGTCAGCAGGGTCTGGTTGCTGTAGCGGATACCATCAATTTTCCCCAGTTCCCCGTTATTAATTCCACCGTTTGCAAGGTCAACATCTGTTTCTAAATCTCCGCCGACCCATGAAAAACAGTTTTTCGCTTCTTCATTTAACACCTGAAATACCTGAAACCGTTCATAGTTTACCGGCGGGCGCACAATAACCGAAACCGTCAGTGCAATCAGACATAAAAACAAAACCATCAGTGACTGCTGTTCCCCGCCTTTTTGCCCCTGCAAAGCCGAAACACCAAGCACGTAGCTGATACACAGAAAAAATGTACAGCTGTCCGGGACTGCTCCCAGCGATACGAATAAAATAAGCAACGGCAGAATAGAAAGCAGTGTCCCCAGCATACTGTGCAGATAAATCACAATAACTGCTGCTGCAAATGTCACAAGAACTGCAATAAACAACACCGCTATTGTTTCCTGCATCGGCCGCGCCGCCGTTTCCTTTACGGCAATTCTGCCAAGACTCAGTCCGTATGGCTTTTCAAGGGCTGTCATACAGTCATTATAAATGTGGCAGAATCCGGCTCTTAAAATGCCAAAACTCAAAACGGACAATCCGGCAAATATAATTCCCGTCACGGTTAAAAAATGCTTTTTCCTGCCGTACAGTCCGTACACACAAATAACAGCAGCCGACAAAATTCCAAAAATCACTGCCATATCCGACACTTGAAAAAGGGCGCATGAAGTCAGCACCCTTATAATTCCATATGATCCGATTGTTGTAAGAAGCATTCTTACGATGTAACTGATTTCACGATTTTCTTCCATGCTGTCTTACCCCTTGTTTCTAATTTCTGTCCCTTATATCTTTTCCCAAAGTTCATCGATCAGTTCCTGTAACTGTATCTTTTCCACATTGACAATTCTTACTTTGTTATTCTCATAGCTTCCTGCCGTCACAAATAATGCCTGCTGTCCCTGTGCTTCAATGTCCTTTAAATATACCGCCGCTGCATGCTCTCCTGCCCTGCTGCTGCATGGAATCTGCATCAGCCGTATCATGGCACGATTTAATTCTGTCCGGTCATGGACTTCCAGATACTCTGCACTTTGTTTCTGTCCGTTCCATGCAAGAATCAGCGTATTCACCTCATTTTCAACGTATAAATTGGCAATGGAAGCCACTGCTGTATAGACTGCATCCATCCGGCTCCTGTACTGCGCTGTGTTCAAAATGCTTAAATCCACAAGAATCACTTTTTTTACATCAATCTGTTCTCCATACTGCCGCACAATCAAATCATCTGTACGAAGGCTTAAATTCCAGTGGATATGGTTTAAATTATCACCCGGACGGAACGCCCGCAAATCCAGAATATCCGAATCGTCATCTGCTACCGCTGAATAGCGGTATTCCTGCTGTTTTTCCATCCCCGTCCTGACCCGCGTGGATAAAACCGGCTCCGGCAGTACGGCAAGCTGGCAGCTTCCGCGAAAATTCTTTTGTGTACCAATCAGCCCCAGATAATCCTGCAAAAATACTTTTTCAATGTCAATTTGTGCGATGCCGCAGTGCTTTGGACTAAATTCCGCCATTGTCTGCTGTACTTTTTCCGTAACTCCGTCACATTGCAGCATTTCCTTTTCATTTCCCGGAGTATTCAGATAGGCCACGCCAATCTGAAACTGCTGTTTCCCTAAAAATATCACATGGCGGTTTACGGCCTTAATGCACACTGTCACCAACTGTCCGGGATGCACTTCCTTCTGTGGAATGTTCAGATACAGCTTTAATCCGTTTGCCGCCAGTTCAAACAGCACCCCGGAAATCGCCGGAACAACAATCAGCAGTACCAGCAGCAGAAAGAACTGGTATTCGACATAGATGACATTCAGCCAGAATACCCCCAGCAGACAGACGATATACAAAAGTCTTCTTTTTCTCATTTAAACGACCCTTTTCACATCCAGTTTCGGCACGGAAACGGTTTCAAGCACATTTTTTAATGCCGTTTCTGCCGTCACCTTTCCATTTCTCAATCCGTTATCCACAATAATACGGTGTGCCGCAGCATCCATTAATACATACTGGATATCCGACGGCAGCACATAAGTATGTCCGCGTAAGAACGCTTCCGCCTTGGCAATCGCAAGCACCGCGATACTTCCTCTCGGACTGATGCCCTGTAAAATCTCCGGGCTGTTTCTCGTTGCCTTTGCAATCCGCGCCACATAATCATAAACCCTGTCATCGACATAGATTTGTTCCACATAAGCCTGCATTGCCATTAATTCTTCTGCTGTCAGCACCTTTTCCGAAATAATTTTCGGACTGCCGTTTGTCTTATTTTTTAAAATGGCAATTTCATCTTCCACGGTCGGATATCCTAGTGATATCTGAATCATAAAACGGTCAAGCTGGGATTCCGGAAGTTTCTGTGTTCCGATTGAACCAAACGGATTCTGTGTTGCCATGACCATAAACGGCTTTGGCAGCTCAATGCTTTGGCTGTCCACCGTCACCCTGCGCTCCTCCATCACCTCTAACAGCGCAGACTGGGTCTTTGGCGAGGTTCTGTTAATTTCATCTGCCAGTAAAATATTGCACAGCACAGCTCCCGGCTTGTACTCAAACTGCCCTGTCTGACGGTTGTATAAGTTAAATCCCGTCAGATCCGACGGCATAATATCCGGTGTAAACTGCAGCCGGTTACATTCCAATCCCAGTGCCTTTGAAAATGCCAGCGCCATCGTTGTCTTTCCGACCCCCGGAATATCTTCAATCAGAATATGTCCCTTTGCTAAGATTGCCATCAGCAGTTTGCAGATAGCCTCATCTTTGCCGACAACTGTCTTTTTGACTTCATATACAACCTGTTTTGCCTTTTTTAAATAAAATTCTAATTCTTCCATCTCGTTTGGCATACTCTCCTCACATTCTGCCGTATCTTCCTGTATTCATTCTGCCTGTGGATTTTTAGCCTTTCTTTAATCCGGAAAGCGTGTCATAAGCCACGACATTTGTTTTGCATGAAACATTGTGATACCGCAGCTTTCCTGCGTTATTCTCATAATCGTTTTCACAGCCGTTGATACACAGTGCCAGTCCGTCCTGCGATAAATACCATGCGTCCGTATCTGCAATCGTCTGTAATTCCTGTTCTGTCTGTCCGATACCGATCCATTCTTTTTCCAGCCCTGACAAGTCATTTTCTTCAAAAAGTTCATTTAAAGAGAGCTTCTTTCCTGTCTTTGCATTAAAATTTCCACCATAAACAGCATTGGTCATTACCGTAACATACGCCCCATCTTTATCGTATGCTGTATAACTCTCCGAATAATTTTCATAAATTGACACCAGATTATTTTCCGGTGCGGTCACATCGTTTAATGCCGAACAATGATATGAAATCTTTACCGGAATATCCAAATCCTTTACAAAGGCAACATTCTTAAACTGTGTCTGCGCCTGTGTTTTTAACTGTTCGATTCTGTCCTCGTAATAGCGCGTAACAGACTCCACCTCTGTTTCCTGATAATAAATTTTCGGATACGTATAACTAAACTGTATCTGTCTGTCCGATACGCTGTCTGACCCGGATGCTTTTAATGGCAGATAAGAACAGTCTGTACAAATCTGAACCGTAATATCGTCGCTTAGCTGTGTTTTTGATACTGATCTTATTGTATCATCCGTCAGCACATTTGTCATCGGTTCGACCCTGGAATTTGTCTGCTGCGGTATCAGTCCTGCCGCAGTGACAACAAGAAACATTACCGCCGCGGCTGCCAGGGGAAATAAAATCGCCGTCTTTACCGCCGGACGTTTCTTCACCTGCACACACTCTGTATAACCCTGACTTTTTTCGTCATCTTCAAACATGCCGGACTCATCCAAAATCACCTGAATCTGGCGCTTCATTTCCTGTTCACCCGGATATTTAATCCTACTCATAATCACTCAGCTCCTTTCTCATCTTTCTCACCATGGAGTAATAGCGGTTTTTTACAGCAGTTTTTGTTACCCCCGTAATCGTACTGACTTCTTCAAATGTGTAACCCTGCTGTGCTTTCAGATTAAATATCTTCTGGTTTTGTACTTCCTCTTTTTCAAGTAATTGCTCTACCCGCTGTGTTGCCATGCGGTTTGTCACACGTTCCTCAAGATTGTGCGCATCTTCTTTATCATAATCGTCCAAAATTTCAGTCATAAGCATTTCATGGTGCTGGCGGCTTCTCATGTAATCAATCACTTTATTGCAGGCAATTCTTGTAATCCACGTCTTAAAGGACGCCTTTTTACTGTCAAACTGATATAGATTTTTTAATATCTGTATAAATGCTTCCTGCGTAAGGTCTTTTGCAAGCTCCTCATCTGAAGTTTTTAAGTAAATCTCTTTATATATTCTTTTATAATGCCGTTCAACCAGCAGTTCACCTGCCTCACGGTCTTTCCCCTGTAATATGCGCCTGATAAGCGTTTCATCTGTTTCAAACACTTCCTGCCACCTCCTCTTATTCTTTATACGAAACCGGACATGATATAGTTGCAAAAAAAATGCCGTATTTTCATATATTCTATGAAAAATACGGCATTTATGAAAGGAGAAACGTAAAATGGAAAATTTATTTTTCCGTTATAAGCTTATTGATTAGAAATCTACTTCTGTGTCATAATAGCAGCACTTCAGTAATTTCTCCATTTCTTCCTGATTTGGCTGACGAGGATTAGAACCTGTACAGGCATCAAGAATTGCGTTTGCTGCAATTTCAGGAAGCTTCTTTAAGAACTCATCTTCCGGTACAATACCTTCTTCTGCCGGAAGTCCGCCTTCACCATAATGCTTGATGCAGTGCGGGATATTGAGTTCATCATTCATCTTGCGGAGCAGTTCGATGAGTTTATCAATCTTTTCTTCTGTTGTATTACCGCCTAAGTGAATGAAATCTGCAATTTCTGCATATCTCTTGGCAGCTTCCTCATTCTTGGCATTGTATTTGATAACCTTTGGCAGATACATTGCATTGGCAGCACCGTGGATAATATGTCCGCCTTCAAATGCAGCACCGGTCTTATGTGCCATTGAATGAACGATACCGAGTAATGCGTTGGAGAATGCCATACCTGCAAGACACTGTGCGTTGTGCATAGAATCACGAGCTGCCATATCTCCGTTGTATGACTTAATCAGTGTTTCATGAATCATCTTAATTGCATGAAGTGCCAGTGGGTCTGTATAATCGCAGTTTGCGGTTGATACATACGCTTCAATGGCATGTGTCATCGCATCCATACCTGTATGGGCTACCAGCTTTACAGGCATTGTTTCAGCCAGTTCAGGGTCTACGATTGCAACATCCGGTGTGATTTCAAAATCAGCCAGCGGATACTTAATACCTTTTTCGTAATCTGTGATAACTGAGAATGCCGTAACTTCCGTTGCTGTACCGGATGTAGAAGATACTGCACAGAAATGTGCTTTTTTACGAAGCTTCGGCATACCGAATACCTTGCACATTTCTTCAAATGTAATGTCAGGATATTCATATTTTACCCACATTGCCTTTGCTGCATCAATCGGAGAACCGCCGCCAATCGCTACCAGATAATCTGCTCCGGACGCCTTAAATGCAGCCACACCTGTCTGTACGTTCTCGATGGTTGGGTTTGGTTTAATATTGGAGTAGATCTCATAAGCAAGACCAGCCTCATCTAGAACATCGGTTACCTTTTTGGTTACGCCAAATTTGATCAGATCCGGATCGGAACATACGAAAGCTTTTGCGAAGCCTCTGACTTTTACTTCATTTGCAATCTCTTTGATAGCACCTGCGCCATGATAAGAAGTTTCATTTAATACGATTCTGTTTGCCATAATAAAAATCCTCCTTGAGTTTGTGCTCATTGATTTTCTGTTTTGCTGAATCTTTTCGGGATGTCATTTGCATGATCATTCATCTCCCGAACTGATATTATTTTAACAACTATAACACAAAAAAGAAAGTGACAAAGTATCACTTCTGTCACTTTCTTCTTATATTTGTGGATTTATCACAATTTCGATTGTAAATTTTGTATCATTTTCCCAGTGTTCCGAGGTTTTCTCCGATTCACAGAATCGTCGGCTTTTTCACAAAAGTTCCAGCTCCGAGAACACCTTCTCCAGCTTCGGCGGCATGGCTTCAACCAGCTTGTCCGACATGCGGCGCGGAGTATCTTTCATCCCGCCAAGCACCCATTTTTCTG
>ERZ827117.1855-NODE-1855-length-13878-cov-19.375172_pt1 | contig 13878 bp, 9 predicted proteins | sample MGYA00519920_ERZ827117 | MGnify/ENA primary metagenome ERZ827117 (study PRJEB31778, sample SAMEA3449260) | human gut metagenome | biome: human gut; feature: human-associated habitat; material: faeces | place: United Kingdom | collected 2010/2012 ...
TTAACGACACTGGAACTGCCCTTATGCTTACAATATTTGCACTTCAGGACAGCTTTGGAACAGCCTGCAATGTAACAGGCGACGGTGCGCTCACACTTATCCTGACTGGATATACAGAGCGCCACGGCATCAAAGAAGGCACTGACAATTAATATATTTCTTTGACATATGTAAAGTGCTATAATCATCACATAAATACACGCGCCTATGGCGCAGAAATGAGGTAACATATGCCATTTATCAATTCTAAGATAAGCACTTCTCTTACAGAAGCACAGGAATCTGAAATCAAAACACGTTTAGGTCAGGCTATCCAGACAATTCCCGGCAAGTCAGAAAGCTGGCTCATGGTCGGCTTCGAACCTGACTACAAGCTCTACTTCAGAGGAAGCAATGCCGAGCCTGTGGCTATGGTCGAGGTCAGCGTTTACGGCAGTGAGAATCCATCTGCCTTTTCTAAACTCACCAGCCAGATATGTGATATTTTTAAAGATGTTCTTGGCATCGCACCAGATCATGTCTATGTAAAATATCAGGCTGTTTCTAACTGGGGATGGAATGGGGATAATTTCTGATATGTTAATAAGCGGGACACTCTTTTATGAATGTCCCGCTTGTATATTTAATCTTCTTCAACCATACTTTTCTGCCAGAAGAAGTTTTGTAGTACTTATAGTTAGGTTAGTGCCACATATCTCCCTCTCTTAGATTTTCCAAAATTATATTACTTTCCACAAACCTTTTCTATTTGTCTCAACTCTCTCAATTTTGCCATTATCTTTTAATTTCTTTATATAGTACTTTACCTGATTATCAGTAATCTCCAGTTTTTTCGTAATTTCTTTTGTTGTTACATCAGGCCATGTCTTTAGTAACTCAATAATTCTGTATTCTAAATCACTAACATTAGTATCTTTATTTTGTTCTGCATCAATTTGGGTTGATCCTTCTGATTGGTTGGTTTGATTAGTTGGTTTTCTAAACATTGTTACCAAAACTCCATCCCCAGCTCTTCGAATACCGGCTCCTGCAAACCATATTCTTTGCATCTGCTAATAATTCGCGGAATTCCAGTTCCCCACGCTTCAACAATCTTCATATAATGAAAGGCTTCTGCAATAGCTTCATTTCTCTAATAGCTGTAATTGGAAGTTCATAAATATCTGTTCAAAATAATCCTTTGATTTTTGCGCCCATATTTATATGTCTCAAAACAAATTCATAAGCCGCCTCAACTTGTCCTTGTATTGGACCAGCAAATTCCTTTTAATCTATAAAAACATCTCTTGAAATCCCCTTAAATAATGCACATTGTTTTTTGCTGCCTTATTATGATTTTCAGTAAGTAAATCAAATGCATGTGTTGGATACCAATCTCTACCGACCTTGCACAGTAATCCAAAATCCTCTAATTTTTCAAGAGTCATATCTTTTATAGAAGCCTTTTCTTCCTCTGTTTTACACACATTTATTGCAGTCTGCTGATCTGCTTGTTCCATTTATTCTGATATAAGAAGTGGTTTCTTTATCTTTATTTGCTAAATAATATGGTCTGAATTTGCCAGGTACAACATCTATTACAAGTACTGTTTTATCTTCAATTGTCTGTATCGAAATATCTGGTTCTATCTGAGGTGTGCAAGCAGCAGAAATCATATTAGATATTGAGTCTGATAACTTAAATGGACTTTGTTTACCGATTCCATATACTATGCATGTCTCATCTTCAATACCAACAATAATCTGACCTCCCGTACTATTTGAAAATGCTATAACATCTTTCAGAAACTTCTCATGCTTGCTTGGAATTTCTCTTTTAAATTCTACGTTCTTGGTTTCCCCAAAAAAATTCTTTGCTAACCATTTAATCATCTGCTCTCTCTAATTTCCCTTCAGAATTAACCTTGTCATCATTATTTCCAAATGTAATATCTATTATATATTTAGTTAACAGTCTATTTATCGTTTTGCATACCACCAATAAACTTTTATTCAATCAATTTATATGCTTTCCATTATTTTACATATATATTATCACATTTTCTTTTTGAATATAATCGTAAGTTATTCATAAAATGCAAACTGATTACAACTATCTTCATTTTCAACCAAAAATGTATGAATCCTCCACCATTTCCATCATTGTCAATACTAATTAAAGTTCTATTCTCGTTATTCATTGTAAGAAATGTAATTTCTCTATTATCTTCGATACACAAACGATATTCCTTGATACCAGTCTCAGTTATACCTAAGGTGGTATCAAGAATAATTTCTATCTTACCGCCCCTGATGTATCTACATATTGACAAAACTTTTCCATAACTCCATCCAGCAATTGTAATATTTCCTGAATTTCATTTTCTTTAACCAATTCAAAAAATTTCTTTTCTATTTGCTCTGTGCACTCACAAAAAATATCTTTCGAATCTTGCACTTCTGATATATTTTCTACAGCATTCATTGCAATATAATTGCATGCTTCTTTAAATGATTCCGAAGCCTCTTTAATAAATTCTTGCAACTTCTTTTGATAATTTTCATAGACCACTTTTACAACATTTTGCAACTTTCTTTCTTTTAATTCGCTTTCAATTTCAACTGCATAACTAAATAGCTTTTTCATTAGTTCTATCGCACTTATTCCAACACATCCTGCTTGCGTTACATTTATAAGTGTTGCATCCTTTACTTCTTCAGCAGGTAAAACCATATTTATAAACTTGTCATAATCATTATAAAGTAACACATCTCGTGCATTAATATTGACACTTGGAAATCTATTTTCTCCTTCGCACATGATATATATATGCATCTGTCTAAAATGCTTCGACCATAAATAACCTGCAAAAGAAACACTATCCATTTCTCCTGCCAACCCCTTTATTCTTTCATAAAATTGCTTCAAAAATTCTTCATATTCAAATACATTTATTTCTACAATAGGATTTCTCATGGTTCCATAAATTTTTTGAACTCCAGGCAATAACTTAATACCAGTAGATAAAAATTGTTCAATATTCTTTTCTGTTGCTCTTACACATAGTCTTGCTTTATAGCTAATTGATTTTTCTACATTAAAATTATTGTTGTAAACAATCGTAATCATTGAAACTAATTGCTCAAGAATATCCTTTTCTTCCTGTTTTTTTGAAAATCCTCCAAATTCTTTAAAATGCTCATCAAATTTTTTCTGTAGCAGATCTAAATGCATTAATGCCTGTATCAGACTGTAGTATGCAGTACGAGCCTTTTCCCCCTTTTTCTTTCTATTTACAGCATCTAACAATATACATTCCCCACTATTACAAAAAACCTGTATCTTAGTAAAATATTCATTACATAAACGTGATATATGCTTTCTATCATTTTCTACCTTCCTCTCACTTGAATATTTATCATCATTACTTTGTACAACATAATTATTAGTTTTTATACCATATTTATCAACCGAACATTTCGGACTAATATATGGATTATTACTAGAAAATTCAACTGCTCTTCTCTTTTTATTTTGATAATCTATTGAACTGAATACTTTAAAATTTCCTTTTTTATACGCTATTTCTATATTACTAACCAAACTATTAAAATATTCTAAAACAGCATTTCTTGCATTTACTATATGGTCATACGTAACTTGCCAATTATCTGGCAAGTACTCGTACTCTTGTAATTTTAAAAAACATTCATTTAATTGTGTTATCCAAACATATGGCAAGTTATCTTTTGGTATATTTTTTTGAATATCAGGTATATCTATATCTCCCATAAAACTATATCCTATAATTTTTACATTATATCTATCCTTTTCTGAAAATAAACGCTGTGAAATATTAACAACCCTAATAACTCTTTTATATGGTATATCATTAACCTCATCATTATTTTGAAGAACATCCAACAATGCAAAAATTTCTTTTTCACTTACTTCATAGTAAATGATACCATTTGTAATAAACACTTGTTGTAAAATTTTTTTTGCTATACATTGTCTTACATTAAACCACTTTTGCTTAGTAACTCCTAGTGCAAAATTCAAACTAGCATCAATATCTGCATTCCATTCAACATTTACAATATCATTTTCTTCTAAATAAAAATTTCTATATGCTAGCCAAAACAAAACATATCCCCAAGCATTCAAACTATCTTTGTCAATTTTATAAATTGCCTGCAATTGATTATATGTCTTTTTAAATAAACAGTCTAAAAACTTATACTCAATTTTTTGCATTGGCAATTTTGATTTCAATTCTATCAACTTTTTCTTAACGCCCTCACTAATATCAAATATCTTGCATATATCTTCAAATATGTCAAACTGCAAAAAACCTGTAATATCACCAATTCCAAATAAGGAAAACTTATTATTTAATAAAAGGTCTCCTTCCGATATAATATTTCTATTAGTACACAAAAAATGATATACTTCACACCATAATAATGCTTTTGTTACATCTGCATAAACTTCAATATTCATATACTTTATTGAAACAATTTTATTTACCCATTCCTTGGTTACTCCGTTTTCATAAGCATATTCCACCAACATTTGTGTAGCATTATGTTCTATTATCCCAAGAGTATTTAACAAAATTTTTTCATAATTATAAATTCCTTGCTCCATTATTACTTTGTATATAATCCTAGCTCTTAATGCATGAAGACTCTCTATATATGTTTTATCATCTGTCATTCTTATAAAATACTCTTTTTCAAAACAAAAAAGCATCTTATTTTTTTTACAACAATTCATTTTTTCAAACAAATTACTAATTTTAACTTTGTTATTGTGAATTCCTGCAAGTGAAATTACAGCCAGGCATTCAAGCCAATCATCAGCTCCTTCTTCATGCTGGATTATATTACTAATTTGAGTTCGTACCCTTTCGACCATTGTGTTTGATTCATTTAGCATGAAAATATATTCCATCAATGGTCCATGTTCTCCAAATGATTTCCATGCATCATCAAATGATAAATAATGATTTTGAGAGTACATATCATATATTTCCATTGCCTCTTCCTTAGAAAGATTTAAAGAAATTTCTTCAAATTGGTGTTTAGAATAATCGACAGCACTTCTCTGAAAATCTTCTTCTCTTATCGTAATAAGAATTTTAATATCAACTCCCAGTTCTATTGCTTTTTCGCAAATCCATAGCCAATTAACATCATATGGTTCAACATCCAAATATACAGCAATATCTTTCCTATCATTTAATCCTCTTAAAATACTAAGAATATCAATTGCCTGTTCTTCAGATAATACCTTTTGAATACACATAACACTTAGTTCCGGATACTTATCAATAAAGTATCTATATGCTAGGGTTGATTTTCCCTGTCCTGATGCTCCTTTTAGCAAGACAATATTATTTCTCTCAAATCCTTTATTTATTTTTTCAATCCATCTTTTTCTGTACAGATCAAAATGATTTCGTATATGATCTGGAATTGCATTAACACCAATTCTATAATCATGTAACAATTGTTCTTCTGACTTATTGCTCTTAAATTCAGCTAGCGGAATAATTGTTTTTTGATATTGCTTTTTTAATGAATCTATAGATGCTATATTCTGAGCAATATTACTTACTTTCTCTTCCCATTTCAATTTAGAGGTGCATCCTGCTTCCCTAGACAATTTATAAATGTAGTATATCAATAATTCATATGTCAAATCTATTGCAGTAGCAATTTCAATATATTTTGTCATTAGCAATTCTATATTCTTTCGGAGTTCGTCTTCATTTACTTTTTCTACCCGTAAATGAGTTAATAACCATTTAATATCCTCAGTTGTATAGCCATATAGTTTTAATTTCTTTGCAATATTCGTTCCTAACTTATCATTCGCCTTTAGCAAAGTATCTATCTCATTTCCTATATGTCCAAACGATACCACCTTTAAAATAATTTTTGCATTTTCTTTATACTTTAAACATCTTTTAAAAAAAGAATCTTCTTTTTGTGGAGACAAATCTGATAATGATAAATCCTTTGATAAATTCTTCACCTGAACAAGTTCATAAACGCTTTTTCCTTTTTTAATCAATAAATCTTCTACTTTTTCAGGATAAAATTCAAATTCATTATTATTACATTCAAGCAGACGCTTTGCTATATATAATGTTTGCGTCGTAAATCCTCTCCATGCAGCTTCTGCACCTGTTTCTGATTGCAAAACTTTACTTTCCATTTTCTCTACTCCTTTTGTTCGAAAAAGTGCCACTCATGCAAAATAAATACATTTGTCAAAATTAACAGCATATTATTTTTATTTAAAAACATATGATTATTTACAATATTCTTATTTACTATTATTGTAGAATCATATTCTCTCTCGACTATCCAACCAGCTTATCTAACATTCCTACAATCTTTTCTCTTTCACCACAGCCATTAGTCTTAAATCTTAATAATGGAATTTCATACAAATCCATTATGCGATCCTTTAATAAATCTCTTGAAGCCTGTACGGTATCCTTTTTATGAAATTCATATCCATCAACTTCAATCGCTAAAACCGGCTTTTTACTGATTCTGTTGTAAATCAGAAAATCCAGATGTGTTGCAGGATTCATTGCATACTGGCACTCTCTGTCATTTAATAGTTGAGGATTTTTAATCAGCATATTCAATGGAAAATGACAAATAACATCTAAACTTGAATACTTATTATCCGCAATTATTTCCTGTATCAATGAATACATAAGATTCTCAGAGTCATATTCTGATATCTTTTTATATTTCTGCAAATATGCTATTCTTTCCTCAGTATACTGCTTGTAAAGATAATCAAAGATTGAATAAATCTTACTCTCAACAACTTCAAAATTATTATACTGAATGTAATCTATTAAATCTGTTATATTGCGTTCTTTTGACTGTTCATTTCCAGTCACAACCAGCATCAGTTTCTTTTTTGCCCTTGAAACAGCAACATTAATCAAATATGGATCATCTGCAAAATCTGATATTTCATCATCTACAGTGGATATAATAATATTGTCTTTCTCCTTGCCCTGAAACTTATGTACGGTAGCTGCATCAATATCTGTTATCTCCCTGTTCAATGCTTCAACCTGATTCCTGTACGGAGTAATAATCCCTGTTTCTTCCGGGTTGAAGTTATATTTAGGCATAATTTCATTTTTTATAACATCTATCTGACGCTGACTGTAATGATTTCGTTCATGATTTCCGGCAACTGTTTTCACAACTGACAAAACATCATCTTCACCATTATCCTTTGTCATAATAATCAGTTCATCACGATAAAATTTCTGATTACAGAAATTAATTATTTTAGGATGACACCTATAATGCTCTCGCAATAATGTCTGTGTTACATCAGGCATAATATCCAGAATTGACTGCAAAAAGCTCTTTGTAAACTGATATCCTTCTTTCAGATTATATGTATCAAATATAGCTTTTGCTCTGACCCTCATATCTTCTGTAACAACATTTGGAAGCTGCTTAGTATCTCCCACAATAACCACATTTCTCGCACAAGAAAGTGCTAAAGCCCCTGTTGCAATATCTACCTGTGATGCCTCGTCCATAATAAGATAATCATATACCACATCTGAATTCAGACTATTTCTTGATGAAAATGTGGTACTTAATATAACCGGATACTCCTTCAATACATCATTGGATTCCTTCCACAGATTATCCTCACTAAATACTCTCCGGCTGTCGTTCCCTTCATATCTTCTTGCCAGCTTGTCTTTTAGTAAAATCATTGAATTGTCACATAAATCGTTAAGCAAATGCTTATCAACACCGTTTAAATATCCCTCAATATCTGAAATCTGCTTAGATAATTCTTTTTCTTTTGCCTTATAATACATAGCCTGAAATGTTGTAATTATCTTTGAAAATTTCTGCTTATAAAAACTCCAGTGTGTTATGCCATACTTGAAAAATGTCTTTATTTTAAACCAGAATCCTATTGTCTTTTTCTCCTCTGATATTGCCTGACACTCCTGCCATAACATCATCCATTGTTTTGATGATAACATTTTCTTGCACTTTATATTATCTGTATTAACATCGGATTCTTCAACATACTGGTTAAAATATTGCTGTTCTGTAACTAATTGAGATAATTCCTGCCTTAAATAAGCAAGTTTTTCCTGTTTATCAAAAAATTCTTTTAACCTAGCGGATTGCTCTGATATTTTCTTACGCATTTCACCAAATTCTTCAGACATTTTCCAAGTTAAAAAATCAGGATAAGATGAATCCTGATGCTCAACAAATGTTTTCTTATTTTTAGAACTTCCCAATGTTGCAGCAACAAATCCCAGATTATACTGTGGCGAAGACAGTTTGTCATATACATTTTCAGTTGCAGAATTATTATTAGATACAATCTGTACCGTTTTGTCCTGCATCAATATATTAGCGATAATATTTAATATCGTCTGTGTTTTACCTGTTCCCGGCGGTCCTTGTATTACACTTATCTGATTCTCCATCGCATTTTTTACAGCATTATACTGACTGTTATTACAGCCAAATGGAAATATCGGAACATATTCTCCCCCTCTTTTACCAGTATTCAATAAAGAAGGATTCAAATATTTCGCTAATGCAACCTCATTACCAACATAAGTAATTTTATCAAATCTTTTAGGTAATAATTTTTCCCCCGTCTCTTCATTTCTAATATTACTCAATTCAGCAATCTGCTTTATATATTGGAATACATCGGCAGACCTTTTATCATTCAGGCACGACTCCGCAATATGTAAATCGCGCTCATGGTAATCCCGTTCACTGCCGTCTTTAAAACAAATATGCCAATAAGACTCCTGTCTGCCTCTGAACACAGATATTGCATCTATATCAAAAAACTCCCGTCCCTCTCTGCTAATACGATACGACTTAGGATTTAAAACATCCGGCTTAGTTAATTTCTCAACATTCATATATGCATAGAGATAGCTTTTCCCATTATTAAATTTCACGTTCCATTTATGTGTCTCCGTGTCGTACACACATGACATTACTTCGGTTGTCTTTATCTCACCCTTGATAATAATCATATAATATCTTGTATCCATTTAGGCCTCACTGTTTCTTCCCACTTACATTTTCTGTAACATCTTAACAACTGTATTTTTCTTATTTCAAAGTTGTCATTTGAATAATTATTTCTTCTTGTACATATGTTTTATGCGTAATCGGCATCTTCAATATACTCTCTTAATTCAACTTCCTCCTTATATTTTTCATATTTCATACATAGTTCCTCAAGATATTTTCTATGTTCTATGTAATCAATGCCTTTTAGGCTATCTTTCAACAATTTTAGGAATTCAATTTTCTTAAGAATAAGAGGTACTTCACTTCCAGACCATGAACAAGACATAGGAAATAAATAAATTTTCTTAAAATCCTCAATATTTTTATTATCTTTTAGGAATTCTATAATAAATTCTAGTTTACATTCTGGCAAAACGGTTACTACTACCAAAATAAGTTTTCTACATTTATCAAAATTCAAACTATATTTATGAAGCTTATCAATTAACCAGTCTTTCTTTCGTTTAAATACATTACAATCTTGTGTTTTTCTAAACAGTAATCTTGCTGGCCTATCTACCGTATCGTCATCAATTAATACCATATATGCATAATCAATGCATTCTCGCCATTTATCAACATTCCATATCAAGTCAAACATTTTATTCTCATAACCATCCAAATAGATATTGTCTTTAACAAAATCAACATACTCATTCCATATTGCAGGTTGTTGTTCAAATATTTTTATAAATAACTTTCCATTATAATCCATATCAATATTATTCCTAATAGCATTCATGTATATTGTTGCTAATGTCTCAATATTGTCTCTGAAAAAATAGAAAATTAATTTGATATCCTCTTCTTTATATGCACTTCCCAAAAATGCATTTGAAAATTCAGGATGATTAACAACCTTCTCAATTACCTTTGCTTTAAGTTCATTATCTTTCTCCCCATACCGATTTATTATTTGAATCTCCGGAATGATATGCCTATCTTCGTTAAGATTATTTAGTACAAATTCTTTATAATCATTAACAGCCTTTTCGCTGATACTCTCCTCCGGAAGGCACTCCCAAATAAGTGATAACCACTCATCTTTTTTATCAAACATTTTATTGATAACCAAATCATAAGTTGCTTGATATCCAAGATTATCAATCAAATATTTTATCTGACGATATCCATTAATTCTTAAAGGTGCATTTTCATTAAAATATTCTTTGATTACATCTATGTATAAGATACTATCCTCTTCCAAATTTTCAAAAATGTAATCCAAGCCTGTATTTAATGTCCATTTTTCTCGCTCACTCAATTTCCTTTCTAAAGAATTACATATAGCAAATAATTTTCGATAATTGCATAATTTATACGATTTTACTTCCTTTAAGATACGCTCTCTATGTATTTTTTCAGCATCATCTATAGTTTGTCCTAACTTGTGGTTACAATTCAGTATATCATAAATTCTATATTCTATATTCTTCTCAAATATCTGAAAATGTTCATCAGTCGTTATTCCAATTTGCTCAGCTATTTTCTTATATCTAGCGACTATCTTTGCGTCATAAAAATCTGGCTTATCCTTATCTATAAGATTTGTATAAATAATATCAAAGTCTGCTTTTAAGTATTTGCTAGATTCTTCATCACTTAATCCATTAATATTATTATTCAATAGAATTTCATTAACAAGATCTTTATATTGAGCATATTTTCGTAAACAACCTAAATTTTTCAATATATTCGCACGAATAACAGCAATTTCCTCTGTGAATTCAATGGGCATTCTTACAAAATTTACTGAATGACTATTTCTAATTGATTCAGTAAATGATATTTCTGTTTTCAATGCATATTCTGAAATATGTAAATACAAAATACTATTATTATAGTTTTCCCCTTTCTCTGTTACAGCCCACAACTTATCAAACATACACAATTCATGATTATATTTAGTTGCGTTAGAATATCGGTCATATAAGAAATTTTCGGTTAAAACAAAATAAAAATCCATTATTAAATCAGGTCTTTTAGCATAATAAAATATAAGTAAATCTAATGCATCTTCAAAATTATCTGTATATTTATAGCCACCCAAAATTTCTATTTCTTTTGATGATATTTTATGATATTTTTTCTTATCATTAATATCAAACCCATCCAAATCAAAAATCACAACATTTTCTTGATCTATATGTTTCTTTATAATATATAAAGCCTTATCTGGTTCAATCTGATAAAAAGATTCTAAATATTGCATGTTCTGATCAATTGGAGCATTATTCCATGCTGAAATTATAGATTCTTTCAGATATTTTTTTAGTTCCTTTGAACCAAATATTTCCATCAAAGTATTAAGAACATAAATAACTTTATTTCTGTAATTAGGAAATCCAATATTAATTAAACTCTCCACACTTACCCATTTTTTCTTAAATAAAACATAATATAATATGTAATTTCCAAAACTCTGATCCGATATCTTTGTTATCTCATTTTTAAACCAATCTATTAATTCCAAATAATACAAATTTTCTATTATATTCTTTTCATCAATTTCATTACCATAAGTATTTTTCAAATCATTATACAATTGATTACCATTACTTTTTACTGGTCCTGCCACTGCAATAAAAAAAAGCATAATAACATCATTTTTGGTCAATTTTACATCATCAATAATATATCCATAATAGTTTTCGAAAATATCTTCTGCATTATGTATCGCTTTATATCCATCATTGATTGATCTTATTCCCGCAAGAAATGCTAGTCTTATATTACCATTAGCTATGGATGTTATCTTTTTAAGATAATTCGTATTTATAATTCCCAGATTATTTTTTAAAATATCAGTTATTTCATCATCTTTAAAGCTCCTAATTTTAATAATACTAGGTTTTGAATATCTTGACACTTTTTTAATTACTCTTTCTCGAGCATAATCTCTTACCGTAATAAGGATATTAATCTTATAATCATTTGGTAAAGTCAAAATTGTATTAAGCACATTATCAAAACTTGTAACCATATTAGCATCATCAAAAAAAAGCAGATAATTCCCTGGTTCATCAATATAGTACTTAATATCTTCATACAATAAATTCCCATTGCTTTTAATGCAGTATATCTTTATATCTTTTTTATCTTGCCTTCTGCAAACTTCCAAAGCCAATCTCGTTTTTCCAATTCCTGATGGTCCAATTAATATGGTAACTATATTTTCATTAATACTTTTAAATATTTCGTTAATTTCAGAATCCCGATGAAGAATTTTACAATCTATAGGTGCATTAATACCATTCGCATCATATGCCTTTACAAAATCCTCAATATCAAAAAATTGATTTGTATCTATTGCAATACCAAGCATATCCTTTGCAATGTGTGGGTATATTAATGCCAAATCATGTGAAAGTGTATCAATTCCAATAAGCTCTATATTCACTCCTTGAATAATTTCCTTATTAAGAGATAACTGCTCAATATGAATATTTGTGGAACTATGTCCACAGATAATTTTTTTTATTTTATCTTTAGGCAATGAAAGTTTTGCCTTATCAAAGCATGCTATAATATCTTCTTTTATTTTCTCTTTAGGGCGTGAATTTACACTTCCATAGTTAATTAGGATATATTTTCCATCATCAGTCATAACATATGAGTCTGGTATACCTTTTGTTGGTTTATTTGTACCTGCTTGAACTCCTAATGTTTGAATATTAGTAAATTTATATTTTTTATAAAGATATTGATCAAATAATTTTTGAAATGCTCCTCCCTCTAATTGCATAATCGCACTTTGAATATAATTTATATTACTCAATATTCCATCCCCTTTTATTAACAAAGTAATTTATAATAATTCATTCTCTAATTTATAATATCATTTATAGTTAAGATTAACTTATCTGTATACATTTTTAAAAAATTAATCAACCTATTACTAATATATTATATAATAACATATTAGTAAAAATATTTCCTCTTCAATATATATCAACATATATTATTTCAAAGACTTATTATAAATTTAAATAAAGCATAATAATTCTAATTATGATATTAGTTTCCTCTTATTATCAATAATACATGTATTATATAGGTATCACGATAAAAAAAAAGCTCCATAAATGGCTTGTTTACGCCATTTATGAAGCTCTGTTTGTCCAAGGGCACTCCCTTTATTTCATCAGGAGCAAACACTCTTCTATCCTCTTAAAGATGAATGTTATTGCCCTTTAACAATCAATAGCAATATATGCTACTCTTGCTTAAATATTTCTCATAATTCATAAAACATTGATTCTACAAGGCTTCTTTCGGCTACTATGAAATAAAAGAGACCGTAAGATGAGGAAAACTTGGTCTCATCTTATGGTCTCTGATACTTTTTATTTTATTGTTGACGATACAGTCTTTTGCCCTAATGATGATAACCCTTATTGCCCTTTAACACCGTTTACTACTCAAACTCGCAGAGTCTGGTTTGATTCAGATTATTTTTATGTGGTTATCTATACTGTTTTGTATTGATAACCTATACTTTTTCCACACGTTATTCTTCGTTTCACACATTTTTAGTACCAATCCAGTACCATTGCATTCTTTCATTATTGTGTGTAGTTCTAGTGGCTTGCAGGTTTGTTTACTATTCAGAAGATAATAATCTGATGATTTGCAAATCCACCTATGAGAATTATAATCGCCGGATGATGTTTCTGCAATAAAAAATTTTGTGGTACTAATGAGTAGTACCATCCTTCTCCATATCATTCATCAATTTATCAAAGTCACTTTCATATAGTGAATCCTGTATAA
>ERZ827117.1858-NODE-1858-length-13844-cov-5.785989_pt1 | contig 13844 bp, 9 predicted proteins | sample MGYA00519920_ERZ827117 | MGnify/ENA primary metagenome ERZ827117 (study PRJEB31778, sample SAMEA3449260) | human gut metagenome | biome: human gut; feature: human-associated habitat; material: faeces | place: United Kingdom | collected 2010/2012 ...
GGGGTTCCAAAGGGGCCATTCTCTTTTGCGAAAGAGAATGGCCCCTTTGACTCGCTCCCACACGGTGTGGGGAACAACGATGCAGCGCTGCTGCGCTGCGCTAAGAACCCCGCTGCGCGGGGAGGGCGCAAAAAAAGGCAGCCTTTCGGCTGCCTTTTTTAATCAACCGTGCGCATGAAGGACGTCGATCCCTTCTGAAATCTCACATCCAGCTTCACGCGGTCCGCGCGCATATAGCTTGTGGTATATTCATAGGTATGCCCGTTCTCGGTCGTGGTGCGGCGCTGATGGAAAAACGCCGCCGAGCCGGGCGCGCAGTGCAGAAGCTGCGCCTCGTGCGGCGCGAGCACGACGGCCTCATACGTGTCCGACGCGGAAAACGGGATGACGCCGACGTGGTAGAGGAGACTGTAGAAGCTGTGCGTCTCCAAAAGCTCGCGCGTCAGGTTCGGGTAGATGTACTCTGGGTAGTACGACGTCTCTAAAATGAGCGGCTCGCCGTCGACGTTTCGCACGCGCGTGAAGCGGTAGACTTTCACGCCCTGCTCAAGGCCCATGAGCGTCACGATCTTTGGAGAAGGCGTGATGACCGCGAAGTCGACCAGCGTGGACGACGGCGTTTTGCCCAGCTGGGAAATTTCTGTCGTGAACGAATACTGCACGCCCTTGCGGCGCGTGTTCGGGTCAGTGACGAACGTGCCCTTGCCGCGCTTGCGCACGACGAAGCCCTCCTCTTCCAGCGCGCCGATGGCCTGACGCACGGTGTTGCGGCTGATATCATACGAGCGGCAGAGCTCGGCCTCGCTCGGCAGCAGGTCACCGACCTTGAGCGCGCCGGAGGTGATGCTGCGCTTGATGATGCCCATGAGTTGGGAATAGAGAGGAATTTCACTGTCGAGCGACAGCGGATTTTTGAGAATCGGATTGTGTTCCATGGTGGGAACCTCCCGAGAAATACGTTTTGGAATATTCCTATCATACCACATATCTTTGAGATGTTCCAGTACTTTTTCCCGCCCGCCGCTGAAAAACCGCAAAAAAAGGAGGGGGTAGCCCCTCCTTTTTAGGAATTGCGCATTACCAGCCGGTCCCGAGTTCTGTTCCGTACCAGCGGCCGTCGTCCTTGAGCTGGATGGTGCAGCAGCGGTAGAACTCATAGGCGTCCTTAGGCGCGGCGGGGTTCTCGCATTTGACGGTGTTGCCCGCCATGGCGCTTTGCAGCGCGTTGGCGCTCTCCGCCGTGAATTCCACCCTTACGGCAAAGCAGTAGGTGTTGTCGTCGATCTCGCCCGCCTTGCGCTTGGCCTGCGTGGTCTCCTCGGCGGGGTTTACCGTGACATTGAGCCATGTGAATTTATAGATGCTGCCGCTCGTCACCTCTTTCTGCGTCCCGTAATAGGCGTTCGCCCAGTTCTGCGCGGCCTCCTGCCACGAAAAGCTCTTCGACTGGGCGCGGACGTCGGAGGTGAGCATGTCGGAATACTCCACCGTGTCGTACCACACGCGCATCAAGTCGTAAAGTGTGCGGCCATCATTGTCCACGATGCTGAAATCGCCGACCGCGCGGTAATAGCGTTCGCTTTTGCCCGACACATATTTGACGGTGTTCGTTCCCTTATAGAATATCAGGCACGTCGCCTGCGCGTTGTGCGGCCAGAGCTCGACAGAGTCCAGACCGTCGAGGTTTTTCGGCTTGTCGATGGGTTTGTATTCATAGCTGTCGAGCGCGACGGAATAGCCCGTCAAAAGGGGAGCATGGCTCCCGCTCTCGCCGCCGGCGGGGCAGAAGGCGAGAATGTCGACCGTGGCGGCATTCGACGCGAGCACAAGGTCGCTTTCAAATGTCGCTTCCTTGTCCGGTGTCTTGTTGTACCATGCGAGCATCGCGTCGAAGATCGTCGCATAGTCGCCGTAGCTGCTGACCTTGTAGTAGCGCGTATCGCCGTGCTGGTAGAGCATGAAATCCGAGCCCTCGTAGAAGGTAAAGCGCGCAGAATTACTGAGGCTGAGGCAGAGGGCGAGGGGATTCCCGCCGCGGGGCGGAACAGCGCTGCCCGAGGGCGAGGACTCAGACGGATCGTACTCTTTATAATCGCACGTATCGAGCAGAACGGTCGGGGCGGCGTCCTTCGGATCATGGCCGCCGACAGCCATGCCGTCGGTATTCAGACTGAGCCAGGACGCGCCGCCATTCGATGCAAGCTGGAGGTCGGTCAGGAACGCGGTATCAGCGGGAGACTCGGAGTCGGAAGAGCCGTCCGTGAAGTAGATTCCTCCGTTGATCGTAAAGTGCTTGACCATCGCCTGCAAGATCACGGCCTCCTCCTCGACGGCGCGGTCGCGGTTCCAGCCCCACTGATTCTCTTCCGTGCTGCCGTCGAAGAGCCAGTGAATTTCGACTTCGTAGGTGGTGTTGTTGGGACCGGCAAAGAGCGTGACGATCGTGTTGCTCATGCCCTCATGCGTCACGTAGCGCCAGCAGCCGGTGTCGACCTTTTCCCCGGTCACGCCGGTGCTCTCCCATTCCGCCTTTGCGTCGTTGATGCCGCGCTCGAGCTTCTTGACACTGAAATACGAGCCGGTGTTATAGCTCGAATACCAGTATTCCGCGTATTCCGCATCGGGCTTGTACGTCCAGCCGGAGATGGGGGCATAGAAACGGTAATTGCCATTACCGGAGATCAGGCGGCCCTCGACGGTGTTGCCGTGGCCGTAGCCGTCCTCGACCAGACCGTCGACGAGATTGGGAATGTACATCTTCGGCTCATTGAGCCCCGCGTAGTCGACATAGAAGTCGTGCAGGTAATACTTGAGGTCCACGCCGTAGCCGCAGCCGTTGTACCACAGGCCGTCGTTGCTCATCGAGGTGCCGATGATCTGATAGCCGGTCTTCTCGCCGTAGGTGTAGTGCAGGACGGTGAGATAGTGCGTCCAGTGTTCATTGAGATATCCGTCGTCCGTCAACTCCTGCCCGCCGATGACGTCGATCTGCACGCCCGCCTCGTTCGTGGGCTTCATCTCGTACTGGAAGTACCACAGCTCCAGCACCGTGCCGTCGGGGGAGAGGTTGCCGAGCGAATCGCCCTGCTCCAGTCGCGTCACGCGCACATCGGCGACCGTGTCTTCAATCGAACGGGACGCATAGTCGTTGTTTTCCGACACGGAGTAGGTCATCGTGCCTTTTTTGAGGTCTTCCACGCACGCGGCGGCATAGTCGTCCATCGAGGGGTAGATCGTGTTGTCCTCCTTTTCCAGCCGGTAGACCCAGCGAATACGGTCGCTATCCTCGGGAAAGGCGTCGCCGCCGTTGAAGTGATAGCCGATGCACAGATACAGCGTGCCATCCTCCTGCTCAAGCAGAAAGACAAGATTTGGCGAGGCCTCGGGGTCATGATCGTCGAAATTATCCGGCAGCTGCACGCGCCACGCAGTCTTGTTGTCGCTGCGCAGTGCGTCCAGGTCGGGCAGCAGCGTACCGTCAAAGTTTTCCTGCGTCAGCGTGACGGATTCCATCGGCGCGAAGGCGGTCTCTCCGCCGTCATAGATCATCGTGACGGTGTTGACACCATCCTCACGGGAAAGGCGGAAGTAGGTGCCGCTTTCATCGGAGACATAGTAGAGGGGACGGAAATTCTTCCCAATCGTAAGCTCCCAGTTTGCCACTACGAGCACGGGATTGTAGCGTGTGCCGTCAAAGGGGGCATCATTTTTCTTGCCGCGCTCGCCCCAGCTGACGGCGCAGCCCGCTGTGAGCGTCAGCGCCAGCACGAGGGCCACGATGCCAAGGCCGCGCTTTTTCTGCGCGCCCAGCACGTTCGTGATGCGGCGCTTCAGACGCTCGACCGTGCCGCCGAAGCACGTCGTCGCGGGCAGCGCCCGCACGCTGGACTGCACGGCGGCGAGCAGTGTCCGGCTGTAGGCCGCACGCTCGGCGCGGTCAAGATCGTCGGTCGCCGCGCTGTCGCAGGCGAGCTCGATGTCCTCGTCCGCCTGACGCAGCATCAGATACACCACGGGGTTGAACCAGTGCATCGCGTTGGCCGCGAGCAGCACGAGCTTGAAGAGCATGTCGCGCCGCTTCAAATGGCACAGCTCATGGCGCAGGATGTAGCGCAGCTCCTGCACGTCGTAGCGCTCGTGGGGCAGGAGCAGCCGCGGGCGCAGAAGGCCCGTCACCGCGGGGGTGGAGATGGCCTCGCAGACGATCATCTCCGGCGCGCTCACGCCTAAGTCGCGCGCCGTGTCAGAGAGCAGGGAGGCGTAGTCCGCGCGGGTGACGTCTCTCTTCCAGCGGCGCACCGTGCGGCGGAAGAGGGCGTAGGAAAGGCCCTGATACAGCAGGAACGCCGCCGCGCCCGCGAGATAGCCGTAGAATAAGATCGTCGTCACGGGGATGTAGCGCGTCGTCTTCTGCTCGGGATTCGTCACAGGGCGCTGGATGATCGTGTCGCGCACCGCGGAGGGGGACTGGCCGCTTTTTTCGGCCGTGTCGCCGAACAGGTTGTCGGTCGATTGGATGGCTGTCTTATCCGTGCCGACAAAGAGGGTGTAGTCCTTCGGCGGCGCGGCCTGCACCGGCGCGTTTTTCACCGAAAAATCGACCGGCAGCAGCAAAAAGACCGCCAGCGCCAGCCACAGCCAGCAGCGCGTCTTCGCGCGGTAGCGCTCGCGCCAGAGAGGTTTGAGTACCAGCATCGCCAGAATGGCGAGGGAACCTAACAGGGAAGTTTTCAACAGATTCAGCAGAAATGTTTCCATGGTGCGTCCTCCTTATATTTCCGTTTAACGGCTCATATCGTCCAAAAACTGCCGCAGCTCGTCGATCTCGCTCTGCTCGAGCGGCTGCTCGGCGTTCAGCGCCGCGACGAAGCTGCCGAGCGACCCGCCGTAGAGCCGCTTCAGGACGCTGCGGCTCTCAAATTCGAGGTATCTGTCCTTTGAGACGAGCGGCGTGTACAAATTGTTCCGCCCCTCGCGGCGGCTCAAGAGGAATCCTTTTTCGCACAGGCGAGTAAGGTAGGTGTTGACGGTGTTGGCGCTCCAGCCGTGGCTCGCGAGCGCGCCGTCGAGATCGCCGCGGCTGACCTCGCCGCCGACCTCCCAGATGGCCTGCATCACGGCAAGCTCCGCGTCGGGCAGTCTCTTCTTATCGTCCATGGGTTGACCTCCTTAGATGATCTACTACATTTGTCGTTGATAACTATATACTACATATGTAGTAGTTTGTCAAGCGCTTTTTATGTCCTTTTTTGTTTTGCAGCGAAAATTGCAGAAAACAGGGGAAAGACATGACGGCAAATCGTCAAAATGAAAGATGCTGTTCAATTATTTGAATGAGTTCTTGCAAATCTTTCTGAAAATCGCTTGCTTTTGTGCAAAGCGCAAGGTATAATGAAGAAACCGTATGAAATCATTTAGCGATTCAATAAATAAACAAATAAGAAGAAGGAGATCTGTATCATGGCAAAGTTCAAAGTTTACTACACCATCGAGCTCAACGAGGTGGCCACGCACATCTTCGAGTCCAACGACTTTGAAGTGAAGCTGTGCAGCCATAACGACGAGGAGACCTACGTCAAGGAGCTCGCCGAGTTCCAGCCCGACGCCATCATGTGCCGCACCGAGCCCATCACCGCCAAGATGATGGACACCTGCAAGAACCTCAAGGTCATCGGCAAGCAGGGCGCCGGCCTCGACAACATCGACATGGACCACGCCCACGCCAAGGACATCACCGTTGTCTACGCGCCTGCCGGCAACGCCAACGCCGTCGCCGAGCACGCCGTCATGCTGATGCTCATGTGCGCCAAGCGCTTCACCTATGTTGACCGTCAGTTCCGCGGCGGCAACTTCCTCGTCCGTATGGGCATGGAGCACACCTATGAGCTCGGCGGCAAGACCCTCGGTATGATCGGCTGCGGCCGTATCTCCCAGCTCGCCATGCAGAAGTGCAAGTACGGCTTCGGCATGAACGTCATCGGCTACGATCCGTACCTCACGCAGGACAAGATCGGCGATCTGTGCGAGCTGAAGGCCACCGCCAAGGAGGTCTGGGAGCAGGCCGACTTCGTGTCCGTGCATCTGCCCGTCGTTCCCTCCACCGAGCACTCCATCGGCCGTGAGCAGTTCAGCTGGATGAAGCCCACCGCTTCCTTCATCAACTGCGCGCGCGGCGCTCTGATCAAGGAGAATGAGCTTGTTGAGTGCCTGAAGGACGGCACGCTGTTCCAGGCCGGTCTCGACGTGTTCGAGCATGAGCCCATTCAGGAGTCCAGCCGCGAGCTGTTCAACCTCGACAACGTCATCATGACCCCGCACATGGCCGCCACCACCGAGCAGAGCGTTCTGAACTGCTGCACCAGCGTCGCCAACGACATCGTCGCCGTCTGCAACGGCCAGGAGCCCAAGGTCAAGGCCCAGAAGCCCAAGTTCTAAGTTATTTCTGTTTCGTAGAAACTACTTATGAAAAGGGACACCTCGAAAGAGGCGTCCCTTTTTTGCGCCCTTGGGCGCGGGGGGGACAGCCAGGCAGAGCTGCTGCTTTTTATTCCCACAGCGTGTGGAGACGCGGGAAAGGGGGCCATTCTCTCACGCGAGAGAATGGCCCCCTTATCCCAAGCAGCGCCAGCGGCGCTGCTTTCCCTGCGCCTTTGGGTGCAAAACGATCCCGTGGTGCAAGATATTCTTCATTCTTGTTAAATAGTTAACGAAATGAAAGAAAAAAATCAAAATTGCCTACATTTTTCTCAACTTTGCAGTTGATTTTTCATTTTCCTGTGTGTATAATCAAAATCGAAGAAAATCGGATCTCATTCCGGATTTACAAATTTTAAAGGAGAAGTCAAATGAAAGAATTGTACGTCGTCAACTGCTGCCGTACCGCTGTCGGTTCCTTCGGCGGTTCCCTGAAGAACACCCCCGCCGCTCAGCTCGGCTCCATCGTCGTGAAGGAAGCCCTCAAGCGCGCGAATGTCGCTCCCGAGAATGTCGATGAGCTGATGTTCGGCTGCATCCTGACCGCCGGTCTCGGTCAGAACGTCGCCCGTCAGGTCGGCGTGGGCGCCGGTCTCCCCTATTCCGTCCCCGCCTATACCGTCGGTATGGTCTGCGGCTCCGGTATGAAGTCCGTCATTGAGGCTGGCCGCGCCATCCTCGCCGGCGACGCCGATATCGTCGTCTGCGGCGGCACCGAGAACATGAGCGCCGCTCCTTATGCCGCTCCCGACGCCCGCTGGGGCGCCCGCATGGGCGACAAGAAGCTTGTCGACACCATGATCAAGGACGGCCTGTGGGATGCGTTCAACAACTACCACATGGGCACCACTGCCGAGAACATCTGCGATGTTTGGGGCATCACCCGCGAAGAGCTCGACGCCTTCGGCGCTGCCTCCCAGCAGAAGACCGAGGCTGCTCAGGCTGCCGGCCGTTTTGACGATGAGATCGTTCCCGTTCCCGTGAAGGTCAAGAAGGAGATCGTCGAGTTCAAGAAGGACGAGTTCCCCCGCGCCGGTTCCACCGTCGAGGGTCTTGCCAAGCTGCGCGGCGCGTTCCCCGTCGGCCCCGAGGGCGTTGAGGACGAGATCGTCCACACCTTCGAGCCCACCGGCATCCACGAAGCCGATACCAAGAAGCACGTCCAGCGCGTCACCGCCGGTAACGCCTCCGGCATCAACGACGGCGCTGCCGCCATCGTCCTCGCTTCCGGCGAGGCCGTGAAGAAGTACAACCTCAAGCCCATGGCCAAGCTCGTCAGCTGGGGCCAGGGCGGCGTCGACCCGAAGATCATGGGCGTCGGCCCCGTGCCCGCTTCCCGTCAGGCTATGCAGAAGGCCGGCCTGACCATCGACGATATCGACCTCGTCGAGGCCAACGAAGCCTTTGCGGCCCAGTCCATCGCTGTTGCCCGTGAGCTCGGCTTCGACATGAGCAAGGTCAACGTCAACGGCGGCGCGATCTCCATCGGCCACCCCGTCGGCGCTTCCGGCGCTCGTATCATCGTCACCCTGCTGCACGAAATGCTCAAGCGCGACGACGCCAAGAAGGGTCTTGCCACCCTCTGCATCGGCGGCGGCCAGGGCGTTGCCACCATCTTCGAGAAGTGCTAAAGCACCGCTAACCCTTGAAAATAAAAGGAGACCTCGAAAGAGGTCTCCTTTTTATTTTGTCCTCTGCACGGTGCAGGAAAAAAGCATGGCCCCTGCCGAGACGCAAAAAGGAAGCAGCCCTTTCGGGCTGTCCCTCGTGCCCCTCGCGGGCGCAAACGCCGTACAGCGCGCCGCGCTGCGATTTAACCCTCCGCCTGCGCGGCGACGATCGCCTCGTAGATCGTCTGCGGGTCAAGCTTATCGTAGTCCTCGCTCGTGGCGATGACGGCGGAATCCATCTGCTCGGCGATGAAGTTCGAGAAATACTCGTCGCGCACCTCATCGGCGGCTGCGGCCTTGTCGAGCGGCAGGCGGAGCAGGATGTGATAGCCGAAGCTGGATTCGACGACTTCACTCACCTCGCCCTCGGAAAGCGCGTAGGCGGCGTCTTCAAACTCCTGCACCATCGAGCCGGTCGTGAAGGTGTAGCCGGTGGGATAGGTCTCGCGGCCGGGGTCCTCGCTGTACTCGTCGGCGAGCTCGGCAAAGTAGGAGGCGATGTCGTCGCCGGTGTAGGAATTGAGCTTTTCGACGAGCTCCTCAGCGAGCGCTTTCTTTTCGGCCTTCTGCTCGTCGGTGAGGGCTTCGCCGGTCGTCATGTTCTTCGTCGCAAGCAGGATGTGGTCCGCCGTGATGTAGCCCTGCTCGGCGGCGTAGACGGCGAGGTCCTCGTCGGAGGCGTAGAGCGCGCTGCCCTCGGTGTTGTAGAGCTCATAGAGATTCTGATACAGGTAGTTCGAGCGCGCGACGCGGTCATAGGTCTCGCGGCGCATGCCGAGCTTGGCGATCTCGGCCTCAAAAGCTTCCTCGCTGCCGTACTGGTCAATGTAGCTCTGGTCGCTCTCGGCCATGGCGGCCTCCTGCTCGGCGGTAAGCGTCACGCCGTACTTGCTGGCGAGATTTTCAAGCACCAAGTGCTGCTTGACGGACGAGAGCACGCTTGCTTTCACATAGTCGGCGACACTCATGCCGTCGGAGAGGGTGTCGTCCCAGTTGATGGACGAGCCGGTGTAATACTGCATGTAGCTGTCGAGATACGACACGTCGTAGCCGATCCAGTATGCGACAAGGTCGGCGCTCGCGCCGTTGCCGTTCAGGCTTGCGACGATCGCGTCGGGCGCGACGCCGGTCGCTTCGTAGCAGAGACCCTCCTGTATCGTGCCGGAGGTGAAGCCGTTCGAGGGCGAGAGCGACACGACGGCAAAGGTGAGCGCCGCGGTGATGGCCGCCGCGCCAAGGAACGAAAGCAATCTCTTCTTGATCATAATGTTACCTCTTTTTCGTTTTCTTCCTTATTCACACGCAGGTCTCCGACCAGCGTCAAGGCTGTATCCAATGCGTCCTCGCCCAGCGAAAGACGCAGCAGGAGCTTCGGCTCCGTCCCCGTGGCGGAGAGCGTGAGCCGACGGCGGTTCTTCGGCTGCGAGCAGAGGGCCATCACGGCCTCCACGGGAACTGCCTCGGACGCGGCAAAGGTGAAGGTGACCTCGCTGCCGCGCTGCGAGACATCGCTCACGCCGATCTGCGCGGCCTCCGCGCGCAAAAGCGCGACGTCCATGAGCTTGAGGACCGGCTGGGGCGGCTCGCCGTAGCGGTCGATGAGCTCGTCGAGCAGCTCCTGCGACTGCTCGGCGGTGCGCAGCGCCGCGATGCGGCGGTAGATATCCATGCGCTGCTCGCCCGAGGGAATGTAGCTCTCCGGCAGATTGGCCGAGACTGTGAGGTCTGCCGAGCATTCGGTGCGCTGCGGCGCTTTTTCGCCGCGCTGTTCGAGCACAGCCTCTTCCAAGAGCTGCAAATACATGTCGTAGCCGACGCTCATCATATAGCCCGACTGCTCAGGGCCGAGCAAATTGCCCGCGCCGCGAATTTCAAGGTCGCGCATCGCGATGCGGAAGCCCGAGCCAAACTCCGCGTATTCGCGGATGGCCGTCAGGCGCTTGGCCGCAACCTCGGTGAGGATCTTGCCCGCGCGGTAGGTCATATAGGCATACGCCCGGCGCGCGCTGCGGCCGATGCGGCCGCGGATCTGGTGCAGCTGGGCGAGGCCGAGGCGGTCGGCGTCCTCAATGATGAGGGTGTTGACATTCGGAATGTCGATGCCCGTCTCGATGATCGTCGTGCAGACGAGCACCTGAATTTCTCCGTCCGAGAGCTGCTGCATCACGGACGACAGGCCCTTTTCGTCCATCTTGCCGTGCGCGACGCCGATGGCGACATCGTCGCCGAGGAGCTTTTTGAGTGTCGCGGCGCAGCGGTCGATGGTCTCAACGCGGTTGTGCATGTAGTAGACCTGCCCGCCGCGCGCGAGCTCGCGCCGGATGGCGTCGGCGATGACGCTCCAGTTATGCTCGAGGACGTAGGTCTGCACCGGCTGGCGGTCGACGGGCGGGACCTCGATGGTCGACATGTCGCGGATGCCCGAAAGCGCCATATTGAGCGTTCTGGGGATGGGCGTTGCCGAGAGCGTCAGCGTGTCGACCTGACGCGAGAGCTCCTTGAGCTTTTCCTTGTGCGTTACGCCGAAGCGCTGCTCCTCGTCGATGATGAGAAGGCCAAGGTCCTTGAAGTGCAAACTCTTTTGCAGCAGCGAGTGCGTGCCAATGAGTAAGTCGATCTTTCCCGCGGCGGCATCCTGCATGATCTGCTTTTTCTGCGCGGGCGTTTTGAAGCGCGAGAGCACTTCGATGCGCACGGGGAACGAGCGGAAGCGGTTCAGCGCCGTCGCGTAGTGCTGCTGGGCGAGCACGGTGGTCGGCACTAAGATGGCCGCCTGCTTGCCGTCAAGCACGCACTTCATCACGGCGCGCAACGCGACCTCAGTCTTACCGTAGCCGACGTCGCCGCAAAGCAGGCGGTCCATCGGCGTCGAGCGCTCCATGTCGGCCTTGATCTCGGCGATGGCGCGGAGCTGATCGTCGGTCTCTTCGTAGTCGAAGGCCTCTTCAAATTCCTTCTGCCACGGGGAGTCGGGCGAGAAGGCGAAGCCAGGACGGCGCTGGCGCTCGGCATAGAGCGCGATGAGCCCTTTGGCGAGGTCCTTTGCCGCGGCGCGCGCCTTCGTCTTCGCGCGCGACCAGTCCGTACCGCCGAGCTTACTGAGCTTCGTGCGTATTTGGCCGTCCTCGTCCTCGCCATGGCCGCCGATGTATTTCGACACCATGTCGAGCTGCGTCGCGGGGACGTATAAGCTGTCGTTGCCCGCATAGCAGATCTTGATATAGTCCTTGTCCACGCCGTCGACGCGCATGCGCTCGATGCCCGCAAAGCGGCCGATGCCGTGGTGGACATGCACGACGAGATCGCCGGGGGAGAGGTCTTCATAGGACCGCAGCGCGGCGCGGGCCGACGTCTCTTTCTTCGGCCGCGCCTTTGCGCGCTTGCCGGAGAGGGGAGCGGTCAGCTGGCCCTCGGTCAGGATGACGAGCTTTAATTGTGGATATTCGCTGCCCGCGCTCAGCGCGCCGAGGCCGATGACGGTCTCGTGCGGGGCGGGGAGGCGGTCGTTTTTCAAGTTGAGCTGCGCGCGGATGTTCCGCTCTTCCAAAAGGCGCCGGAAGTTTTTCGCGCGCGTTTCGTTGCCGCAGAGAACGAGCACGCCGCAGCCCGCGCCAAGATACCGCTCCATGTCGCCCGCGGCGGTCTCCAGACTGCCGCCGTACGACGGCAGCGAGCGCGCGTTCATGCTGAGGATGGCCCTCGGCGGCAGCAGATTGCGCGACGTGGGGAGCGAATCGAGCAGCAGCACGGGGAACGCGCCCATGCGGTGGCTCAATGCCTCCTGACTCAGCGCGAGCGCGGCAAATTCGCCGCACAAAACGCCCTCTTCGATGAGGGGCTTTACGTCCTCGGAGAGCTCCCAGTGGTAGTTCTTGCTGCGCTCCAAAACGCGCATGCCGTCGCTGACGGCGATCAGCGTGTCGGGTGAAAGATAGTCGAGCGCGCAGACTTCGTCGGGGTAGCACGCGGCGAGATACCGGTCCATGCCGCCGAGCGGCAGGCCGTTACGAAGCCTCTCGATGTCGCTGCGCAGCGTTTGGACGATGGGGCTGTCCTCGGCCTTTTTTGCAATTTTCTGCGCGGCGCGCCCAAGGCGCTCGAACATTTTTTCGCGTCCGCCGTCCGAGAGGGCGGGCAGCACCTCCGCCGCGGGCAGGACGGTCAGGGATTTGACGTTCTGCGTGCGGCGCTGGGTCGTCACGTCGAATTCGCCCATCGCGTCGACCTCATCGTCGAAAAACTCGACGCGAACAGGCGCGCTCAGCGGCGACCAGACGTCGAGAATGCCGCCGCGCAGCGCGAACTGGCCGACGCCCTCGACCGTTTCCGCGCGCGTATAGCCGCTTTCGACAAGCTTTTTCGAGAGTGTGTTCAGGTCAAAGCGGTCGCCGAGCGAAATGTCCGTCACCGCGCCGCGCAGCGCGTCGGGCGGGAGCGTTCGCTGCATCAGACCATCGACCGTCGCGACCAGGATTGGCGCTTTTCCGGCGGCAAGGCTGCACAGCGAGCCGATGCGCTGCTGCTCCCAGCCGTGGGAGGCGAACACGCGGTCGCGCAGCTGCCATTCGCGCGCGAACAGCAGGCTCACGTCCTCACCGAGCAGCTCGTGCAGGTCGCCCGCCATGCGGTTTGCCTCGTTTTCATCCGCGCAGACGATCAAAAGCGGGCGCTGTGTCTTGTGCCGCACGGCAGCGGTGAGCTGCGCGCGGTGCACACCCGAAAGACCCGATACGGCGATGGGCGATGTGCCCGCGTCAAGCGAGAGCAGCAGCTCGCGCACCTCGGGAAGAGCGGCGAGCGCTTCATTGAGTTTGTTCATCCCCTGCGCCATACCGTATCCCTCCTCCTGCAGCGCGCAAAAGGGCAGATCCGCCGCAGCCGCGGCGGGTCATGCCCGTGGTCGTCAGTCATTTTATTATATAGGCTTTTGGCAAAAAGTCTATGTCGATTTTTTAAATTTTGGCGGCAAAAAGCGTTCAGCCGTTGTAGCGGTTCTGCGCGGCGCTCACGCCGTCGGTGATGATGCACTCCGCCGCGCCGAGCGCGCGGTCAAGCACACCGTCGATGACCTTGCGCTCATTGGCCGTGAACGGGCCGATGACCCAGTCGACAATGTCGTGCTCCGGCGCGCCGACACCGACCTTGACGCGCGGGAAAGCGTCGGTGCCGAGGTGCGCGATGATGTTCTTGAGGCCGTTGTGTCCGCCCGCGCTGCCGCTGCCGCGCACGCGGAGCTTGCCGAGCGGGAGCGAAATATCGTCGGAGATGACGATGACGTGGTCGGCAGGAATTTTATAGAACCGCGCCGCCTCGCCCACAGCCTCGCCGGAGAGGTTCATGTAGGTCTGCGGCATCATCAAAAGCACATTCGCCCCGCCAAATTCGATGACCTCCGTCAGCGCGCGGAAGCGCAGGCGGTTGCAGCGCAGATCGCGCTTGTCGATCAACCGCTCCGCGGCCATGAAGCCGATGTTGTGGCGGGTGTTTTCATACTGCTTGCCGTAGTTGCCCAAACAGACGAGCAGCCATTCCGGCGGGCCGGATTTTTTGAAAATCATGAAAATGTTCCTCACTTTTTGCGCCCGTGAGGGCGCGGATGCTTTTTCGCACAGGTGCGAAGGGGGATGCGGCACATGTGCCGCGTGATGCGACCCCCATTTTCTTTCCCGAGAAAGAAAACGGGCGTCGCCCGTCCAAAAG
>ERZ827117.1865-NODE-1865-length-13798-cov-3.736520_pt1 | contig 13798 bp, 9 predicted proteins | sample MGYA00519920_ERZ827117 | MGnify/ENA primary metagenome ERZ827117 (study PRJEB31778, sample SAMEA3449260) | human gut metagenome | biome: human gut; feature: human-associated habitat; material: faeces | place: United Kingdom | collected 2010/2012 ...
AATTTATCAAATTTATGGAAAAAGCAAAACAGTTCGGAAAACCTGTACAGGTTGGTATCATCATTCCCAAGTCCGCCGGCATGGCTAAATTCATGAACAACAATGTTGCCGGCATTCATGTTCCGGACGAGATGCTCGAGGAACTGAAAGCAGACAAAGAAAAGACAAAAGCAGGTATCACAGGTGTTGAGATCGCTGCACGTATTATCAAAGAGTGCAAGCCATACTGTCAGGGTGTACATATCATGGCACTTGGATGGGAATCCAAGATCCCGGATCTGCTGAAACTGGCTGAGATCTAAGAAAATAAAACTCTGAGCTGTAAATAGTAACATCATTACAGAACAGTACTGCAAATAATTAAAAAAGCTGTCTGGATTCCGGATGTATTTGCATCCGGAACAGACAGCTTTTGTTGTATCAGCATCTAACCCTTAACCGCACCTGCGGAAACACCTTCTACAATGAATCTGGAAAGAAGAATGTAGACAATGATGACCGGGAAGATGGAAAAGGCGATCATTACATACACCTGTCCCATGTCAAACTTCAGGAAGTCTGCACTTCGAAGCTGTGCGATCAGCACAGGAAGTGTTTTCTTTTTATCTGAGTGAAGGACCAGCGCCGGAATGAAGTAATTATTCCAGCTCTGTACAAAGGTAAAAATTGCCTGCACAGCGATAGCCGGTTTCATAAGCGGGAATACGATTTTGTTAAAGGTATTAAATTCACCGGAACCGTCAATACGTGCTGCTTCCACAAGCTCCAGAGGAAGGTTGCTTTCCATGTACTGTTTCATATAGAAGAAAGTAACAGGAGCAGCAATACTTGGAACGATCAGTGGGACAAAGGAGTCGTCCAGACCTATTTTTCCCAACAGCTGAAGGAATCCAAGAGCAGTTACCTGAGTTGGGATCATCATGACTGCAAGGATAAATGTAAACATAAATTTTTTTGCTTTAAAATTGTATGCATGGATAGCGTAAGCAGTCATTGTTGAAAAATAGGTACATAAAACAGCGGAGCAGGTAGCAATGAAAATACTGTTGAACATACCATTCCATACAGGGAGTGTTCCTGCGAGAAGATTTTTCCAGTTCTCAATGAGATGTCCTCCGGGAATGGCTGTGAATCCCTTTTTCAGTGCGCCATTAGATCTGGTGGCATTGATAAACAGTACATAAAACCAGAACAGGCAGAAGAAGGAAATGATGATCAGTACGATATAGGCAAGAGTACGCTGACCTTTCATGCTCATTCCTTTTTTATTTTTGGAGTTTTTTTCATTCATTCTTCTCACCTCCATCAGTCTTTTATCTTGTTAAAGCGGAATACGATCAGGCTGAGCACTCCTGTGATAATGAACAGGAATACGGATAATGCACCACCCATTCCGTAGTTCTTGCTGAACAGATGCTTGTTCAGGAACATGATCAGTGTCATAGTGGAACGCATGGGGTCGCCGGTTCCGTTTGTCAGGATCTGAGGTACATCGAACATCTGCATGCCGCCGATCAGGGATGTGATCATAACATAGATCAGGATTGGACGAAGGAGTGGAAGAGTGATCTTTCTGAAAATCTGTGAGGAAGTTGCACCGTCTACTTCAGCTGCCTCGTAAAGCGAGGAGTCAATTCCCATCATCCCTGCCATAAGAAGAATAGTTGTATTTCCGAACCACATCAGGAAGTTCAGGACTGCAACAAGGGTTCTGGCACTCCAGGCATGGCTGAAAAAGGAATATGCCTGTTTCAGTATTCCTGACTGCATCAGCATTGCATTGATGGGACCGCCGTCTGCAAATAAGGTAAAGAATAACATTGCAAAGGCGGATGCCATGATCAGGTTTGGCAGATAAATAACTGTTTTGAAGAAGCGCTGTCCCTTAAGCCGGAGGCTTGGATTGGAGAACCAGGCAGCCAGGAGCAGGGAAACCAGGATCTGTGGGATAAATCCCATTACCCACATGATCATTGTGTTTTTAAAATAAATCCAGATATCGCCACCCTGAAAGAGCTTTGCATAATTGGCAAGTCCCACAAAATTCGGTCCTATCTGCGTTAATCCAGATCTGTAATTTTCAAAGAAACTGTTATAAATTGTACTGATAAGCGGAACGAGCTGGAATATGAGATATACTACTACAAATGGTATCAGGAAGATATATCCCCATTTGTTATAGCTGACCGCTTTATGGTTATTATTCTTTGCCATTATCTTCCTCCATAGTCTGCTGTAATCCAAAGTGTGCCTGCCTGATGGTCAGGCAGGCACACAGGTTTCAATGTTTGATTAATAGGAAAGTTCCGGATATTTTTCTACAACTGCCTTATAGAACAGGTCGAGAGCTTCATCATAAGATGCGTTGCCTTCGAAGTAGTTCTTCATGGCATTCTGGAATTCTTCATTGCAGCCCTGATCATAGATACTCATGTTACTCAGATCAATCTTATCAGCGCCTGCACAGAACATAGCCAGAGGATTCTGTCCACCAAGAACTGCATCGCCGTAGCTTTCATCTTTAGCCATTTCTTCCATGGCAGGTTTATTGTTTACGAAGTCATTATCAGCAGTAACGATTTCTTTCATAACGTCAACGTTAGTTGTCATCGTTCTCATGATATCAGCAACCAGTGTGGGATTGTCTGTGCCTGCAGCTGCTGTGATCCATGTTCCGCCCCAGTAGAAGCCCTGTGGCCCTTCTGTTGCAGCCCAGCCGCCATCTTTACCAACTGAACCATCCTGGTCAGCGCTCATGGAGAAGTCGATGAACCATGCAGGTCCGAAATATGAGAATACATTGCTGTCTTTGAAGAAGCCCTTGCTCCAGTCATCACTCCACAATTCATAGGTAGCTGTTTCTCCGGCATCAACCATTTCCTTGGACATATCTACCCAGTTTTTGATATTGTCATCAACAGTGATCTTTCCGTCAACAACCCATGGGGAAGTTACATTATTAGAGAATACACGGTAGGCATCATTTACAGTGGAAGTCATCTGATAGCCTTTTTCCTTCAGCTCTTCAGCTGTTGCCTTAAATGTATCCCAGTCTGCAACTTTCTTCTGAACCTCTGCCGGATCATCGCTTCCGAATACTTCTTTTGCAATATCTCTTCTGTAGATCATAGCACCCGGGCAGCCCTGCCAGGAAAGACCTTTTAAGTTGCCATCCGAATCTGTCATAACATCTTTGGTGTACTGATACTGGTCTGCAACTTCCTCATCTGTGATTCCCAGATCTGCCACAGACATTGTATAATCTGTATTTACATATTTCAGTGCATAATCGGCTTCAACAAGGAAGAGATCGATTTTGTCATCTGCTGCTGCATCAGCCTGTTTCAGAAGAGTCTCATCCAGATTATTCTGATATGCATTGTCATCAGAAGGAGTAATGTTCCATACAACATCAACATCTCCGATCTTGCCATGAGTTCCGTCAACTTCTTCATATCCGGGATAGTGGTCAGTCAGACGGGATTTGAATTCTTCATTCCAGCAATAAATGTTTAAAACTTTACCTTCGTCAGCGGCTGCATCTTCAGCCCATGTTGGAACTGCTGTAAGACCGGCAAGCATAGCTGCTGTTAATGTAATTGCCATAGCTTTTCTCTTCATCATGTTATTACCTCCTTGTGATAATTGTTTTGGGTTGATTGTAACTTTTCAGCAGTCCACCAACTGTGAAGATACTGAAGATTTTCTTATTTTGCCAGATTTCTGACTGATGCACCGGGGAAAAGTCTTCCATCAACGGTGAATTTATCGATGATCGTTGTTTTAGGATTTTCGATAAGATCAATCAGCTTCTGTGCGGCAAGCCGTCCAATCGTTTCTGTGTCCTGACACAGAGTTGTCAGCCGTGGCTCCAGGATGCGTGCAAAAGTAAGTCCGTCATAGCCTGCAATGGAAATATCATCTGGTATTCGAAGTCCACGTTCGTGGATTTCATTGATGCCACCCAGTGCGGAGAAGTCATCCGGATAGAGGATACAGGTAGGAGGATCTTTTAGATCCAGAAGCTCTGAAGTTGCTATTGCTGCAGCTTCTGCATCTCGATAAGGAATGACTGGCATATATTCATCAGGTATATCGATTCGTTTTTTCTGGAGAGTTCTGTAAAAACTTCCAAGTCTGTTTCGTGTGACAGAGGAATCTTCTCCGTGAATATAGGCAATCTTTCTGTGTCCCCGTTCAAGAATATAAGAGACAAGTTCTTCCATTCCCTGAATGTTGTTGGAAACAACAGCAATTCTTCCATCAAATACATGATCGATAGTGACTACCGGTATCTCGGACTGTACCAGGCGCTGTACCTCTTCTGTAAAAAAATTGATACAGGCGATCACCACTCCATCGACTCCACGGTAACGGCAGTGCTCATAATAACTGAGATGCTGACCGGAGAGGTTTCCGCTGGTAAAAGTGATGTCATATCCTCTGGATTCGGCAGTGCGTTTAAAGCTTTCCAGTACATGATTGAAATAATCATGGGTGAGGCCACTCATGGCTTCGTCTACAAAAAGTACGCCAAGATTATAACTGCGTCTGGTCTTTAGTGCTCTTGCTGAGGAATTTGGAAGATATCCCATTTCTGATGCAGTCTTCAAAATAAGCTGTCGGGTTTCTTCGCTGATATCCGAATAACCATTAAGTGCTTTGCTGACGCTTGCAACAGATACGTTACATTGTTTTGCGATGTCTTTCATGGATACCATATTATAGTCCAGCCTTTTCTGTTTTTGTTTCTAAAACGTTTTCGCAAGCTAATCGTACTTTATTTTCAGATAAAATTCAAGTATTTTTGTTATATTCGTATAATTTATCCCTGTTGCACAAAAAAGAATTTATAATAATTTATTAATTTCACAAAAAACAGGCTTTAATATAACGAAAAGTTTCGCGATGATCTTACGGAAGTTAAAATAACAGTTGTGAAATATTTTGACTGCTAAAAATGTAGTTGATTTTTTTGAAAAACTGAATTATACTGTGATAAATCCAATCTAAACTATATAATAAACATATAAATTCTGAACGTATTCGTTTTCGCAAGTCTGTTTTCGGCCTTTTCTTCACAAGTGTTTATTTATTCTTTTTAAGGAGGCTTTTCAATGAAATTCGGATATTTTGACGACAAGGCGAAAGAATATGTTATCACTACACCACATACACCATTACCCTGGATCAATTATCTGGGAAGTAATGATTTCTTTTCACTGATCTCCAACACCTGCGGAGGATATAGCTTTTATAAAGATGCAAAATTGTTGCGAATTACCAGGTACCGTTATAATAATATTCCTGCAGATTCCAACGGAAAGTATTATTATATTAATGATGACGGAGTAATCTGGAATCCGGGAACTATGCCGTCTGCAACAGAAACAGATACTTATGAATGCAGACATGGTCTTGGATACAGTCGCTTCTGTTCTTCGAAAAATAATCTAAAAGCAGAGCTTCTGGTTTTTGTGCCCTCTGATGCTTCATGTGAGATCAATTGTCTGAAACTGAAAAATAACTCTGAAACTGAAAAAAATATTTCTCTGTTCTCATACGTGGAATTTTGCCTCTGGAATGCAGTGGATGACGCATCGAACTTCCAGAGAAATTTAAGTATCGGAGAAGTGGAAGTACAGGGGAGTACGATTTATCATAAGACAGAATACAGAGAAAGAAGGAAACATTACAGTTTCTTTACAGTAAATACACAGGTGGACAATTATGATACCAACAGAGATGCTTTTCTGGGAGCAGGAAACGGGAATGCTTTTCCAGAAGCTGTATGTAAGAAAAAATGCAGTAACTCTATTGCAAGCGGATGGTATCCCATTGCTGCACATCAGATAGATCTGACTCTGCTGCCGGGAGAGGAAAAAGAATTTGTTTTTATGCTGGGATATTGTGAAAATCCGGCAGATGATAAATGGGAAGCTCCCGGAATTATCAATAAAACCTCTGCAAAAGCATTGATTGAAAGATTTAATACAATGGAAAAAGCGATGCAGGCCTTTGCAGAACTGAAAAATTACTGGGAAACATTGCTGGCACGCTTTGCAGTCGTCAGCGAGAACGAACATATTGACCGCATGGCAAATATCTGGAATCAATATCAGTGTATGGTAACCTTCAATATGTCCAGATCAGCATCTTATTACGAATCAGGAACAGGACGGGGGATGGGGTTTCGCGATTCTTGTCAGGATCTTCTGGGATTTGTGCATCTTATCCCGGAGCGGGCAAGGGAAAGGATTATTGATATAGCATCTACACAGTTTCCGGATGGAAGTGCATATCATCAGTACCAGCCGCTGACAAAACAGGGGAATCTGGATGTTGGAAGCGGATTTAATGACGACCCGTTATGGCTGATCGCAGCAGTAGCAGCATATATCAAAGAGACTGGTGATTATGGGATACTTGATGTGCAGGTACCCTTTGATTGTAAGAAGGGAACAGAGGTACCGCTTTTTGAACATCTGGAGAAATCTTTTTATTACACAGTAACCCATCTTGGTCCTCACAAACTTCCTCTGATCGGAAGGGCAGACTGGAATGACTGCCTGAATCTGAACTGTTTTTCCAGTGAACCTGGAGAATCCTTTCAGACAACAGGGCCGTCGGAAGGCCCTGTGGCAGAATCTGTATTTATTGCAGGTATGTTTGTGAAATATGGAAAAGAATTTGAGGAGCTCTGTGAGCGGACCGGGCACACAGAACTTGCAAAAGAAGCAGGGAAAGCAGTGGATGAGATGTATCAGGCAGTGCTGGATAATGGATGGGACGGAGAATGGTTCCTGCGTGCCTATGATGCACAGTCTGAAAAGGTTGGTTCAAAAGAATGCGAAGAAGGAAAGATTTTTATTGAACCACAGGGATTCTGTGTTATGGCAGGAATCGGCAAGGAAGAAGGAATAGCAGAAAAAGCTCTGGACTCTGTGAATGAATTGCTGGAAACAAAGTATGGAATAATGATCCTTCAGCCGGCTTATACAAGATACCATCTGGAACTTGGGGAAATTACTTCTTATCCGCCTGGATATAAAGAAAATGCAGGAATTTTCTGCCACAACAATCCGTGGATTTCCATTGCGGAGACTGTGCTTGGAAGAGGAAACAGGGCATTTGAGGTTTATCGTAAAATATGTCCATCTTATATTGAGGAAATCAGTGATATTCACCGGACAGAACCATATGTATATTCGCAGATGATCGCGGGAGCTGATGCACCAGGATTTGGAGAGGCAAAAAACAGTTGGCTGACAGGAACTGCAGCGTGGACATTTATAAACCTGTCACAGGCGCTTCTTGGTATTCTGCCAGGATATGATGGTTTGATCGTAGACCCCTGCCTTCCGGAAACATTTGGCGATTTTAAAGTGAACCGTCATTTTAGAGGGGCGGATTATCATATTGAGATCCATAAACCGAAAGGTGTGCAGAAAGGAGTCAGATGGATTGAGGTAGATGGTGAGAGGATAAATGGAAACCAGATTCCTATGGTCAATGGCAGAAACGAATACCATGTAATTGTACAGATGGGATAACTGATAAATAAAAGTCCCCACCCATTGCTTATTGCCTGATGCAATTAAAGCAGAGGGTGGGGACTTATTTGAACAGGTTAAAGTAAAATACCTGTTTTATTTATTTTCTTCCTGAACTTCGATTTTACGAATTGTCTTGTTTTTGATTTCTTCTTTGATGGATGTAAGGAACTCACCAAGGTCTTTCATTCCTTCGTCGCCAAGGTAACGGCTTCTTACGGAAACCTTGCCTTCTTCTTCCTCTTTGGCGCCAACAATGAGCATGTATGGAACTCTTGCAAGGCGTGCTTCACGGATCTTGTAGCCCATCTTTTCGGAACGCTGGTCAACAGAGCAGCGGATTCCGTTTTCTTTTAACTGAGCTTCAACTTTGGCAGCATAGTCGTGGAATTTCTCGGAAATTGGAATTACACGAACCTGTTCTGGGCAGAGCCAGGTCGGGAACATACCTGCATATTTCTCAATCAGCCATGCCAGTGTTCTCTCATAGCATCCCATGGATGTACGGTGGATGATGTATGGACGCTGTTTCTCACCATTTTCATCGATGTAGTACATATCAAACTGTTCAGCAAGAAGAGCATCCCACTGGATCGTGATCATTGTATCTTCTTTTCCGTATACATTTTTGGCATTGATATCAACCTTAGGTCCGTAGAATGCAGCTTCTCCAACATCCTCTGTAAATGGAATGTTCAGTTCTTCAAGCATCTGGCGGATATGAGCTTCTGTCTGATTCCACACTTCTGCATCACCGATGTATTTCTCTCTGTTGTTCGGATCCCATTTAGAAAGGTGATAGGTTACGTCCTCTTCTACACCAAGAACCTGCAAGCAGTACTGTGCAAGTGCGATACAGTCTTTAAATTCTTTTACCATCTGGTCAGGTCTTACGATTAGATGACCTTCGGAGATTGTGAACTGACGTACACGTGTCAGACCATGCATTTCCCCGGAATCCTCATTACGGAACAGAGTGGATGTTTCACCGTAACGAAGAGGCAGATCACGATAGCTGTGCTGTTCTGCTTTGTATACATAGTACTGGAATGGGCATGTCATAGGACGAAGCGCAAATACTTCTTTGTCTGTTTCTTCGTCACCGAGAACGAACATACCGTCTTTGTAGTGATCCCAGTGACCGGAAATTTTGTAGAGATCACTCTTTGCCATTAACGGAGTTTTTGTTCTTACATAGCCACGTTTTGTCTCTTCGTCTTCAATCCAGCGCTGAAGCTCCTGCATCATGATCACACCGTTTGGCATGATAAGAGGAAGTCCCTGTCCGATTACATCTACAGTTGTGAAGATTTTCATTTCACGTCCAAGTTTATTGTGATCGCGTTTTTTTGCTTCTTCCATCTGTTCCAGATGTTCTTTTAACTCATCCTTGGAAGCATAAGCTGTTCCGTAGATACGTGTGAGCATTGCGTTCTTTTCACTGCCTCTCCAGTAGGCGCTGGAGGAGGAGAGAAGCTTGAATGCTTTTACACCCTTTACGCTCATAAGGTGAGGACCTGCGCAGAGGTCTGTCCAGTCTCCCTGGGAATAGAAAGAGATTTCGGAGCCTTCCGGAAGATCTTCGATAAGTTCTACCTTGTATGGTTCATTTTTCTCCTGGAAGTATGCGATGGCATCTTCTCTTGATTTTGTGAAGCGTTCAATCTTAGCGCCTTTTTTGATGATCTTTTTCATTTCTTTTTCGATTGCATCCAGGTCATCACGGGAGAATGGAGGGCAGTCGAAATCATAGTAGAATCCTGTATCAATAGAAGGTCCGATAGCAACCTTTGCATCCGGGAATAAGGTCTGTACTGCCTGGGCAAGTACGTGGGATGCTGTATGGCGGAGAACTGCAAGTCCTTTTTCATCTTTTGCTGTCAGGATGTTTAATTCGCAGTCACTGTCAATAACTGTTCTCAGGTCTACAACTTCTCCGTTTACTTCTCCTGCACAGGCAGCACGTGCAAGTCCCTCGCTGATGTCGTAAGCAATGTCGATTACGGATTTTGCTTCAGCGTATTCTTTTTTTGAGCCGTCTTTTAATGTTACGATCATGATGATTATCTCCTTTACGTTAGTATGGATTTGTTATAGTTGCTGTTCACTGTTGATATCCCACGGAGCGTGTTGTTGAGAACGGAGTGAACAGTAACAGTTTTTTGTACTGCGAAGGGGTAAAAGAAAGAATAAAAAAATCCCCTACAGTACGGTTAAATACTGTAGGGGACGAGATAACATTACTCGCGGTTCCACCCCGGTTGTTCTGATACATTACTGATGGATAAATCATCTGATCAGAACCGCTTCATTCGATGGTAACGGAATCACCGGACTGTATTAAAGTCACTCAGAGGTGGTCTTCGGCTGGTTCGCGATGAAATGCTTGCACCGGTATACATTTCTCTCTGTAACGTTCCTCAGCGTACTCTTCTCTTCAACGTTTTGATCCTTCTTATCTTTTCTGCCGCCTATTATAAACTTGCAAAGTGGGTTTGTCAATCAGTAAAATGCAAAAAGTTGATTTACGAAAATAGAGATTAATGTTATACTGACGAAAGTGAAAAACAATAAAAAACATGAAAGGAATCAGATAAATGAGCAGATGGGAAGAAAATATACGTAAAGTAATACCATATACACCAGGCGAGCAGCCCAATCAGCCGGATATGATCAAGCTGAATACCAACGAGAATCCGTATCCGCCGGCACCTGGAGTGGAGAAGGCGTTGAGGGAGATGGATACAGATACTATGAGACTTTATCCGGATCCTACAGCAGGAGAACTGGTACATGCCATTGCAAAGAATTACAGGCTGAAGGATGAACAGGTTTTTGTGGGAGTAGGTTCCGATGATGTGCTTGCCATGAGTTTCCTTACATTCTTTAATTCACAGAAGCCGGTTCTTTTTCCGGATATCACATATTCTTTTTATGATGTATGGGCAGACCTGTTTCGCATTCCATATGAGAGACCGGCACTGGATGAGAACTTTCATATAAGGAAGGAAGATTATTTCAGAGAAAACGGAGGAATTGTATTCCCGAATCCGAATGCGCCGACAGGTGTGGAGATGCCGCTGGAGGAAGTGGAGGATATTATCCGCCATAATCCTGATGTGATTGTGATCGTGGACGAGGCTTATGTGGATTTTGGTGGTCAGTCGGCGCTTCCATTGATTGAAAAATATGACAACCTTCTGGTCGTACAGACATTTTCCAAGTCGCGTTCTATGGCTGGGATGAGAATTGGTTTTGCGTGTGGAAATGAGAAACTGATCAGATTCCTGAATGATGTGAAGTATTCTTTTAATTCTTATACTATGGACCGTACAGCGATTGCTGCAGGTGTGGCGGCAGTTGAAGATAAAGCATATTTTGATGAGACATGTAATAAAATCATAGAGACAAGAGAATGGACAAAGAAAGAATTGAAGGCACTGGGATTCTCTTTTCAGGATTCTATGTCTAACTTTATTTTTGCTACGCATAAAACCTGTCCTGCGAAAGAACTTTTTGAGGCATTGAGAGGGCAGCATATTTATGTTCGTTACTTCCAGAAGGACAGAATTGACAATTTCCTTCGTATCACAGTTGGAACAAAGGAAGAAATGCAGAAATTTATTGATTTTTTGAAGGATTATCTGAAGTAAAAGTTAGGAGGTTTTATGGAAGCACTGGTACATTGGTTCTCGCAGAATCTGTCACAATATATTTCACCGGAAGGGGCAGTTTTTATTATTTCAATGATTCCGCTTTTGGAACTCAGGGGAGGATTGCTTGCAGCATCCTTACTTAAGATATCGGCTGCAAAGGCAATTCCACTGTGTATTGTTGGAAATATTATTCCTATTCCGTTTATTCTGTTGTTTATCAGACAGATTTTCAAGGTTTTAAAAAAGACGAAACTCTTTCGGGGACTTGTTATGAAATTGGAAGACAGGGCAATGAGAAAAAGTGATCAGGTAAAGAAATATGAGTTTTGGGGACTGATGCTGTTTGTGGGAATTCCGCTTCCGGGAACAGGGGCATGGACAGGATCTCTGATTGCATCTCTTCTGGAAATTGATATTAAGAAGTCCTCTCTGGCAATTTTTTGTGGCATTATTATGGCAACTGTCATTATGTATATTGTTTCTTATGGATTAGTGGGAAATCTGGTACATTAATTGTCTTCTTAAATAAGTGTTATTAATATCTGATTTACCGGAAATCCGGGGACATATTTTATGTCTCCGGATTTCTGCTTTTATGTCGATAATATCAGTTTTATGACGTATAAAACAGCTTGCCAATAATAAAGATTTGGAATAATATGGTATTGTCAATTATGAAGAAGATGTGCTAAGATAAATATAAAGATACTGGTGTGCAGACAGGATTACTACAGGAATTAACTTGTCGACACAGGAGCAGGAGTATAATTTTCCTGCGATATGCATTGCTGCAGATCTGATATTCGTGTCACTTCAGACAGATTATCCCACTAACTGTTACAGGAAAAGTTAATAAAGAATAAATTGCTCAGATACATAGGAAATCAGAAAAACAAAAATAAAAATAATTATCAATATTAACAATCAAAACAAAAAGCAGAGGATTATTTTATGAGAGAAAAGTATGAATCATTATCACTGGCAACTTTAAAGGATTTGGCAAAAGCCAGAGGATTAAAAGGGGTTTCAGCATTGAGAAAACCGGAATTGATCGAGAGAATGCTTCACGAAGATGAACTGGAAGGTGAGACAAAAAAACAGGAAACAGTCCGGGAGAAACCGCAGCAGAGTGAAGTGGAAGGTAACGGAGAGAGAATCCCCCAGTATAACAAAACACCGGAACGTACACAGTATCATGCCCCGGCAGAGGCAGTACAGCTTGACAGTGGAGAGAGAGCAGACGGAATCCTTGAGGTACTTCCGGATGGATATGGGTTTATCCGATGTGAGAATTATCTTCCGGGGGAAAATGATATTTATGTATCACCTTCTCAGATACGCAGATTTAACCTGAAAACAGGTGATATTATTAAGGGGAATATCCGTATCAAAACACAGGGAGAGAAATTCAGTGCCCTGCTATATGTGACCTCTATCAACGGATTCCATCCCAGTGAAGGGCAGAGACGATATAATTTTGAAGATATGACACCGATTTTTCCAAATGAGAGACTGATAATGGAAAGACCGGGCGGCACAGTTGCCATGAGGATCGTAGATCTGATCAGCCCTATCGGTAAAGGACAGAGAGGAATGATCGTATCTCCTCCGAAAGCCGGTAAGACAACTTTGCTGAAAGATGTGGCAAAGTCTATTCTGAGAAACAATCCGGACATGCATCTGATCATTCTTTTGATCGATGAGCGTCCTGAGGAGGTTACAGATATCAGGGAGGCCATCTGTGGCGATAATGTGGAAGTCATTTATTCTACATTTGATGAGCTTCCGGAACATCATAAACGTGTGTCTGAAATGGTAATAGAACGTGCACGTCGTCTGGTGGAACATAAAAAAGACGTTACAATTCTTCTTGATTCTATTACAAGACTGGCAAGGGCATACAACCTGATCATACCGCCCAGCGGACGAACTCTTTCCGGTGGTCTGGACCCGGCGGCTCTTCATATGCCGAAACGTTTCTTTGGTGCAGCCAGAAATATGAGAGAGGGCGGAAGCCTTACTATTCTTGCTACAGCGCTTGTAGATACGGGAAGTAAAATGGATGATGTAATTTATGAAGAATTTAAGGGAACCGGTAATATGGAACTGGTGCTTGACCGAAAACTGCAGGAAAAGCGGGTATTCCCTGCAATTGATATCCAGAAATCCGGTACAAGAAGAGAGGATCTGCTGCTGAGTAAAGAAGAACAGGAAGCGGTTTACATTATGCGAAAAGCCCTCAATGGAATGAAGTCAGAAGATGCGGTAGAACAGATCCTGAACATGTTTGCACGTACTGCAAATAATGCTGAATTTGTGCAGACTGTAAAAAAACAGAAGTTTATCTGAAACGTTGTAAAAAAACAGTTACTGTTCGCTCCGTTCTCAGTAACAAAAATATTAAATAAATTTTAAAATAAATTTTAAAATAACTTGCATTCCATGGGACGATATGTTATACTCATAAAGCTGTTTAATAGTAAATTCGTCAAATGAATACGAATAGAAAATAGAATCTTTACAGAGAGGTGAAAATCATGAGAGAAGGAATCCATCCAAATTATTATCAGGCAACTGTAACCTGCAACT
>ERZ827117.1868-NODE-1868-length-13784-cov-2.844417_pt1 | contig 13784 bp, 7 predicted proteins | sample MGYA00519920_ERZ827117 | MGnify/ENA primary metagenome ERZ827117 (study PRJEB31778, sample SAMEA3449260) | human gut metagenome | biome: human gut; feature: human-associated habitat; material: faeces | place: United Kingdom | collected 2010/2012 ...
AGGCGTATTTTTGACGGATATCCGTTGAAAATACGCCGTTTTTTTTACATCTTGAAATGGCTTTTAACTGGCAAAAACGGGGATTTTGTGCTATAATAAATCTGTATTTTTATGCGCAAAAACAGGAATGAGATCTGGCAGCAGAAATGAGCCGTAAATTCCTGTAACTTTTTAATAGATCATAACAGGAGGAATATCATGGGCGAAACAAATACAGAATACGGAGCGGACCAAATCCAGATTCTGGAGGGTCTGGAAGCCGTACGTAAGAGACCTGGTATGTACATTGGAAGTACATCCAGCCGTGGTCTCCATCATCTTGTATACGAAATCGTGGACAATGCCGTAGATGAGGCACTGGCTGGTTACTGTACAGAAATAAATGTAGCGATCAATCCTGATAACTCCATCACAGTTGTAGACAATGGACGAGGCATTCCGGTCGGAATCAACCACAAAGCAGGTATTCCGGCGGTAGAAGTCGTGTTTACGATCCTGCATGCCGGCGGAAAATTCGGCGGTGGCGGATACAAAGTTTCCGGTGGCCTGCATGGTGTAGGTGCGTCTGTTGTAAATGCACTTTCTACACATCTTGAAGTTACGATTTACCATGAAGGTAAAATTTATCGTCAGCGATATGAAAGAGGAAAAGTAGTATATAAATTAAAAGTGATCGGAGAATGTGATCCAAAGAAAACAGGTACAACGGTTACATTCCTGCCGGACAGCAAAATTTTTGAAGAAACAGTTTTTGATTTTAATGTGCTTAAACAGAGACTTCGTGAGATGGCATTTCTTACAAAAAATATCAAGATTGTTTTAAGAGATGACCGTCCGGAAGAACCAATCGAAAAGACGTTCCATTATGAGGGCGGTATCAAGGAGTTTGTGACTTACCTGAATAAAGGCAAGACACCGCTTTACCCGGATATTATTTACTGTGAAGGAATGAAGGATAATATTTATGTGGAAGTTGCCATGCAGCACAACGATGGATACACCGAAGGTTCCTACAGTTTTGTAAATAACATCACGACTCCGGAAGGCGGAACCCATCTGACTGGTTTTAAAAATGCACTGACAAAGACTTTTAATTCTTATGCGAGACTGAATAAACTGATCAAGGACACCGAGACACTTTCCGGTGATGATATCCGTGAAGGTCTTACCGTGATCGTAAGCATCAAGATTGAAGATCCGCAGTTTGAAGGTCAGACCAAGCAGAAACTGGGCAACAGTGAGGCACGAGGTGCCGTTGACAATATTGTTTCCGAGCAGCTGATGATCTATCTGGAACAGCATCCGCAGGTTGCAAAAATGATCCTTGAGAAATCTATCATGGCTCAGAGAGCGAGAGAGGCAGCCAGAAAAGCAAGAGATCTGACCAGAAGAAAATCTGCACTGGAAGGAATGTCTCTTCCTGGAAAACTGGCAGACTGTTCAGACAAAGATCCGAAAAACTGTGAAATCTATATTGTTGAGGGAGATTCTGCAGGTGGTTCTGCAAAGACAGCGAGAAGCCGTGCAACCCAGGCAATCCTGCCGCTTCGCGGAAAAATCCTGAATGTGGAGAAAGCAAGACTTGACCGTATTTATGCAAATGCGGAGATCAAGGCGATGATTACTGCGTTCGGAACCGGTATCCACGAAGATTTCGATATTTCAAAACTGCGTTATGACAAGATCATTATTATGACAGATGCCGATGTTGATGGTGCACATATTAGTACACTGCTTTTGACATTCCTGTACCGTTTCATGCCGGATCTGATCAAAGAAGGACATGTATATCTGGCACAGCCACCACTGTATAAATTGGAGAAAAATAAAAAAGTCTGGTATGCGTACAGCGATGAGCAGCTGGCAGCGATCCTGGGAGAAGTCGGACGAGACCAGAACAACAAGATCCAGCGTTACAAAGGTCTTGGAGAGATGGATGCAGAGCAGCTCTGGGAAACTACCATGGATCCGGAAAAACGAGTGCTCCGCCGTGTTGTTATGGATAACGAAAATTCTTCAGAGCTGGATGTTACCTTTACAACGCTGATGGGCGATCAGGTAGAACCAAGAAGAGAATTTATAGAAGAGAATGCTCAGTTTGTAAAAAATCTGGATATTTAGTGCTCGGAAGTAGGAGGAAAAACTGTTGGAAGACAATATTTTTGATAAGATACATGACGTGGATTTGAAAAAGACCATGGAAGAATCTTATATCGATTATGCAATGAGCGTTATTGCAGCACGTGCATTGCCGGATGTAAGAGACGGTCTGAAGCCGGTGCAGCGAAGAGTTTTGTATTCCATGATCGAACTGAATAACGGACCTGACAAGCCGCACCGTAAATGTGCACGTATTGTCGGTGATACCATGGGTAAATATCATCCACATGGAGACAGCTCCATCTACGGAGCACTGGTAAATATGGCTCAGGACTGGTCAACCAGATATCCGCTGGTAGACGGCCACGGAAACTTTGGTTCTGTCGATGGCGACGGAGCTGCTGCCATGCGATATACTGAGGCACGTCTGAGCAAAATTTCCATGAAAATGCTTGCAGATATCGATAAAAATACGGTAGATTTTTCACCGAACTTCGATGAAACGGAGAAAGAGCCAGATGTACTTCCGGCAAGATTTCCGAATCTTCTGGTAAATGGTACGACCGGTATCGCTGTAGGTATGGCAACGAACATTCCGCCGCATAATCTGCGTGAAATTGTAAAAGCCGTTGTGAAGATCATCGACAACCGCATTGAAGAAGGCAGAGAGACGGAGATCGAAGAAATCCTGGATATCGTAAAAGGTCCGGATTTCCCGACCGGTGTAATGATTCTCGGAACAAGAGGAATCCAGGAAGCTTACCGCACAGGACGCGGCAAGATCCGTGTGCGTGCCGTAACAGAAATCGAATCCATGCCAAACGGCAAGAGCCGTATTTTGGTATCGGAGCTGCCGTATATGGTAAACAAGGCCAGACTGATCGAAAAAATGGCAGAACTGGTACGTGATAAAAAGATTGACGGAATCACAGCGATCACAGATGAATCAAGCCGTGAAGGTATGCGTATCAACATTGAGCTTCGAAGAGATGTCAACGCAAATGTCGTACTGAATCAGCTTTTCAAACATACACAGCTCCAGGATACCTTTGGTGTGATTATGCTCGCACTGGTAAACAAAGAGCCGAAAGTTCTGAATCTTCTGGAGATGCTCCAGCATTATCTGAGACATCAGGAAGATGTTGTTACAAGACGTACACAGTACGAACTCAACAAAGCAGAAGAACGTGCACATATCTTAAAAGGTCTGCTGATCGCACTGGATCATATTGATGAAGTCATCAGCATTATCCGTGCATCCAGAACAGCAGCACTTGCAAAAGAAGCATTGATGACACGTTTTGAACTTTCCGATGCACAGGCACAGGCAATCGTAGATATGCGTCTGCGTGCACTGACCGGTCTGGAAAGAGAGAAGATCGAAGCAGAGTATGAAGCTCTGATGGCAAAGATCAAGGAGTTGAGAGCCATTCTGGCAGACGAGAATCTTCTGCTTGGCGTGATCAAAACAGAGATCATGGAAATCGCAGATAAGTATGGTGATGAGAGAAGAACTTCCATTGGATTTGATATGTATGATATTTCTACAGAAGATCTGATCCCGCGTGAAAATGTTGTGATCGCCATGACAAAACTTGGTTATATTAAACGTATGAGTGTTGACAATTTCAAAGCTCAGAACCGCGGTGGCAAGGGCATCAAGGGTATGCAGACCATCGAAGATGACTACATCGAAGAACTGCTGATGATGAATACACATCACTATCTGATGTTCTTTACCAACACCGGAAAAGTATACCGCCTGAAAGGATATGAAATCCCGGAAGCCAGCCGTACGGCAAGAGGAACGGCGATCGTCAATCTGCTCCAGCTCGCACCGGAAGAAAAGATCACGGCGATGATCCCGGTCAAAGAGTACAAGCAGGGCAAATATCTGTTTATGGCAACCAGAAAGGGTATTGTGAAAAAGACACCGCTTCTGGATTATGCAAACGTAAGAAAGACAGGACTTGCAGCCATCAGCCTGCGTGAAGATGATGAACTGATCGAAGTCAAGCTGACCAACAACAAGAAAGATATTTTCCTGGTAACAAAATACGGTCAGTGTATTCGATTCCCGGAAACCAATGTCCGCAGCATGGGACGTACGGCGATGGGAGTCATCGGCATGCAGCTCAATGACGGCGATGAAGTCATTGGTATGCAGCTCAATACACAGGGAGATCACCTTCTGATCGTATCTGCAAACGGCATGGGAAAACTGACCTCGATCGATGAGTTCAAGAGCCAGAACCGCGGTGGTAAAGGTGTGAAATGTTATAAGATTATGGAAAAGACAGGAAACGTGATCGGTGTTAAGAACCTCCATATGGATGACGAGATCATGATGATCAATACCGAAGGCATTGTCATTCGTATGATGTGCAGCGACATTTCCGTTCTTGGACGTGTGACATCCGGTGTGAAACTTATGAATCTTTCGGAGAACGTATCTGTGGCAAGTATTGCGAAAGTCCGTGAAACTTCAGCAGACAGCGAAGATATCATCAAAAAAATCGAAGACGAAATGATCGAAGATGAGAAAAACGACGAAGAAATCAAAAACGAAGAGACAACACAGGAGTAATCAAACTGGAGGAAGACCATGATTTTGCGAAGAATGCTTGCAATCTGGATTTCAAAAGCAACATGTGTAGTATGTAAACTTGCCGGCAAACAGGGGGTAACCCTGGCCGGCAAAATTGCACTTAAAATAGATCCGAAAATCCTGATGGAACTTTCCGGGCAGGTGAGGAAAAAGATTTTTATCACCTGCGGAACAAACGGAAAGACGACAACCAATAATCTGCTCTGCTCGGCAATCGAGGCAGAAGGTGAGAAAGTGATCTGCAACCACACCGGTTCCAATATGCTCAACGGTGTCGTATCGGCATTCGTGCTGGCAGCGAAATGGAACGGAAAACTGGATGCGGATTATGCGTGTATTGAGATTGATGAGGCATCAACAGTAAGAGTTCTGCCGTATTTTAAACCGGACTATATGATTTTGACCAATCTTTTCCGTGATCAGCTCGACCGTTACGGTGAGATTGATATTACGATGGAACTGCTCAAAAAAGCCATGCATATGGCTCCTGATATGACACTTGTCGTAAATGGCGATGATGCACTTTCGGCATTTCTTGCAAAAGATTCCGGTAACAAATATGTTACGTTTGGTATCGGAAAGCAGTGTCAGCAGGAAAAAGAAAATGCAAGAGAGATCCGGGAAGGTCAGTTCTGCAAATGCTGCGGAGAAAAGCTGAATTACCATTTTTACCATTACAGTCAGCATGGGGATTATGAGTGTCCGAACTGCGGATTTAAAAGACCGAAGCTCGATTTTGATGCTGAAAACGTAAAAAGCGGTGGAAAACTTTCCTTCGATGTGGATAACAGAGAAATAAAAGCCAACTACCGTGGATTCTACAACGTTTATAATATTCTGGCAGCCTATGCAGCAGCTCGCACAGCCGGTCTGGAATTAAAGAATTACAACAAAGTGCTGGCAGACTACAATCCGCAGAACGGACGTATGGAGCATTTTCACATCAAAAATACCGATGTTCTGCTGAACCTTGCAAAGAATCCGGCTGGATTTAACCAGAATATTTCCGCAGTGCAGGAAGATGACAAACCGAAAGATATCATCGTGCTGATCAACGATAAAGATCAGGATGGCACGGATATTTCCTGGCTCTGGGATGTGGATTTTGATCGTTTTCAGGATATGAATGCAGCGTCGATCACGGTCAGCGGAATCCGATGCCAGGATATGCGTCTGCGTCTGAAATATGTTGATATTCCATCCAGGCTGGAACCGGATGTAGAAAAGGCGATCCGCAGCCGCATTGCAGACGGAACCGGAAATCTGTACGTGCTGGTAAATTATACGGCACTTTATGACACTCACAATATCCTGAAAAAATTAGAACAGGAAAAAGCGTAGGAGGCGGCAGAAGCTATGAAAATTACAATCGGACATCTTTATCCGGATCTGTTGAACCTCTACGGAGACCGGGGAAATATCCAGTGCATGATGAAACGCTGTCAGTGGAGAGGCATTGAAGCAGAAACGCTGGAATTTAAACTGGAAGATGAAGTAGATTTTTCCAAACTGGATATTGTGCTGCTCGGAGGCGGTTCTGACCGTGAGCAGATGATCGTCTGCAAAAGACTGCAGCAGATCCAGAAAAACTTTAAAGATTATGTGGAAGACGGCGGTGTTGTGATTGCTGTCTGCGGTGGTTATCAGCTGCTTGGAGATTACTATCAGACGGACGAAGGCCGCATGGAAGGACTGCATCTGGTCAAACTCCACACGGAGCAGAAACCGGGAAGACTGATCAGCAATATTGTACTAAAAAGTGATCTCTTTGATATGCCGGTTGTCGGGTTTGAGAATCATGGCGGACGTACCGATATCGGTGATAACAAGCCGTTTGGCAAAGTCCTGTATGGTTCCGGAAACGACGGTGAATCCGGCTATGAAGGTATTGTATACAAGCATGTAATCGGCACCTATCTGCACGGACCACTGCTGCCGAAAAATCCACAGGTTTGTGACTGGCTGATAGAGAAAGCACTGGAGCGAAAATACGGAAAAGACATTGAGCTTCAGCCACTGGATGATCAGGAAGAAAAAGAAGCAAACGCTTATATAGTAAACAGATTTGTAAAATAAAGTATCAAAAAATAACGCACAAAAGAATAAATTTTATGATTTTCTGACACAAAACAGGAAATTACAGGGCAAAATAGATAGAAAAACAGAATCTCTGAAAGCTGATTATTGGAAGGATAGATAAAAAATATTCCGGTAATCAGCTTTTTTTAGTAAATAATAATTGAAAAAGAGCATTGAAAATGGTAACATAGAATAGACATAGCTAATTTTTTGGTATAAGCAAATAAGGAGGGCTTTTATGAAATGGAAACAGTATTTAGCTGTCATGACAGCAGCTGCAATGGTTATTTCCGGACCGGCAGTACCGATGAGTCAGGTATTCGCAGCAGATGCAGTGGCAGCAGAAGTACAGGCAAGTGATGAAACAACAGACGAGAAAGTGATTACCTTGCCGTCAGCGGGAGAAAAATTATCTGTAGAAGCAGAAGATTTTACTCTGGCAAAAAAGGAGGGAAATGACTATATTCGTATTGCAGAAAGAGACTGGGCAAGCGGTGGAAAAATCGTTGACTGGTTTGAAAACGGAAATGCAATGTCCATTAAATTTAATGCACCAAAAGCAGGCATCTATGCGGTGACAGCTACTTACCGCAGTGGTCGCAAAGATACAGACACACCAAATGCATTTGAATGGGAAGGAACCAATGTAGAAAGCGGAAGTGTAGATGTATACGGTGAAGATAAAGCGACTACAACACATACTGTAACCTTTTTTGTAAAGGTAACAAAAGAGGGAGAAGGCACACTGACCTTCAAAGCAGGCGAGAAGGCAGGTCCGCAGGTAGATAAATTTGATATCGAACAGGCATATACATTACCGACTGGTGATGATACCCTGACAGTAGAAGCAGAAGATTTCACTCTGGTGCCAAAAGCAGGAGAAGATACAAGTAAACACATCCATGTAATTGAAAATACAGAGTGGGCAAGCGGCAAGAAGATGGTGTCCTGGTTTGAAAATGGCGATGCGATGTATATGAACTTTTATGCACCGGCAGCAGGTGACTATAGTGTAACAGCTACTTACCGCAGCGGACGTCTGCAGAACAATCCAAATGAATTTACATGGGAAGGAACCAATGTGGAAAGCGGAAGCGTAGATGTTTATGGAGAATCCGGAGCAACTACAACACATACGGTAACCTTTACTGTCAAAGTAACACAGGCAGGAGCTGGTGTGCTGAAATTTACAGCAACCAATCCAAAATGTGGAGGTCAGGTAGATAAATTTGAATTTAAGAAGAAAGCAAACGTAGCTGTAGAGGGAGTTACCTTAGATCAGACAACAGCTACCCTGACAGCAAAAGGTCAGACGCTGCAGTTGAATGCAAACGTAACACCAGAAGATGCAAGCAACAAAAAAGTGACTTTTGCATCCGATAAAGAGGAAGTAGCAACGGTTGATGCAACTACAGGTGTAGTTACTGCAGTGGCAAATGGAGAAGCAAAAATCACGGCAACAACAGAAGATGGAAGCAAGACAGCAGTCTGCACGGTTACTGTTGATATTAAAGATACTACACAGCCGGAAGATGCAGATGCACCGAAAACCTGGGGAGCAACACCAAACGATGAACAGCTCTGGTATATGAAACAGGGAACAGCCGCATTCTGTCACTTTGGACCGAATACATTCAATAACGTTGAGTGGGGCGAAAATTACGGAACAAAGACTCCGAAAGAAATTTTTAAACTCACTAAGAAGTTTGATGCGGAAGCTCTTGTAAAAGCAGTAAAAGAGGCTGGATTCAGCCGTCTGATCCTCACAGCAAAACATCATGATGGATTCTGTCTGTGGTCAAGCCAGTATACAGACTATGATATTGCAAGCACAGATTATCAAGGTGATATCCTGGAAGAAATTTCAGATGCATGTACCAAGTATAATCTGGATATGGGATGTTATCTTTCACCGTGGGATATCCATGAAGATAAATATGGATGCTTTGGTGATAACAACAATAAGAAAAATAACAATAATACCGGAACATTTACAGACTACAATAAACTGTATGTAGCATGGATCAATGAAATCTGTCAGGCCAAAAAAGCAGATGGAAGCTATAAATATGGCAATAATAATCCAAACCGCCGTTCTGACCGTTTTGTAGAATGGTGGATGGACGGAGCACAGGGAAGTGCAAGTAATAGACAGACATATGACTGGAAAGCAATCCTGGGTGCGATTAAAAACAACAATCCACACTGTCAGGTATTTGGAACAGGTAAAGCAGTAAATGGTAAAAATGGAGAAGAAGATAAAAAGCTTGCCGGTACTGGTGGTATTCACTGGATCGGAAATGAATCAGGCTGGGCATCTAATGAAACATGGGCAAAGATTAATATTGGTGAAGACTATGAGACATTACCAAAATCCGATGGAGCTTATATTGGTGTAAGCAATGGTGTTCAGTGGTCTGTACCGGAAGTAGATACCAAGATGCTTGCAGGTTGGTTCTGGAGAGATTCTGCAGGAGATGACACCACAAAATCAGAGAGTGAACTGGCAGATATTTATTTCCGTACAGTTGGTCGCGGTGCGACACTTCTGATGAATTTATCTCCGAATAAGAATGGTGAAGTAGGAGAAACACAGTTAAATCGCTTTAAAGAATTAGGAAAGAACATCAGCGATACTTTTAAAACAGATTTAACAAAAGCAAGTGGAGTAACTGCAACAGCAGATTCCACATGGAAAAATTCTGACAAGTACGGAGCTGCAAAAGTTCTGGATACCATTCCGGAGGGAGAAGTTTACGACAATACTTACTGGGCACCGGCAGAAGGAAAGACCACAGGAAGTCTGGAAATTAACCTTGGCGGTCTGAAGAAATTTGATGTGGTATCTATTGAAGAATACATTCAGAAAGGTCAGACTATTGCTGCATTTACAGTAGAATATAAAGACCTGGCAGGACAGTGGCATGATTTTGCAAGTGGAAAAACAATTTCAGCAAAACGTCTGTGCCGCGGTGAAACAGTAGAAGGTACCGCAATCCGTATTAATATCACAGAAGCAAAAGATACTCCGAAAATCTGTAATGTAGGTGTATATAAAGCATCCAAAGGATTTTCAGTGTCTTCTGATGGCAGCAGTGAAGAAAGTTTCTATCAACGATGCAACAAGAGAAGGAACCTGGAATTTCGAGAAAGACGAGGATGGAAATGCAAATGGTTCTGCATGGGGTGATACAGCAGGACTGGCAGCAACCTTTACCTTTACCGGAACGAAAGCATGGGTAGTTGGTACAGCAGATCCGAACCATGGTATGATGGATGTTTACATCGACGGAAAGAAAGTAGACAGCGTAAATACACAAAAATCTCCGAGAAAACTGGGTGCTGTTCTGTATACAACACCGGATCTCGAATATGGCACACATACAATCAAACTGGCTCGTTCAACCAAAGCATTAGGTATCAGCAAAATTTATTATGCAGATGGATCTGGTATTTTCACAATGAAGCAGTCAGAGTATGAACTGATGTATGGTGGAACAACAGAAGTAGAAATCACACGTACAGGTGGTACAAAAGGTCAGGCTAAAGTAAATTATGTTACACAGTCTGCAGGAGCAGAACAGGGTGTAAACTATACAGACCTTGCAGGCAGTGTGACATTTGAAGATGGTGAAACATCCAAAAAAATTACATTGACAGGTCTTGAAAATGAAAAAGCAGACAGAATGGTTGATGGAAAAGACTTTTATTTTACTTTGACATCAGATAATGCTTCTATTGGAACAGCAAATTATGCACATATCACTCTGTATAATGCAAATGTAGAAAAGACTGCAGAGAGAATTGCAGCAATGGATCTCACAGGCTATACAGATGAAAGCGTTAAAGCATTAAATGATGCAGTAACTGCAATGAAAGCACTGCCGTCTGATGCAGCAAAAGATAAGATCAAAGAAGCAGTAAAGAAAGTTCTGGATGCGAAAAATGCCCTGGAGGAAAAAGAGAATGTAACTCCGACACCAGATCCGGAACCGGAAAAAGAATTTACTTTACCGACAGGCGATAATACTCTGACAGTAGAAGCAGAAGACTTCACTATGAATCCGCTGAACGGAGACACGAAAGAACATGTTCATGTAGAGGCATCCACATGGGCAAGCGGCGGAAAGATGGTCAACTGGTTTGAAAACGGAGATTCTATTTCTATGAACTTCAATGCTCCGGAAGCAGGTGAGTATGAGGTAACAGCTACTTATCGCAGCGGACGAAGCGAAGGCGGTACACCAAACGCATTTGTATGGGAAGGAACAAACGTAGAAAGCGGAAACCAGGATGTATATGGTGAATCCGGAGCAACAACGACTCATACAGTAACCTTTACAGTAAAAGTTACGAAAGCAGGAAAAGGAGTTCTTACTTTTACAGCATCTTCACCGAAATGCGGACCGCAGATTGATAAGTTTGAGTTCAAGAAAAAAGCAGAAACACCGACACCATCTGTGGTAGCAGTAACTGGAGTAAGCCTTGATAAGACAACTGCAAAACTGACAGAAAAAGGTCAGACTGTAGAACTGAAAGCAACGGTAGCACCGGCAAATGCAACAAACAAAAATGTAAACTTTAAGACAAGTGATGCAAACGTAGCAACCGTAGATGCAAAAGGAAAAGTAACAGCAGTAGCAAATGGAACAGCAACGATCACCGTAACAACGGAAGACGGAAGCAAGACAGCAACCTGCACTGTTACTGTAGAAATTCCGAAGACACCAGATCCAGTACCGGCAGATCTGGTCGAGAGAGTAAATAATGAAATTGCGGCAGCGGCTGATAAGAAAGAAACTGACTATACAGCAGATTCCTGGAAAAATTATCAGAAAGCTCTGGAAGCAGCAATAAAAGCAGCAAAAGATGAAAAGGCAACGAAAGCAGACTTAGAGAAGGTACTTGAAAATCTGCAGGCAGCAGCAGCTAAACTTCAGAAAAAAGCACCTGAGTCAGAAACACCGTCAACCGATAAACAGCCAGAGACACCGTCAACGGATAAAAAGCCGGAAACTCCTTCAACCGATTCTAAAAATCCAACTGTTGGAACAGAAGCGAAGGTAGGAAAAGGTATCTATCGCGTAACAAACGCAAAGAAAAAGACAGTAGTTCTGGTAAAACCGCGTAAAGCCAACAATACAAGCTTTAACGTACCAAAGAGCGTAAAACTGGCAAACGGAAGATACAAAGTAGTCGGAATTGCTAAAAATGCATTTAAGAATAACAAAAAACTGAAGAAAGTTGTCATCGGAAGTCAGGTAACAAAGATCGGTGCAAATGCATTCAGCGGAGCTAAAAATCTGAAGACTATTACAATCAAATCCAAATCTCTGAAGAGCGTTGGAAAGAATGCATTCAAGGGAATCTATAAGAAATGCAAGATTAAAGTTCCAGCTAAGAAATTAAACAGCTACAAGAAACTTCTGAGTAAAAAAGGTCAGAAAGCAAGCGTAAAAATTACAAAATAAACCAGAGTTAAGAATATTGATTCTGAAATAAAAAGCAGTTAAAAAGAGCTGTCACAAAGGTGATAAAACACTGGAGTGGCAGCTCTTTAATATGAGCAAAAAGGTTATGCATTTATGTTTTCTGGAAATTCCGCTATTTCGCATGCCTCTTTTCCTGAAATATTGTCAAATAGCGTTCATCACCGGTCATGACCTGGAGAAGTTTCAGTACTTCATCCACATGGCGAATTTCTGTCGGATCATCAAGCCGCCTGTGCAGGTATTTGATTTTGTTGGATTTTCCTGCCGAACGGCAATGAAAGTCAGATTTAAAAATAGAATAAAAATTGTTTGTGTCCATTATAAGAGAATGAGTGATATCTGTCAATCTTTTTGATTACTCTATGAAGAAAAATTGGAAATATCAAAAAGAGCACAAAAAACTTTTTAAAAATGAAAAGGATAATGAAGTAAAAATAATTTGTAAACTGTGAGCTTTAAAAAGCAAAAAAAGTAAGGTATAATACAAAAGAAATATAATAAAATCGGAGGAGAAAGAGTGAAAAAATTTGCTTATCAGGCAACGCAGAGATTGTATGCACTTATAGTTGGAATAATATTTTTGTTGATATTATTTGGACAATGGTGCAGCTTTAAATTAAAAAAAGGATTTTTGATTCCAAATATTGTAATTTTAGGGGGAATTATTTTAGCTGGGGCATTTGTATATTACTGGCGATATAAAAGAAATGGAAAGCAGAAGGCAGAGAGGATATGGAAGTATGATTTAATTGTAAGAATTTCTTTGATTATATTATTTGTTGTTCAAATTTTTATTGCATATAATATAGTTTTTGAACCTGGATGGGATGCAGGAGGAATTTATAACAGTGCAAAAATATTTGTAAACGGAAATCGGGCGGATATCGTTATAAGATATCCATTTTCTATGTATCCAAATAATTTACTGCTGCTGTTTATAGAGTCAGCTGTTATTTCTTTCTGTAATTTGTTTGCAAATGAAAATGAAGTTGTACAGTTAATGTTTTTTGCAGTTCTTAATTCAATGATAAATGTCGCTGCGTGCTATTTGACATATAAAAGTGCCAATCTCATTTGTAAGAAAAAAATTGCATTTGCTGCCTTTATATTAGCTGTTTTAAATTTTGGCTTATCTCCGTGGAATGTAATTTTTTATTCAGATTCGTTAGGATTGGTCTTTCCGATACTGACGTTTTATTTATTTATGAAACCAAATAAAACAGAAAAAATGGAGTGGATTTCCAAAATTATGGCAGTGATTGCAGGCTGTATCGGATATAATATCAAGCCACAATGTCTTATTATGCTGATAGCACTGTTTATCATCCAGTTTTTCGGTTGTTTAAAAAACAAGAAAAAACTTCTTCAAATTGTGATTTTGGCGGGATGTTTTATTCTTTCACTAATAACAATAAAAACAAGTATCAACCTGATTTGTGAAAAAAATCAAATCTCAAGAAGTGCTTTATACAATTGGATAAAGCTTTATACAGAAAGGAAAGCAC
>ERZ827117.1875-NODE-1875-length-13739-cov-3.021120_pt1 | contig 13739 bp, 9 predicted proteins | sample MGYA00519920_ERZ827117 | MGnify/ENA primary metagenome ERZ827117 (study PRJEB31778, sample SAMEA3449260) | human gut metagenome | biome: human gut; feature: human-associated habitat; material: faeces | place: United Kingdom | collected 2010/2012 ...
TTTTTATACAACGCACAGCGAACTCAATGCAATCCTCAATTACCGGGGAGGCAGCCTGGAGGGAGCAAAGCTTTATGTTTCGCTCTTTCCGTGCAACGAGTGTGCCAAAGCGATCATTCAGTGCGGGATCCGAACCGTAGTATACGACTGCGATAAATACGATGGTACGCCGAGCGTGCGTGCATCTAAACGTATGATGAATGCGGCAGGCGTGCGGTATTATAAATATCAGAAAACCGGAAGAAATATTGAAATTTCAGTATAATGTGACAAAAATGCCGCAGGACAATCTCATAGAGAAGAGAGGGTTCTGTGGCATTTTTCAGGAGGAAACTATGTATCTGGTAAATGCATTAAATGTAATTGACGAAGTCAAAAAAGCAGTCATTGGAAAAGATTCCTGCGTGGAAATGGTGATGATGGCCATTCTTGCGAGGGGACACATTCTGATCGAGGATATCCCGGGTGTTGGAAAGACCACGATGGCACTGGCATTTTCAAGGGCATGTGCCATGAGCCAGAACCGTGTGCAGTTCACACCGGATGTGCTGCCGGCAGATATCACAGGATTTTCCATTTACCGCAAGGACACCGGCAAATTCGAGTACCAGCCGGGGGCGGTGATGTGCAACCTGCTTTTGGCGGATGAGATCAACCGTACCTCGAGCCGTACCCAATCGGCGCTGCTGGAGGTCATGGAAGAAGGCAACGTCACGGTGGACGGCGTGACCCACCCCGTGCCCGCGCCCTTTACCGTTATCGCCACCGAAAACCCCGTGGGTGCCGCCGGTACCCAGATGCTGCCGCAGTCCCAGCTGGACCGCTTTACGGTGTGCGTGGTCATGGGCTACCCGGACGCTGACGCCGAAATGCAGATGCTGGCGGGCCGCGGCCAGCGCACCCTGCTGGAGCAGGTACACCCCGTGGCCAATCAGGCCGACCTGCTGGCGATGCAAAAAGAGGTGGCGGGGGTGTTTATCCATGAGCTGATGTATCGCTATATTGTTGATTTGGCCCAGGCCAGCCGTAAGGACCCGCGCCTGGCGCTGGGGCTTAGCCCCCGTGCTTCGCTGGCGCTGGCCGGTATGGCACGGGCAGCGGCCTACCTGGCCGGGCGGGATTTTGTGGCTCCGCAGGATGTGACCGCCGTGTTTGCCGATGTGGCCCGCCACCGTCTGGTGCTGGCTGACCAGGCCAAGGCAGGCGGCGAGACGGTGGATGCCGTTATTGAGGATCTGCTGCGCACCGTGCCGCGCCCCCGCCCGGAAAAGGCCGCCCGCCATGGCAGGTAAGCTGTGCTGGGCGCTGGGGCTGGTGCTGCTGTTTGCCGCTGCGGTGCTTACGCAGGCCCCGTTGGCGGTGGGACTGCTGGGATTTTTCCTGCTGCTGACCCTGCTGCTGGCGCTGGAGGTGCGGTACCTGCGCGGCAAGGTGGAGGCCGAACTGATCGTGCCCACCCAGCCCGCCGTGCAGGGCCAGCCCTTTGTGCTGACCGTGCGGCTGACCAACCGCAGCCCGCTGCCCATCCCCCAATTGCTGACACTGGTGCAGGCCGCCGATACATGGGGCGGCAGCACCATAACTTTACGCTGCAGCGGCATGCTGGGCGGCAGCGCCCGGGCCGAGCAGCGGCTGACCTTGCGGGCCGATAAAAGCGGGATGTGGGACCTGCGGCTGCAAAGTGTGACGCTGTGGGACCATCTGGGGCTGTTTAAGGCGCAATGTGATGTGCCGCAGCCGCCGCAAAGCCTGTGCGTGCTGCCCCAAAGTGTCCGCCTGGGCAGTGACACCCAGCCCGACCCCGACGCCGACGGCACGCAGGAAAGCGACCGCAGCGTGCTGGGCGGCAACTATGATGTGCGCGAGTACCGGGAAGGTGACTCGCTGAAGCAGGTACACTGGAAGCTGAGCGCCAAGCTGAACCGGCTGTTGATCCGTGAACCGCTGGCCGCCGGTATGGTGGCAGGGCAGGGGAGCGGCAACGGCCCCGGTGAGGGCGACGGCGACGCGTGGGGGGATTTCCCCGCCGAAGCCGCCCTGCACCGCGAAGCGCCGCCGACAAAGAAAAAGGCCGTGGCGCTTTCCAAACGCGGCGGCACAGATGCCGACAGCGGCCTGGTGTTTTTGGATCGTGTGCTCATCAGCCCCGCTGTGCCTGCGCGGGATACCCTGTGGCTGGTGGTGGATCTTTGCCTGCTGCTGGCGCTGGCCTTTGGGCTGGTGTCCGCTGCCGTAACGGCCTTTGCCGTGACCCCGCCCGTTTGGGTGTGGCTGGCGCTGGCCGCATGGTGCGCAGGGTGGTGCCTATTTGGACGGCTGCCCCGGCGTGGGCAACGGTTGGGCCTGCTGGCGGGCAGCCTTGTCTATCTGGTGGGGCTGTTTTTATGCCAGCGCAGTTTTTTGGCCGGGGCGCGTCAGTTCGGCGCAGCCGTGGCCGCAAGCTTAAATGAACGCTTTAACGCAAATCTTGCCGCCACGGCGGGCGGCACCCCGGCCCAGCTGGGGCTGTTTCTGGCGCTGGCGGCCCTGCCCTTGGTGGGTCTGCTGGCGCTGGCCGCGCTGCGCCGGGCAGATATTTTGCTGCTGAACCTGCTGCTGTTACCGGCGGCGGTGTTCCTGCTGCTGGCAGGCAGCACGGTATCCACGCCCTGCTGGCTGCTGCTGGCCGTAGGCTGGCTGGGGGCGCTGGCTGCCTCCCGCGCGGTGCGCCGCCGTGCCCTGTGGGGGGCGGCGGAATCGGAGACAAACCGCCGCAACCGGGCGCAGCACCGGGCCATCCAAAAAGGCTCTGCTGCGGCCACCGTGCTTGTGTGCGCCGCGCTGCTGGTGCCTGCCTTTGTGCTGCGCCCGCTGGTCAGCCTGCCCTTGCAGGCACTGCAGCCTGCGGCCCGGGTGGTGGAATCTGCCGCCATCAGCGCCGCCGTGACCTGGCTGCCCCGCGTCAGCGGCGGGCGGCTGAACCTGCATGTGGAGGCTGCCGCCGGTGGTGTAGCCGATGGCGCCTTGGGCCAGGGCGGCGGCTTGCAGCTGCGTGGGGTCGAGGATCTGGCCCTGACCGCCAGTGAACAGCCGGAGGAGACCGTCTACCTGCGGGGGTTCATCGGCGGCAGCTACGACGGCACCGCCTGGCAGGCCCCGGACGCGGCCGCCTTTGACAGCGCCGCCATGAACTGGAAGACCGAGGACGACGCCCGTCTGACCATCGCCAGCCTGGCGTTTTTGCGCGCCGCCTACGATGGCACTGCCGAGCCGCAATCCCTTACGGTGGAGCGGCTAAACGCCGGGGATGCCTATACCTACGCCCCCTACAACGCCTACTGGAACGATTACTACACCCTCAACGGCGACGGCGCGGCGGACGGTCAGACCGCGCAGGACGATGTGTTTTTGTATTATCCGCGCAGCATCGCCAAAGAGCTGTTGGCTGCCCGCGCTGAGGGAGATCCCAGCGTGCTGGACCGCATGGAGAGCTCTTACGCGGCCTATGCTGACAGCCACTACACCGCCGTGCCCGATGGTTACGACGACCTGCTGACCCAGTGTGCCGCCGCAGCCGAGGATCAGAAGCTGACGGACCCTGACGACATTGCCGCTTACATCCGCACCTGGCTGAACACCAACTGCCAGTACGACGCCAACGCCCCGCAGGCCCCGGACGGCACCGACCCGATCCACTACTTTTTGTACGAGTCCAAGTCCGGCTACAGTGTGCAGTTCGCCTCGGCGGCCACGCTGATGTTCCGCATGTTCGGCCTGCCCGCCCGCTATGTGGTGGGCTACGCCGCGCCGCAAAGCTTGTTCACCCGGCAGGCGGATGGCAGCTGGCACGCCGTTTTGCAGGACGATAACGCCCACGCCTGGGCCGAGGTCTACATCGACGGCCAGGGCTGGACCCCCATGGAGATGACCCCCGGCGTGCTGGTAACGGCTGAAAAGGCCGACTACAAGGGCGATCTGCCGGAAACCACCCCCACCGAAAGCGAAGCTGCGGCCGACAGCGCTGACACCCGGCAAAACCTGCAGCCTTCCGCTGCCCCGCGCAGTGCCCTGTGGCTGCTGGCCGTACCGGTGGCTGTACTGGCTGCGGCTGCGGCGGCTTTTATCCTGCACCGCCGCCGCGTGCTGGGGCTGAATACCCGCCGCCCATGTGCCGAGCGTGTGCTGGCCATCTTCGCCGCCATCTACGCGCAGCTGGTCCGACGCGGCCTGCCCGCGGGGACGTCCTCTGACGAACAGGCGTTCACCCGGTTTATGCTAAAAGAGGTACAGGAGCTTTCGAGCGCGGAGATTGAGGCAATGGTATCGCTTGCGCAGCGTGCTGCTTTTGCTGCCGATACCTTGACCGAAGAGGACGTAACCACCATGCGGAACTGGTACAAGCGGTTACAAGGCAACAAAAAGGCCTGATTTTGGCCAAAATTTCCGAAACCGGCCTAAACCCGTTGAAACCTACGCGCCGTGTATGGTATACTAACCTAAACACCATTGAATAAGGAGTCGATTCCGATATGCCGCGCCGCAAAAAATCAGAGGAAGGCATTATGGACATCACCCGTATGGCGGAGGATCTGGGAGTATCGAAAACAACGGTATCCCGTGCTTTGTCCGGCAATGGCCGCGTAAGTGAAGCAACCCGCCAGCGCGTGGTAGACTATGCCCGAGAAAAAAACTATGTTCCCAACATGATGGCGAAAAGTCTCGTCACCAAAAAGTCCTATAATATTGCGCTGGTGTTTTCGCGCCAGTTTTCGAACTTTGAAGGTCAGTTTTTGCGCAAAACCATCACCGCCGTCTGCGATGTGATGGCCCGCAACGATTACGATGTGCTGCTGGCCATGGTGGGTGAGCAGGAGGCCCAGCCCATGCAGCGTCTGCTGGTCAACCACAAGATCGACGGCGTCATCCTGGCCCGCTCGCTGGAGCGTGACCCTCTGATCCCGCTGCTGCAGCAAAGCAAGCTGCCCTTTATCACCATCGGCCGCCCGGTCGACCCCACGGTGCTCTATGTCGACCATGACCAGGTCGGCGGCTGCCGTGAGCTGACCAACCTGCTGCTGATGAAGAGCCTGCACCGCATCGCCTTGCTGGGCGGCTCTATGCTGTACACTGTCAACCAGACCCGCCTCGAGGGCTTCCGCCAGGCGCACGAGCACAGCCATTGCAAAATTGATGAAAGCCTGCTCTTTCTGGAGCTGGAAACCGACGACCTGCGTATTGATGCCATCCAGCAGGCGGTAGCCCGCAAGGCGGACTGCCTGCTGTGCATGGACGACCATGTGGCCATGCTGGCACTGAACACCGTGCGCCAGATGGGCCTGAAAGTGCCCGATGACATCCGCATTGCCTCGCTGTACGACGGCGAAGCCCTGTTGGACTGTACCCCGCAGATCACGGCGGTATCCTTCGACCCCGAACTGCTGGGCAAACGCGCTGCACAGCAGCTGCTGGCCGGCATCCGCCGCCAGCCTGTCGAGACCGGCACCCTGCTTGGCTACCAGGTGGGCCTGCGCACCTCGACCCAGACCTGATAGTTCCCCTTACCAATACCATCAAACACAAAGCCGCCCGGCCTGAAATCACCTTTCAGACCGGGCGGCATTTTTTGCGCAGTTGTGTATGGAAATTGAATTTATTCGGCTTTGCTCAGGTAAATGCGTGCCTCATACGGACGGAAATGCGCGGCATCCGCCGGGGCGTCGTAGTTGCCCAGCAGCAGGGTGTCCAGCGGCAGGGCGCTGACCTGCGCGGCGGGCAGGGTAAGCGGCTCCTCGTAGAAATTGCACAGCACGGTCATCACCTGGTCACCCAAGCGGCGCTGGTAGGCAAACAGGGCCGGATGGTCGGCAAACAGCAGGGTAAAGTCGCCCTCACTAAAAATGGGATACTGCTTGCGCAGGCGGATCAACGTCTGGTAGTAGTGGAAGACCGAGCTGCCGTCTGCCGCTTCGTCCGCTGCATTGATGGTGGCATAATTGGGATTCACCTGCATCCAGGGCGTGCCCGTCGTAAAGCCCGCGTTGGCGGAGGTGTCCCACTGCATGGGGGTGCGGGCGTTGTCGCGGCTCTTGGCGTGGATGGAACGCATCACATCGGCCTCGTCATACCCGGCGGCCATGCGGTCACGGTACATATGCAGCGTTTCAATGTCGCGGTAGTCGTCGATGGTGGGAAAGACGACATTGGTCATGCCCAGCTCCTCGCCCTGGTAGATGTAGGGCGTGCCCTGCATGCCGTGCAGCAGGGTGGCCAGCATCTTGGCGGATTCCTGCCGGTAAGCACCGTCGTTGCCCCAGCGGGAGACGATGCGCGGCAGGTCGTGGTTGTTCCAGAACAGGCTGTTCCAGCCTTTGCCGTGCAGGCCCACCTGCCATTTGGTCAGCACCTCCTTCAGCGCCGAAAGCTGCAGCGGGGCCAGATCCCACTTTTCCTTGCCGGGGATCTGGTCCAGCCCGATGTGCTCAAACTGGAACACCATCGAAAATTCCTTGCCGCGCGGGTCGCTGTAGATCGGTGCGTTCTGCAAGGTCGCGCCCCAGGCTTCGCCCACCGTCACCAGGTCGGTGCCGCCAAAGGTGTTGGCGTTCAGCTCACGGAGATAGGCATGCAGCATCGGGCCGTTGGAGGTGATTTTCAAATCCGGGTCCTTGGCGATCTGGTCGATCACATCCAGCCGGAAGCCGCCGACGCCCTTGTCCATCCAAAAGCGGATGGCCTTGTACAGCTCTTGCCGCAGGGCGGGGTTGTCCCAGTTCAGGTCCGGCTGCTTGACAGAAAACTGGTGGAAATAATACTGCCCCACCTCGGGCACCCAGGTCCAGGCCGAGCCGCCAAAGGTGGCCTTCATATCGTTCGGCGGCGTGCCCTCGACCCCGTCGCGCCAGACGTAATAGTCGTGGTAGGGGTTGTCGCGGCTCTTTTTGGCTTCCTGGAACCAGCGGTGCTCGTCCGAGGAATGGTTCAGCACCAGATCCATGATGATGCGGATGTGGTGCTTTTTGGCTTCGGCAATAAGGACTTCCATGTCCTCCAGCGTGCCGAACATCGGGTCAATGTCGCAATAGTCCGAGATATCGTAGCCGTTGTCATCCTGCGGGCTGCGGTAGACGGGGCTTAACCAGATGGCATCGATGCCCAGCGTTTCCAGATAGTCCAGCCGCTTTGTGATACCGGCCAGGTCGCCGATGCCGTCGCCGTTGCTGTCCTGAAAGCTGCGGGGGTAAATTTGGTAGATGACAGCGTTTTTCCACCAAGGTTGGGGGTTTGCCATAGTATTTCTCCTTGTCTCTATCGTAAAAATGTCGAAATTTGAAATCGTTTGCGCTACTACCATCATAACCGAAGTAAGGCCATTTTGCAAGATGCAGATGCCGACAGCCGCCTGTGATTTTTGCAGGGCGGAAGATGTAAATTTTGCATCTTCTGCAAAATACGTCCTGCCGCTTTCGTTATAGTAAGCAGAAACCACCAACAATTGCGAGGCAATCACGATGAAAATTCTGCTTACGACCGATACCTGGACGCCAACCATAAACGGCGTTGTAACGTCCACTGTCTCCCTGCGCGCCGCACTGGCGGCGCAGGGGCATGAGGTGCGGGTGCTGACCCTTTCGGGGGACAGCCATACCTATACAAAGGATAGCGTGACCTTTCTCGGCTCACTGGATGCCGGGCTGGTCTACCCGGGCGCACGGCTGCGCGCCCCGGCCTTGAATCACGCGATCCGTGATCTGATCGCTTGGTGCCCGGACGTTGTCCACTCGCAGTGCGAGTTCAGCACCTTTGCCCCGGCGCGCCGGATCGCGCACACCGTCGGCGCGCCGCTCATCCATACCTACCACACGGTGTACGAGGATTACACCCACTACTTTTCTCCCAGCCGCAGCATGGGGCGCAAGATGGCCGCGCTGTTCACCCGGATGATCTGCGCTTCCTGCGATGCGGTCATTGCCCCTACGCCCAAGATCAGCCGCCTGCTGGCAGGCTACGGCGTACACTGCCCGGTACGCATTATCCCCACCGGGCTGGACTTGCAGCGCTTTGCCGTGCCCAGGGATGACGTCTTGCGCAAGCAGCTGGGCCTGCCGCCGCAGGAGGAAAACAAGACCGTTTTGCTCAGCCTGGGCCGCCTGGCAAAAGAAAAGAACATAGCGGAACTCATCAAGGCTATGCAGCAATTGCCTGATGCCGTGCTGCTTATCGTCGGCGACGGCCCCGAGCGCGCGGCGCTCGAACAGCAGGCGCAGGCCCTGCATGTGGCGGACCGCGTGATTTTCGCCGGGGCGGTTCCGCCTGCCGAGGTGCCGCGCTGCTACGCACTGGGCGACGTCTTTGTCAGCGCATCGACCAGCGAGGCGCAGGGCCTTACATATATCGAGGCCATGGCCGCGGGTCTGCCGCTGCTTTGCCGCGCCGACCCCTGCCTGGACGCACTGGTGCGGGAAGGGGAGACGGGCTGGGCCTACCATACGCCCGCCGAGCTGACCGCCCGCGCCGCCGCCCTGCCGCAAGGCGCGCAGCTTGCCGCCATGCGCCAAAGTGCCCGCCGCGCCGTGCAGCCCTATACGAAAGAGCAGTTCGGCCTTAGCGTGGCACAGCTTTACGCGGCGGCGCTGGGCCGCAAACATGCCGCCCGCAGTGTGGTAAGGGGGAATGTGGCATGATCAAAAAAATCAACCAGGCAGCGTCCATTCTGGGACTGCTGTTCTGCGCCGTGCTGGCGTATGGCTTTTGGAAAGCCGGACTGTTTAACTCCAAAGAAGCGCTGACCAGCTACATCAGCCGGTTTGGCTGGGCAGGCCCGGCGGTGTTCGTCATGTTCCAGGCTGTGCAGGTGGTCCTACCCATTTTGCCCGGTGGGCTGGGGTGCCTGGCCGGGGTCATCCTGTTTGGCGCGTGGAAAGGCTTCTGGTACAACTATATCGGCATCTGCGCCGGTTCGCTGGCGGCGTTTGCTATCGCCCGCGTCTGCGGCCGCCCGCTGCTGGAAAGCGTTTTCCCTGCCAAAATGATCGAAAAATACGACCGCTGGATGGGCAGCGGCAGCCGGTTTGCCAAGTGGTTTGCTTTCCTCATTTTCATCCCGGTTGCGCCGGATGATTACCTGTGCTTTTTGGCGGGCACCACGCGCATCGGCTGGCGGCTGTACACGGCCATCATCCTGCTGTGCAAACCGATGTCCATCGCCCTGTACAGTCTGGGGCTGACCATGGTTGCGCAAAATTTGCTGGGCCTTTGGAGGTAAGCGCCATGCGCACGGTACATATTTACAGCGGTTCGCTGGCACTGGTCAGCAAAAGCGGGGTAGGGCAGGCCGCCAAACACCAGCACGCGGCGCTGGAAAGCGTCGGTGTGCGGGTCGTTACCACCTGGGACCGCCGCGCCGGAGTGGTGCACATCAACACGGTGCTGCCGGTGTCGCTTTGGGCGGCACGGCATGCCCGCCGCCTGGGGCAAAAGGTCATCTGGTACGGTCACTCGACCGAGAAAGACTTCCGCAATTCCTTCACAGGCTCCAACCTGCTGGCCCCGATTTTTAAGCAATGGCTGCGGCTGTGCTATAACCAGGCGGACCTCATCATCACGCCCACACCTTACTCGGCCAAAGAGCTGGCGAGTTATCGGCTGCGCCCGCCCATTGTGCCGCTTTCCAACGGCGTGGACACGCAGTTTTTTGCGCCCAACCCTGCCAGCCGGTCCATCCTGCGGGAAAAGTACCACCTGGCCGCCGACAAGCCAGTGGTCATCAGCGTGGGGCATTACATGCAGCGCAAAGGCATTTTGGATTTTATTGCGCTGGCGCGCAAAATGCCGCAGGTGCAGTTTTTGTGGTTCGGCTACACCGACCCGCACCTGGTGCCGCACAACGTTAAGGCCGCTATGGCCGATGCATCGGAAAACCTGCGGTTTCCGGGCTTTCTCACCCAGGCAGAACTGCGCACCGCCTATTGCGGCGCGGATGCGTTCTTGTTTTGCAGCCACGAGGAAACCGAGGGCATCGTGATCCTGGAGGCCCTGGCCTGTGCGACCCCCACGCTGGTGCGGGACATCCCGGCCTACCGCGGCTGGCTGCGGGACGGCGAAAACGTGCACGTCTACCGCACCACGCAGGATCTGCCGCTCCGCCTGCAGGCCCTTTTGCAGCACCGGCTGCCCGATACCGCCGCAGCCGCCCGCCGCACGGCTGAGGAGCGGGCGCTGCCAAAGATAGGGGAGAGACTGCAGCAGCTCTACGAAAGCTTGTAGAGGATGCCGCTCCCTCACGTGTGATTTTGCGCAGGCATAAGCCAAAGCAAGTCTTTTTTCCACACCGGCATGGCCCCTATCTCCGGCTGTGCCGGGAGCTGTGTACCCGGCAAACCCTATTGGATGCGCAACTTGCGCAATGGACTATGGCATAAAACGCGCAAATATGGAGTAAAAGTGCACAATTGTGGCGCGCTGGTTTCATAACAACCTACAAATTTGGGCAACATCGACAAAAACGGGTTGATTTTTGAAAAAATACCGTGTATGATATAGACAATCCGAACGGAAAAAAGTATTCGAGTTGCGCAAACGAATTCACTCATCGTATTTAATTTGTTTTCTTTATGAAGGAGGAAAACGACCATGAATGCAAAAAAGACCCTTTCGTTGAGCCTGGCTTCCGCTATGGCTCTCGGCCTGCTGGCAGGCTGCGGCAGCAGCGCTTCTTCCGCAGCTGCTTCCACGGCTGACAGCACCGCACCCGCTGCTGACTCCACCTCCACCGCTGCTTCCTCTGATGCAGCCGGCAAGGTCTACTACCTGAACTTCAAGCCCGAACAGGATGAAGCCTGGCAGAAGTTGGCCGCTAAGTACACCGAGGAGACCGGCGTTCCCGTCACCGTCGTGACCGCCGCTTCCGGCCAGTACGAGACCACCCTGATGAGCGAGATGGCCAAGAGCGATGCGCCCACTCTGTTCCAGGTCAACGGCCCTGTCGGCCTGGCCAACTGGAAAGACTACTGCTACGACCTGGCCGGCACCAAGATCGCCGATGAACTGACCAGCGATTCCTACGCCCTGAAAGATGGCGACGCTACCCTGGGCATTGGCTACGTTATCGAGAGCTACGGCCTGATCACCAACAAGACCCTGCTGGAAAAGGCTGGCTACAGCGTGGACGACATCAAGAGCTTCGCTGACCTGAAGAAAGTTGCCGAGGACATCACCGCCCGCAAGGACGAGCTTGGCTTCGCTGCATTCACCTCCGCTGGCATGGATGGTTCTTCTGACTGGCGCTTCAAGACCCACCTGGCCAACCTGCCCATCTACTTCGAGTATCAGGCAGACGGCATCAACAACACCGACGCCATCAAGGGCACTTACCTCGACAACTACAAAGACATCTTTGATCTGTACATCAACAACTCCACCTGCGATCCCGCTGAGCTGGCTGGCAAGACCGGCGATGACAGCCGCAACGAATTCCTGAACAGCGAGGCTGTCTTCTTCCAGAATGGTTCCTGGGAGTACAACAACCTGGTCGGCGATGGCAAGCCCTTCACCGATGACGACCTGACCATGATGCCCATCTACGTTGGCGTCGGCGACGAAGCCAACCAGGGCCTGTGCACCGGCACCGAGAACTACTGGTGTGTCAACAAAGAAGCCAGCGAGGATGACATCAACGCTACTCTGGACTTCATCTACTGGTGCGTTTCTTCTGACGAGGGCACCAAGGCTATGGCCGACGACATGGGCTTTGTTATCCCCTTCAAGGCCGCTGCTGAGTCCCCGAACCTCTTCGTCAAGGTCGACAAGGAACTGACCGCTGAGGGCAAGACCCCTGTGGCCTGGAACTTCTCCACCATGCCTTCCGAGAACTGGAAGAACGGCGTTGGCTCTGCTCTGACCGCTTACGCCGCCGGTACCGGCAGCTGGGATGATGTTGTCACCGCCTTCGTGGATGGCTGGGCAACCGAGGCTGCTCTGAACGCTGCTGCTTGATCCAAGCAAACCTAAAACGCAATACCTGTGGGGCGGGCGGGAATCGCCCGCCCCGCTTTTTTTAGCGAAACGAAGAAAGAAAGAGAATCTGAAAAGGGGGCTTTCCTATGGAAAAAGCCATAAAACGCTACTGGCCCGTCTTTGTGCTGCCAACGCTGATCGCCTTTATCATCGGCTTTGTGTGGCCTTTCATCTGGGGTGCGGGGCTGTCCTTCTGCAAGTTCACTACTGTTAAAAACGTGCAGCTCGTCGGCCTTAGCAACTACAAAATGATCTGGATCGATGATACCTTCACCCATGCGTTCTGGTTCACAGCGGCCTTTACTGTTGTGTCCACCGTGCTCATCAATGTGCTGGCATTTAGTATTGCGCTGCTGCTTACCCGCGGTATGCGCGGCACCAACACCTTCCGCACCATCTTCTTCCTGCCGAACCTGATCGGCGGCATCGTGCTGGGCTACATCTGGCAGATCTTGCTCAACGGCATCCTGTCCGCCCTGGGCAAGCCGCTGCTCTCGCTGAACGCCACCTACGGCTTCTGGGGCCTCATTATCCTGATGTGCTGGCAGCAGATCGGCTATATGATGATCATCTACATTGCCGGTTTGCAGAACGTGCCCACCGATCTGATCGAAGCGGCCCGCATCGACGGCGCTACCTCCCGCCAGATCCTCTTTAAGATCAAGATCCCCATGGTCATGCCCAGCGTGACAATCTGCACCTTCCTGACGCTGACCAACTCCTTCAAGCTGTTCGACCAGAACCTCTCGCTGACGGCTGGCGAACCGGCCAAGCAGTCTATGATGCTGGCGTACAACATCTACGATACCTTCTACGCCCGCTCGGGACCCCAGTGGAAGGGCATCGGCCAGGCAAAGGCTGTGGTATTCTTCCTCTTCGTGGTCGTCATTTCCCTCATCCAGCTCCATTTCACCCGCTCTAAGGAGGTGCAGCAATAATGGGCAAGACTGCTAAGGACCGCCGCATCAACTCGGTGCTGTCGGTCGTGCTTACCATCATCTGCATCCTCTGGATGTACCCGGTGTTCATGATTTTGATGAACTCGCTCAAGACCGAGCGTGCCATCACCACCACCCATGCCTTTGAGCTGCCCACCGCCGAGACCTTCGTCGGCCTGAAAAACTACATCTACGGCATCACGGAGATGGACTTCCTCTCCTCGCTGTGGTACAGCTTTATCATCACGATCTCCTCCGTCGCGCTGATTTTGCTCTGCTGCTCGATGTGCGCGTGGTACATCACCCGCGTGCAGGGCGTGCTCTCCAAGGGCATGTACTACCTGTGCGTCTTCAGCATGATCGTTCCGTTCCAGATGGTCATGTTCACCCTGGCCAAAACGGCGGATACCCTCAAGCTGAACAACCCCTACAACATCTGCATCATCTACCTGGGCTTCGGCGCCGGTTTGGCGGTGTTCATGTTCACCGGCTTTGTCAAGTCGATGCCCATCGCCATTGAGGAAGCCGCCATGATCGACGGCTGCAACCCGCTGCAGATCTTCTTCAAGGTGGTCTGCCCGATTTTAAAGCCTACGATGATCTCCACCGCCATCCTGGAAACGATGTGGGTCTGGAATGACTACCTGCTGCCCACCCTGGTGCTGGACATCAAGCAGTACCGTACCATCCCCATGGCTATCCAGTATTTCCGCGGCAGCTACGGCAAGGTCGAGATGGCCCCCATGATGGCCTGCATCATGATCACGGTCATCCCCGTCATCGTGCTGTACCTGGCCTGCCAGAAGTACA
>ERZ827117.1878-NODE-1878-length-13725-cov-3.613168_pt1 | contig 13725 bp, 9 predicted proteins | sample MGYA00519920_ERZ827117 | MGnify/ENA primary metagenome ERZ827117 (study PRJEB31778, sample SAMEA3449260) | human gut metagenome | biome: human gut; feature: human-associated habitat; material: faeces | place: United Kingdom | collected 2010/2012 ...
CTGCAACATTTTCGTCGCAGGCTTCATCGGCAGCCCGCAGATGAACTTCCTGGACGGCACCCTGAAGAAGACCGGCGATCAGTTCATCGTTGATCTGGCTGGCTCCGACATTCCTCTGCCCAAAGAGAAGACCGCCGACGGCAAGCTGGATGCTTACGTTGGCAAGACCCTCAAGGTCGGCATCCGTCCTGAGGATATCAAGGATGACGAGGAGTTCCTCGAGAAGCATTCTACCAGCCACATCTCTGCTGAGGTCGAAGTCTCCGAGCTGATGGGCGCTGAGATTTACCTGTACCTGACCTATCAGGGCCAGAACCTGATGGCTCGTGTGGCTCCTACCTCCAAGTCTCGCCGCGGCGACAAGATCGTGGTTGCCATGGATACCAACAAGATCCATCTGTTCGACCCCGAGACCGAGTTGACCCTGCTCAACTAATCGCGTAAACAGTATAAAGCGGCTCCGTTTTGGCGGGGCCGCTTTTTTCGGATTCTACAAAATCGCCCAAAGGGGGACATCCCGATGCACATCACAGATCACCTGCAGCCTTGCTGCGTGGCGCTGCGCCAACAGGCGGACTCGCTGCCTGCGGCGATCCACCAACTGGTGGAGCTGGTGCAAAAAAGCGGCTGCCTGACCGACGCCGCACAGTTTGCACAGGATGCCCTGGAACGTGAAAAAATGGGCGGCATCTGCATGGGCCGCGGGTTGGCTATCCCCCACGCCAAAAGTGCGGGTGTGGCCCACGCCGAGCTGGCCGCGCTGACGCTGGACCCGCCGCTGCCCTGCGATACGCCGGACGGCGAGCCGGTGCGCCTTTTGTTTTTGATCGCTGCACCGTCGGATGCCAACGACCTGCATGTGCAGATGCTGGCAGGCCTGGCCACGCTGCTGCTCGACGAGGAATTCTGCCGGCAGATGCTGGCGGCCCCCACGCCCGAGGCGTTTTGCAAAATGATCGCCCGGCACGAGCAGCCCGACCAGCCCACCGAAGTACCGCCCGCCGAGCCCCCGACCGCCCCGGCCCAGTACCGGCTGCTGGCTGTCACGGCTTGCCCCATGGGCGTGGCGCACACCTACCTGGCAGCCGAAGCGCTGCGCAAGGCGGCGCAGGAGCGCGGATTGACGATCAAAGTGGAGACCAACGGCGCAGTCGGCGTAAATGATGAACTGGAAAGCGACGAGATCGCCGCCGCAGACTGCATCATCATTGCCGCCGATAAAGGCGTGCCGATGGCGCGCTTCGTGGGCAAGCGGCTGCTCTCTGTCTCCGCCGGTGACGCGGTGCGCAGCGCTGACGCCGTGCTGGACCGCGCACTGAACAGTAAAGTTCCGGTTTACCGCGGCGGCAACGGCTTCCGCACAAGCGACTGGCGGGAGCTGGGGCGCGAAATATACCGCCATTTGATGAACGGCATCTCCCACATGATCCCCTTTGTGGTGGTGGGCGGCGTAATGATCGCTATGTCGCTGCTTTTTGCACAGATGAATGTGCCGCAGCGGTACTGCGACCTGCTGAACAATGTGGGCAAGGAAGCCTTTGTGCTGATCTACCCGGTGCTGGCGGCGTTTATTGCGGTCAGCATCGGTGATTCGCCCGCCTTTATGCCGGGCCTGATGGGCGGCTACATGGCGCAGCTGGGCACCACGGCAGGCAATAAGCTGAGTTGGATATCATCAGGATTCTGGGGGGCACTGATCGCCGGGTTTGCGGCCGGACTGCTGGTGCGCCTTTTGAACTGGCTGGGCAATAAAATGTCCGAAAACCTGCAGCAGGTGCGCAGCAGCTTTTTGACGCCGCTGTGCAGCTTATTGGGCATTGCGGCGCTGATGGCGCTGGCGGTCAACCCGCCGTTGGGGCGGTTCAACCAAAGGCTGTACCGCATGCTGGATATGATGCGTGGCGGCAGCCGCCTGCTGGTGGGGGCCGTGCTGGGCGCGCTGATGGCAACCGACTACGGTGGGCCGATCAACAAAGCGGCTTACCTGACCGGCACACTGGCGCTGGTCAGTGACCAGATGGACATTATGGCGGCAGTCATGATCGGCGGTATGGTGCCGCCCATTGGGGTGGCGCTGGCCTGCCTGCTGTTCCCGCATCGGTTTACTAAGGCAGAGCGCCGCACTGCACCGCAAAACCTGCTGATGGGGGCATCGTTTGTCACCGAGGGTGCGCTGCCCTTTGCGCTGCGCGACCCGCTGCGCGTGGTGCCCGCCTGTATGGCAGGCAGCGGCCTTGCGGGCTTTTTGGCCGTGCTGTTTGACTGCCGCTGTCCTGCGCCCCACGGTGGTTTATTCCTGATTGCCGTGATCGAAAACCCGTTGGGATTTTTGGTTGCGCTGTTGGCGGGGAGTTTGCTGGCGGCGCTGATCATGGGCGTGCTGAAGAAGCCTGTTAAATAAGTTAGTCCGTTGCTTATCGGGCGCTGCCACCTTGCGGCAGCGCCCTTTTTTTGTGGGCTTCTTCCGCGAGGCGGTCCTTTTTGGCGCCAAAAAGGAAGGACTGACGGAAGTGCGACACCCGCAAAGCAGAAATTATAAAAACCTCACCCCACCACCTCGCATCCGGGAAAATAATACTCCAAAATCTCCCGCCAATCGGCGCCGCCTTCGGCCATGGCCTGGGCACCGTGCTGGCTTAGCCCTACGCCGTGGCCGTACCCGTGGGTGGTAAAATTAAACGCTCCATCTTTATATTCTACGGAAAAACAGGCCGACCGCAGCGCCAGTGCGCGCCGCAGGCGTGTACCGGAAAAACGCTTGCCGCAGACGGTCATTTCCGCCACATACCCGGCTTCGTCCCACTGCGCTGCGCCAAACCACGCGGCAGGGGCCGTGTCGGTCAGCGTGTCCGCCGTCAGGCCCAGGTTCTGCAAAATTGCATCCACCTGTTCCAGACTGTAAGTAATGGTGGTCTCGTACCCGTCGGCGGTTTTGTCCCAGGGCGAGGCCACGCCCTGTAAATAGGGCAGGGCTGAGGTCCAGACGTTCTGGCTGGCCTCAGTCACGCCGCTGCTGATGCTGTGGTAGCAGGCGGCAGCCGGGGCACCGTGGTAGCAAAGCAGCGCCCCGGCAACCTTGTCCGCCAGCGCGGCAAAACGGGCATAGTTGGCATCGAAATCATCGCCCCAGCGCGCTTTCAAAACGTCTGCGTCTGTCCAACCGGCACAAAGGGCTGCGTTGACCTGCATCGGCTCGCCCAGCGCCAGCGCATAGCTGTGGCTGGCTGCCATCTGGGCCAGCAGGGCGTTATCATTCCAGGAGGGCGGCATCTCACAGGCGGCGGCACCGATCAAAAAATCCCGCACGCTCACCACACGCTCGCTGCCCGTGTCGGCGTCGTACAGGGTGATGTCCGCTGCGGCCAGTGCGGCATCCGGAGCGGGTGTCTCCTCTGCGGCGTCGGTGGGCGGCACGGTGGGCAGGGGCTGCGGCGTCGCGGCAGAGGAGAGGTCGTCCGACCGCACAAGCGGCGCAGGTGCGGTGGGCGGTGCCAGCAGGGCGGCAAAGGGCGCGGCGGCGGCCAGCAGGGCAAAGGCAAAAACGGCAAGGGACGATTTTTTCATAGATGGGCACTCCATGCTTGCAATTTGGGGCGCAGGGCGGTACAATAAATTGTATCGGCGCTTGTACATTCTATGAAACAAGCCTGCCAACTTATGAAAAACGGGGGACAACCCATGAAAAATAAACGGTTCTATGCGGTTCTTGTGCTGTCGGTCGGCATTGTGCTGGCGGCGCTGCACATGGCGGACCTGCTGCAATGGATGGATGCTTCCACCGGCTTTGCGCTGCGCGGTTCGGTCTGGGCGCGGTATCTGCCCTGGCTGGCGGCGCTGGCGCTGCCGTATCTGCCCGCCCGGCAGGTGGCTGCGCAGCCAACGGAACTGGCCGACACCAACCTGCCGCTGGGCTGCTGCATGCTGATGGTCGGCGCACTGCTGCTGGGCAGCGGTCTGCTGGCGGTACCCACGGCGCAGATGATCGCGGCCTACCCGGCGCTGTACGCCACCACCCCGGTGTGGACTGCCTGGGCCGATGTCATAACCCCGGTGCTGGCCGGTGTTTGGCTGCTGGTGTACGGTTGGCGCGCACTGACGGGCTTCGGCGTGCGCCGTCAGCGGCTTGGCAGTGCGCTGACGGGGCTGGTGCTGCCGGTCGCGTTTTTGTGGCGGCTGGTGTGGCGGTTCCAGTTTGTGCCTGCCTCGCTGGGGCGCATCCCCTGCACGCTGCGGGTGCTTAGCGCCGTGGCCGCGCTGCTGTTTGCGGTGGTGCTGCTCAAGGTATTTCTGACGCCGGGCCTGCCCTGCGGGCACACGCTGTTTGCCGCCGGGGCCGGGTGCTTTCTGCTTTGCACCTGCGCCGAACTGCCGCAGACGCTGTTTGAAGCCTGCAACGGCATGCTGACTCTGCCGGACCTGCTGACCGGCCTTGCCATGGGTGTTTTTGGCCTGTGCGGCCTGGCCTGCGCCTGGGCCGCCGCCGGGGAAGAGACAGAATAAAAGGAAAATAATGGCCCCTGCGCCTCTGGAAAACCCAGAAAGCGCAGGGGCTGTTTTTATATCCACTTTTGTAGGGGCGAGCCTTGCTCGCCCGCCGGATTCGCGCGTACAAAGGGCTGCACGGGAGCATATGGAATGCTCCCCTACGCGGCAAATAAGGCGGCAATATCCTTACGGGCCGTAGGGGCGGATTCCATATCCGCCCGTGGAGTTTGGTGCAAACGCGAAATTTGGCGTGTGCGTATAGTTGTAGGGGCGCACAGTGTGCGCCTGCGGGCGGATGCAAGTATCCGCCCCTACAGCCTTTCCGGGAAAAATACGGGCCAATTACGCTTTTCTTCTCTGCCGCATCTTGTCCTGCACCTCGCCAACGGCACCGTGGATGCGGGTGTTCAGCATATTTATGCCGAACAGCGTCGGCCCGGCCAGACCCAGCAGCGCCACCAGCACCAACACGCCGCCCAGGTTCAGCTTGACCAGTCCCAGCCAGGGGGCCAGCAGCAACGCACCGCCGTAGCCGATAACCGCCATCGTGCCCCACAACACCCAGTGCCAGGTGTTGAACGGGCGGCAGACGCCCCACAGCACCAGCAGGCCCACCGTCAGCACCACGATCGTGCTGATGGTGCCAAGGTAGTCGCTGGGCAGGTCAAACGCAAAGCAGAACCCTTGTGCCAGGAACACGAGCAGAAAATCTGTTACGCCGCCGGGCAATGCCGCGCGCAGCACATTGGAGATAAACCGCCCGTGCACCCGCTCGCGGTTCGGCTCCAGCGCCAGGAAAAACGCCGGTGTACCGATGGTTGCGGCCGACAGCAGCGACAATTGCAGCGGCAAAAACGGGTAAGTCAGCGGCAGCACCAGCGACACAACGCTGAGCAATACCGAGAAAATATTTTTGACCAAAAACAGCGAGGCCGACCGCTGGATGTTGTTGATGACCCGGCGACCCTCGGCCACCACATGGGGCAGCGCGCCGAAGTCAGAATCCAGCAGCACCAGCTGTGCCACCTGGCTGGCAGCCTGCGCGCCGGACGCCATCGCAATGCCACAGTCGGCATCTTTTAACGCCAGCACGTCATTTACGCCGTCGCCGGTCATGGCGACTGTATGCCCCTGCTTTTGCAGGGCGTGTACCAGTTTGCGCTTTTGCTCGGGCGTTACGCGGCCAAACACTGTGCAGCAGGCAGCGGCTTTTTCCAGTTCATGGTCGTTTTTGATGGCAGCGGCGTCCACCCACTGGCTGGCACCTTGAATGCCCGCCTGTGCGGCCACATGGCTGACGGCACGCGGGTCGTCGCCCGAGATGACCTTGACATCCACGCCCTGCCGCGCAAAATAGGCAAAGGTTTCAGGTGCGCTCTCGCGGATGCGGTTTTGCAGCGGCAGCAGCGCCAGAAAGTCCAGCGTGTCCGGGTCCAGGCGGGCAGGCGGGTCGGGCAGCTCGCCCCGGCAGCGGGCCAGCAGCAGCACGCGCCGCCCCTGCGCCAGCAGCGGGTCAAGCGTGGGGCGCAGCTCGGGCAGGCGGGTACCGGCCAAAATATCCGGCGCACCTACGACATAACTGCCCCGCGCGCCAAAGCTTTTGGCGCTGTATTTGTAGGCTGTGTTAAACGGGATGCTGCGTGCGGCAAGCCACCCGCTGCCGCCCTGGCCGAACTTTTCGCACAGGGCGCGGGCAGTGTCGTTATCCGGCTCCTCGCCGCTGTAAAAGGCGTTTAAAATGTCGGCAGCAGGCGCAGCTTCGTCCAACACGACCGGCTCGTCGGCCTGCATCGCGCTTTCGGTGATCGTGCCGGTCTTGTCCACGCACAGCACGTCCACCCGGGCCAGCGTTTCAATGCAGTTCATGTCCTGGGTCAGTACCCGGCGGCGCGCCAGCCGCATCATGCCCACGGCCAGGGCTACGCTTGTCAGCAGGTACAATCCCTCGGGGATCATGCCGATCAGCGCGGCCACGGTGGTCTCCACGCTGCCGCGCAGGGGCACTTCCAGCTGCCAGTGCTGCTTGTACAGCAGCGCCGCGCCGATGGGCACCAGCGCAATGCCGATGGCTCGGATCAGCTTGTCCAGGCTGCGCATCATCTCGCCTTTTACTACCCTGTGGCCGTCGGCTTTGGCCTCGGTGGTCAGTTTGGCGGCGTAGCTTTCAGCTCCTACGCGGGTCAGCCGCGCCACGCAGTGCCCGGCGGCCAGAAAGCTGCCGGAGCGCAGCTCGTCCCCGGGCGCTTTGGCGATGGGCTTTGCCTCGCCGGTCAGCAGGCTTTCGTTGGCCTGGGCGGTGCCGTCCAGTACCACGGCGTCGGCGGCGATCTGCTCACCCGCGCGGAACTCGACCACATCATCCTGCACAAGCTCGTCAGAGAGCAGCTCCACCCACTGGCCGTCCCGCAGGCAGTGTACCTTGTGGGCGGAGACAAGGGTCAGTTCGTCAATGGTCTTTTTGGCGCGCAGCTGCTGGATGATGCCGATGAGGGTGTTCCAGAACACGATGCCCAAAAAACCCATGTTCAGCCACGAGCCAACGAAGAGCAGCATCAGCGCCAGCACAAGGAACACGAGGTTGAAATAGGTACAGATATTGTCCCGCACGATCTCCCCGGTGGTTTTGGTGGGGGACTGGGGCGGGGTGTTGGTTTGCCCTGCTGCGCGGCGGCTTTCCACCTCCGCCGCAGTCAGGCCGTGAATGGGCATACAAATGACCTCCTTGTTCCTTTTCTTAAAAGAAAAGGAACCAAAAGAATTTTTAATACAAATACAACTTGTGGTAAAGGAGAGGCTGCAACGACGCGGAGTGAGAGCAGCAACCATAAAACCGCACGGGCGGATATGGAATCCGCCCCTACGCAGCGGCAGAAAAATACCGGGCGGCCGTAGGGGCGCATTCTATATGCGCCCGCCAGTCGTGCCATTTTGTTTAGTATACCCGCAGATTATGAATAAAGCATGGCGAAACACAAAAAACGGTACACACTGCAAAGTGTGTACCGTTTTGTACGTGGTAAGCGGGTGAGGGAGCCAAAGAGGAAATTAGACCTCTTCCAGCTCGCCGCGGGAGCTGGCTTTCAGGTAGGCGTAGATGAATCCGTCCAGGTCGCCGTCCATGACGGCCTGCACGTTGCCGCTTTCAAAGTTGGTGCGGTGGTCCTTGACCATCGTGTAGGGCATAAAGACGTAGCTGCGGATCTGGTGGCCCCAGGCGATCTCGTTCTGCACGCCCTTGATATCGTCGATCTTGTCCTTGTGCTGCTGCAATGCGATCTGGTACAGCTTGGCTTTCATCATTTCCATCGCGTACTCACGGTTTTGCAGCTGGCTGCGCTGGGTCTGGCAGCTGGTCACGATGCCGGTGGGCTTGTGGATTAGGCGGACCGCCGAAGAAGTCTTGTTGATGTGCTGGCCGCCCGCACCGGAGGAACGGTAGACCTGCATCTCGATATCGGCGGGGTTGATCTCGATGTTGATGTTGTTGTCCAGCTCGGGCATGACTTCCAGGCTGGAGAAGCTCGTCTGGCGGCGGGCCTGGGAGTCGAACGGGCTGACGCGCACCAGGCGGTGGACGCCGTGCTCGCTCTTGAGCATGCCGTAGGCGTTGGCACCCTTGACCATCATCGAAGCGGACTTGATGCCGGCTTCGTCGCCGTCCAGCACGTCCAGCACTTCCACGCTGTAGCCGTGGGCTTCGGCCCAGCGGGTGTACATGCGCATCAGCATTTCGGCCCAGTCCTGGGCCTCGGTGCCGCCGGTACCGGCGTGGAAGGTCAGGATGGCGTTGCTGTGGTCGTACTCGCCGTTCAGCATCGTCATCAGCTGCAATTCGTCGATGGCTTTCTCAACAGCCTCAACGGCCTCTTCGCCCTCGGCGGCCAGTGCGGGATCGTTCTCTTCCTCGATCATCTCGAGCAGGGTCTCGGCTTCCTCGTACTGGGTGGCCAGTTTGCCGAAACGCTCGAGCTTGTTCTTCACTTCGCCCATCTCGCTGATGATCTTCTGGCTGCGGGCCTGGTCATCGTAAAAGCCGGGCATGGTCATCTGGTGCTCCAGCTCGGCCAGGCGCTTTTCGCTGGCTTCGATGGAAAGCGCATCGCGCAGGTCATCTACGGAGGTCTTCATCCCCCCGAGTTTTGCTTTCAGTTCGTCAATGGTGATCATATCGTTACCCCTCGGTTTTGTCAGGTTGGCATAAAACTACATAATAATAGTATAAACCAAAGAAGGGGCGTTGTAAAGAGGAAGTTGCAGAGTATAAAGGCCCCCTTTACAAAAGGGAGGCTCTAAGCGGCAAAGTTAGCACCAACTATTAGCAATAACCGCCCCAAAACTGCTAAACTTCATAAAAAGTTCTTTGCATTTATCTTATTGGTGCGGTATAATGTCTTTATGTTACTGGGAGGATAAGATTTCATGGCACGTTACACTGGCAACCACTGTCCTGTTTGCGAACAGGCATTTACCGATAATGACGATATCGTCGTCTGCCCGGATTGCGGCACCCCTTACCACCGGGCCTGCTGGCAAAAGATCGGCGTCTGCATGCATCGGTCCGAGCATGCCGCCGGGTTTGAATGGCAGCCCGAGGTCGGTGCAGGTGCGGCCGAAGCTGCCCATGCGGCGGTCTGCCCCAACTGCGGCAACCACAACGCCCCCGGGGCTGTGCGCTGCAGCCATTGCGGCTGCCCGCTGCCCAAGCCGGGCGAGGAACCCCAAAATGCGCCCGGCGCAGCCCCGCAGCCTCCGCAGAATCAGGGCCCCATCTACGCGCGCAACCCCGGCGATGTAAACCCGAATGCCGCGCCCCGCAATGACCGCGCCGCACCCGGCCCGCACATTGACACTTACTCCAGCGGCCCTGACGGCATCCAGCGGCGCGAGATCGGCCCCGAGGATCCCATTGAGGGCATCAAGGCCAAGGACTGGGCCGCCTTTGTGGGCCGCAGCCCGATGTACTACCTGATGCAGTTTTTCCGCATGAGCGAGACAAAGCAGAAAGTTACCCTCTCGCTCTCGGCGTTTCTGTTTGGCCCGGCTTACCTGTTCTACCGCAAAATGTGGAAGCAGGGCCTGCTGGCGGCGCTGGTCATGGTGCTGCTGAGCATCCCCGGCTTTATGGAGATCATCGCCACGTTCAACCCCAGCTTCTTCGGCGCGCTGCCGCTGGGCTGGCTGCCCGCCGCCTACACGATCGGCGAGATCGGCACCTGGGCGGTAAAAGTGATCCTGGGCATGTTTGCGGTGTCCTGGTATCACGAGAGCAGCAAGGCCCAGATCGAAGAGATCTACATGGCCTGCCCCGAGGGCGAGAACCGCACGGAGCTGCTGGTCCAGCGCGGCGGCACCAACCTGCTGGCGGCGGTGCTGTACTTTGGCATCATGTGCCTGCTGCAGGTGGCGATCCTTTATATGGCTGGCCCCAGCGCCATCCAGTATCTGATGACGATGGCGGGCATGTGATTCTCCCGTAGGGACGTTAAAATTGGTAACACGCCGGGCAACGCACCCGGCGATAATTTAGGAGGAGACTATGAAAACAGCTCTGGTTATTATGGCGGCCGGTATCGGCTCCCGTTTCGGCGGCGGCATTAAGCAATTGGCCGCAGTCGGCCCCAACGGCGAGATCATTATGGATTACTCGATCCACGACGCCATCGAAGCTGGCTTTGACAAGATCGTCTTTATCATCCGCCACGATATCGAGGAAGCCTTTAAAGAGGCCATCGGCGACCGCATCGAGAAGATCTGCGCCGACCTGGGTGTCGAGATCGACTACGCGTTCCAGGCACTGGAAAATGTGCCCGAAGGCTACAGCGTGCCCGAGGGCCGCTCCAAGCCCTGGGGCACCGGCCAGGCCGTGCTGGCCTGCAAGGGCATCATCAAGGAGCCGTTCGCCGTCATCAACGCCGACGACTACTACGGCAAGGAGGCTTTTGTGCAGCTGCACAGCTTCTTGCAGGGCTACACCCCCGCCGAGCCGGGCAAGCTGAGCATGGCCGGCTTCGTGCTGAAAAACACCCTGAGCGATAACGGCGCTGTCACCCGCGGCATCTGCCAGATGAACGACCAGCATTACCTGACCGGCGTGCTGGAGACCAGCGGCATTGAGAAAACTGCCGAGGGCGCCGCTGCCGGTGGCAAGAGCATCGACGTTGAGAGTCTTGTCTCGATGAATATGTGGGGCCTGACGCCTGAGTTCGTCGACCTGCTGGACGCCGGTTTTGTCGAGTTCTTCGAGAAAGCCGCCCCCGCCAACCCGCTGAAGGCCGAATACCTGCTGCCCATCTATATCGATGAACTGCTGCACGCCGACAAGGTCAGCGTTAAGGTGCTGCCCACCCACGATAAGTGGTTTGGCGTCACCTATGCCGAGGACAAGCAGATCGTCATCGACAGCTTCGCCAAGCTCGTCGCCGACGGTGTGTACAAAAAAGACCTGTTCAGCGATCTGAAAAAGTAAGCTGCAAAGCATACCCCACCCAGCCGCCCGGCTGCCCCCGGGCGGCTGTTTTTATTGACGATACGCGGAAAACCGCGTATACTGTGAAGTGGACAAATCGAAAGTTGTGGAGGTAAAAACATGGTGAAGCTTGATAGTTTTGTTGGTATGATGACGGGACACTTTAATAACAAAGAGCAGTTTGATAAGATGAAGAAAGAGGGAAAAATATACCCTTACGCAGAACACATTAATACAATCTGTAACGGGAAAATTTTGAACCTTCCTAAAGATTTTAATGGTAGATTTGTTGTTGAAGAAAGCTACTATGAAACAAATGGGAAATGCCATGCTTCACCCCATCTTTTCCTTATTACAGAGGAAGAAGATGGAATTGTATTGTCTTCTTATGAAATACCTGCAGGAGAAGATAAGAGTACATTTTCGTATGGTTCGATGAAAAATGTTGATTACGCTGACTTGAAAAAATCCGAAAAGTTTACTCCTGCAATCTACCATGAGAAGGATGGAATCTGGGAAGGAGGCAGTGTAAGCCAGTTCTCTCCAGTAATGACATTTAGGCTTTGGGAAAAGTTTTCTGATAGTTGCCTGGAAGTATCCGAAAGCATGGAAGTGAATGGAAAGAAAACTTTTGGATATGACGAACCAATTATTTATAAGCGAGTATAACGCAAGCGTGGAATATGGCGATCAATTCCAGTTTGTAGAGCAATAAGGCTCCCCTCAAAGGGAGCCTTTACTCTACAATTATATCTTATAGCAAAGCCCGGCATTGCAGGTTTTCTCCCGCAGCGCCGGGCTTTCCCGTTGTGCCAGACTCGTACATAAAAACAAATTATTGACAACCCAGCGCCAAAATGAGACAATAGAGACAGAAATTTGCGCGGTGCAAATCGCAGTTTGGTCAAAAACTGCAAAACCTTGGCACACAGCGCCATGGAAAACGAGAGGAAAAAGCGGTATGGTAAATACAACGGAATACAAAACACACCGCTACAGGAGGGCTTGTATCATGGCAAAGAACGATTTTGACTGCACCACCCTGACGCCGGAGCAGCGCGACGCGCGCCTTGCACTGGATGTGGAGCGCCTGCTGCGCTTCGGGCGTAAGCATAAGCTGATCAAAGAGTTGGACGAGCTGGTCGCCCGCAATACGCTGCTGGATCTGCTGCAGCTGGCCGCCCCCAGCGAGACCAAACCGCCGAAAGAGAATCCCGCTACCCCCGCCGCCCTGCTGGATGAGATGGTCGAACTGGCTGCCTGCAAGGGCCTGTTTGACGGCGCTGTGCCGCAGTACCGCATCAATTTTGAGACCCGCCTGATGGGTGCCCTGATGCCCCGCGAGAGCGAGGTCTGCAAAAAGTTCCACAAGCTGTACGTCAAAAAGGGCGCCAAGGCAGCCACCGACTGGTTCTATGATTTCTGCGTGGTAACGAACTATATCCGCACTGCGCAGATCGCCAAGAACATCCAGTGGAACACCGCTACCCCCTACGGCGAGCTGGAAATCACCATCAACCTGACCAAGCCCGAGAAGGACCCCAAGACCATCGCGCTCGAGCGGCTGCAGCCCAAAAGCGGCTACCCCGCCTGCATGCTCTGCAAGGAGAATATCGGCTACGCCGGGCGCATCAATTTCCCGGCCCGCCAGACCCACCGTATTGTGCCTATCGAACTGGCAGGGGAGCAGTTCTACCTGCAATACAGCCCGTATGCTTACTTCCATGAGCATTGCATCATGCTGCACGAGCAGCACAAGCCCATGGAGATGAATAAGCAGACCCTGGCTGAAATTTTTGATTTCGTCGGTCAGTTCCCGCACTACACCTGCGGCTCCAACGCCGATCTGCCCATTGTCGGCGGCAGTATTTTGAGCCACAGCCACTTCCAGGGCGGCCGCTACGTATTCCCGATGCAGAAAGCCGACATCGCCGTGCCGATGCGCGACATGCGCTATCCCGGCGTCAAGGCAGGCATCCTGAACTGGCCTGTCTCCGCCGTGCGCCTGGTAGGCCGCAGCAGCCAGCAGATGCAGATCGTGGCCAACAATATCCTGACCGCCTGGCGCGCGTACAGCGACGAGAGCGTAGGCATCCTGGCCCACACCGGCGATACCCCGCACAACACCGTAACGCCCATTCTGCATTACGACGAAAAGGACGGCTACATCCTGGATCTGGCCCTGCGCAACAACCGCACCAGCGAGGAGTACCCCGACGGTATCTTCCACCCGCACAAGGAATACCACAATATTAAAAAGGAAAACATCGGCCTGATCGAAGTTATGGGCCTGGCAATTCTGCCCGCCCGCCTGAAAGAGCAGGGAGCCCAGATCGCCGAGATCCTGAGCGGCCAGCAGCCCAATACCAGCCGCAGGGAGGGCTCCAACCTGGCCGTACACGCCGATTGGATCGACACGCTGATCGCCAAATACGGCACCGCCCTGCGCCCCGAAGAGGCCAACGAGGTCGTGAAAAAGGAGATCGGCATCGTGTTCAGCCACGTGCTGGAAAATGCCGGTGTCTTTAAACAGGATGCCGCCGGCCAGCAGGCGTTCATCCGCTTTATGAACAGCGTGGGCTTTAAAGCTGCCGACTAAAAATTTTATAGATTTTTTTAGAAAAAACAGGCCCCCGGGGTTGACAACCCCAGGGGCCTGTGGTATTATAATACTCGCATCTGGCGGCAGCCACTATGGAGAGGTGTCCGAGTGGTTTATGGAACTGGTCTTGAAAACCAGCGATTCGCGCGAGCGGACCATGGGTTCGAATCCC
>ERZ827117.1895-NODE-1895-length-13603-cov-2.922645_pt1 | contig 13603 bp, 13 predicted proteins | sample MGYA00519920_ERZ827117 | MGnify/ENA primary metagenome ERZ827117 (study PRJEB31778, sample SAMEA3449260) | human gut metagenome | biome: human gut; feature: human-associated habitat; material: faeces | place: United Kingdom | collected 2010/2012 ...
GTGCCGAGACCATCAACCCGAGAATCCAGCCGGCACCGCAGGAGCTGCAGGATAAACACTATTACCGTAAGCATGGTGTAAATGCTTATTACGGACAGAACTAAAAAAGAGTAAGAAGATAAGAAAAGTGTCATCCACAAACTGCAGGGCACACAGCCCGCAGGTGGATGACACTTTTTTGATAAAAACATTTTTATGATAGAAATCTGCTTTTAAAATCAAGTGGTCGTCTGACGCCGGATCAGAAGCGGCGGAACGGTCTTGTGAACCGGCTCGGCAAGCGGCACCGGGTGGCGTTTTTTCCGTTCCTGCATCTGGGAGACCAGAAGGGAAACAGCCTCGTCTGCAATCTGGTCAATCTGCTGGCCGACAGTGCTGATCGGATAGATAGCCTGCTCGGAAATCGGCGCACCGTCGAAGCCGATGAGTTCGTAATCGTCCGGCAGGGTATGGTATTTGCGGATCAGAAGATTTAAAAGAATATTGGCATGATCATCGTTGGAGAGGAAGATGCCCTTTTTCTGACCGGCATATTTTTGTTCGATGTTGTCAAAAATTTCCTGCAGCGGTGCTGCGGCTTCCTGATAGGAGAGTCCAAAATCCCGAATGATAACCTTGTGCGGTACACCGGCCTTTACACAGGCATCCTGGAAACCGGCGAGACGGCGGTAGGCAGGAATATTTTCTTTGGTCGGTGAGTTCAGATGAATCAGGACATCACAGTGGTTATGAATCAGAAGCGAAGTCGCTTCGTACGCGCCGAGGTAGTTGTCTGTATTGACACTGCTGACGAACTGGTCTTCGCGCTCAATTGCAACGACCGGGATCTGCAGATCGGAGAGTTCGCGGGAGGAGAGTGTATGGGAGAGGACGATGAGGCCCTCGATTTTGTACGACATCAGCTCCTGAATGTAGCGGTGCTCCGTCTCGTCGTGGCCGTTTCCGGCGAAGACGAGGAATTTATAGCCATATTTCTCATAAGAAGCAAGAATCTGATTCAGCATCTCGGAATAGTAGTTCATGGAGAGACTCGGGATCAGGACGCCGACAAATTCGGTCTGTCCGTTCGCGAGGATTTTTGCCACTTTGTTTTCTTTATAGTTCAGTTTATCCAGTGCATCGGAAATGATCTGCTGATTTTCCGGTGTCAGGGAATCCGGGTTGTTGAAATACCGGGAAATGGTTGTTTTGGAAAAATGCGTGTACTGTGCAATATCATTAAAGGTTACATTTTTTTTTCGTGCCATAAGTTCAAGTGTCCTTCCCTTCAAAAGTGTTGCGTGAATCATGTAAGCTTTCAGAAAAAAACAAATAATATATGAAGATAGTATAACATTTCTCGCCCGCCGGAACAAGCGGGAATCGGTTAAGTAACCGGTTTTGTAAAAGTTCCACAAAAGCCGAAAACAAAATTATGGAAAATCACGAAAAGTAAAGAAAATATTGACGAAACCCACTGTCAATGCTATGATAAAGACAACGAAAGTAACCGGTTACTTGACCGGTTACACAAAACGAAGGACAGGACCAGCTGTCCAGAGATAACAGGAGGAATTGTGATGAGAAAGAAATTTAGTGCCAGGGCGGCAGCTCTTGGAATGTCCGGCGTGCTTCTTACTTCTGCACTGACCGGATGCACCTTCGGCTTCGCAAGCGATCCGGATGACCCGAACGCAGTAAAAGAAGAAGTGCCGATCGACATGACCACCGATACCTTCCAGTACGATACGTCGCTTTCCGGAACGAGTATCGTCATCATGAACACAAAAGCAGAAATCCAGACAGCACTGGAAAAGATTGCAAAAGTGTTCGAGGAGAAAGCAGGCGTACATATTGAGATCATGCCGGTAACGGACGGCGATTCTCCTTATACCAAAGTAGTCAGCCTCTACAACTCCGGAAACCCGCCGACACTTTCCATTCTGGATACGACCGATGTCATTGCACTGGCAGAAGAAAAAGCAGCCGACTTAAGCAATGAAGCATGGACCGGCGAGGCAGAAGAGTACCTGACCAAAATCAACGGAAAGGTTTACAGCTTCCCGCTCTGTATCGAGGGCCGCGGTATTATCTACAACAAGAGCGTGATTGAAGATACCTTAGGTACCGAGTTCGATCCATCCGATATCAAAACCCAGGACGATTTCGCAGCACTTCTCCAGAGCCTGCGGGACAACGGAATGAAGAATCCGATCTCCATGGCAAAAGAAGACTGGTCCCTTGGAGCACACCAGCTGCAGTACATCTACGAGACATACAACGGAACCTCCGACGGTGCAGCAGAAGTCATCAACGAGCTGAAGGACGGAACCTTATATCTGCCGGACTACACCCGCATGAACGAGTTCCTGAATACCTTTGACCTGTTAAAAGAGTACAACGTAGCAAAGGGCGATCCACTCGGCGCAGATTACGATGAGATGGCAATTGACCTGGCAGACGGAAAAACCGCTTTCTGGTTCAACGGAAACTGGGCATGGCCGAACCTTGAGGAGGCAGGAGCCGAGACGACCGACGAGTACGGTTTCCTTCCATACTTCCTGAACAATGATCCGGACGACTTCGTCAACAGCAAAATCCAGGCATCCCCGTCCAAACAGATCATGCTGGATGATATCGTGGCTACCGACGAGCAGAAAGCAGCAGCAAAAGAGTTTCTGAACTGGCTGGTTTACAGTGAGATCGGACAGCAGATGGTTGTAAAGACCTGCAGCCTGATCCCTCCGTTTAAAAACAACCCGAACGAGCCAAGCGATCCGTTAAGCCGCGACATTTACGAAAAAGTACAGAACGGCGGAGCATTCAACGCATCTGCGATCGTGCCGAACGATCACTGGTCTGTCCTTGGTGCGGCAATGCAGAAATATCTGGCCGGAAGAAGTGACCGCGAGGAACTGATAGATTCCATCCAGGCATACTGGGATGAGCAGTAAGCCGGAGGATATGAAGGAGGAACGAAAATGAAATCAAGCAACAAGGGAAAAGATTTCTGTGTATTTGCGCTGCCGGGCCTGTTCTGCTTCCTGGCAGTCGTCATGGTACCGTTTATCTACGGTATTTACCTGACCTTAACCGACTGGAACGGTGTTTCCAGCGTGAAAAACTTTGTAGGACTTTCCAACTTCGCAGCCGTTATGCGCGACGCGCAGTTCTGGAAATCCCTGCTGTTAACCTTTAAATATGTCATTGCGGTTGTTGTTCTCGTCAATGTGATCGCCTTTTTACTGGCTTACATCCTGACCCGCGGCATCAAAGGTCAGAACTTCTTCCGCGCCGGATTTTTCACCCCGAACCTGATCGGCGGTATCGTACTTGGATACATCTGGCAGTTCGTATTCTCCCGTGTTTTCGTCAGCATCGGCGAGACCACAGGATGGAGCCTGTTTGAAATTTCCTGGCTTTCTACCCCGAACAAAGCATTTGCAGCACTGGTGCTCGTTTCAGTATGGCAGCTGGCAGGCTACATGATCCTGATCTACGTTGCCGGCTTTATGGGACTTTCCGAGGACGTGCTCGAGGCGGCAAGCATCGACGGTGCATCCGGCTGGGTAAAAATGAAAAACATTATCCTTCCGCTGATGATGTCCTCCGTTACTATCTGCCTCTTCCTGACCCTGTCCCGTGCGTTCATGGTATACGATGTCAACCTGTCCTTAACCGGCGGTGCTCCGTACGGAACCACCGAGATGGCAGCCATGCACGTATATGAGAAAGCATTCACATCGAGACAGTTCGGTGTCGGCCAGGCAGAAGCCTTTATCCTGTTTATCATTGTAGCCTGCATCAGCGGTATTCAGGTATACACCACCAAGAAGAGGGAGGTTGAAGCATAATGAATCAGAAGAAAATTGGCGGAACAAAGAAAAAAGTAACTGACGCGCTGGCTATGCTCCTTATGATCATCGTTTTCTGTGCGTTCATGTTCCCGTTTGTCATGGTTATCATCAACTCCTTAAAACAGAAACGTGATATCATCAAGAGCCCGTTCTCCTGGCTGTTTACGATCAAAGGTCTTTCGTTTGACAACTTTGTAAAAGCATTCAATCAGATGAACTTCCTGAATGCCTTCAAGAACTCTCTGGTTGTAACCGTAACAGCAACCGTACTGGTTACGGTACTCGCAGCCATGCTGGCTTACTACATCGTGCGTAATGTCAACGTATTTTCCAATATCATCTTTGCACTGATGGTTGCATCCATGATCATTCCATTCCAGGCAATCATGATCCCGCTTGTCAGTGTATACGGCGGAACCTTAAACATTCTGAACCACAGACTGACCCTGATCTTCATGCACACCGGATTTTCCATGGCGATGTCCGTGTTCATGTTCCACGGATTCATCCGCGGAAGTATCCCGCTGGCGCTGGAGGAGGCCGCTTACATCGACGGCTGTACCCACACCCAGACCTTCTTCCGCATCGTGTTCCCGCTGTTAAAGCCGATCATTTCCACCATGGTAATCATGAATGCGATGGCGTTCTGGAATGACTTCCTGCTGCCGTCCCTGGTGCTGACTGACAAAAAGCTGCTGACTCTGCCGCTTTCCACCTACAGCTTCTACGGAACTTACTCCGCAGATTACGGAACCATCATGGCAGGTCTTCTGCTCTGCGTCATCCCGATCCTGATTCTGTACGTGGCACTGCAGAAACAGATCATCAACGGTGTCGTAGCCGGAGCAGTCAAATAAGTAAATCATAGAAATCAAGAACAAGCCGGGCAAAGGAGGGCGGAATTAAAAATGCTTTCTTTTTCCGGCTTTTCTTATCAGAGACAACAAGAAAGAGACAGAAAGGAAATCAAACACATGAAAAACAGATTACACGTAAAAGCGCCGGGCAACTGGGTGAATGACCCGAACGGCATGATTTATTATAAGGGACAGTATCATCTTTTTTATCAGCATTTTCCGTACGCGCCGCGCTGGGGCACCATGCACTGGGGCCATGCGGTGAGTCCGGATCTGATTCACTGGGAGCATGTCGGCGTTGCCCTGTTCCCGAGTCTTTCCGAGGACCAGAACGGCTGTTTTTCCGGAAGCGCAGTAGAAGAGAACGGCGTGATGCATCTCTTTTACACGGGTGTTCACTATAATCAGGTAAATCCGAAGGATATTCATCAGTGCCTTGATCAGGATTTTACCTCGGCGCAGCTTCACCTTACTTCGAAGGACGGCATGCATTTTGATGTCTTCGGGGATAAGGAGGTTGTTATCCCGGCACTCACCGATCCGGAAATCGGCGACAATACGCACACGCGTGACCCGAAAGTCTGGAAGGGAAGCGACGCATGGTATATGGTGCTTGGAAGCACGACGAAGGATCACAAGGGCGAGGCATTATTCTATAAGAGTGAGGATCTTTCCCACTGGCATCTGGCCGGACAGGCGACGACGAAACAGAAGCTCGGCTGGATGTGGGAGTGCCCGGATCTCTTTAACGTAAACGGACGCAGCGTCTTTGTATTCTCCCCGATGGAACTGATCGAGGACACCGACGGCTATGCGGATCGGACGATCTGTATGCTGCCTGAGTTTGATGAAAAAACCTGCACAATGAAATTTCCGGAGAACTGGCAGCTTCTGGACTGCGGCGGTGACCTCTATGCACCGCAGACCATGACGGATGCGGACGGAAACCGGATTTCCATCGCATGGCTTCGGATGCCGGAATCGGTAGATGGTATATGGCAAGGCATGTTCTGCATGCCACGTGTGGTGGATGTACAGAACGATCATATTTACTTCCGTGTTCTGCCTGCCATCCGCGACGGATTCTGCAAAAAGACGGATTCCCTCGTTTCGGCATGCGGAGAGTGTGCCATGATCCGCGCCGAATTAAAAGAGGGTGAAAGCCTGGAAATCGGCGGCTATAAGATCTGGCGGCAGAGCGGAAAAGTCTGCGCAGACCGCACGGATGTCTATCCATCCGGTGCAAAAGGATGGCTTCATGCCGAGACGCCGCAGTTAAAAGAGGGCGATCTTCTTGAGATTTTCGTGGATCCGAATATGATCGAAATCTATGCAAACAACGGCGAGTACGTATTAAGCCAGGCGGTTTACGGGCTTGGAGAGACATTCTCCTATGAAATGGAGAAAAAACCGGAAATTTATCTGTGGAATGAATAAATCAGCCCAAAAAGTTCTTGACGCATACGGGATTTTGTTCTAATCTAGTACGTAACAGCTTTCTAACGTTAAAGTGACGGGCTGAAAAACGAGATTTCGAAAGATATCCGAAAAGAACGCAAGGAGAGATTATTATGAAGAAAGTAGTAAAATTCGGCGGCAGTTCCCTCGCGAGCGCAGAGCAGTTTAAGAAGGTCGGAGACATCATCCGCGCAGATGAGGGAAGAAGATACGTGGTACCTTCCGCTCCTGGAAAACGAAATTCTGCTGATACGAAAGTAACCGATATGCTGTATGACTGCTATCGCACTGCAGTTGCTGGAAGAGATTTCAAGAAGAAACTGCAGAACATCAAAGCGAGATATCAGGAGATCATCGACGGTCTGAACCTCAGCCTGGATCTTTCCCCGGAATTTGAAAAAATCGCAGAAAACTTTGCCGCAGCAGCCGGAGAGGACTACGCCGCATCCCGCGGAGAGTACCTGAACGGTATCGTGATGGCAAATTATCTGGGATATACATATATTGATTCTGCAGAAGTGATCTGCTTTGACGAGAACGGAAACTTCCTTGCAGACAAGACTGACGAAGTGCTCTCCGAGCGTTTAAAAGATCTGGATAACGCAGTCGTTCCTGGATTCTACGGTGCAAAACCGGACGGAAGCGTAAAAACCTTCTCCCGCGGCGGATCCGATATCACTGGTTCCATCGTGGCAAAGGCCGTACACGCTGACATCTACGAGAACTGGACCGATGTTTCCGGTTTCCTGGTAACCGATCCGCGTATCGTCAAGGATCCGGAAGTCATTTCCACCATTACCTACCGTGAGCTGCGTGAGCTTTCCTACATGGGAGCTACCGTCCTTCATGAGGACTCCATCTTCCCACTCCGTCAGGAGGGAATCCCGATCCACGTGCTGAACACCAACGCACCGCAGGATCCGGGAACCATGATTGTGGAGAACACCTGCAGCAAACCGAAATTCACCATCACCGGTATCGCCGGAAAGAAAGGCTTTGCATCCATCACGGTTGAGAAGAGCATGATGAATACCGAGATCGGCTTTGGCAGAAAAGTGCTCGGTGTTTTTGAGGACAACAATCTTTCCTTCGAACATATGCCGTCCGGCATCGATACCATGACTGTATTCGTTCACCAGAACGAGTTCGCAGAAAAAGAGCAGCAGGTCATCGCAGGACTGCACCGTGCGGTACAGCCGGATTCCATTGACCTTGAGTCCGATCTGGCGCTGATCGCTGTTGTAGGCCGCGGCATGAGAAGAACGAGAGGCACTGCCGGAAGAATCTTCTCCGCACTGGCACACGCACACGTCAACGTTAAGATGATCGACCAGGGTTCCAGTGAGCTTAACATCATCATCGGCGTGGAGAACCGCGATTTTGAGACGGCAATCAAAGCAATCTATGATATCTTTGTAGTAGCACAGATCTAAAATGAATCTATGTCAGGAGTCTGAACTTCCGACAGAGATTTTTTTATGGTTTTTATGCCGCCGTACCGCGGAATTCTTTTCGAATGGTGAATGTAAAAATACAGATTACCACACAGCAGATGATCCAGGTCGTCGGTTCGCAGAAGCAGACGGCGCGGTAACCGATCTGCGGAACACAAACGAAGAGATTATGTCAATTGCACTGAACTATCAATTTTCCTCACCGGGGTATTTTTCAAAGAGATTTAAAGGCTACACCGGCCTTACGCCGACCGAGTACCGCAGGTAAACAGAAACGAATTTTGCCCTTGTCGTTTTTGGGAACAGATGGTATAATCATTTCATAAATGCAAGACATTTGTGAAAAAATATCATAAAGGAACGAGGATGCAAGATGAAACGACGAGTATTACTGAAATTGAGCGGAGAAGCTCTTGCAGGAGAGAAACACACCGGTTTTGACGAGCCGACCGTCACAAAAGTGGCAAAACAGGTAAAAACTCTGGTAGACCAGGGGATTGAAGTCGGCATCGTAATCGGAGGAGGAAACTTCTGGAGAGGACGCAGTTCCGAAAATATCGACCGTACCAAAGCAGACCAGATCGGTATGCTGGCAACCGTTATGAACTGTATCTATGTATCAGAAATCTTCCGTTCCCAGGGAATGATGACCGCAGTTCTGACTCCATTCCCATGCGGAGAGTTCACAAAAGGATTTTCCAAAGACCGTGCAAACAAATATTTCCAGCACAACATGGTTGTATTCTTTGCCGGCGGTACAGGCCATCCATATTTCTCAACCGATACGGCAACCGTACTTCGCGCGATCGAGATCGAGGCAGACGAGATTCTGCTTGCAAAAGCAGTAGACGGTGTCTACGACAGCGATCCGAAAACAAACCCGGATGCAAAGAAATTTGACGAGATTTCCATTCAGGAAGTCATTGAAAAGGATCTGAAAGTGGTAGATATGACCGCATCCATCCTTTGCAAGGAAAACAAAATGCCGATGCTGGTATTTGGTTTAAATGAAGAGAACAGCATTGTAAATGCTGCAAACGGAAAAATCAACGGCACAAGAGTAACGGTATAATTAATAAAAATTCAGCAGTAAAACACTTGCTGTTTTACTGCGTAAGAAAATGATTCAGGTGTGAGCAGCTCTCCTTTTGCGAAGCAAAACTTTAAATGAGAGCTGCGAATGTCACAGTTCGCAGAACTGTGACCGTATAAGAGATAGCAGGAGGACAAATTTAATATGGCAAATCAGATCGACGAGAGAGTAAAACCGTTTGAGGTAAAAATGGGCAAATCCATTGCAAGCCTCGATTCCGAATTCGGAACCATCCGTGCAGGCCGTGCAAACCCGCACGTACTGGACCGCATTACTGTAGATTACTATGGAACACCGACTCCGCTGCAGCAGGTGGCAAACATCTCTGTTCCGGAAGCACGTATGATCCAGATCCAGCCGTGGGAAGCATCCCTGGTAAAAGAGATCGAGAAAGCGATCATGATGTCTGACCTTGGCATCAACCCGTCCGATGACGGAAGAGTCATCCGTCTGGTATTCCCGGAGCTTACCGAGGACCGTCGTAAAGAGCTGGTAAAAGAGGTAAAGAAAAAAGCAGAGGGCGCAAAAGTAGCCATCCGCAACATCCGCCGCGATGCCAATGATGCGTTCAAGAAACTTGCCAAAGAGGACGTTTCCGAGGACGAAATCAAAGAGCTCGAGGAGCAGACCCAGAAATTAACAGACAAATATATCAAAGAAGTAGATCAGATGGTGGACGTAAAATCCAAAGAAATTATGACTGTGTAATACAAAGAAAACGAGGGGCTGCCTGTCATTTGCAGGCAGCCTGTTATCGTTTACGGAGGAAAAAAGTATGGATAATGAATTAAAAGTGCCGAATCACATCGCCATCATCCTGGACGGAAACGGCAGATGGGCGAAAAAACGGAATATGCCGCGCGGCTACGGCCATATCGTCGGATGCGACAATCTGGAAAAAATGTGTGACGTGATCAAAGACATGGGTGTCAAATATCTGACCGTCTATGCGTTCTCAACCGAGAACTGGAAACGCTCCCGCGCCGAGGTGGAGGGCCTCTTAAAGCTGTTCCGCCAGTATCTGAAACGATGCATCAAAAAAGCACATAAAAATCAGATGCGCGTCAAAATCATCGGAGATCCGAGCGCATTCCCACAGGATATTCAGGACAGCATTCATGAACTGGAGGAGTGCTCCAAAGATTACGATCACATGTACTTCCAGATCGCAATGAACTACGGTTCCCGCGATGAGATCCTGCGCGGCATGACCCGCATGATCGAGGATGTGAAAAACGGAACTCTCGCAGAGAATGCGTTTGATGAGAACGGAAAACTGACGGAGCAGTGTTTTGAGAGCTACCTCGACACCGCCGGAATCCCGGATCCAGATCTTCTGATCCGTACAAGCGGCGAGCAGCGCCTTTCCAACTACCTGATGTGGCAGCTGGCCTACACGGAATTTTACTTTACCGAGGTTCCGTGGCCGGATTTCCACGAAGAGGAATTGAGAAAAGCCATCGAACAATATAATAACAGAGACCGGCGTTACGGCGGCGTGAAGGAGGAATAAAAAAGATGTTTAAGACAAGACTGTTAAGCGGCATCGTGCTCGTCCTTGTGGCGCTGCTTACGATCTGCAGCGGCGGAACCGTGCTCTATATGACGGTTCTGTGCCTGTCGCTGATCGGCGCAGGAGAGCTGTTCCGCGTGATGAAGGTAAGAGAAGATAAATGGAATCTGTTGGAAATTACGGGCTATGCGGGCGTTGTGATTTTCTATCTGTCCCTGCTGCTTCATGACCCGATGTACCAGATGCTCGCGCTGATCCTGGATCTCGTGCTTCTGATGGCAGTATACGTATTTACTTATCCGAAATACAACGCCAATCAGGTGATGCCGGCGTTCTTTGCGATTGTCTATGTCGGCGTAATGCTTTCCTATGTATATCAGACCCGTATGCTGGACGGCGGAAAATTCCATGTATGGCTGATTTTCCTGTGCTCCTGGGGCTGCGATACGTGTGCATACTGTGTCGGCGTACTCTTTGGAAAACATAAAATGGCACCGGTTTTAAGCCCGAAAAAATCCGTAGAAGGAGCTGTCGGCGGTGTCGTCGGAGCGATTCTGCTCGGCATCATCTATGCGGCTGCGACAAAGGGCGGCATGGTGGAATACGCCATCATCTGCGGTGTCGGCGCGCTGATCTCCATGGTCGGAGACCTTGCGGCATCCGCAATCAAACGAAATCAGGGCATCAAGGATTACGGAAAGCTGATTCCGGGCCACGGCGGTATTCTCGACCGCTTCGACAGCGTGATCTTTACCGCACCGATCATCTATTTCCTGTCGGTGCTTCTGATTCATTAAAAAAGCTTCCCCTACAGCATAAACGGGAAGCAGATGGGAGAAACTGGAATATGAAGAAAATAGCAATTCTTGGTTCAACCGGTTCGATCGGAACCCAGACCCTCGATGTCGTGCGTGCCAACGGCGATCTTGAGGTGGTCGGCATCAGCGCCGGAAGCAATATTACACTGCTCGAGCAGCAGATCCGGGAATTTCATCCGAAGTTTGCGGCAGTCGGCGATGAGGTGAAAGCGGCAGAACTCCGTGACAGAGTGAAGGATCTTCCTGTAAAAATCGGCAGCGGCATGGACGGCATGATCGAGCTTGCCACGATGCCGGAGAGCGAAATCCTTGTGACAGCGATCGTCGGCATGATCGGCATCCGCCCGACGGTTGCGGCGATGAAGGCAGGAAAAGACATTGCACTGGCAAACAAAGAGACACTGGTAACGGCGGGACACATTATTATGCCGCTGGCAGAGGAATGCGGTGTGCAGATCCTTCCGGTGGACAGCGAGCACTCGGCGATTTTCCAGTGCCTGCACGGGGAAAACAGAAAAGAAATTGAAAAACTTCTGATTACTGCATCCGGCGGTCCGTTCCGCGGAAAAGATAAAGCATTTCTGAAACATGTGCAGCTTGAGGATGCACTGAAACATCCAAACTGGTCGATGGGACATAAGATCACGATCGATTCTGCGAGTATGGTAAACAAAGGACTGGAAGTGATGGAGGCAAAATGGCTGTTTGATGTGGAACTGGATCAGATCCAGGTTGTGATCCAGCCGCAGAGCATCATCCATTCCATGGTGCAGTACAAAGACGGTGCGGTGATCGCCCAGCTTGGAACCCCGGATATGAAGCTTCCGATCCAGTATGCACTGTTCTATCCAGATCGGGAATATCTGGCCGGAGAACGTCTGGATTTCTGGAGCCTGTCACAGATCACCTTCGAAAAACCGGATATGGAGAATTTCGAAGGACTTCCGCTGGCCTTTGCAGCGGCAAAAGCAGGCGGCTCCATGCCGACTGTATTTAATGCGGCAAACGAGCGTGCAGTCAGCAAATTTTTGAACCGCAAGATCGGTTTTCTGGATATTTACGAGATCATCAAAACCTGTATGGATGCACACAAAGTGATTGAAGCTCCAACGGTGGAACAGATCCTGCAGTGTGAACAGGAAACTTATGAAATGATTGAAAGCAGGTGGTAAATTGAGCATAATTATAGCATTGTTGATCTTCAGCCTGATTGTTCTTTTTCACGAATTCGGACATTTTCTGCTGGCGAAGAAAAATGGCATTACGGTTGTGGAATTTTCTCTGGGAATGGGACCGAGACTGTTAAGCTTTGACAAAGGAGGAACAAAATATTCCTGGAAACTTCTGCCGTTTGGCGGTTCCTGCATGATGCTTGGAGAAGATGAAGGAACGATGGAACCGGGAGCATTTGCAGCGGCATCCGTATGGGCAAGGATTTCAGTTATTGCAGCAGGTCCGGTATTTAACTTTATCCTGGCATTTGTACTGTCCCTGTTTATTATAGGAAGTATCGGGTACGATAAACCGGTGATCCTGCAGGTGAGTGACGGATACCCGGCAGCAGAAGCAGGCCTGAAAGAAGGCGATATTGTTAAAAAGATCAATCACAGCAATATCCATGTGGCAAGAGAAGTAACCAACTATGTGACCTTTCATCAGAAACAGTCCGTGACGATGACGGTAGAACGCGACGGCAAAGATATCACCGTTCAGATGGATCCGGTTGCAAATGAGAGCGGTCGCTACATTTTCGGTATCAGCTGCAGTTACAATTACCGCGAAAAATGCGGTATCCTCGGCACCTTGAAATACAGTGCCTATGAAGTAAAATATTGGATTCAGCTGACAATCGAGAGTATTAAAATGCTCTTTACCGGTCAGGCGAGCATCAATGATATGTCCGGTCCGGTCGGTGTTGTGAGTTACATCGGAGAGACGTATCAGGAGTCACAGTCCTCTGGAGGTTTCTATGTATGGCTGAATATGCTGAACATATCGATCCTTCTGACAGCAAACCTGGGGGTCATGAACCTTCTGCCAATCCCGGCACTGGACGGCGGCAGACTGGTCTTTCTGATCATTGAGCTGATCCGCGGGAAACGGATCGATCCCGAGAAAGAAGGAATGGTACATTTTGTCGGACTGATGCTTCTGATGCTTTTGATGGTAGTGGTGATGTTCAATGATGTGCGGAAAATCTTCTTTTAAGTGTTAAGATGTTGAGGTTAAAAATTAAAACTGCGATACCGGTGGATTATTCCGTGCTTTGCAGACTCACAATCGTAAAAAAATGTAAAAAAAGGTGTTGACAAATGGAAGGCCATATAATATAATAACTCTTGCCTTGAGCGAGAGAAAACAAATTCTTGAGAGATCGAGGAATGACAACTTCATAGAAATGATGTTGTAAGACATCGGGGTGTGGCTCAGTTTGGCTAGAGCGCCTGGTTTGGGACCAGGAGGCCGCAAGTTCGAATCTTGTCACCCCGACTGCTGTAACAACATTACCGTTTCAGCGTAAATGCGGGTGTAGTTCAATGGTAGAACACTAGCCTTCCAAGCTAGATACGTGGG
>ERZ827117.1915-NODE-1915-length-13468-cov-2.963916_pt1 | contig 13468 bp, 9 predicted proteins | sample MGYA00519920_ERZ827117 | MGnify/ENA primary metagenome ERZ827117 (study PRJEB31778, sample SAMEA3449260) | human gut metagenome | biome: human gut; feature: human-associated habitat; material: faeces | place: United Kingdom | collected 2010/2012 ...
AACGTATCCGGTTTTAAACCGTAAAGTGTTGTAATAACCTTTTCACTGTCCATATATTTACTGCCGTCTACGTAGATTTCATACGGCTTTTCTGTATAAAATTTTCCTGATTCCGTCAGTTCTACCACTGCACTTCTGCTTGTTGCTGTAACAAATTTTAACTCCATAATGCGCCTCCCTTAGTTCTTCCGTAGTCCTGATATTCTCTGTTGCGCAGGCTTTCCGCGTAAGCCGTTACCAGTACGGCTGTATATGCTGTATCCGCGCCAAATACATCATCTTCCTGTGCTTTTGCTTCTGCCGCTTCCAATATATCCAATGCTGCTTTTTCGTATTTTTCAGTAATAAGCGCCTTCATGCGGCAGCCCTTTAATACGGCATACGCATAAAACAGTCCTGCCTCCCGCGCTTCTTTTGCAAATGTATCAAGGCTCTTTGTATTCATTGCAGCGACTGCCTGCTTTAAAATCTGTCTTAATCTGTCAAAAATCTCATATAACGGCTGTTCCATAACCTCCATGGTATCTACTGCCGCTGCTGCGTACGCTGCCATTTCAAGGTCTGCCGCAGCGTTTCCCAATTCATTTTCCACAGACGGATATGCCTTCTCCTGTAAAATGTTAAACTGCGCAATGATATCATTGTACTGTTCTTTTCCGCCAAATTTTGTTTCATAATTCATATAAAACGGCTGTGTCAGATATGCATCTGAAAGCTTTGTGGAAAATGTGCCTGCGCAGGTTTCTGTTGCATCAAATCGTGCACCGGAAGTCATCACCTTTTCCTGCTTTAAAATGGCTTTTTCTGTCTTTTCAGCTGCTGTGTCCTGCGGATTGTATACAGTATCCATTGCACGTACTGCAAATAACGCATTGCCAAATAAATTATCGGAAAGGCTGCCCTCTGCCTTTGCATACGTTCCGTCTTCCGCTACAAGGTTATCTACTGCCTTTTTTGCAAATGTGTGATAATCCGCATCACCTGTTGCCTGATACAGCTTTTCCAGCCCCAGAATAAGCTGCCCCTGCTGTTTTGCTGCCAGCTTTTCAATATCCACCGACAAAAGCCAGCTTTTCAACTTACCTTCCAATATAATATTTCTTTCTTTCAAAGTTCATTCCTCCTTATTTTTCCGGCTGGTAGTCAAACCAGTCAAAATCAACATACAGGGTGTCATCCCCGTGTCTTCCGTATTCGTCTACATATCGGCTGCCAAAATCACCTGCATAAGCGTACATGCCTATCATTGCCCCTGTAAAACGCTTGCCCTTCTTTAAGCCTTCATCACACAGGTAATAGACATTTTCAAGCACTGCCACCTTTATGTACTCTTTACCATCATAACTCATATAGCAGGTACGTTTCAAATCATTCGTTTCAATTTTTAAATAAACGTCCTGACGTCTGAAATCCAGTTCAATGCTGCCGCTTTCTTTCACCTGTTCTCCAATGACTTCTACTGCTTTCACAATCAGACGCGGCTGCGGCTCCTGTGTCGCAAATACACCAAATTTTACAAAAGTATTCTCATCATAATAGCAGGTCATGCCCGCATCCTGTCCCGGATACAACTGTGGCATTTTCATCTTGCAGACTGCCGTAAATTTAAAATGCTGCTGTCTGCGAAGCAGGATATTTCTTGCTCCCATGGAATCCAAATCCGCGCAGCTTCCCTTTATCTTTACATGAGAATCCTGCAACAGCACGCCGTCCGGTTCCGGCACTCTCGGAAACATCCAGTCTGTGCTTAAATATTCACCATCAAAATCATCAAAATAGGATGATTCCCATACTGTTTCCGGCAAATCCGGCTTTATCTGCATGGCACTCGGGCCGTCTAAATTATTGACAACCGGCCAGCCGTCTGCAGTCCATGTAATCTTATCCAATGCCGTTTCCCTGCCTAAAATGCTGTAACCGTCACCGATTTTTCTGCCGCACAGATAAACCATATACCATTCACCGTTCTGCGTCTGCACCGGCTTTCCATGTCCACAGCGCTGGATAATAGCTTTTTCATCTGTCTGGCGCATAATCGGATTATATGGACACGGCTCATACCGCCCCATCAGCTCGCGGCTTCTTGACACGGTAATACGATGTCCCGGTCCTGTTCCGCCCTCTGCTTCAAACAGATAGTAATATCCATCCTTTTTTAATAAATGTGGTCCCTCCGGCGCTCTTTTTTGATCGCCATAATACAGTAACGATGCTTTTGATATCTGTGCCGTGGCATCTTCATTTAATTCAAAAATACGCGCACCTCTGTTTAAAAGCATATAGCGCCGTCCGTTATCATCATTAAAAATAGAAGGATCAATACCGTCTTCATCTATCACCGCCGGTTTACTGTACGGTCCTTCCGGTCTGTCCGAGCTTACAACAATCTGCTTTCGATAAACCGTTCCGTCATCATTTAAGCGATACGTTGCCGTAATATAAAATTTTCCTTTATAATAGGAAATATCCGGCGCCCAGTATCCTCTGCCGCCCTCTAAATGCTGCAAACCTGCCCATTCCGGATTGGTAATGGCGTAACCGATAATTTTCCAGTGAATCAAATCCTTTGACGTTGAAACCGGAATACACGGATAATAGATAAAGGATGAATTCACCATATAATAATCTTCACCCACTCTGACAATCGACGGATCCGGATACATTCCGGTACGAATCGGATTGTGATACATTTTTTCAAGCGGTGCGCCAGTCTCCTCCTGAAAATACTCCTCTAAATCAAAAAATTTGTTCTCATGCGCGATTTCATACGGTGTCAAAAGATTGATGTCTCCGGATAACGGTGACAATCCAACCCGTTCCACAAGATACTTACAGGTCGCAACATTACCGGACATCGCTGCATAGTGCAGCATATTTTTCTGATTTTTATCCGTAATATTCATACTGGCTCTGGAGTATTCAACGATGTAACGTACCAGATTCAGATTGCCTGTTTTGGCTGCCAGCAGTGCCATTAACACACCATCTTCATCTACTTCGTCAATCAGCGGCGGATTTTCTTCCAAAATACGCTTCACTTCATCTATCTTTTCCAAATATATGGCATCTTTAAGCGTAATCATTTTCCCTCCTGTTCTGCCTTTTAAAAAGCATCTTTTTAAATCTTTCTCTAGTATACATGACCTTTTTGTTTTTTTCTACATATTAAAGCAGAATATTGTAAAAACCTACAGAAAAAGTGTTCAATCGGAATACCTATGACTGAATACACAAAAAGGCTGCCGCATATGCGACAGCCTGTAAATTCTGTTGAATTTTTAAATTATTCCTTAACGGCACCAACATTAACACCCTGTACGAAGTACTTCTGACAGAATGGGTAGATGATTGCGAAAGGAAGGATAGCCACGATAACGGCTGCATTGGCAATCGTATTCGGGTCGATACCACCTTCATCAGGGATATCGTTATCCATAACCATGTTACGCAGCTTCATCTGGAAGTTGAATAACTCGTTCTTGTTGATATAAATCTTGAAGTTTGTATAATCGTTCCAGAACTGTACGGCATACATCAAACCGATAGAAGCCAAAGCCGCCTTTGAAAGCGGAAGTACAATCTTAAAGAATGTACCCATTGGAGAACAACCATCAATTTCAGCTGCTTCAAACAGTGATTCAGGAACACCTTCAAAGAAGTTTCTCATTAATACAAGGTTATATACATTGATAGACAATGGCAGGATTACTGACCAAAGTGTGTTCAGTAAGTGTAAGTCCTTCATAACGAGGTACTTAGGAATCATACCACCATCGAAAATCATTGTGAATAATAACATATATGCGAAGAAGTTTCTTCCCGGCATTTCCCACTGAATTAATACATAAGCGCCTAATGTTGCTAATAACAGACCGATAAATGTACCAGCAATCGTTACAACTACTGAAATTAAGAACGGTCTATAAAGTGCAACTCTGGAAAGGATTGAACTATAACCACCGAGTGTAAATGTCTGTGGCAGGAAATTCATACCATAACCGGCTTTTGCATCGAATGAATCGACGATAACCTTCCAAATAGGAACCATGATAATTAATGAAATTACCAAAAACAAAATTACGTTTACGATAGGGAAGATTTTGACTTTTTTCTTCTTTTTTCTTGCAACTACTACTTGTTCTTTACTCATTATCTATCCCTCCTATACAATACCGCGACCACGTACTTTTTTACTTGCATAGTTACATCCAAGTACGAGGATCATACCTACAAATGACTTGAATAAACCAACCGCTGTTGTATAACCATAATCGGAGTTACCACTACCGAATGTCTTACGGTATACATATGTCTGAAGTACGTTAGAAACGTTAACGACTGCATCGTTCATTGTTACGAATACTGATTCGAAAAGGTTCATAACCTTAGCAAGGTTCAGAATGAATACAGTAATAATAGTATTTGCTAAAGCAGGAAGTGTAATATAAATTAATCTCTTCCAACGGTTTGCACCATCAATCTGGGCAGCTTCATAAAGGTCTGGGCTGATACCTGATAATGTAGCAAGGAAAAGGATTGTTCCCCAACCTGTATCCTTCCAAACGTTGATGAAGAAGAATGTGCCTCTCCAGTATCTTACATCACCAAGGAAGAAAATTGGATTATCAATCACGCCCATTCCCATTAACATCTGGTTAATCATACCTGAACTGTTAACTGAAAGAATTAAACGGAAGATAGAAGCAACTACTACCCATGACATAAAGTGAGGTAAGTATACAATTGTCTGTACTGTCTTCTTAAATGCAAGGTTTGTAATTTCATTCAGTAATAATGAAATAATAACGGCTGCACCAGTGTTAAGAATTAACTTAACGATAGAAAGCAGTAATGTGTTACGGAATGCATCCCAGAAGAATACATCGTTTGTGAACATCGTATTGAAGTGAAGAAGACCTACATAATACGGTGAACGGATAATATATTTTGTAAAGGCATATCTACAACCTAACATTGGCCAGTAGTTAAACAGTAAAATCATGATTAATACCGGCAAAAACATTACATAGAACCATCTGTGGTAGTAGATCTTTGACCATACTTTCCTGTTGATTGAGTTTGTCATGTACTTAGAGTCAACGTTGATATCTTTCTTGAAGTACTTCATGATATCAATAAAGCATCCTGCAATACCAAGAATGAGACCAATGATAACTACATATACACCGCAACCTACTGAATATGAAGAACCTTCATATCCGTTTGATAATAAATCTGTCAATGAATGAAGATTATAGAGCTTTCTGCTCTCGTAACCTCTGAAGTTCATTCCTACGAATGAAACAATAAAAATTATACCTGAAATAGCTGTAGGTATAATTGAAAACATATCTTTCTTTACTGCTAAAAGTACCAGAGATACTACAATAGCCAGCATGTAAAGGTACCACATAGCTGGTACATCAATGTTCATAAAACTGTAGGCATCAGAAATCAACTCAACATCTGTATTCTGAACAAAAGGCAATAGCCCGCCTATTAACGCAATAACTAAACCGGCGACAGCAATTACTTTAAGGTTGTCTGACTTCTGCTTTCCAACGAGTTCTCCGCACTTCGGACAAACCTTTGCTTTTTTAGGTAATTCTGTTCCACAAGACTTACATTGCATCTTCATACCTTCTTTCCTAATATTTTTTGTAAAATTCCAAGCCTACTCTCGATATAAATAAGCTAAAAATTAGAATCCATTCCGGGTGGGTTCCCCCACCCGAAAGTGGATTCTTATAAAGTGGCTATACAGCCGTGTTTACATAATCAGTTACTGATTACTTGTTTAAAGACTTAAGTACTGTATCAGCTAATGAACCAACTGTTGTCTTGTAGTAGTTCATACCTTCATCAACTGTCATGTAACCTAAAGCTACCTGAGAGATAACGTAGTTTCTAGCTGTGTTGATATCAGTGATGTTCTCAGAAAGAGCAGTTGTCATTGGAAGTGGAACTGCTACAGTTGAGTTTTCAGCGAAGAAATCACCGTTAGCCTTAGCTGTTTCTGTCATAGCACTAGCACCTGGATCTTCCTTACCATCCTGGAACTTAGCAAGAGCAAGGATTGGATCGATGTGGTTCTTAGACATTAACTTATCCGGTGATTCCGGCTGTGGAAGGAAGTGGAACTGGCCTTCTTCATAAGTCTTAGTCTTCTTGCCTTCGTCATCCTTAGCAAGTGTTACAGTTTCTGCCTTTGTATCCCAGTGGGTTCCCTTTGCGCCGTACTCCCAAAGTGTCTGAACGTCGCCGCCATCTAACATTGTATCGATGAAGTACTTAAAGATACCTTCTGGGTTCTTAGCTGCTGTAGTAATACACCAGCATGGTGCGATTCTTTCTACATATGTACCAAGTTCTTTGATTGGCTTAATAGCAATCAGTTCATTGTCAAGACCCTTAGTAGCAAGCTGAGTCTTTAATGTATTAGCCCATGTACCAGCCCAGTATGTGAATACGCCTGATTCAGAGCCTGCATCTGTTGAATAGAACTTATCACGTGCATTAGATGTAGAGTTGTTTACAGATTCCTTATCAATAATACCATCATTAACAGCTGTCTGGATTCTCTGAAGAGCCTCTTTCATCTTGTCTTCTGAGAAACCATCAACGTACTGTCCTGATGAATTCTTGTAGAATGTGTAGTTAGCCTGCTGATAGAATTCTGGCAGGTAGTTTGTGTAAGGTGCTTCATTGCTGATGAAGCCCGGAGCAGAAATTACATAATGACCCTTATTAGCAGCCATCTGCTTTAAGTAGCCATAGTATGTGTTGAAATCAAGTGTCTTGCCTTCAACATCTGCTGTGCTGATACCAGCTGCATCTAACCAAGCCTTCTTGATATAAGTACAGCAGCCATTACCACGGTATGGAGAGAATCCATACATAGCCTTTGTTCCATCTTCACCATTAACCATAAGAGCTGAAAGAACGTTATCAGCTGTGCTGATTAATCTTCCTGATTTCTTTGTTTCTGATGAATTCCAAGCATCTGTCATATTCCAAAGGAAACCATTTGAAGCATATAATGCATAGTAGTCAGATGAAAGTAATATAACGTCTGGCATTGTATCATCTGAGTTAAATGCATTAGCAACTGCATCATAGTAACCGCTGTGGTCCGGACGAGTCCACTGGAAGTCAAGACCTGTTGCAGTCTTTAACTGTTCGTAGAATGCCGCAGCACCATTTGTTTCTGTAACTACCGTACTATCGCACATAATTGTGAACTTATCCGGTTTTGTTACTTCCTTGCTTGAGCTTGATCCGCCTGCTGCATTGCTGTCATTTGAGCTGCCGCAAGCTACGAGTCCCATTACTGAAGTAAGTGTTAAACCTACAGCAGTAAGCTTTTTGATTGTTTTCTTCATAAACCTATAAACCCTCCTTGTTTGGTTTCGCGGGGGAACCACCCCCAGCCAACATTCATTGACATAGGTATAATAGCATTTTTGTGTGATTTTAACAAGACTATTTTGAACAATTCTTGTACTTTTTTTGAATTTTTTGTGAAACCCCAGTATTTATGCGGCTTTCCAGTTTTATTTTTTTTTACATTTTTTTCAGTTTTCTTATATTTTTATTCTTATTAAATAAATTCTCTGCGCAAAATATACCATGCATTATGTAAATTATGCACTATCCGTACCATATTTTTTGTTTATTTTTACATCACATTTACAATACAAATTGAATTTTTCGGTTTTCAAAACTTCTTTTTGTGATATATTACTATCTTTTCCCATTATTTTGCTCAGGAAAGCAGAATCACCTCTCCGCTTTCACTTTTGCCAAATTTCTGTTGTTGAATTTTTACAACAGAAATTTTCCCTGAAAACGCATCGGTTATTTTCTGTACAAACTGTCCATAATTTTCTGCCTGTACAATCATTTCCATATAAACATTTTCAGTATATTCGGTTTTTAATATATCTATGTGCATTTCCAAACAAATATACTGGATTTTCCCAATGCTGTTATAATCCGCATCAATCTGTGCCAGAACCCCGTCCGATACCGAAAGCACGGTGCTGTGTTCCAGTCCTTCCTTGGAAGCTGCCTGATAAGCACGGATTAATCCGCCTGTTCCAAGCAGCGTACCACCGAAATATCTTGTCACAATAATCAGGCAATTATAGATGCCGCTTTTCATAATAATGTCAAGAATCGGTTTTCCTGCTGTCCCCTGCGGCTCTCCATCGTCACTAAACCGCTGAAAGCCCGCATCCTCTCCCAATACATAGGCATAACAATTATGCCTTGCATCCCAGTATTTCTTTTTTACTTCATTAATATATGATACTGCCTGTTCTTCCGATTGTACCGGATATACGTGTGCAATAAAACGGGATTTTTTTTCTTCAATCTCCCCTTCGCCTTCCTTATATATAATCTTCATATTTTCTCCATTCTGTATGCCTTACATTTTTAATGACCGCCGGAAGTATAATTTCCCCTATGGATTGTTCCGCAGCAAACATTTATTATATAGTACGAATTTCATTTCAATTTGTCAAAGTATTTTCGTTATGATATAATAGTAAGAACTTATCAAGGAGGACAATCTATGAATTATGGCAGACAAGGCATAAAACAAAAGAAAAAACTGCTAAATTCCGCCGCTACAAGACTTCGAACAAAACTTGGCGTTTTCGCCATCAAATTTATACTGATATTAGCAATTGCCGTTGTGGTTTCAGGCTCATGTCTGGTACTGGGTTCTGTACAGGGTATTATTTCGAGCGCCCCTGACGTTTCGACAATTGACGTATCACCTGACGGATTTGCCACAAAAATCTACGATAACGAAAGCAATGAAATCCAGACGCTCTCTACCACCGGCTCCAACCGTATTTCCGTGGAGCTGGACGTTGTGCCTCTTGAATTGCAGCATGCTTTTGTTGCAATTGAAGATGAACGTTTTTACGAACATAACGGCATTGACATCCGTGGCATTATCCGTGCCGGTTATAACACTATTACCGGTGGTGGTCTTTCACAGGGTGCAAGTACCCTGACACAGCAGCTTTTAAAAAACAATGTCTTTAATGCATATAACGAAACAGACATTGAAAAGATTAAGCGTAAGGTGCAGGAACAGTATCTTGCAATTAAGCTTGAAACGTATATGAGCAAGGACGATATCCTTGAAAATTACTTAAATACAATTAACCTTGGAAACGGCTATTATGGTGTACAGGCAGCTGCCAACGGTTATTTCGGAAAAGACGTTTCCGAACTGACTTTAAGCGAATGTGCCGTGATTGCTTCCATTACACAGAATCCGACCAAGTTAAACCCGTTAAAGTATCCGGAAGACAATCAGGAACGACAGCAGAAGGTTTTGCGCAATATGCTCAAGCACGGTTACATTGCACAGGAAGAGTATGATGAAGCCCTTGCAGATGATGTATATGCGCGTGTAGAGGGTCTTGACATTGCAACCGGCTCCTCTTCCACATATTCTTATTTCGTTGATACACTCATTGAACAGCTGATTGACGACTTGATGACACAGAAAGGTTATACGGAAACACAGGCAACCAACCTCATTTACAAAGGCGGTCTGCAGGTTTATTCCACACAGGATACTTCCATGCAGGAAATTGCCGATGAAGCGATTAACAACCCTTCATTTTATCCGAGTTCAACAGAATTTTCGATTAACTATGCATTAAGTGTAAAAAACGCTGACGGAAAAATTATCAATTACTCCCATTCGACCATGCAGACATGGTATCAGAATGTACAGGGCAATTATAATTTCAGTCTGACACAGACTAACGAAGATACCGCACAGCAGTATGTGGATACCTACCGCGAAGCCATGACGGCAAATGGTGAAACGGTTGTTGCAGAATCGCTGCATTATGTAATCCAGCCGCAGCTTTCATTTTCTTTAATGGATCAGCATACCGGCTATGTGAAGGTACTGGTCGGCGGACGCGGAGAAAAATCAGGCAACCGTACTTTAAACCGTGCAACTGATTCGCCACGCCAGCCGGGTTCTTCCATTAAACCACTGGCAGCTTACGGTCCGGCGCTTGATACCGGTGCGATTACACTTGCCAGTGCTATTGATGACTCTCCGTACTATTATTCAAGCGGACAGCTTGTTAAAAACTTTACTGCCGGAGAATACCGCGGACTGATGACCGTGCGTGAAGCGATTTACCGCTCGCAGAATGTACCGGCTGTCAAGGTGCTGACGTTAATCACACCGCAAGTCGGCTTTAATTATCTGGAAAAATTCGGTATCAGCACGCTGGTATCTCCACAAAAGGCAATTAACGGCAGCCACGATATTGTTCAGCCGCTCGCCCTCGGTGGTATGACACTGGGTGTTACCAATATTGATATGACCGCAGCTTACGCTGCCATTGCAAATCACGGTACGTACACCAAACCGGTATATTATACCGCTGTATACGACTACAAGGGGAATCTGCTGCTTGACAATTCCTCCAGTGAAACACATACCGTATTAAAGGAACAGACGGCATGGCTGCTGACCAGTGCACTGGAATCCGTTATCACACAGGGTACCGGTACATCTGCAGCTCTTTCCAACCAGCCGGTTGCCGGTAAAACAGGTACGACAAACTCAAGTAAGGATGTTTGGTTCTGTGGATATACAAAGTATTATACGACAGTTGTGTGGGCCGGATATGATACTCCTAGAGCAATGCCCGGAGCATCAGGTGCATCGATCCCCGGTGTAATCTGGAAAGATTATATGGATAAGATACATGAAAAATTAAAACCACAGGACTTTACAATGCCGTCTACGATAAGTCTCGCAAAATATGACAGTGCAGGAAATATCATTGAGGGAACGGCTGTTGCCGGAAGCAAGACAAGACCGGCAGGCATGGATTATTTTTCAAAGTCAATTTTATCTGAGAAAGCGGAGGAAGTTCAGGTACTTAAAGATAAACAGTACCAGAAAGAAGTCCTTGCGGCTCTCAAGAAGTTTGAAAAAATGTATATTAAGAATATAGCAGACTATTATGACCTTGAAAATGATTATAAAAAGCTTACTGACATGATATCAAGTATTGTGGATGACGATGTCAGGACAGATTATGCTATAAGGGCAAGAAATAAATATGATTCTGTAGATTGGAAGAAAGAAGAAAAAGCATACGAGAAACAGCAGAAAGAGGAAAATGAGAGACTTGCCGAGAAGAAGAAAAATGATTCACAGAGAGCTTTAAATAATCAGATTTATAAAAACAGGATTAACCTTGCCAGAACAAGAATAAAGAGAATGCATGGCTATGTATATCAGCCGTCGAATATGCAGCTTCTTATAGATTCGGCAAAACAGGCACTTGATGCATGTAAGGGATATGCAGAATATACAAGTTTAAAAGCAATGTATGATGAATATAAAGCCGAACTTGAAAATCTTCCGACAAAAGCTGAGTATGACAAGAAAAAGAATACTACTACACCAACAGAAGCACCGGTTGAGACTGCTGAACCGGTTCAGGATGGGGAAGAATAACGGGTACTGTTTATACTGTAAAAGTCAACAGCATCAAATAAAGGAGGAATCAGAAAATAAATGGAAGAAAATAAAAATGACATTGATGAACTCGTGAAAAGTATAGACTCATCTTTTGAGGAGATGTCACTTAAGGATATTGTAGCTGCCCATGAAAATTATTTCGGGGCAGATGACATATCCTTTGATAAAGACAAAACGGAAGAAGAAAAAAAGGAAGAAAAAGCCAAAGTTTTAAAAGATGACGGTAAAATCGACAAAGCAGAGCTATTAGAAAATTTGAAAGAGAATGAAACTAAAGATAAGAATGACAAAACAGAAATGTCTGAAGAACAAAAGCAGAATATACGGGAAATGAAAGTAAAAAAAGCAGGACACATAGGAAACTGGTTTCAGACATTCTGTTATATGAGAATACCGGTAATAGGATTTATATATATACTGGTAATGGCATTTAGCAAAAAAACACCTGAGTATAAAAAGGAGTTTGCAAAAGGCTATATTTTATATAAAGTTTTAGTTTGGATTTTGGCAATTGTGCTGTTATATTGTCTTCACAAAGTTGGACTTGATTTTGTAGATGGAATGCTATCACTTATTAAAGAGTAGGATTTGAATAGGAATGAGGATGGAAATGAATAATTGTGATAATGTATGCATATTATTAGGAAGTCCGGATGTAAATGGAAATACTGCTGCAATGTGTAAAAATGCAGCAGTTTTTCTTGATAATATGAAAATAAAATATCAAATTTATAATCTTTACGAGGAGGAAATTGATTATGTACTTTTAGAAATAACAAAATACGATGCTGTCATTATTGCTACACCAATACACTCTTTTTACTGTAGTGATATGGTAAAAGAACTTATGGACTTAGCATTTGAAGATGAGGAATTTTTTGAAAATTCATTGAATGAAAACGGCGAAAAGATAAGATGCGGGATAATGGTTTCTCACGGATATGATGAAGAATATGCGACAGAACCGTTTGAAACAGGTTTTTCAAGATGGTGTGAGCATGTAGGATTTGATTATTATGGGAAACTTTCGGTTAGAGATACCGGGGATAAAGAAAGATTTTGCGGAGCAGAAAATTTAAAGAAAACCGAAAAATTTATATGCGGAATTTGTGGGATAAATGAAAGAAAAGACAACGATGAAAATGCTTATATTTCAGGCAAAGATTTTTATCTGACTGATGCAGATAATGATAAAAAGACATTTGAAAGATTGTTCAATATGTATATGTATGAACTGTCAGCTTATGCAGATTGGATGGGCGAGTGTATGACGGATGATGCATTGTTTATTCCTGACAGACTTTCAGAATATTATGAGATGGATGAAAAAAAGCCGTACATAGTAAAATATAAAAATAAAACAGCGGGTTTGGTTGTATTTTTATTTCCGGATAAGAAAAAAGAACCGGCAGAAGCTGACTTTTATATAGAAGAAATATTTATTCTGAGAAGATACAGAAAAAATCATATTGCGGCAGAAATAATAAAAGAATTGTGGAAAAAAAATAAGGGAATATGTGCAGTGTGTGCACTGAAGAAAAATGAAATCTCCGTAAGATTTTGGGAGAATATAATAAAAAAATCAGGCTATGAATATACAGTAAAAGAGGATGACGAGGTATTCTTTTATGAGATAAAGGTTGAGTGATGTGTTATGATATTATTTGCTGAAAAGTTTATATTAGTCTATAGGTGAACAGTTTTAGCGAAATTTAGAGTAAAATTTAGCTTGGAGGCATAATTTGCCAACAAGGAAAGATTATGGTATAATGAACCTTGGTTTTTTATTAAAACTAAATAAAAGTATGAATTGAAAATCAAAGGAGGCAAAATGAGAACAAATTTATTGAAAAAGACAGGAGCAGTATTATTAACTGCAGCAGTTGCGGTAGGAAGTGTATGGAGTGCACCAAAACAGAGTAA